>Ga0209254_10007152_pt1 | contig 10288 bp, 9 predicted proteins | sample FrelakmetDIP11DI_FD_187148 | JGI IMG/M metagenome (GOLD analysis project Ga0209254, IMG submission 187148) | Freshwater lake sediment microbial communities from the University of Notre Dame, USA, for methane emissions studies - DIP11 DI (SPAdes)... | ecosystem: Environmental > Aquatic >...
CACTGCGGGACTTCCTGCGCACGACCCTCTTCTCCCCGACCAACGAGGACCGCCTGTGGGTCGGCCGGTTGCGCGGCGGACTGGAGCAGCTGCCCGGGCTGCGCAGCCAGCTGATCACTGCCGGCGCCGACATCGATGAGCTGCGCGTCCGGCAACCCGGACTGCACGGCGTGTTCGTGGAACTTACTGGACAGGTACCCCACGAATGAGGCTCAGCCCGTGACCTTGGCCATACTCCGCGCCGCCTTCCTGCTGCTGCTCCGCGACCGGGGCGCGCTGCTTATGGCGCTTCTGGTGCCCGTGGTGTTCTTCCTGATCTTTGCCGAGATCTTCGCCACCGCGGCGGGCGATCAGCTACAGCTGCGTATCGCCATCGTGGATGAGGTGCACAGTGACGAGTCGACGCGCCTGCTGGCAGCCTTGACAGCCGAGCCGGCACTCCGGCCCGTCCTCGGTTCAATGGCCGGCGAACTGACGCGCGAGTCCGCCCGTGACCTGGTGCGCCGGGGCACCGCCGACGTGGGCCTGATCATTCGCGCCGATGGTGAGGACCTGGCCACCGCTGCGGGCCTGGCGGCGCCGCCACTGCTGCTGCTGGTGGATCCATCCCGCAGCGTGACAGCCACCGTACTGGCCGGTCAGCTGCAGAGAGCCTACTTCTCAGCACTCCCTGACCTGGCGGTGGGCCGGGTGGCGGAACTCATCGGCACGGAGTTCACCGCATTCACACCAGCCCAGCAGGCCGAGATCGATGCCGGCCTGAGCGGCCTGCGCGCATCGGCGGGGAAAGGTGCCCGCGGCGGCTGGACGTTTGATGACCTCCTCGAGCGGAACAACGTGGCTGGGCAGAACGCAGGGCTCAATAACGTTGCCTACTACGCGGGCGCCGTGGCCTTCATGTTCCTGCTGTTCGCCGCCGCCCAAAGTGCTCTCGGCATCCTCGACGATCAGGAGGCCGGGATCCTCGACCGGATTGCCGCAGGCCCCGGCGGCGTCGATGTCGTGCTCAACGGGCGCTTCCTGTTCATCGTCCTGCAGGGTCTGGTGCAAACCAGCCTGATCTTCGGCGTCGCGTGGCTTGCCTATGGCGTGGACGTGCCGGGCAATTTCGGCCCGTGGGCGATGATCACCGTCAGTTCCGCCGTGCTCGCCGCAGGCATCGGCCTGTTGCTCGTCACCGGCTGCCAGACCCGGGCCCAGGCACAGGTGCTACCGACGGTGGTGATCCTTATCATGTCCGCCATCGGCGGCAGTATGGTGCCGCGCTTCTTCATGCCCCACTGGCTGCAGCAGCTGGGCTGGATGACCCCGAACACCTGGGCTCTGGAGGCTTACAGCGGGGTCTTCTGGCGAAGCGAGCCGGCACTTCAGCTGGTGCCAATCTGTTTCAGCCTGTTCGGCATCGGGATCGCGGCGCTCGGTCTGAGCCACTGGTTTGGCCGCCGTCTGGTGGCTGCGAACGCTTAGGTGAGCCACCGCGCCCCTTGCCAAATGGAATCCGGTGGTCGATGCTTCGACGCACTGCTACTCACTCTTTAGAGGGGATTCTCATGGGGTTTTTTCTCACCGCCGAGTCACGCACTTCCGGATCACTGCTCACGCGCACCTGGCTCCCTGGCCTGACGGCCCTCCTGACAGCCCTGGGCGCGGCGGCACCAACCACGCTGCTTGCGCAGGGTGCCAGTGCCCTCCCGGAGATCGTCGTCACCGCCCAGCGGCGTGAAGCCAATCTGCAGACCGTGCCAGTGGCCGTCAGCGCCTTCGACGCTACGCAGTTGAAGAACCGGCAGATCGTCGATTCCCAGGATCTGCAGTTCGTCGTGCCCAGCCTCAAGATGACCAACAACATCACCTCGCCGACCAACCTCTCGCCGTCTCTGCGCGGCTCGCTGCAGCAGGACGCCTCGCTGATCGTCGCCGAGTCGCCCTTTGGCATATATGTGGACGATGTGTATATCGGCCGGCTGAATGGCAACAACCTGGCCTTGAACGACATTGAGCGCATCGAGGTTTTGCGCGGCCCGCAGGGCACGTTGTACGGCCGCAATACGCTGCAAGGCGCCCTGAAGTTCCTCTCGCGGACGCCGGGTGAAGACCCCTGGTTCAATGCCTCTTTCGGGGCCGGCAACTACGAGCAGTCCATGGCCAGCGCGTCCGCTGGCGGGGCACTGGGCGGCGACTTCGCCGGATCCCTCTCCGGCATGTACAACAGCAAGGACGGCCAGTACTACAACGTCGTGACGAAGCAGGATACCGACAACCAGCGGAACTGGGCCGTTCGGAGCAAGCTGCGTTACATGGGCATCGACAAGGCCGATATCCTCCTGTCGGCTTCCTATGTCGACAGCACCAATGACTCGTTGCCGCTGATTCCCGGGACGACCGCTTGCACGCCCGGATTCGAATTCGACTGCGTGCCGGGTACAGCGCAGTTCACTTCAGACGACATCCGGACACTCCCCGGCTTCTGGACCATCGCGACACCAACCCAGACCAATATCGATACAGGGCCCGGTAATCCGCCCCTGGTGCGGCCGGCGCCGCCGCCGATCACCGCGAACCCCAGCGGCAGTACAGAGCAGACCATCATCTCCCTGAACGCCTCCTATGATCTCGGTGATGCGACTCTCCGCTCCATCACCGGCTACGTCCACACGGAGGACTTTTTCAGCACGGACTTCAGCGGCGTGGGCACTATCATTGGCGCCAGCGACGTCGACACCGACCAATGGAGCCAGGAACTGCAGGTCCAGGGGACCACACTGAATGACCGGCTGACCTATGTGGGTGGCCTCTACTACCTGCACGAGGACGGCGATCAGGACTTCGGCTGGTATTTCCTCCTGCCGGTCTCCACCAGCCAGATCAATGCGACGACAGACTCCTACGCCATCTTCGGCCAGGTGGATTACAAAATCACCGACGCTCTGAATGCCACCCTGGGCCTGCGCTGGGTGCGTGATGAAAAGGACTTCAGCATCGCTCAGCAGCTCACGGCCGAGGTGCAGGCTTTCCCACCTTTTGGGCCCTTGCTGAACCCCTCCCTGAACAACGTCTCCCTGGACAACACCTATACGGAGACCACACCGAGGGTCGGGCTGGACTACACATTTGAACCCTTTGGCAGTGTCAATTCCATGATGGCCTACGTATCCGCTGCGAAGGGCTTCAAATCCGGCGGCTACAACGGCATCGCTATTTTTAATCTTGGTGACGCCACGCAGTCCTACGGCCCGGAAAAGAACTGGACCTACGAGGCCGGCCTGAAAACAGAGGTGTTTGACAGCCGGGTGCGCTTCAACGCTGCCTACTTCTGGGCTGATATCAGCGACCTGACCGCGAATGCGACGGTGGGCTTCAGTTTCCCGGTGCAAAACGTCGGCGATGCGGAAGTGCACGGCTTCGAACTGGAACTGACGGCCGTGCCGGTGGACAACCTGACGTTCTACGCAACGGGCGCCTTCCTGCACGGGTCCTATAGCAGCCTCGATCCCGGCAGCGCGCCGGCTCTGGCGCCTGCCAAGTGGGGCGTCCACGCGCGTGTGCCGCAGGCGCCGAGCTGGGCCTACACCCTGGGCTTTGATTACGGCACGCCAGTGCCCCTCCCGAGTGGGAGCAGCATGTTTCACATCGGACTGGACTGGTTCAATACAGCCGACTATGTCACGAGCGCGACTAACGACTTCGTGGCCAGCTCCTACGACCGGGTGAACGGCTTCATCGGACTGGACGTCAACGAAAACTGGAACCTGCGACTGGCGGTAAAGAATCTGGGTGACTCGGAGGACATCACCTCCGGGAGCCGGTCGGTCCAGGACTCGGTGGGCGGCCCATCGGGCCTGGGCGGCTTCATCGCGCTCCCGCCCCGGGAAATCATGCTCTCCCTCAACTACACGATGTAGGAGCTACACGACGTAGGAGCGGCTTCAGCCGCGACCTCATACCCTTAAAAGCCCGCCGGCCTCACCGTCGGCGGGCTTTTTCTTAATTGGCTGTGGGAGCTGCGGGGGCCACGACCGGACCGCTGGCCGCCTGGGTCTGCACAGCGTCCAGATGCTTCCGCAGGATGTCCGCCCAGCGGCGCAGGATCTGGTCAGCCGCCATCTTATTAGTGACACTGTTGGCCGCCTGGGCCAGCGGATTGTCGTCTGCTTCGGGATCGATGACCCGCGCCAGCAGTGTGTTGGTCATCGAGTCGTACAACTCCAGGTAAAGCGTCATCTGGCCGGCAGACGACACCACGGTGGCACTCATGTCGGGCGTCATCAGGTCAGGTGCCGTAACCACCAGGTTAATGATGGCCGGTCGCAGCACGAGAACGTCCGGGGCCGCGGAATCGACCACCGGATAACCCCCGTTTGCCTGCAGTTCCTGGGTGAAGACCTGCTTGAACTCGGCGGCAAGCTCGGTCGTGATCTTCGTCATGTCCCGCGCCGTAATCTGTCCTTCCAGACCCGGTTGATCCGCGTTGTAGTCACGCTGGAAGTTGGGCGCGAACTGCACGAAGGAGTCGAGGATTGCGACCCGCTTGTAGGGAGCCAGGGTGAAGCCGGGCTTCAGGTAGACCGCGCGCAGCGTGGTGTCCTTCTGGAGTTGCAGGCCTTCGGGGCTAACCTGGGGGAACGGGTCCGCGGCCCTGACATCTGGTGTGTGGGCGATGGCCAGGCTGGCGACGACAACAGCGGTCCACGCGAGGTGCTGGGATACAGGTTTACTGATGTTCATTGCTGCCTCCTTGGGTGGTAACTTGAAAGTATAGGGCGAAAAAGCTGGCTCTTTTCGGTACTCCCCTGCTGCCCGGGCCAGTACATTGGCAAATCCCGATCATGTCAGGGCTTTCTCGGGTAGTTCCCGGACGGTCCCAGGCGACACCCTGTGCAGGTGTTACCCTGCGCACACAGTCTATACGCGGCTTGCGTATACTTGCCGTGAATCTGGTCTTCGTCGAAGCCCCAGCGTTCGCCCGCTGCCGCGAGTCCTATCTGAATGATCTGGACTTCAGACAGTTGCAAGTGACGCTACTGCAAGACCCGGAAGGTGGCGACGTCATTACCGGGACCGGGGGCCTGCGAAAGCTTCGCTGGAGTGACTCGCGGCGCGGCAAGGGCAAGCGTGGCGGTCTGCGGGTCTTGTAGCTCTACCTTCGGGGTGACGGTGAGATATGGTTCTTTACGCTGTACGACAAAAACGAAGTCAAGGATCTGACACCAAGAGAGAAGGTGCTGCTCAGGAAGGCCGTGGACGAGGAACTCGCGCAAAGGCGAAGAAGGCCGTGACGAGCAAGCGCCGGCTCTTCGCTGAGTTGCTCGAGGGCGTGGATGCCATGCGCGCCAGCCGCTCCGGCACGATCACGCTTCGGACGCACGTGGTCGAGGAACTGCCAACGCTGGCTGTCAGCAGCAGCCGAATTCGGGCAACGCGACGGAAACTGGGCCTGTCTCGAGCGGTGTTCGCGCGACGTCTGAGAGTATCGACGCGAACGCTCGAGAGCTGGGAACAGGGCCGATCAGAACCGAATGCCCAGGCTGCGGCTTTGATTCTTATGGTAGGAGTGTTTCCGGACACGCTGGATCGGTTGGCGGCTCTTGGGAGATCGCAGCCGTGACTGCTGCTACAAATGCGCGGCGAAAAAGGCCGCTGTCTTCTCGTTGGCAAAATCAATCTGCTCATCCGGGCTCAGCGTCGCCTCACCGTCGAAGAACTGGTGGGAGTACAGGGCGAAGCCACGGTGATTGCCGTCCGGCAGGTTCACATACTCAACCGTAGCCGGCAGCTTTGACCGGGCATCGGCGAAGCGCTCGGGCGGCAGCAGGCCCAGCACGACCTTGCCGATCTTCCTTAGCACTGATCACCCCCAACGTCGGCACCCAGATCCGGAGTTGCCCACAGATCGTCAGCCCTAGGCACGACTTGCTGCCACCGGTCCCAGGTCACCGACCGCACCGCCCGCAGGGCGCCGACAGACAGGTAGAGCATCTTGCGCCGCGCTCCGACCACAGCGCGGGTGTCCCAGGCGCGGGCCCCGCGAGCCCGAACGATGCTGCCGATATCCCGGTAGACACCGAGCGCCGTTGCCACCGCCCAGCCGGAGCGAAAACTGAGTGACTGCAGGCCGGTATCAGCCGACTGGTAGTAGCGATCCGCCTCGGCCAGCAGGCGCCGGACCACGCCGGCAACCGCGGGCCGATGCTCCGGCTGCGCTATGCCGTCCGGCGGAACACCCGCCTCCGCCAGCCACTCTGCCGGCAGGTAACAGCGTCCGTTCCGGGCGTCGTCGACCACGTCCCGGGCAATATTCGTGAGCTGAAAGGCAATACCAAGGTCCGCGGCACGCTGCAGGTTGCGGGTGTCCCGCACGCCCATCACCAGCGCCATCATCACCCCGACCACCCCGGCCACCCGGTAGCAGTAGAGCAAGGTCTCATCGATCGTGCGGTAATTGAAACTGGTTACATCCATCTCAAAACCGGCGAGCAGTTCCAGCGCATGCCGTTCGGGAATGGCATGTTCGCGCGCCACCCGCTGGAAGGCGATGAAAACCGGATCGGTGACGGCCTCGCCCGCCAGAGCGCGCCGGGTCTCCGTGCGCAATTTCACCAGGCTGGCAGCAGGATCGCGCAGCGGGACGGAAGCGGGCGTCATGCCGAGGTCCTGGCCGTCGATCTCGTCGTCACAATGGCGGCACCAGGCGTAGAGCATCCAGGCGTGGTCACGGGTGGCGGTGTCGAACAGGCGGGACGCCAGCGCAAAGCTCCGTGAGCCCTTGCGCATCATCTCGCGGCTGTTGCTGACGACCGAGTCCATTTCAGCCTACTCCAAGGTCGGCGAGCATCAGGCCCGCCGTCGCCTTGGCGGAACCAATGACACCCGGAATTCCCGCACCCGGGTGGGTGCCGGCCCCTACGAAATAGAGATTGTGAATCCGGTCGTCCCGATTGTGAACCCGAAAGAACGCGCTCTGGGTCAGCAGCGGTTCAAGGGAGAAGGCGGAACCCAGGTGGGCGTTGAGCTCGGTTGCGAAATCTGCCGGTGTGAAGATGCGCGACGTGACGAGATTGGCGCGCAAACCAGGCAGGGTATGCTTTTCGAGAGCATCCAGGATCCGGTCCCGGTACTTCGGCCCCATGACACTCCAGTCGATCGGCGCCTTGCCCAGGTTTGGTACTGGCGCCAGCACATAGAAACCGGCCTGGCCCGGCGGTGCCAGCGAGGGATCAGTCCGGGCAGGATTGTGCAGATACAGGGAGAAGTCGTCCGGGAGGACGCCCCGGTCGAAGATATCGGTGAGCAGTTCCCGGTAACGCGGCCCGAACAGCACCGTGTGGTGCGCAATCTCCGGGTACTGCCGCTTCAGGCCGAAGTACACGACAAACAACGAATTGCTGAAGCGCTTGCGGGTCAGCCGCCGCGCCATCACCTGCCCCCGGTCGGTGCCGGCCAGCAAGGTGGAATAGGTGTGCACCACGTCGGCGTTGCTGGCCACCGCATCCACCACCACACTGCGGCCGTCGGCCGTGGCAACTTCCGTGGCGCGGCCATTGCGCACCCGGATCTCCTGCACCGGGCAGCCGAGACGCACTTCCCCGCCCAGGTCCTGGAACAACCGCACGAGCGCCCGCACGAGGGCACCAGTTCCGCCGCGGGGGAAACGCACGCCCCACTGTCGCTCCAGTGCATGAATGAGCGCATAGATGGACGAAACCTGGAACGGATTCCCGCCGATCAGCAGGGACTGAAAGCTGAATGCCTGCCGCAGATGGGGATCCTTCATGTAGTCGGATACCACGCTGTACACCGAGCGATGGCTGCGCAACCGGATCAGCTGGGGTGCAACGCGCACCATGCTCCAGACATCCTGAAAGGGCACGGTGCCGAGCTTCAGGTAGCCCTCGCGGAACACCGCCTCGGAGAACTTGAGGAACCTTCGGTAGCCGTCTGCGTCCGCAGGATTGATGCGGGCGATGGCACTGGCCACTGCATCGGCATCGGCGTTGTATTCCAGCGTCACCCCGTCAGGCCAGACCAGGCGGTAGAACGGCTCGACCGGCAGCAGTTCGATGTAGTCGCCCGTCGACCGGCCACTGAGCGCAAACAGCTCGTCGATAGCATTCGGCGCCGTGATGACCGTCGGTCCCGCGTCGAAAGTGAAGCCATCCTGCTCGTATACGTAGGCCCGGCCACCGGGCCGTTCCCGCTTCTCCAGCACCACGGTCTGAATCCCGGCCGACTGCAGCCGGATGGCGAGGGCCAAGCCACCGAATCCCGCGCCGATCACTGCCACGGACCTGCTCATGGGTGACTGCTCGATGGCAGCAGGTAACGCAGGGCGCGGTTTATGGGAATGGGCGGCCTGCCGGTGAGCACACTCAGGGCATCACCAAAGTTGAGATGGCCCGCATAGAAGTGGTCAATGACAGACTCCGGGAGCCGGTAGAAGTGCTGCAATATCCGGTAGCGCTCCGACGGCGCCGCGCCCAGAAACAGCATGCGGTTCAGAAACCGGAAAACCCGCTGCTCGCCCCACCGCCGCTGCACCCGATCACGAATCCAGGGCGCGGTGCTTCTGCTATCGATCCGGTCCCGGCCGGTCAGTTCGTGAGCAAGTCCAGCCGCCTCCGGCACCGAGTAACCGGTCGTGTGGTGAAACAATCCCGCCCGAAGTCCCGATCGGGCTACCAAATCGGTGGATGGCCAGAAGGCCGCAAGATCGCAATCGAGCACGATGGGCAGCACTCCCGCCTCCTCCCGGAGCAGCGCCTGCACGCGCCAGCCCCGGTCCGCCGCGTAGCGGGCAATATTCTCGCGCAGTGTGGCTGTGTCGACGGTGCCGCTGTCGCTGTAGTAGGTGTCCTCGATCAGCACGTCGGTCGCCGTAAACGGTAGCAGATAGACAAACCGGTAGCCCAGCTCCTGCGAGACTGTAGCGTCCATCAGGAGCGGCCCCGTCAGGCCGTGGGGCGAGTCGAGCCGCACCAGCTGGCCCAGGAATTTCTGGAAGCGCAGCACCAGTCCAGTAGCCCCGGACGGCTGGAGTCCCCGGCCATCCACCACGAGATCGGCGGCCAGCACCTCGCCATCGGGAAGACTGACGCGACCACCGTCCAGATCGAGCACGGGCGTATGGAGGCGCACGCTGGAACCCAACGTCGCCATGACGATTTCGTGGAGTTTCTCAGCAGTCAGGGAGTGATAGCCCCCCTGCAGCCGCCGCTCGCGACCGGGAAAGCGCACGTCGTAGTGGGTCCAGGAATAGCTCGCCAGCGGCTGTAGCCAGGCCAGTATGGCGGCGCTCACATCGGAGGCGTGGAAAGACCAGGTGTGATTGCCGCCGAGAGTCCCGGCACCTTCGATCAGCGTCAAACGGATATCAGGACGCAGCGCATTTAGCCGGAGTGCGATCAGGCAGTTGGCAAGTCCGCCGCCGACGAGTACCACGGAAGCGCTCATGGTTTGGAGTCTTGCCTGGCGATCGCGTCGGCCACCTGTTCAGCCAGTTCAGCCGTCCATCGTCCCCGGAACTGGGCAGTTAGCTGCCCACTGGCATCAAAAACCAGCAGGTTGGGCAAGGTCGTATCCAGGGCGAAGGTGGTGGCCCATTCCTGGGCGGGATCCATCAGCACGGCGACGCCTTCAGGCACACGTTTGCGCAATGTGGCTGCTGTCCGCTCCAGATCCACGGGCGCGTCGGCGGGCAAGTCCGCGACATTCAGGAAGCGCAAACCAGGCACTCGTTCACCCAGATCCCGCTCCCATCGCTCAATCATCGCGAGTCGCCGCACACTTACCACCACCACAATAACGGGCGCGCCGCGCTGGCTCGCAAGGGAAGCGGTGTTACCGAACTGATCCCGCAACTCAAGCATAGCGATCGTGCTTGAATCAGGCGACTGGGCGATGGCCGCCATCGGACCCAGCACCAGAAACAAGAGGCAGCACCGCAGGCTCCTCACGGGGATTCCGCCACGATGCGCCACAGGCTGTTCCCCGCATCGTCAGCCACGAGCAGCGAACCATCCGGGAGCTCGGCCAGCCCGACGGGCCGGCCGTAAACCTGTGCCCGGCCGTTATCGGCGATGAAGCCAGTCAGAAAGGCTTCAGGTGCTGCCGACGGCGACCCGTCGACAAAGGGCACAAAAACCACATCGAAGCCAAGAAAGACTGTGCGGCTGCCGCCACCCCGGCGCGCCACGAAGGCCCCGCGCCGATAGCGCTCCGGAAAGGCAACACCCCGATAAAAAAGCAGACCCAGCGGCACGCTGTGCGCACCCAGCCCCAGGTCGGGGACCCG
>Ga0209254_10007153_pt1 | contig 10287 bp, 12 predicted proteins | sample FrelakmetDIP11DI_FD_187148 | JGI IMG/M metagenome (GOLD analysis project Ga0209254, IMG submission 187148) | Freshwater lake sediment microbial communities from the University of Notre Dame, USA, for methane emissions studies - DIP11 DI (SPAdes)... | ecosystem: Environmental > Aquatic >...
TGCCGATGCCGGCGCCCTTGCCCTCGCTGTGGTTCGGGCACTTGATTCCGTGCGATGCGGTGGAACGTGCGCAGAGCTACAAGGTCGTCGTGACGTGGCTACACCGCAAGCTGCGGGCAGCCGAAGTCGAAGACCTCTTTATGCCGGGATGCCAGGTGATCGATGGCGCCCCGATCGCCGCGGTCTAGCCACGCCACGCACACCATGGAACAAGACTCACTGTCCCATGCCGAGCGAGTGCAGTGCGCGGTTGACACCGTACGAGCGGCCTTGTGCCACCCATCTCCCGAACAGTCAGTGCGGCTGGGCCGGATCGCGCGCGATCTGCGCGATGTGCCGCCTGCGGTGAACAGCGAGGGACAGCTGCTGGCGCTGACCGGCGTTTGCCGTTACTTCCAGGAGCCCGATCACGACAGCGCGCAGGCGCTGGAGGCGGCCGTACTCCTGGGCAAACGCGCCCTCGCACTCGGGCGGCCGCAGGAACGACTGTCGGCGCTAATGACCCAGGCGCTGATTCACGACGAACTCGACAACCACCTTGAAGCGGTCGAGGCCTACGGCGCTGCCCGGGCCCTCGCGCGCGACATTGGGCTCGTGCGGGCCGAGGTGGCCTCATTGGTCATGGCGGCACAGACAATGAGGCATGGTGGCGACCCGGTCGGCGCCGAAGCGCTGGCCAGCCACGCGCTGGTCGTCGCCGAGAACGCGGACGACGTGGATGACCTGCGCGCGTTGGCCTGGATCACGATCGCGCAGTGGCACCTGTGTGTAGAGGAGGGCGCCGAGGGACTGACCGCGGTAACGAACGCCCGCCAGTGCCTCGCCGGCGACGCCGACCCCGGCCTGTGTGCGACGCTCGACTACACCGAGGTGCTGCTGCGACTGCTCGCCGGCTCTGAAGAGCACCTGCAACCGCTGCTCGACTCGCTCGATCGCCATGCGAAGCTGACCCGAACAGTCGGGGCGGCGCTGTCCTATACGGCTGCGCGCGGTGCGGTGGACCTGGTGCAAGGCGCGAGCAGCGCATCGGTACGGCTCGTTAACGCGCTCGAGAAAGCCCGCTGCGTGCCGCGGGCGCTGGCGGACGTGCTGATGGCCGCCCTTGTTGCGCGCGTTGTTGTCGGTGACGAAGAGCGTGCCGGCAAGTTGCGCGAGGAACTCTGCTCCTTGTTCGAAGCGCGGCGCGGCGCGGGACAGTTGAAGGCGACGCTGATGCGGGGACCGGTGATTGGATTTGGCGCGCTGGGCAAAGCCTTCGATACTGGCACTTATGAACGCCGCCTCGCACACGCGCAGGAGCTGCTGCTAGCCGGACGCACCGCGTCCTGATTTCAGGCCCGGCCGAGGACTCCTTCCAAATCTGTGGCGCTAATGTGCCAGCCACGGAGGGCAAACATGGCCGGGGCGACGGGGGGGACGTGCGCTCCGCCAGTTCCGCCCGAGCGGTCTGATCTGATACTCATAGTTCGGCGTAGAGCGCTGGTAAGCGTCTACTTGACGCTTTGCATTCCTGTATGCACAACGGCGCCGGCTCGTCAGGCGGGTGAGACCTCTTGGCGGTAATCGAGGGCTTGGGTTAGACGGGTCCCGGCAACTCGAGATCCTTGCAGATCTTCCTCGCGACAAAATCATTGATTGCGCTGTGGCGCGGTACCGTCGAAACCCTTCCGGTCGCCTCGTTGACGAAGACCGAGTGACGTCCGCCTTCCCACAGGAGCCTGCAGCCGTTGTCGAGGAGGAAACGGACCAAGTCGGCCCGCTTCATCAGTTGACGATAAGTGGTTCGCGGATGACGTCTTTGCCCTTGAGTGATAGCTCAGAAAGCTGACGGTTCGCGCCCAGTACCAGTTCGACAGCCTCAGCCAGGCTGTCACGCGCCTCGTCCAGCGTTTCGCCCTGCGCATTCGCACCGGGTAGTTCTTCCACGAAAGCAATGTAGCCCTCGGGAATCTTCTGATACACGGCGGTGAGCTTCATCGGGTAGGACACTCCGGTCGAGTGTAAGAAGTGTGCCGGCCGACGGGCCTCCGGAACGATGGGTCACCGGGCGATCCGCGCGCTACTTCAGCAGGGTCGGGCGGAGCAGGCACCGGTTCTTCATACCGGTACCCGTGAGGGCCAGACCTCTCGCTCCCGGCATGGTGCTCATCGTGCCGCTGCCTCAGTTCTTGGGAACGTGCCGTCGGCCATCCCCGCGACTCGGTCACGAAGGGCGCCCGTTACCTCGGCGGGAGGCAGCACGCTTATCGACACTTTGATGGTCATTTCTTCGGAGACGCCGACTTTTGACAACATATCGGCACATTTGACTCGTGCCTGGATGGGGCAAGAGACCTAGCCGCGGCTGCGCGCAATCCGCAGCGGCAGTGCTGCGATCAGCCTTCGACCGCGATGCCTTGCCCGACAGCGAGTTCGCCGATAACAGCGGCGGTCCCAAAGCCCTCGCCCCGAAAGACCTCTAGCACGGAGTCAACCGCGCCCGGCGCGCAGGCAACCAGCAGCCCTCCGCTAGTCTGCGGGTCCGTCAGCAGTGCCTTCATTGTTTCGTCGACGTTGTTCAGCGTCACATCCTGCCCGTAGCCGGCCCAGTTGCGGCCGGAGGCGCCGGTGACGTAACCCTGACTGGCGAGCTGGGCGGCGCCGGGCAGCAGCGGGATGTCGCGGGCGCGCAACCGCGCGGCGAGCCCGCTACCGCGTGCGATCTCGTTCAGGTGGCCGAGCAGGCCGAAGCCGGTGACGTCGGTCAGCGCGTGCACGGCGTCCATTTCGGCGAGGCGTCGCCCCGGTGTGTTGAGCTTCGTCGTGTTGGCGATCATCTGCGCGTAGCCGGCGGCATCGAGCGCATTCTTCTTCAGCGCGGCCGAATAGATGCCGACGCCGAGCGGCTTGCCGAGGATCAGTACATCGCCGGCCTTGGCGCCTGAGTTCTTCTTGACCCGCTTTGGGTGCACGAGTCCGAGCGCGACCAGACCGTAGATCGGCTCGACCGAGTCGATCGTGTGGCCGCCCGCGATCGGGATGCCGGCCGCGGCGCAGACGTCCTGTCCGCCTTCGACAATGCGGCGAATCACTTCGATCGGCAGCTGGTTCAGCGGCATCGCGAGCAGTGCCAGCGCCATGATCGGTGTGCCGCCCATCGCGTATACGTCGGAGATCGCATTGGTCGCCGCGATGCGGCCAAAGTCGTACGGATCGTCGACGATCGGCATGAAGAAGTCGGTCGTCGCGATCAGCGCCTGCTCGTCATTGATCTGGTAGACGGCGGCGTCGTCCGAGGTCTCGATGCCGACCAGCAACTGCGGTGGGATCAGACCTTGCGAGCCCTTGAGAATCTCGCCGAGCACGCCGGGCGCGATCTTGCAGCCGCAGCCGCCGCCATGCGAGAAGGACGTGAGCTTGATCTTCAGATCGGAGGGAGCGTTCATCGGGAGGGCTTGCGGCGCGGAACCTCGCGATTATGAAGGAGCTGGTGCACGAGGTCGCGCACGGCAGCCCGCTCGACCTTGGGGCTGAAGAGCCAGGCGCGGGCACGGCAGGCCGACGCCAGCCGGCGCAGGAACGCACGGTCGGTCGAGGCGCGCTGCACCAGTTCGGTCGCCTCGCGCACGTCTCCCACCCTGAACACGCCAGGGTAGCGGCCTCCGACCATGCCGACGTTGCCATCGGCGTTGGAGACCAGCACCGGCGTGCCGCTGCGGATCGCTTCCAGCACGGCCTGCGCGCCGCCCTCCATTTTCGACGGGTGCAGCAGCAGTGCAGCATGACGCATCAACTGGCGGGCGCGGGCACGCGTCAGTTCACCCAGCCAGCGGTAGCGCGTCGTGCGCGCCTCGGTGCGCAGGGCGGCCGTGGCATAGCGCTCTTCGAGCGCCGCACCCGCGTGCAGGATGCGCACGTGCGAGTCTGCGGGCAGGCCCAGCGCGACGCGCATTACGGTCTGTGGGTCCTTTTCGTAGCGCAGGTGGCCGACCACGGCGACATCAAAGGTACGGCGCCGCCGCTCGCCGCGCTTCAGCGCCGGCGCCGACTGGAAGATGACCGTGGTCTTGGTCCGATGATGCGCGGGCAGGGCCTGTGCCGCGAGCTCCTGCAGTACCACCAGGCGGTCGGCGAGCGCGAGTGATCGCTGTGCCTCGCGGTTGGCCGGCAAGTCACGGTAAAGGTCGGTGCCGGTGAGCACGACCCCGAGGCCGCGGTCCGGATAGGCGGAGCGGAATGCCGCGATCGAATCGGCCGAGCGCCGCGCATGCAGCGCGATCATGACATCGCAGGGCTTGCCGTCCCACTCCTGGAGTATCCGCACGCGATGGTCCGGCCGCAGGAAGCGCGCCCAGCGCGCGGCGGTGTGCCAGTTGCCGGTGTTCGCTTCGCGCGACGCCGGTGTGACGATGCAGACGGAAGGTCGGGGAGTGTTCAAAGCAGGGGGCAGGATCGGCGCGCTCGACAGGCCGGCCCAGGCTCGTGATTGCCTTGGTGAGTATAGGGAGGCCGGGTCCGGCCGGCAGCCGTCCGATCGGTCGATATGCGGTCAGGTGGCTGGCGCGCCGCAGCGATCGGGTGCGTGTGATTCCTGTTTTGAAGCGGCGCCGGTTTCCGGAATACTCCGCGCCATGAAAGAACGATTGCGCTTCCCATCCGGCTTGCGGTCAAAGCTGCTGGCCGCTTGCCTGTTGTTGTTCGGATCGGGCCTGCAGGCGCAGGCGCCTACGAACGGCGAACTGGCGAGCAGCTACGTTGAGGCGCAGGAGCTGGGCCGCCGCGACGAGTCAGATGCCGCGACGCGCGACTATCACCGCGATGTCCTGTTGCCGCAGTTCAGCGCGCGCTACCGCGCGCACTTCCGGGACTGCACCGCAAGCGTGCCGCAGCCGGAGTCGACGCCCTTTTCATTCGTGGCGGCGATCGGCGCCGATGGCCGGGTGCTGCGCCTGTGGAGCGATCGCAGCACGAACGTGTACCAGTGCATGCGCGGGCGCCTGCTGTTCGACCGCTTTGCGCCGCCGCCGCGCGCGCCGTTCTACCTCTACATCCACATGCGCTTCGTCAACTGAGGGCGGGCTCTGACAGCAACGCGAACCCGCCGGCCAACCATGCGCTCGATGGCCTGGGCCGTTCTTGGTCTGTGGTCGATGGTCTGCGGCATCACGGAGGCAGCCGACCCGGTCCAGGCCGTTTCGTCGCCGCCGATATCTGTCGTTGCGGCGGGCGACATCGCGGACTGCGGCTCGGATGGCCTGCTGTTTCCGAACGCCTTCCGCACTGCCGACCTGGTCGCGCTATCGGACACGGTGGTGCTGACACTGGGTGACAACACCTATCCCGTCGGCGCGCCGGCGGAGTTCGCCAACTGCTTCCAGGCGACCTGGGGCCGGTTCAAAGAGCGGATCCGGCCCAGCCCCGGCAATCACGACTACATGACGACAGATGCCGATGCCTACTTCGACTACTTCGGCGCCGCGGCCGGGCCGGACCGGCGCGGCTACTACAGCTTTGATGCCGGCGGCTGGCACTTCATCTCACTGAACAGCAACGCCGACGCCGGTGTCGGATCGGCGCAGTACGCGTGGCTGCAGGCCGATCTCGCTGCGAACTCCGAAACGTTGTGCACGCTCGCCTACTGGCATCACCCGGTGTTCAGTTCGGGGCCGCACGGCAATGATCGGCGCATGGCCGATGCATTCCAGCTGCTGCACGCCGCCGGTACGGAGATCGTGCTGGTCGGTCATGACCATATCTACGAGCGATTCGCGCCGCAGGATGCCGCCGGCACTGCCGATCCTGAACGCGGGGTCCGCAGCTTTACGGTGGGCACGGGCGGTGCTCGTCTGTACTCCCTGCGCACGCCGAAGCCGAACAGCGAAGTACGTGACGCATCGACACACGGCGTATTGCGCCTGACGCTGGGCGCAACTGACTATCGCTGGGCGTTCGTACCGGTAGACGGCAGCGCGCCGCGTGACGAAGGATCGGCCGCCTGCCATCGGTAGGCGTGCGCCCGGCGCTGCCGCGCTACCGAATCGCGCCGCAGTGCTCCACCTATAGCGGGCCGGCGGCGCGAGCCGCCCTTAGGCGAAGCCGTCCCGTTTAGGTGGAGGTGAAGCGGGGCGCGCCGACCGTAGTGGTACTGGGCGGCGTGCCTTGATGCCGACACACGTCCTGCATATACTGGATGCAATTACAGTAGTAGCGTCCAATGCTCATTTGCCAAGGCTTCCAATACGCGCTGCGCCTGAAGGCGAAGAGGGAAGCCGTGCTGCGGCGCTGGGTCGGCTGCCGCCGGTTCGTCTTCAACGAGGCGCTCGCGCATCAGCGCGCCGAGGTGGCTGCAGGTCGCCAGCGCCCGGGCTATGCGGCGCTGTGCGCGCGGCTGCCAGCGCTGAAGGCGCAGCACCCGTGGCTGGCCGAGCCGCCCGCGCAGGCGCTGCAGCAGGCCCTCAAGGACCTGTGCCGGGCCTGGGACTCGAAGTTCACGTCCCGCTTCGGCGCACCACGCTTCAAGATGAAAGGCGGTAGCGACACGTTGCGCCTGCCGCAGGACTGCAAGTACAACGCTGCGGCGGGCGCGCTGCGCTTGCCCAAGCTCGGTGTCGTACGCCTGCGTCACAGCTGGGTCGCGGAAGGCGAACTCAAGAACGTGACGCTGCGCCAGGAGCGCGGCCGCTGGATCGCATCGCTCCAGACGGAGCGCGAGGTCGACGTCGCGGTACCGGCGGCGACCGCCGCCGTCGGCCTGGACTTCGGCGCGGCCACGACCATCATGCCCAGCGCCGGCGCGCCGATCGAGTTGCCGCGGCGCATCGGGCGGTACGAACGGCGCATGAAGCGGCTGCAGCAGGCCGTGTCGCGGAAGAAAAAGGGCTCGGCCAACCGTGGCAAGGCGGTGGCCCGACTCAACGCCTGCCATGGCCGCATCGCCGCGATGCGGCGCGACTTCCTGCATCAGCGCACGACCGAACTGGTGCGCGGCCATGCGCTTATCGCCATCGAGGACCTGACGGTCAAGAGCATGACCGCTTCGGCGACCGGCACGGTAGATGCACCCGGCAAGAACGTGAAGGCCAAGGCGGGTCTGAACCGGACCATCCTGCGCAACGGCTGGGCGATGGCTCGGTCGATGCTCGGGTACAAGGCCGAATGGCACGGCGTGATGCTGGTGGCTGTGCCGCCGGCATTCACGAGCCAGCAGTGCAGCGCCTGCGGCCACACGGCGGCCGCCAACCGCAAGACCCAGGCGGAGTTCGCGTGTGTGGCCTGCGGCCAGTGCGACAACGCCGACCGCAACGCGGCGAAGAACATCTTGCGCCGCGGCCAGGAGATCCTGTCGGGCGGACGCCCGGCGAGTACCGCGGGATACGCGGGAACTCATGCCTGTAAGGGTGCGGGGTGCAAGCTGCCGCACCGGAGGCCGCGCTCAGCGGCTCAAGGAGGGCTGGCAGAGCCTCCGTTGGCAGGAACCGTTCCGGGACTGAGCCTCCCCGGTAATCTCAATCCATAGCGCCCAGCGCTGGGGTGGAGAGGATGTCAAAGCACCTGGTTCTGCCGGATGTCGAACTTCAGCACGACCGCCGGTCCGAAGCTGCCGTTGGCGAGTTGCGGGCGGTAGGTGTACTCGAAGGCGGCGCAGGCGAGGGAGACGGATTCGAGCGGTGGCTGCGTGTCGGCCGAGGCGTCGGCGACGTTCACCGATGTGATCAGCACATCGGTCATGCGCAACGTGATGTAGTCGCCGACCGTGGTCATGGGTCGCGCCACGCTGAGGACACCTTCGGCGATGTGCTGCCCCGTGACACACGCGCGCCACAGGGGTGGAGAAGCGGTATCCACGCGATGGGTAAACGTGAACGGCGCAAAAGTCGGCCGGCTCACGCTGCTGCCGCCTCCACCGGGAGCGGGCGGGGTCACGGCGACGCCCCAGTTCCAGCTTTCGACGACGATTTCTTCGCGGTGCCGCTTGGACGTGGACTCGCCCTTGATGCCGGTCAGGCTGAGGTGGATTGCATCGGCCATGTCGGTTCTCCGAGAAAGGCTCAGGCGACGGTAGTGGAACGCGCCGGCACCGCACATGCCGTGAATCGAGGCCGGCCGGTCGGCGCGGCGCGAACCCGGCACGAACTACGGAATCTGGATCTTGCCGCCGCCGCCCAGGCCGCCCGGCGGGAACCCGGCGCCGCCCTGGCCCGGCAGCACGATCGAGGACGCCGCCTGGCGCCGCATGTCCTGCAGTTCCCTGACCGTGCGCTCGACGGCGACCTTGGCCGCAGCGGCGTAGCCTTCGACCGCTTCGGCGAGCGATTTGGCTTCGATGTCGAAGTTGATCGGCAGCGGTCCCATCTGCGTCATGATCTGTGCTTCCCCGGTGTAGACGACAGGGCGACCGCCGTCGGTGGCACCGAGCGTGGTGACCGGCACCAGAGCACGGATCGTCCCGATCTTGCGGTCGGTGTAGATCTCTTCGCGATACAGCGAAGAGGCGTCCATCGAGATGTCGAGGTCGGCGTTAGAGGCCATGGCATTCTCCAGCGGGGGTTGCAGTCAGCGGCCTTCAGATGACCCCGGTCGGGGCCTGACCTGGGCTGGCGCTAACTGCGCGGCAGTCGAGTATAGGGGAGGGACGCAATCCGCCGCCGCTGACCCGGATCAAGTACGCGGACGGGCGCCGGGCTAGCCTGCCAGTTTTTCGGGGGGAAGCCGGGGTGCATCGAGTACTCGCCGAGGGCCTGCGCCCGTTGCGTTTGCGACAACGCGAGCTGCTGCCGATCGTCCAGGGGGGCATGGGCGTCGGCGTGTCGGCGCATCGACTCGCCTCGGCGGTGGCGCGCGAGGACGCGCTCGGCACGATCGCCTCGGTCGACCTTCGGCATCACCATCCTGACCTGATGGTGCAATGCAAGGACGTGCGTGACCGCGCCGTGCTGGACCGACTGAACCTGATCGCACTGGATCGGGAGATCCGTCTCGCGCGGGAACAGTCGCAGGGTCGCGGCGCGATTGCCGTCAACGTGATGAAGGCCGTCGACCAGCACGTGGCGCTGATTCGCCAGTCGTGTGAATCGGGAGCGGATGCCATCGTCATGGGCGCCGGCCTGCCGCTGGATCTGCCGGACCTTTGCGCCGATTTCCCGAACGTGGCGCTGATTCCGATCCTGTCCGATGCGCGCGGCGTGTCCATCGTGCTACGCCGCTGGCTGCGCAAGAACCGGACGCCCGACGCGATCGTCATCGAGCATCCGCGCTATGCCGGTGGTCACCTCGGCGCGACGCGCATCGATGACCTCAACGATCCCCGTTTCGACTTCGACCGCGTAATTGAAGATGTGTCGCTGACGCTGCGCGACCTGAAGCTCGAAGCCGAGAGGATTCCGCTCATCGCCGCCGGCGGCATCAACTCCCACAAGAAGATGCGCAAGGTACTTTCGCTGGGCTACGCGGCGGTGCAGATCGGCACCGCTTTTGCGGTGACGACGGAAGGCGATGCCCACCCGAACTTCAAGAAGGTGCTGGCCGAAGCGCAGCCGCGCGACATCGTTGAATTCATGAGCGTCGCGGGCCTGCCGGCGCGCGCCGTCCGCTCGGTCTGGCTGGATCGCTATCTGCGTCGCGAGTCGGTGCTGCAACAGGAGGCGGCTGAGTGGACGGCAAAGAGGTTGCCGCCCGACCCTGTCGGCAAGTGCAGTGGAGCGCTGCAATGCCTGACGACGTGCGGGCTGCGCGACAGCATCGCGAGCATCGGCCAGTTCTGCATCGACACCCAGCTCGCCGCCGCACTGCGCGGCGAACTTGCGCGCGGACTGTTTTTCAGGGGTGCAGCGTCGGTGCCGTTCGGCACGGCGATCCGGCCCGTGCGCGAGTTGATCGATTACCTGCTGAGCGGGCGGATGCCGGAGGGTGTCGCCGCCGCCTGAGCGCTACTCCAGGCCGGTCGGGATGCCCATGACGGCGTTGAAGCCGCAATCGACGTGCGTGATCTCGGCCGTGACGCCAGCGGCGAGGTCGGACAGGAGAAACGCCGCGACGTTGCCGACATCCTCGATCGTCACGTTGCGCCGCATCGGGGCCGTGCTTTCCACCACTGAGAAGATCTTCGAGAAACCCTTGATGCCGGCTGCCGCCAGCGTCTTGATCGGGCCGGCGGAGATGCCATTGACGCGGATGCCGCGCGGGCCGAGGCTGGCCGCGAGATAGCGCACGCTGGCCTCGAGGCTCGCCTTGGCGAGTCCCATCGTGTTGTAGCTCGGCACGGCGCGCTCGGCGCCGAGGTAGGTGAGCGTCAGCAGGGACCCGTTGCGC
>Ga0209254_10007154_pt1 | contig 10287 bp, 6 predicted proteins | sample FrelakmetDIP11DI_FD_187148 | JGI IMG/M metagenome (GOLD analysis project Ga0209254, IMG submission 187148) | Freshwater lake sediment microbial communities from the University of Notre Dame, USA, for methane emissions studies - DIP11 DI (SPAdes)... | ecosystem: Environmental > Aquatic >...
ACGGTGATGCCATGGGCGAATTGCTATTTGTCGGTTTAGGGCTGGGAGGCGTGGAGGACATGAGCGTGAGGGCCTTGAACGCGCTCAAGTCCTGCGATGCCGTCTACGGCGAGTTCTATACCTCCAAGCTCATCGACTCGGACATAGGTCAGCTGGAGGGCTATATTGGCAAGAGGATCAAGAAGCTCGACCGCGTGGAAGTGGAGGAGGGCGAGGGATTGATCGAAGCGGCCAAGTCAAAGAAGGTCGCCTTCGTGACCGCAGGGGACACCATGGCCGCTACCACGCACGTGGACCTGAGGCTGCAAGCCATGGAGCTCGGCATCCCCACCCGCCTGATTCATGGCGTCTCGATCTTCACCGCCTGCGCCTCCGCCCTTGGCCTCCAGCCTTACAAGTTCGGCCGGACTATCACCCTGCCTTTCCAGGAGAAGGGCTACTCGCCCTCCAGCCCTTATGAGAACATCCTGGAGAACTTCAAGAGAGGTCTGCACTCCCTGGTGCTGCTTGACATCAGGGAGAGCGAGGGAAGGTACATGAGCGCGGCGGAGGGTGTCAATTGGCTAGTGGATGCGGAGGCAAGAATCGGCGGCGGTTTGGTTAAGGAGGACACGCTCGTGGTGGGATGCGCCCGGGTGGGGTCATCGAGCGAGCGCTTGCTAGCTGGGTACGTCCCCCTTATGAAGCAGGTGGACCTAGGGCCGCCCCTTCATACGTTGGTGATCCCGGGCAAGCTGCACTTCCTGGAGGCAGAAGCGCTGGTTTGGTTCGCGGGCGCGCCAAAGGAGATATGCAAGGAGTAGAGGGCAGATGGGCGCGGTTTTATGCTGGTTCGAAGATATCCGATTTCTGGGGAAGGAATTGTGAATGGTCGACTTATCGGATTCAGACCTAGAGAAATGTGCCAAGCAACACTTCGACATCGAACTTTGCCATGAGTGCCAGAGGCATCTAGGCGCGCTCACCATCGAATCGACGGTGGTGGTCCCGGGCACACCTGGTTGTTTGCATAAGAGCGCGCTCTTAGAACTAGGTAACATTTTACTGGTCGGTTGCCTGAAGATCGAAGGGAGGGGTTTCGATTTTCTGGACATCTATGCGATGAGCACTGCATCGAATAGAGGAGGTGCCACCAACACCTGCAGTTATGGTTTCGTCGTCAACAAGAATCCAGCTGATTCGAGGAAAGATCTGGCTGTGCGATTGAAGGTGATCAAGAGAGGGCTTATCAATCGGGAGATCGCGGGTTTCGAATGGAAGGGAGGGGGTCTTGCCGAGAGGCTCAACTCTGATCCGTTGTTGATGGGAAGGCTGAAGGGGCTTGATCCCGATTCGCCATCCTTGGGGTTGGCCTCGAGCATGTCCGGGTGGGGGACGACGCTGCAGGTCTTTGCCAGCCGATATGATGACTTCGTCAGTGTCTGGCAGCCTGTGAGGGATCCTAGGAGCTTCCCTTCGATGGACGACATTAGGATAGCGGAGACCATAGCGGGTCATATTCGTACCGTCATTGGTGGCATTGGTTCTGGACCAGGTAGGGGATAGGAAAGCTGCTCAGCGATTCAAGGTCTGGTTGCTCCGACCCCGAGGAGCAAGACCAGCTTCATCCTCTCCCCCAGCGAAGGGTCGGTTCGGCCTGCGTATCTGATCCTGGTGTTGGGAAGGCGCAGCGACACGTCCCTCACCACCTTCTGCAGCTGCACGTCGTCCATATCGCTGGCGGTGGCGATCGCCAGCGCGGTCTTCGCTGTCCTGACGTCGAAATCGAACCAGGGGGAGGTGAAAGCCTCCTCCACCGCCCTCAGCCCTCGGTCCAGGCCGCTGGAGATGCCGACGCCGGCGCGCACGTGCTTGCATGCACCGAAGTCCGACCGGACCTGGAGAAGGTCCTCCATGGTCAGCGCGTTCGCCAGCTCCATGACCGGCGCCATCATGATGATGTCCATGGCGCCGAAGGCCTTCCTCAAAGGGAGGTTGGGCGCGATCTTGAGGAGCGAGTCGTTGCTGTAGGTGATGACCATGTCCGAATGCTCCATGACCTTGTCCATGGATGCGGCGGCCACGTACTTGCGCTCCCCGCCCTCCACGGAGAAAGGGAGCGCGGCCGAGACCACGACCAGCTTGCAGTGCTTGCGACAGATGTTGGCCAGGGCGGGGGTAACAGAGCTCCCCGTCTCGCCGCCTAGCCCAGTGAACAGGAACATTATGTCCGCATCCCCGATGCAGCCGAATACGCCTGTCTTCAAGTTGCCGCCGATGGCATGGAACATCTGTGGGGAGGTGGTCTTGAAGAGCTTGACATGGTCAGGGGTCAGGACGCACTTCTTGGGCACCTTGACCTCGTGCACGCCCTCCTCGGCCTTGAGCACGGCCACGGCCTCCATCCCTGAGTCGGAGATGATATTGCATCCTGCTCCGCCGATGCCCACCAACTTGATGCGCGGGCGGGTCTTGGTCTCCGCCGAGCCGAGTCGCGCTACCTCTGGACCCATCGGGTAGGCAATGGGGCGGAAGTTGTAATATTCTTTCGGTGCCGAAGGCGTAGGGGGCAATCCTGGCACGTCCACGGAATCGTTTATTATGGCACTGTTGATTACCCTTTGAAGGGAAGCTAGCAATGGTGCCAGACGAGAATGGGAACCAGCCGTACCTGGGAAGGGTCTTCGGCGAAAGGGTCATGGAGATCCGGTTCCGCGCGCCCTGTCGTGAGGAGCTGCAAGTGGGCGAGATGCTGGTGGTGGAGGACGAGGCCGCCGGCTCCAAGTACCTGGTCCGGGTCATGGACATCGAGCATGGGGCGGACATGGAGTCCCCCGACTGGATGCAGCGGGAGGCGGGCGAGCTTCTCATCAAGGACTTCGGTGCGGAGGCCGTGGACCTCGCCGAGCTCTCATCCGACTTGTACAAGATCGGGGTGGCGACTCCCTTGGGCTACATCCAAGGGAAGGAGTTCAAGAAGGCCAAGTCCATCCCCATCCACTTCTCCAGGGTGAGAAGGACGATGGTGGAGGACTACGATTTCCTCCAACCCTATCTTGGGGACATTGAGGTGGGCAGGCTGCGCTCGGGCGATAAGGTGCTCGGGCGCCCGGTAGGCTTCTCGGGGAGGGCATTGCCCTACCACATAGGCATCTTCGCCACCACGGGCATGGGCAAGAGCAATCTCATGAAGAACCTGGCCCTGAGCTGCTTGCGCCTGCGCAAGTACGGTTTCCTCATCCTCGACCCGCACGGCGAGTACTACGACGGTGGCGAGGCGGGGAAGAAGGGTCTGCGGCACGCCGCGAGCAGGCAGGCCTTGGAGGTGTTCTCCTCCCGCAAGCTCGACGGGCCCCACAACCCGTTGCGCATCTCCGCGACGGAGATCGAGATCGACGACCTCGCCAACCTCTACGAGTTCACCCCGGCGCAGCTGGAGTGCCTGCAGGCGGCGCAATGGAGGTACGGGGCCACCTATCTCCTCGACCTGCATGCCAAGGACGCGGGGGCCGTCTCCCAGGACCTTAACGGCCGCTTCCACGAAGGCTCCATCAACGTCATCAAGCGCCGCCTGGAGAACATCTTCCGCTTCGAGCTCATCACCAAGGACAAGCAGTTCAGCATCACCAACCAGGTCATCTCCTGCCTGCATGCGGGCAAGGTGGTGCTGGTGGACACCAGCAACATGTTCGAGGCGGAGGAGCTGCTGGTCTCCACCGTGCTGGCAAGGGCGATATTCGAACGAAACAAGGCGCATTACGCGGACAAGGAGAAGTTCGACGCCCTTCCGCCCCTGCTCATCGCCATGGAGGAGGCGCAGCGCGTCCTCTCCCAATCCAAGGGCACCATCTTCGCCCAGATCGCCCGGGAAGGACGCAAGTTCAAGGTCGGCCTATGCGCCATCTCGCAGCAGCCCAAGCTGATCAACGAGGAGGTCATCTCGCAGTTCAACACCCTCTTCATCCTCGGCCTGGCGGACAAAAGGGACCGCGACATACTGCGCAACAGCGCCAAGCAGGACATCTCCATGCTGGACAACGAGATCCAGATGCTGATGCCGGGGGAGGCCTTGATCGCCTCGCCCTTCACCCCCTTCGCCGTGCCGGTCAAGATCCATCTCTTCGAGGATTATGTGGGGGCGATGAACAAGAGCTCGAACGAGGAGGATGCCAAGGCGCCTAAGAAGGTTCAAACGGACAGTAAGTTCTTCTAGCAACGAGGAGAGGCGGGATGGACACCACAACCCAGTTCATGTTGGAGATCGCCCTGATCACCATCATCGCTGGCGCCTGCTCGGTGGTCTTCGCCAAGCTCCGCTTCCCCGCGGTCATCGGCTACATCGTCGCCGGGATGCTCCTGGGCCCGACCATAATCGGGGGCTTTGTCTACTTCGACACCGAGGTAATAGACTTCCTGGCCAACATCGGGATCGCCCTGCTGATGTTCTCCATCGGCCTCGACTTCAACCTCCGGCGCCTGAAGAAGATCGGTGGCTTCGCCATCTTGGCCGGAACGGTGGAGGTGGCGCTGATGCTCCTCCTCGGATACACCTTGGGCTTGATCCTGGGGCTCAGCAGCACCGCGGCGATCTTCCTCGCCGCCATCATGTCCATCTCCTCCACCGCCATCATCTTCAAGGTCCTGGTGGACACCGGGAACATGAGCAAGGAGTGGGTCGAGCCAGTGATCGGGATCCTCATCATAGAGGACCTGGCGGGGGTCATCCTGCTCACCATCACCTCCCCCTTGCTCTCGGGCCAGAACCCCAATATCGCTACGACCGTCGGCATCTTCCTGGCCATCGTGGGCTTCATCGCCCTCAGCCTGGTCCTGGGATTGGCGGTCGTACCTTGGTTGATAAATGGGGTAGCTCGCCGTTATTCCTCGGAGACGCTGCTCTTGGTCTCCCTTGGCCTTTGCTTCGGTTTCGCGCTCTTCGCCGTCGGCCTCGGCCTGAGCCTGACCATAGGCGCATTCATCATGGGCGTGCTCATCTCCCAGTCCAAGCATGGGGAGGCTGTCACCCAGAAAATAGGCTCCATCAAGGAGATGTTCCTGGCGGTGTTCTTCGTCTCCATCGGCATGCTCGTGGACCCGGTCCTGGTGGTCCAGGGCCTCCTGGTCGCCCTGGTCATCGCCTTGGTCTTCGTGCTTGGCAAGACCTTCAGCGTGACCATCGGCTGCTATTTGGCAAACCTTCCAGCGAGGACGTCGTTCTATGCCGGGGCGGCGATGGTGGCCATGGGTGAGATCTCCTTCGTCCTGGCCAACTCTGGGGTGCAGGCGGGGGTGCTCTCAAGCGAGCTTTACGCCTCCATCATCGGGGCCTCCATCATCTCCATGGTCGTCCTCCCCATATCCATTCGCTCCGGGCCAAGGGAGCTGGACTTTATCGTGCGTCATCTACCAAAACGGCTGCTGTCCTCTTTGACGGTGATCGAGGGGGTGCGCATGGACCTGCGCCGACGGCTCTCCGCGTCGGCGGAGAGGAGGGCGGAGATCCGCAGGCAGCTCTTCTGGTTGTTCATCGATATCGTCATCTTGATCCTCATCCAGTTCCTCGGCCTGGTCCTACTTGTCGCTAGCAATCTACTGATTGGTGTGGCCGAGGTCCTAGGGGTGAGCGTCTCGGCCGTGGCCCTGGTAGTGAGCGTGGCGCTGGCCCTTCCCGTCATCTACGACATCCTCTCGCACCTGAAGAAGCTGGTGGCCGCCTTGGCCTACACCGTCCTGGACACCAAAGCCTACCAGGTGGCCAGCAAGTCCTTGGTCTTCCGCGTGTTCAAGAGGCTGGTAAGGGTCACCGTCGTGATCGTACTCTTGTTCTCGCTGGCTCCGATAACCTACGCGGTCGACAAGACGCACGGGGCGTTCATCGTCCTCTTCATCGTCCTTGGCGCCGTCCTGGGATACCTCATCTGGGACTACGTGCGATCCTCCCATGAGAAGATGTCGAACGCCCTGACCAAGAACCTTATAGACGAGAAAGAGGGACCCAAGTGAGCACTTTCGCTACGGTCTCAGCAATCCATTTTAAGCGCCGGATGGTTCTTGGATAGCGAGATAGAAGAGGGCAGAGGATGAGGATAGTCCATGTCTCCGACACGCACCTTGGCTACAGCGCCTACTCCAAGGTGGACGAGGAGAGCGGCCTGAACCAGAGAGAGATGGACTTCTACCGCGCCTTCGAGCGCAGAGTGGACAAGTGCTTGGAGCTCAAGCCCGACGCAGTGCTCCATTCCGGGGACCTCTTCGACGCGGTCCGACCGACCAACCGGGCGATCTCCTTCGCGTTGGAGCAATTGCTAAGGCTGAGCGAGGCGCGGATCCCGGTGGTGGTCATCGCCGGCAACCACTCCACTCCAAGGCTGAGGGAGACCGGCTCGGTCTTCAAGATCTTCGAGCACCTGGACCACATCTACCCGGTCTTCCGCGAGGAGTACGAGGTGGTGCAATTGGGGGACCTGGTGGTCCATGCTCTGCCTCATTGCGAAGGGGAGAGGTTGGCGTCCGAGGCCTCCCGCATGTCCCCGCAGGAAAGCAAGTGGAACGTGGCCATGCTTCACGCCGGCATATCCAGCCTGCAGGTCTTCCGCATGGGCGAGTTCAACGAGGAGATCCTCCCCGCCTCATACCTCAAGCCGGAGTTCGATTACATCGCCCTCGGCCATTACCACAACTTCGCCGAGGTGACGCCCAACGCCTGCTACTCCGGCTCCTCGGAGAGGCTCTCCTTCGCCGAGGCAGGGGTGGAAAAAGGCATGATCGAGGTCGACCTGGAAAGGGGGAAGAGGAGGTTCATCGAGATGCCCTCCCGACCCATGCTGGACCTGGGGACGATCGAAGCCAGGGACCTCGACCTGAATGCGCTACGCGCCTCGCTCCAGGAAAGGATCGGGTCCCAGGACGTCGAGGGCAAGATCGTGCGCGTCTCCGTGAGGAACGTGAGCTACGAGAACTACAAGAACGTCAATTTCCACTGGCTCAGGCAGCTGGCGGCCAAGGCCATGCACTTCGAGCCCAAGTTCGAGGTTAGGACCCAGGACCTCTCCTTGCAGGGGAAGGGGACGAGCATCGGCGCCCTGGACAAGGAGTGGGTCGCCTTCCTGGACGGCTATCCGGTGGAACGGGTCGACAAAGCGAAGGTGCGCTCCCGAGGACTCGAATACCTTGCCAAGGGGGTGGAAGAATCCGATTGAGGTACATGGAGGTGCGCAACTACCGCAAGTTCCGCCAGGCCTCAGTGGAATTCCCCGATGGCGTGGTGGGGATCTTGGGCTCCAACGGTTCGGGCAAGAGCACCTTGATGGAGGCCGTGGCCTGGTCCCTCTACGGCAACGAGAAATCGATCACCAGGGACGGCAAGAAGGAGGGCGTCCGCTCCTCCTTCGCCGGCATGAACGACGATTGCTCCGTCCTCCTGGAGTTCGAGATCGCCGGCGACCATTATCGCTTGTACAGGGCTATGAAGGGGAAGTCCCAGACCATGGAGGCCCAGCTCTCGGTCAACGGCAAACAATTGGCCAAGACCGACAAGGGCGTGACCGACGAGGTCAGGCGGATCCTGGGCATGGACTACAAGTCCTTCTTCATCTCGGTCTTCGCCCGGCAGAAGGAGCTCAACGCCCTCAGCGGCCTGAGCGCCGCCGAGAGAGGAAAAGTGGTCCGAAGGATGCTGGGCATCGAGTCCTTGACCAAGACGGTGGAGGAGATCGACCGGGACCGGAAAGCGGTCCAGGACCGTCTGTTCGGGATGCAGCAGGACCTCTTGGCCCCCGACGGAGGCAAGAGGTCGGGGGCGGTCCGGGCCGAGCTCTCGGAACTGTCCAGGACGAAGGCGGAGGTGGAGGGCGAGCTTGGCCCCCTGGAGAAGGCGCTGATCGCCATTCAAAGGGAGGTCTCATCGGCCATGGCCCGCCGGGACGCGCTCAGCGGCCTGGAGGAGGCGCATTCCAAGTTGCAAGCGGAAAGGATCGCCAACCGCAAGGACGCGGAAGGCGCGCGCTCGAACGCCAGCCGGGCCGTACAGCGCATCAAGGAGCTCGAGGCCAAGAGGGAGGAGATGGCGGCGTTGGCCCTTGACCACGCGGCCTACGAGGAGCTGGGCCGTAGGAAGGAGCTGCTCGACTCCCAGGCGCAGGCGTTCGAACGAAGGAAGGCTCTCTCGCATCAGCGCTCTGAGGCAGAGGGCAAGCTGACCAAGGCCAGGCAGGAGCTTGGAGAGCGGGAGCGGAAGGCCATGGCCTGCATCGACTCCAAGAAGCGGCTGCAGACGGTCGAGGACAGCATCACCTCGGCGACCGAGGAAAGGGACTCTTTCCGCGAGGGCTCGCGGCTGCTGGAGGCGGACATAAAAAGGTCGACGGCGGAATCGATCGAGAGGGAGAAGAAGCTCGATGATATCCGTCGCCTGGGCCCGGAGAGCGCCTGTCCCACCTGCGAGCGCAAGCTCTGCGACCAGCACTCCCTCCTCGTCACCAAGCTGGAGAAGGAGCTCTCCGACCTGGCGACCAAAGAGCAGGAGGCGAAGGCGGAGCTCTCCAAGGCCAAGCAGGAGCTGGAGCAGAGGATGCAAAGATTGGAGGCCTTGGAGAAGAGGAGGAGGGAGCTGCGCACGAAGTGCGACGAGGAGGTGAGGGCGCAGGAAGCGCTCCGCTCCTCCCAGGACAAATGCTCTTCGATGGAGGAGGAGCTGGGGCGCCTGTCCGAGGCGCTCGCCGGCCTGGAGGTCCAGGACTACAGCGAGGAGGAGCATGCCTCGATCAGAACTAGGCTTCAAGAGCTCAGGCCGCGCTGGGAGCGGCACCGGGCATTGATGGTCGAGCTGGAGGCGCTGCCGCGCTGGCAGGAGGAGCTCCGCTCCCTGGAAGGGAGGTTGTCGGAGCTGGAGGGGGAAGGGAGGGCGATCGATAGCAGGATCGCGTCCCTCGGATACAAGGAAGGGGGGAGGAAGCAAGCGCAGTCCGAGCTGGACTCGCTGCTCGAGAGAAGGGAGAGGACCTCTGGCCAGGTGGCGCAGGCCGACAAGCGGCTGGAGCGTCTCAAGGCCGAGGAGGCGGCCAAGCGCTCGGCCTTGGAGGAGCTGGAGCGCCGCGAGAAGGCGGCGGAGGAGCTCTCCAAGCAACTGGAGGAGCAGAGCGCCCTGAGCAAGGCGATGCGCGACTTCCGGGAGAGCATGATGGCCAGGGTCGTGCCCACGCTATCCGAGCTCTCCTCCCGTCTCTTCGAGGAGCTGACGGACGGCAAGTACCCGGGGATGGAGCTAGACCCGGACTACGAGATCTCCATCTTCGACCGGGGGGAGAAGTACGCATTGTCGCGCTTCTCCGGCGGCGAGGCCGACCTGGCCAATCTTTGCCTTCGCCTGGCGATATCCAAGGTCATCGCCGAGAGGGCGGGGAGCGCCCTCAACTTCCTCATCCTGGACGAGATCTTCGGCTCCCAGGACCAGGGGCGCAAGCGCAACATCATGGAGGCGTTCGGTCAGCTCTCGAAGCAGTTCTCGCAGATACTATTGATCACGCACATCGAGGACGTGAAGGACCTGGTCGGGGAGGCGATCGTGGTCCAAGAGAACGAGGACGGCTCGAGCTCGGTCAGCGTGATCGGTTGAACGGATCAGAATCTGCGCCCTCCCCGCCAATCATGCCCAATCGGCAATATTCCAGGTTATCTTTCTCAAAGGGCACTACCTTCTACTATCTCTTATCCTTTAGAATATTGGAAAACGTCGTTACGCTATTACGGGGGTGTGTTCTATGATGTGCTAGTTAATGCGTAATAGCATTTTGTCAAATGTCATTACTATGGCCTTACTTTCTTAAAATGCCCTTACGCCAAGGGGGAGGAGAATCGGACTCACATTCGAAAAGGCTAGCATCTTCATACAAAACACCTAATTAAGAGTAAGAAGTCAAAATCAATTATTGGTTTGCCCGCATCGTTTACTGAAATCCAGATGTCTTTAAGTACGGGCCATGAAATCCACTAAAGTTGGAAACAAACCGGTTCAGATTTGACCCCCCGCACTACCGTCCGGGGGATATTGATAACTTCGTGAAATGTCCTCTATTTATACTTAACTGTCAAGGCCAGCTAGAGTATATATTATAATATATTTATTCTTATTTTATTGGTCGTTTTCAAAGGTTTGTCGTCCGTGGTCAGGGATGCCGTGAGGTTCGGGCTATGGAAATTCGATTTTCCTTTCGGAAACCTCATACCTTCTTTTTCTTTACCTTGGGATGAAAAGCTATTGTATCGCAATTTCTACAGCGGAAGGCTGGAAGCGTTGTTCCCCACATCATA
>Ga0209254_10007155_pt1 | contig 10286 bp, 4 predicted proteins | sample FrelakmetDIP11DI_FD_187148 | JGI IMG/M metagenome (GOLD analysis project Ga0209254, IMG submission 187148) | Freshwater lake sediment microbial communities from the University of Notre Dame, USA, for methane emissions studies - DIP11 DI (SPAdes)... | ecosystem: Environmental > Aquatic >...
CGCTACTACAGAGCCGGCCTTGTAGGAGCGCGCTCTGCGCGCGATAGGCCCCGGTCGCGGCTGAAGCCGCTCCTACAGCGACTGGTCTGCTAGCGCGTGCCGCCGCCGTCGGGCTTGGCCGGCGCGGCCGCGGGCTTGGGCTCGGGCTTGGCCGCGGGTTTCGCTTCCGGCTTGGCCACCGGCTTCGGCTCGGACTTGGCATCGGCCTTGGCCGCCGTCGCGGGCGCCTCGGTCGGCGTGCTTGGCGGGGCCTTCGCGTCGGCGTCGTTGCCGGCGAGGTTGCGACGCTTGTCCTTGTCGCCCTTGAAGTCGGTCTCGTACCAGCCGGCGCCGGCCAGGCGGAACGAGGGCGCGGTGACCTGGCGCTGGACCTGCGCGGCGCCGCAGGCCGGGCAGGCCGCCGGATCAGGATCCGACAGGCGCATCAGCTCGTCGAAGCGATGGCCGCAGGCGTTGCACTGGAACTCGTAGATCGGCATGGCGTGGATCGCAGGGAGCGAAGGGGTGCAGCGGCGCGGACCAGGTCCGCGCCGCAACGATGCGGGCGGGCCGGCGTCGGTTCAAGGCTACAGCCGGGGCGATGGCCTCAGGCGGATTCGAGTTGTTCCTGCAGCGCCAGCCACTCGGCTTCCAGGCGCGCGGCGGTTGCCGCCAGTTCCTGCTGCTGCCGGGTCAGCGCGGCAACGCCGGCCTTGTCGGCGCTGCCCTTGCCAGTACCGGCATAGGTGCCCGGATCGGCCAGCTTGGCCTCGAGCTCGCGCTGCGCCGCCGCGGTCTGCTCGATCTGCGCCTCGAGCGCGCCGATGCGCTTCTTCAGCCCGCGATCGGCCTTGCGCGCCACCACCGGCTGCTTGCGTTCGGCGGCGGCCGCGGCGGCCTGTTCGCGCCGCGCGGCCTTGGTGCCGGCGTCCTCGGAACGACGCGAGCGCAACCAGCGCGCGTAGTCGTCTAGGTCGCCATCGAATGGCTCGACCATGCCGTCGCAGACGCGCTCGAAGCGGTCGCATACCAGGCCGAGCAGGCTGCGGTCATGCGAGACCAGCACCACCGCGCCGGGGTAGTCGTTGAGCGCTTCCGCCAGCGCCTCGCGCATGTCGAGGTCGAGATGGTTGGTGGGCTCGTCGAGCAGCAGCAGGTTGGGACGTCGCCACGCCACCAGCGCCAGGGCCAGGCGCGCGCGCTCGCCGCCGGAGAAGCCGTTGATGGTTTCGAAGGCGCGGTCGCCGGCGAAGTCCCAGCCGCCGAGATAGCTGCGCAGCACCTGCACGCTTTCGCCCGGTGCCATGCGCTGCAGGTGCTCGAGCGGGGTGGCCGTTTCGTCGAGGTGCTCCATGGTGTGCTGGGCGAAGTAGCCGACCTTGAGGTCGGGATGCGCGGTGCGCTCGCCGCCCAGTGGCGCCAGCTCGCCGGCCAGGGTCTTGACCAGGGTCGACTTGCCCTCGCCGTTGGGGCCCAGGAGGCCGATGCGGTCCCCGGAATCGAGGCCGAAGCGGATCCCGTGCAGGACCATGAAATCGCCATAGCCGGCGTCGAGTTCCTTCAGGCGCAGGAGGTTGTCGGGCAGGCGCGCCGGCGGCGGGAAGTCGAAGCGGAAAGTGCGGTCGGCGCGCACCGCCTCGGTTTCCTGCAGCTTCTCGATGCGCTTGATCCGCGACTGCGCCTGCGCTGCGTGGCTGGCCTTGGCCCGGAAGCGGTCGATGAACGATTGCAGGTGCGCGCGCTCGGCCTGCTCGCGCGCGAAAGTCGCGGCCTGCTGGCGCAACTGCTCGGCGCGCTGGCGCTCGAACTGGAAGTAGTTGCCGACATAGAGCGTGGCGCGGCCGTCCTCGAGGCTCAGCACGTGGCTGGCGATGTTGTCGAGGAACTCGCGATCGTGCGAGATCGTGAGCACCGTGCCCTCGTAGCGGCGCAGCCATTCCTCGAGCCAGACCACGGCGTCGAGATCCAGATGGTTGGTGGGCTCGTCGAGCAGCAACAGGTCGGACGGCGCCATCAGCGCGCGGCCGAGGTTTAGGCGCATGCGCCAGCCACCGGAAAACTCGCGCACCGGGCGTTCGTGCGCCGAGGCATGGAAGCCCAGGCCATGGAGCAGCTTGGCCGCGCGCGCGCGCGCGTCGTAGGCGCCGAGCTCGTCGATGCGATGGTGCGCTTCCATGGCGGCCTCCATGTCGCCGGCGGCCTCCGCGCGCTCGGCGTCGAAGATCGCCGCGGCCGAGGCCACGTCGCCGCCGAGCACGAAGTCGATCGCGGGGTCGTCGAGCTCGACGGTCTCCTGGGCGACGCTGGCGATGCGCAGGACCTTCGGCATCCCGACGTCGCCCTTGTCGGGCTCGACCTCGCCCAGCAGCACGCCGAACAGGCTCGACTTGCCACAGCCGTTGCGGCCGACCACGCCCACGCGCCAGCCAGCGTGGATGGTGAGGTCCACGTCCTTGAGCAGCAGCCGGGGGCCACGCCGCAGGCAGAATTGGCGGAAGGCGATCATGGAACCGCACAGTCTAGCAGCCGATCCGGGCCATGGCCCCGGGGCGCTCACGGGCGACAGCCGATGTGTCGCCACGCCGCGTGGCCACCCTGCCCGGGCCACCCGCGGCGCGGCTACGCACGCCGTGCCGAGTTATCCTCGCCCGCAGTCGCAATGTCGGGCCCCGTGATGCGCAACGCACCATTTCGATCGATGCAAGGGATCGCGGCCCTGGCCGGAGCGCTGCTCGCGTCCAGCGCCTTCGCGCAGGCGACCGGTTCCGATACCGCCGAGGTACCTGCGCCGGTCGCGTTGGCGACCGCCCCCGCGGCCGCGGCGCTGCCCGCGAATGCCCCCTTGACCCAGCGCCTGCAGGCGCGCCAGCAGGCGATCGAGACCGATGTCGGACTGGGTGCCGATCAACGGCGTGCGTTCGATGCGGCACTCGCGAGCCTGCTGGCGACCTCGCGCGTCCTCGACGACGCGACCGATCGCGTCGAGGCGGCGCGCAGCGCCCGCACGGACCCGAATGCGATCGCGGTTCCGGTCGAGGTCGCGTTCGACGAATGGCAGTCCCACCTTCCGGCGGCCACCAGCGCAGCCGAGATCTGGCCGCGTATCGTGCGCCTGGCCGAAGTCGTGCGATCGCTGCGCCAGGGCGAACAGGACCTGATCTCCGCCGCCCAGGCCGGCGGTGGCGAGGGCATCGAGGCCGACCCGGAACTGGTCAACCAGGTACCGGTCGATGCCCTGCTCGCCAGCCTGCCGGACGTTCCTGCGCAAGCGCGCGCGGTGGTGGCGCTCGCGCGCGAGCTCGAACAACGCCGCATCGAGGTCGCAACCGCGATGCTGGCCGAGCGACGCCACGCGCTGGTGGATCGCATGGGCCGGATGGGCGCGGAGCGGGCGGCGATCACCGGCCGGGTCGCATTGTCGCAACGCAAGCTGCAGTACCTGCAGGAGCAACTCGACCGGATCGTACGCAAGCAGTTGGACGTCGTGCGCCTGGTGGCGCAGCGCGCGGCGGCCGCGACCGCGCGGGACGCGACCACAGCGAGGATCGCCGGCGAACTGCCAGCGCTGGCCGACGAGACCCTGCGCCTGCTGGCGCGCAGCAACCAGGTACTGGCGCAAGCCGATGCACAGGGCAAGCGGCTCATGGAGATCGCGCAGATCTGGAACGACACCCGCGACCGGCTCGCGGTCGACGGTGCGACCGAGGCGCTGGGACTGGTCCTGGTGTCGGATCTCGCCCGCACCTTGCCGCCGGGACAACTCGACCGTCTCGTCGCCGAGGTTAGGCGCGAACTGGCGGGCCTGCGCCTGCGCCTGATCGACCTGCGCACCCAACTGGTCGAGTCGCAGGACCCGCTGGCCTCGATCGACCACGTCCAGCTGATCGAGCGAGCGCGCGCCGGGACCGGATCCGACCCGCCGCTGCTGGGGTCGATGCACTTTCGCATGTTGCTGTCGGTGGAGGCCGCGAACCTTGCGGTCGCCGAGACGCTGGCTGGATACGAGGCCACGCTGGGCGAGCTCGACCAGCGCAATTCCGCGCTGCGCGACCTGATCGGCAAACGCCTGCTGTGGACGCCCAGCCATGACCCGATCGGTCCGGCGTGGTTTGCAACGATGTGGCAGCGGATCCGTTCGGGTGAGGTCTTCACCGGCGTGCGCGGGCAACTCGCCGCCACCGCGCGGGCGGACGCCGCGGGATTGACCCGGCCCGGATGGCCGCTCGCGCTGGTCGGGCTTTTCGCCGCCGCGTGGTGGTGGATCGCGCGGCAGCGCAGGCGCTTGCTGGCGCGATCGCCCGATGCGGTCCAGTCGGAAATGCGACTCGCGATCCTGGTGGTCGGGTCGAGCGTGCTGCTGGCCCTGCCGTGGGCGCTGCTCAGCGGACTGGCGTTTCGCCTGCTGCGCGGCATCCAGGCGCCCAGCGGCTTCTACGAATCGGTGGTGCGCGACGCCTTGCCGGGGTTCTGGACCGTGCTGGTGCTGGCCGGCCTGGTCCTGCTCGCGGGCGCGCGCGGCGCCGGCGGCCACGTGCTCGATTGGGGCGTCGACGCTTGCCGTGGATTGCGCCGCCACGCCATTGCCCTGCTGGTGCTGATCGTGCCGAGCCATGTCGGCGTGTCGGCGGCGTGGTTCCGTGGCGACCTCGGCGCGATCGAGTTCGAGTCGCGCGCGGTGTTCATGCTGGCGTGGCTGGGCGTCGCCATCGTGTTCTGGTCGGCGCTGCGCCCCGGCGGGGTCTGGTTCGGCGCCGACTCCGGACGCGGCAGCCTGGGCCGGCGCCTGCTGCGCCTGGGCCTGGCGTCGGTGTCGATGGCTGCGGCGGTGGCCGCGGCGATGGGGCTGCAGATCACCGCGGCCGCGATCGCGACCGAGATCGAGGGCACCATCGGCGTACTGGCCACGCTGCTGGTCGTGCACGGATTGGCGCTGCGCGGCATCGCCCTGGGCGAACGACGCGCCGCGGAATGGCGGGCCGTCGACGCCGACCTCGCGCGCAAGGAGGGCCAGGCGGAATCGCATGCGGCCATCGCGCCGCAGGCCGAGGCCGAGGTGGAAACGGCCGGTGCCGACTCGCGGCGCATGGTCGGCTTCCTGATCGGCGTCGGCGGAGCGATCTGGTTGGCGATGCAATGGGCCGACATGGTCCCGGCGCTGTGGCGGCTCGATGAACTGGTGCTGTGGCACGCGACGGCGACCCAGGGCGGCACCAGCGTGCAGGAGCCGGTCAGTGTCCTCGACGTGCTGTTCGCGATCGCGACGGCGATGATGCTGGTGGTCGGGCTGCGGCGCCTGCCGAGCACGGCCGACCTGCTGCTGCGCCAACGCAGCTCGGTCGATCCAGGCACGCGTTTCGCGATTTCCGCGCTGCTGCGCTACTCGATCGCGTTGATCGGCGTGGTCGCCACGCTCGGCCTGCTCGGCGTGCGCTGGTCCAACCTGCAATGGATGGCGGCGGCGCTGACGGTGGGCCTGGGCTTCGGACTGCAGGAGATCTTCGCCAATTTCGTTTCCGGACTGATCCTGCTCTTCGAGCGTCCGGTGCGGGTCGGCGACGTGGTGACGGTGGGCGATGTCACCGGCACGGTGGCCAACATCGGCACGCGCGCGACCACGGTGGTGGACTTCGACCGCCGCGAGGTCCTGATCCCGAACAAGGCGTTGATCACCGACCGCCTGATCAACTGGACCCTCAACAGCGAGGTCACCCGCATCACGGTCAAGGTCGGGGTCGGCTACGACACCGACCCCGCGCTGGCGCATCGCCTGCTGATGCGGGCTGCGGCGGAGATGCCGCTGGTGCTGGAGCGGCCGGCGCCGATGAGCGCCTTCACCGGCTTCGGCGCCAGCAACCTGGAGTTCGAGCTGCGGGTCTTCGTGGCCAAGATCGATCACCGCCTGACCGCAACCAATGCCTTGAACCAGCGCATCCTGGCCTTGTTCACCGAGGCCGGAATCGGCATCGACTACGACCAGCTCGACGTGCGCCTGGTGGGCAATCCGGCGCCACCGCCGGCGGCACCGACCGCCAGCGACTGAACGCCGCGCTCAAGCCGCCGCCGCGAGGCGGCCAAAGCGCAGGTGGCCGTCCTCGAGCTCGATCCGGATCGTGTCGCCGGGCTTGTACTCGCCGGCCAGGATGCGTTGCGCCATCGAGTTCTCCAGCTGTTGCTGGATCGCGCGCTTGAGCGGGCGCGCGCCGTAGACCGGGTCGAAGCCCGCCTCGCCCAGGTGGTCGAGCGCCGCATCGCTGATCGCCAGCTTGAGCTCGCGGTCTGCCAGGCGCCGTTCCAGTCCGCGGATCTGGATGCGCGCGATGGCGCGGATATGCTCGCGCCCCAGGGGGTGGAACACGACGATTTCGTCGAGCCGGTTGATGAACTCGGGGCGGAAGTGCTGCTGCACGACCTCGAGCACCGCGCCCTTCATGGTCGTGTAGTCGCCCTTGCTGGCCAACGCCTGGATCAGGTGCGAGCCCAGGTTCGAGGTCATCACGATCACGGTGTTGCGGAAGTCGACCGTGCGGCCCTGGCCGTCGGTGAGGCGGCCGTCGTCGAGCACCTGCAGCAGCACGTTGAACACGTCGCCGTGCGCCTTTTCGACCTCGTCGAGCAGGATCACGCTGTAAGGCCGGCGCCGCACCGCCTCGGTGAGATATCCGCCCTCCTCGTAGCCGACGTAGCCCGGCGGGGCGCCGATCAGGCGCGCGACCGAGTGCTTCTCCATGAACTCGCTCATGTCGATGCGCACCATCGCGTCGGGCGAGTCGAACAGGAACTCGGCCAGCGCCTTGCACAGCTCGGTCTTGCCGACACCGGTCGGGCCCAGGAACAGGAACGAACCGTTGGGGCGGCTGGGGTCGGACAGGCCCGCGCGCGAACGCCGGATCGCATCCGCGACCGCATGCACTGCCTCCTCCTGCCCGACCACGCGCCGGTGCAGCTCGGCCTCCATGCGCAGCAGCTTCTCGCGCTCGCCCTCGAGCATCTTGCTGACCGGGATGCCGGTCCAGCGCGAGACCACCTCGGCGATCTCCTCCGCGGTGACTTGCTGCTGCAGCAGCTTGAAGCCCTTCTGCTCGGTCGCGTGCGCGGCCGCGAGCTGCTTCTCGAGTTGCGGCAGGCTGCCGTACTCGATCTCGCTGGCGCGGGCGAGGTCGCTGCGGCGCAGCGCCGCCTCCTTCTCCAGGCGCAACTTCTCGATCTCCTCCTTGATCTTCGTGGTGCCCTGGATCGCGGCCTTCTCCGACTTCCAGATCTCCTCGAGGTCGGAGAACTCGCGCCCGAGCTTCTCGACCTCGGCTTCGAGGTCCTTCAAGCGCTGCTTCGAGGCCGCGTCCTTTTCCTTCCTGAGCGCCTCGCGCTGGATCTTGAGGTGGATCAGGCGGCGCTCGAGGCGATCCATCTCCTCGGGCTTGGAATCCATCTCCATGCGGATGCGGCTCGCGGCCTCGTCCATCAGGTCGATGGCCTTGTCGGGCAACTGGCGGTCTGCGATGTAGCGATGCGACAAGGTGGCCGCGGCCACGATCGCGGGATCGGTGATCTCGACCTTGTGGTGCAGCGCGTAGCGTTCCTTGAGCCCGCGCAGGATCGCGATGGTGTCCTCGACACTGGGCTCGCCGACGTAGACCTTCTGGAAGCGCCGCTCCAGCGCGGCGTCCTTCTCGACGTACTTGCGGTATTCGTCCAGCGTGGTCGCGCCGATGCAATGCAGCTCGCCGCGCGCGAGCGCCGGCTTCAACATGTTGCCGGCGTCCATCGAGCCCTCGGCCTTGCCCGCGCCGACCATGGTGTGGAGCTCGTCGATGAAGAGGATGACCCGGCCCTCCTGCTTCGACAGGTCGTTGAGCACGGCCTTGAGCCGCTCCTCGAACTCGCCGCGGAACTTGGCCCCGGCGATCAGCGCGCCCATGTCGAGCGAGAGCACGCGGCGGTCGCGCAGGCCCTCGGGCACCTCGCCATCGATGATGCGCTGGGCCAGGCCCTCCACGATCGCGGTCTTGCCCACGCCGGGCTCGCCGATCAGCACCGGGTTGTTCTTGGTCCGCCGCTGCAGCACCTGGATCGTGCGCCGGATCTCCTCGTCGCGGCCGATCACCGGATCGAGCTTGCCCTCCTCGGCGCGCCGGGTCAGGTCGATGGTGTACTTGTCCAGCGCCTGGCGCTGTTCCTCGGCGTTGGCATCCTGGACCTTCTCGCCGCCACGCAGCGCCTCGACGGCCTGTTCCAGCGCCGGCTTGCGCGCGCCCGCGGCCTTGAGCGCCTGGCCGGTTTCGCCCTTGTCGTCGACCAGCGCCAGCACGAACAGTTCGCTGGCGATGAACTGGTCGCCGCGTTGCTGGGCGAGCTTGTCGCAGACGTTGAGCAATCGCCCGAGGTCGTTCGAGGCATTGAGGTTGCCCTCCTGCCCCTTGACCTTCGGCAGCTTCTCCAGCGATTCACCGAGCCGCGCGCGCAAGGCCGCGACGTTGACGCCGGCCTGGGCCAGCAGCGGGCGCGTGGAGCCTCCGGACTGGTCGAGCAGTGCGGCGAGCACGTGGGCCGGCTCGACCAGGTTGTGGTCGCGGCCTACAGCCAGCGATTGCGCGTCCTGCAGTGCCTGCTGGAAGCGCGAGGTGAGTTTGTCCATGCGCATGGGGATTACCGGAATTCGGGGCCGGCGGGTAGCGGCTGCTGCGCCCTGATATGCGGCCCCGGGATTGCCGCTTCAAGCCGCCGCGCAAGCCTATTCACCGCCCTTGCCGGAGGGAATCGGTAGACTGCCCCCAGGGGATGGGCGGCAAGGCCGCCCGGCCTGCCATGGACAACGCGTATGAGACGGCTGTTTGCGGAGCTCAAGCGGCGGCACGTGTTCCGGGTCGCGGCAGCTTACCTCGCCACGTCGTGGCTGTTGCTCGAGGTCGGTTCGATCCTGGTGCCGGCATTGCACCTGCCGGCGTGGACCCTGACCTTGCTGGTGGTCCTGCTGGGACTGGGCTTCTTCCTCGCGCTGGCGCTGTCGTGGGCCTTCCAGATCACGCCGGACGGGCTGCAGCTCGACGCTGCTGCGACGGCGCCGGCCCTGGCCAGTTCAACGTCCGAAACACCGCACCGTAGCGACCAGGCGGCGGTAACCAAGCGCCTGAACCTGCTGCTCGCGATGGCCCTGGCACTGACCGTCGGCTTCATCGCGCTCGACAAGCTGTGGCTGTCTAGACGCGTTGACACCGTGCCATCCGCACAGGGCGCGATCGCGGCCCTGCCGGCGCCGGCGATGCCCGGTCCATCGGTCGCGGTGCTGCCCTTCACCTCGCTCAGCGCGAGCGCCGACGACACCCTGTTCGCGGACGGGTTGGCCGAGGAGATCCTGAACCAGCTGTCGCAGATCGACGGCCTCAAGGTGGCGGGCCGGACCTCGTCGTTCTCGTTCCGCAGCCGCGAGTCCGGACTGGCCACGATCGCGGCGCAACTCGGCGTCGGGGCGATCCTCGAGGGCACCGTGCGTCGCTCCGGCCAGCACCTGCGCGTCACCGCGCGGCTGATCGGCGTGGCCGACGGCTTCAACCTGTGGTCGAAGGACTTCGATCGCCAGCTCGATGACGTGCTGTTGATGCAGAACGAAATTGCCGGCGCGGTGGCCGCTGCCCTCAAGGTCGAACTGCTCGGTAGCGGCGTGCAGCCGGCCACGCGCAACACCGCCGACCAGATCCAGTACTACGAAGCCCTGGGCCTGTTGGGACAGGGCACGCCGCAATCGCTCGAAGCCGCGCGCGTACGCCTGGAAGCCCTGGTCGCGCGAATCCCCGACTACATCGAAGCCTACCCGGCGCTGGGCGTGACCTTGATGCGACTCAACTGGGCGGGTTCCATGGCCCCGGCCGAGAGCGCAGCGCGGATCGTTGCGTTGGGCGAGGCCGCGATGCGCATCGCCCCGATGAACCTCGACGCACGCAGCACCGCCAACCTGGGGATGATCAACCTCGCGGTGCAGCGATCGTCGCGCCGCGGTTTCGAGCAGGTGCTGGCCCTGAGCACCGAGCTTGCGCTCGCCGCACCCAACAGCGCGCGCCCGCAGTTGCAGGCGTCGGTCGCCGCGCACCATCTTTCGAAACTGGACCTGGCCGACGAGTATTCGGCCCGCGCTGTCGCCCTCGAGCCGCTCGACCCGTTGACGCTCAACCAGCGCGCCGGCATCCGCGGGGCGGTGGGCGACCGCGACGGCGCGCTCGCGCTGCGCGAACGAGCCCTGGCGGTCGCACCGTCGAGCATGCTCGATCATTCCGAGCTGATCGACTTTCGGGCCGGCGAGGGGCAATTCGTCGCGG
>Ga0209254_10007156_pt1 | contig 10286 bp, 10 predicted proteins | sample FrelakmetDIP11DI_FD_187148 | JGI IMG/M metagenome (GOLD analysis project Ga0209254, IMG submission 187148) | Freshwater lake sediment microbial communities from the University of Notre Dame, USA, for methane emissions studies - DIP11 DI (SPAdes)... | ecosystem: Environmental > Aquatic >...
AGGAGGAAGCCCTCCTCCACTGTTGAGGTCGGAGCGACCCACCCACCAAGACCGTTACCGCCATTCCGGCTGGCGCTGGCAATGCCGGTGGCCGCGGCTTCCAGCGCCTGCTCCCAGCTCACGGGGTGCAGGGTGCCCCCGTCCCGGAGCAGTGGCTGCGGAAGACGGTCCGAATAGATACCTTCGTAGCTGAACCGGTCACGATCGGCGAGCCAGGTTTCGTTCACAGCCTCGTTGGCCCGCGGAACGACCCGCTTCACTTTGCCCAGCAGCACGTGGGCTGACAGGTTGGAGCCCACGCAGTCGTGGGGCGCCACGGTCGGCAGTGCGTGCATTTCCCAGGCGCGGGCGCTGAAGCGATAGGGCTTGCTGTTCAAGGCTCCAACTGGACAGAGATCAATGATGTTGCCGGACAGTTCGTGATCGACCGTGCATTCGATAAACGCGCTGATCTGCATGCGCTCGCCGCGGCCGATCGCTCCCAACTCCTGGATGCCGGCGATTTCCTGGCCAAACCGGACGCACCGGGTGCAGTGGATGCAGCGGGTCATGTCGGTGGACACCAGCGGTCCGATATTCTTGTCCCTGACCACGCGCTTGCGCTCCGTAAAGCGCGAGACATCGCGGCCGAAGCCCATGGCCAGATCCTGCAGTTCGCACTCGCCACCCTGGTCGCAGATCGGACAGTCAAGCGGGTGATTGATGAGCAGGAACTCCATCACGGCTTTCTGCGCCCCAATAGCCTTGGGCGACCGAGTGGCGACCTTCATGCCATTCGTGACGGGGGTTGCACAGGCTGGCAGGGGCTTCGGCGCGTTGACAACTTCAACCAGGCACATGCGGCAGTTGGCAGCGACGGACAGCTTTTCGTGATAGCAGAAGCGGGGTATGTAGATGCCCGCCCGGTCCGCAACCGCAATCAGCATCTCCCCCGGGCGCGCGTCGAGTTGAACGCCATTGACCTCGACCTTGATGGTGGAATCGCTCATGAAGCTCAGGCGACCTCCGACTGAGCGTCGACAATCGACCGGCCGCGATGCTCGATCATGTATTCGAACTCCGGCATGAAGTGGCGTAGAAAGCTCTGCACGGGCCAGGCGGCAGCGTCTCCCAGCGCGCAGATGGTGTGACCTTCGATCCGGTTAGCCACATCCAGCAGCAATTTCAGGTCCTCGCGACGCCCCTTACCTTCCAGGATCCGGCTCAGCATGCGGTAGAGCCAGCCTGTTCCTTCCCGACAAGGCGTGCACTGCCCGCAGGACTCGGCATAGTAGAAACGGGAGATACGGCGCAGCATGCTGACCATGCAGGTCGTTTCGTCCATGACGACGACCGCGCCGGTGCCCAGTGACGTACCAATCTTCTTCAGTCCGTTGTAGTCCATCGTGGCATCCAGGATGAGCGCTCCCGGGACAACGGGCACTGAAGAACCGCCAGGAATCACCGCCTTCAGAACCCGGCCTTCCCGCACGCCACCCGCAATCTCGAGGAGATCGCGGAACGGGATACCGAGCGGCAACTCGAAGTTGCCCGGTCTCTCCACGTGTCCCGAGACCGAAAAGAGGGCCGTTCCACCGGATCCTTCGGGCCCCAGATCGGCAAACCACTTGGGGCCACGCCGAAGGATCGTGGGCACGGAGGCAAAGGACTGCGTGTTGTTGATCGTCGTTGGCCGGCCATACAGGCCAAAGGCGGCCGGAAATGGCGGCTTGAAGCGCGGCTTGCCGGGCTTGCCTTCAAGCGACTCCAGCAGGCCGGTTTCTTCACCACAAATGTAGGCGCCTGCACCAGCGAACGTGTGCAGGTCAAAATCTATCCCGGAACCGCGAATGTTTCGACCCAGCAGGCCAGCGGCGTAGGCCTCTCTCAAGGCTTCGTCAAAGACAGGGATCGGTTCGTCGAGGAACTCACCCCGGATATAGTTGTAGCCCACCGTGGCGCCCATCGCAAAACCGCCGATAGCCATCCCCTCGATGACGGAGTGCGGGTTGTAGCGGAGGATGTCGCGGTCGTGGCAGGTGCCTGGCTCGCTCTCGTCTGAATTGCACACCACGTACTTCTGCCCCGGGGCGTCCTTAGGCATGAAACTCCACTTCACACCCGTGGGGAAGCCTGCGCCTCCGCGGCCGCGCAGGCCCGAGGCCTTGACGCCGTCGATGATCTGCTCGCGAGTCAGGTTACCAGCAAGAATCTTCTCCCAGATCTCGTAGCCACCACATTCCCGGTAGGTCTTGAGGCTGGCAGGCTTGTCCTTGCCCAGCGTCTGGAAACAAACGAGGTTCTGCTCGTAGCGACGCGCCTCAGTCATGGGAATGCTCCGGCCCGTGCTCCGACGACTGACCGATGCCGTTCAGGATCTCGTCCACGCGCGCTGGCGTCAGGTTCTCGTAGTACTTGTGATCCACCATCATCATCGGCGCACCGCAACAGGCGGCAAGACACTCTTCTTCCTTCTTCAAATAGAAGCGGCCATCGGGGGTGCTTTCCCCAACCTTGATGCCAAGGCGCTTTTCGATATGGGCCAGAATTTTCTCACCCCCACACAACATGCAGGAGATATTCGTACACACGGATATGCTGTGTCGGCCGACTGGCCTGGTCTCGAACATGGAGTAAAACGAGGCGACTTCAAACACCTGGATGGCCGGCAAGCCGAGGTAGGCGCCAATTCCCTCCATCAATTCCCGGGTGAGATAGCCGTGGTTCTCATGCTGTGCCGCATGCAGTGCCGCTATAACCGCCGACCGTTGCCGGCCGCCCGGAAAGCGCGCGATCCATCGGTCAATCTCTTCCCGCAGGTGGGCGGAGAGTCCCGTGTTGTCTGTGGTTTCCATCAGCGATCAATCTCGCCAAAAACGATGTCCTGGGTGCCAATCACGGCGACGACGTCGGCCAGCATATGGCCCTCGACCATTTCCGCCATGGCGGACAAATGGGCAAATCCCGGCGCACGCACTTTCAGGCGGTAGGGCTTGTTCGCACCATCGGACACGAGGTACACGCCGAATTCCCCTTTGGGGTGCTCGACGGCAGCGTAGGCCTCGCCGGCTGGGACGCTGTAGCCCTCGGTAAAGAGCTTGAAGTGATGGATGAGCGACTCCATGTCGTCCTTCATCTCCTCGCGACTCGGCGGGGCGAACTTCCGGTCGTCCAGCATGACGGGACCGGGATTGCGCCGCAGCCAGTCGATGCACTGGGAAACGATCCGGTTAGCCTGCCGCAGTTCTTCGATGCGCACCAGATAGCGGTCATAGCAGTCCCCATTCACGCCCACCGGGATGTCGAAGTCGATCTCCGGGTAAACCTCATAGGGCTGCTTCTTGCGCAAGTCCCACTCAATGCCGGACCCGCGCAGCATCGGTCCCGTGAACCCCAGCGCAAGGGCGCGCTCGGGGCTTACGACACCGATATTGACTGTTCGCTGCTTCCAGATCCGGTTGTCAGTCAGGAGCGTTTCATACTCGTCCACGCACTTCGGGAATCGCTTCGTGAAATCCTCGAGAAAATCCAGCAGCGAGCCATCCCGGGTGGCATTCAGCCGTTCTATGTCCCTGCCCGAGCGAAACTCCGACGACTGGAACTTCGGCATCTTCGCAGGAAGGTCCCGGTACACACCGCCGGGACGATAGTAGGTCGCGTGCATACGGGTGCCCGACACGGCCTCGTAGCAGTCCATAAGGTCCTCGCGTTCGCGAAAACAATAGAGGAACACCGTCATCGCCCCGATATCCAGCCCGTGAGCCCCCAGCCACATCAGGTGATTGAGAATTCGCGTCACTTCATCGAACATCACCCGGATGTATTGAGCGCGCTTCGGCACCTCGATGCCCAGCAGCTTCTCGATGGCCAGCACGTAGCCGTGCTCGTTGCACATCATGGACACGTAGTCGAGCCGATCCATGTAGCCAATGCTTTGATTGAACGGCTTGCTCTCGGCCAGTTTCTCCGTCCCCCGGTGCAGGAGGCCAATATGCGGGTCGGCCTTCTGGACGGTCTCGCCATCCATCTCAAGCACCAGGCGCAACACCCCATGGGCCGCCGGGTGCTGGGGCCCGAAGTTCAGCGTGAAATTCTGGAACTCAGCCATGCCCATCCTTCAGGTCGGGCGCGTAGCGATTGTCGTCACGGATCACGCGTGGCACCAGCGTCCGCGGCTCGATCGTGACGGGCTGGTAGACCACCCGCCGCTGCTCAGGGTCATAGCGAACTTCCAGATTTCCGGACAGCGGAAAGTCCTTGCGGAACGGATGCCCAATGAAGCCGTAGTCGGTCAGGAGGCGACGCAGGTCAGGGTGGCCATCGAAGAGAATGCCGAAGAGGTCGAATGCTTCCCGCTCGTACCAGTTGGCGGCTGCCCAGATGCCGATGATCGAGGGAATCACGGGCGGGTTATCCACGCCGGTGTAGACGGTAAGGCGCAGGCGCAGATTGCCGCTGACTGAAAGCAGATGGTAGACCACGGCGAAGCGCCGCGAGTCGAACTGCTGCCCCGGATCGGCGAGGATCGTGCCCCGCTCCGCCGCCCTGCTGAAGCCGCCGCTGGTGGCCTCATGGGTTTCCCATTCGTCCTGACCGTAAGTGAGATAGTCAACGCCGCAGACGTCCATCAGCATCTCAAAGCCGAAATCGTCCCGCAGGGCGCGCCCCACAGACAGCAGGTTCCCGGGTGAGACCTCGTAGCCCAGTTCGCCACAGCGGGAAGCGACGCGAAGGATGGTATCCCCGAAGCGCTCGGCAAGCTTCGCGGCGAACGCCTCCTGGCGTGGACTCGTCTGGCGCGCAGTCATCGGGCGATCGTATTCGTGCGACGGATCTTGTTCTGCAGCTGGATGATGCCGTAGAGCAAGGCCTCGGCAGTGGGTGGACAACCGGGCACGTAGACATCCACCGGGACGATCCGGTCGCAACCGCGAACCACCGCGTAGGAATAGTGATAGTAGCCGCCACCGTTGGCACAGGAGCCCATCGAGATCACCCAGCGCGGCTCCGCCATCTGGTCGTAGACCTTGCGCAGCGCCGGCGCCATCTTGTTGGTCAACGTGCCGGCGACAATCATGACGTCCGACTGCCGGGGACTGGGACGAAAGATGACGCCAAAGCGATCCAGGTCATAGCGTGCGGCGCCTGCATGCATCATCTCGACCGCGCAGCAGGCCAGGCCGAAGGTCATGGGCCAGAGGGATCCGGTGCGGGCCCAGTTGATCAGGTTGTCGAGATTAGTAACGACAAAACCGCGCTGCTGGAGAATATCCGGCTGGGGCTCGGCCAAATCCCTTCCTGGTCCCGTTCCTAGTCCCACTCCAGGGCTCCCTTCTTCCATTCGTAGATGAAGCCGACCACGAGTACGGCGAGGAAGATACCCATGGCCAGGATGCCGGCTAACCCAATCTCGTCGAGAGTCACGGCCCAGGGAAACAGGAATGCGATTTCCAGATCAAAGACGATGAACAGAATAGCCACGAGGTAGTACCGGACATCGAATTTCATGCGACTGTCTTCGAAGGGCTCGAAGCCGCACTCGTAGGGAGATAGCTTCTCGGGGTACTTCTGGCCGCGGCCGATCAGAAACCCGAGGCCCAGCAGGACCAGGCCAATGCCCAACGCCACGCAAAGATAGACCAGTACGGGAACGTAGTTGGTCAGCACGGGGGCTCCTTCAACCCAGGACTGCTTGGCAACGCCCAAACGTCGCAATCACTCAAAAAGCCCATGGTTTCGCTTAATCCGGGGTCTCGCTCAATTGGTGCCGACGGTGAGACTCGAACTCACACAGCTTGCGCCGCCGCCCCCTCAAGACGGTGTGTCTACCAATTCCACCACGTCGGCAATAACATTTCTCTTGGCGCCGGCTACTTGCCCGGCTGGCCTGCCTGGGTCGCCGGCTGTTCCCGGCCGGGCTGTCCCTGGCCGGGCTGTCCCTGGCCGGGCTGTCCCTGGCCGGGCTGAACCTGGCCGGGCTGAACCTGGCCGGGCTGAACTTGGCCGGGCTGTCCCGACAGGGACTCGACAGGTAATGCCGGCAGGTCGCCGGACGTCGGCTTGTTCGTTACGCTTGAAGCCGCAGTCTCAGCCGGCACGGCGGCGTCGAGCAGGCTCTTCGGCGCCTGGCGCTGGGTGCCCAGGTAGGTCAACCCAAGGCTCGTGCAAAAGAACAACAGGGCAAGCACGCCCGTGGACCGGGACAGAAAGTTCGCCGAGCCCCGGGCTCCGAAAACGGTACCAGAGGCCCCCGCACCAAAACCGGCTCCGGCATCGGCGCCCTTGCCGCGCTGGAGCAGAACGAGCGCCACAATGGCAGCCCCGATCAGCACATGAACAACCAGGATGAGAGTGTGTAGTGTCGTCATCAGCTTGCCGCCGCCTTGCAAATGCTCACAAACTCGGCGGCCTGCAGCGATGCGCCGCCGATCAGCCCGCCATCAATATCTTGCATCGCGAAGAGATCCTCCGCGTTGGACGCCTTGACGCTGCCCCCATACAGGATCCGGAGGCCGCGCGCCATTGTAGCATCGCGTCGCGCGACAGTGGCCCGGATGTCGGCGTGGACCGCCTGCGCAGCCTCGGGAGTCGCGGTCCGGCCAGTGCCGATCGCCCACACCGGTTCGTAAGCCACGACAATCTTGTGGAAGATGTCTGAAGACAGCCGGGACAGTCCCTCAGCCGAGAGCACCACACTGAGTTGCCGGCGCACCACCGACAGGGTCTGGCCCGCATCGTGCTCCGCGAGGGTCTCTCCAACGCAGAGAATGGGCGTGAGTCCGGCGCGCAGCGCCGCAATGACCTTACCAGCGACGCGGTCGTCGGTATCCCCGAAGAGCGCGCGCCGTTCGGAGTGCCCTGCGATCACGTAGCGGCAACCTACGTCGCGGAGCATCGCGGCCGAGACCTCGCCAGTGAAAGCGCCGGTTTCCTCCACGGCCACGTCCTGCGCTCCAATGAGGAGCTGTCTGTCGGCAACCAGGGCCGCAAGCTCTGCCAGGTAGACGAAGGGTGGACAAAGGAGGACGTCCAGTGGCGGTGTGGCAGCCACCAGGCCGGGCGGCCCCAAGCCTGCACCAGCAAGGCCATCGGCCACCGCCAACGCCAACTCACGGTTGGCTGCCTGGCTGCCGTTCAGCTTCCAGTTTCCAGCGACGATAGGCCGCCTGTTTGGCATCGGTGCAGGCCCACGGCCGCAAAAAAGACGCGGCAGGGTAGCTTTCTGCCCGGTTGAAAGCAACGCGGGTTACAGGACCGTCAGCTCTCCGCCGCGGCCCGGACACTGGCGGCAATCTCGTCCGCCAGCCGCTCGACCTCAGCGCCATCCTCCCCCTCGACCATGACCCGCACCACGGGCTCGGTACCGGACGCGCGCAGCACAACCCGTCCCCTCGCCCCAAGCTGCGTTTCTGCCCGAGTCACCGCCTTCCTGATTGCCGGCGAGTTCTTCAGATCGATCTTCTGGCCGACCCGGACGTTGACGAGCTCCTGGGGGTAACGGGCCATACTGGACGTCAATTCTGCGAGCGTCAGGCCCGACTGCTTCACGACGCAAAGTACCTGGAGGGCACTTATCAGCCCGTCGCCCGTTGTGGTCTTGTCGAGGCAGATCAGGTGTCCGGATGTTTCACCACCGAGGCGCCCGCCAGTTTCGCGCAGCAGTTCCAGAACGTAGCGATCGCCCACCTTGGCGCGGCGGAAATCCACGCCGAGCGCCTTCAGCCCCACCTCCAGACCAAGGTTACTCATCAGCGTGCCGACAACGGGACCAACCAGCTGGCCTGCCTTCTGCCACGCGCTGGCGAGCACCCAGAGCAACTGGTCACCGTCGACGAGGTTGCCAAGGTGATCAACCATCAACACACGATCACCATCCCCATCGAGGGCAATGCCGATATCAGCGCGCACGCCCTGTGTCGTGAGCTGGAGAAGTTCTGGCTTGGTAGAGCCACAGCTGTCGTTGATATTGCGGCCATTCGGCGAGCAACCGATCGGTACGATTTCAGCCCCCAGTTCCGACAGCACCCGGGGCGCCACCTTGTAGGCTGCGCCGTGCGAGCAGTCGATGACGATCTTGAGGCCATCGAGCCGCAACTCCGGCGGCACCGTGGAGATGCAGAACTCCTTGTACGCATCGAGCGCATTTTCCACCCGCTTCGCGCGCCCCAGAGACCCGGATTCCCTCGTCACGGGAGGCTCCGACAGGCGCGCCTCGATTGCCGCCTCGATGTCGTCGGACAGTTTGCCGCCATTGGCGTCGAAGAACTTGATGCCATTGTCTTCGTAGGAGTTGTGGGACGCGCTGATCACTACGCCGACGTTTGCACCGAGCGTGTGTGTCAGATACGCGATGCCCGGTGTTGGCAGGGGGCCGACCAGGAGCACGTCCATGCCTGCTGCAACAAAGCCAGCTTCCAGAGCCGACTCAAACATGTAGCCGGAAACACGCGTGTCCTTGCCAATCAGAACCTTGCCGCCACCGGGAGCCAGCACGTGCCCGGCAGCACTGGCCAGGCGAAGGGCAAACTCGGCAGTCATCGGGTGCTCGCCAACCCGTCCCCGTATGCCGTCCGTGCCAAAAAGCTTCCTGCTCATGAGCTGCTCTCGATACCGTCCATTACTCGAAATGCCTGCACCGTGGCCCCCACGTCATGCACGCGCACGATCCTCGCCCCCTGCGCCCTGGCCCGAAGCGCCAGGGCCAGGCTGCCGCCGAGCCGATCCGGAACTCCCCCGGGAGGATCGCCGACCAATTGGCTAATCATCGACTTGCGCGAGAGGCCAACCAGCACCGGGAGCCCCTCGGCCACCAGAATGTCGAGTCGGCCTAGCAGGGCCAGATTGTGCTCAAGGGTTTTCCCGAAGCCAAAACCGGGGTCCAGTATAAGTGACTGGCGCCGAATCCCGCCGGCAATACACGCTGCGACCCGATGCCTGAGGAATGCCAGGACCTCGCCGACAACGTCCCGATAGCGTGGCTCCCGTTGCATGGTTTCCGGCGTGCCCTGCATATGCATCAGACAGACTGGCACACCGGCCGCAGCGGCGGCTTCCAGCGCACCGGGCCTGCTGAGCGCCCGCACGTCATTCAACATGTCGGCACCCGCTGCGACAGCCGCCAACATGACCCCCGGCTCGCTCGTATCCACCGAAATCAGGACCTTCGACGCCGATCGCAGCTCGCGGACAACGGGGATCACCCGCTCGATCTCCACAGCAGACCCCGGTGACACGGAACCTGGCCGGGTAGATTCGCCACCCACATCGATAATGTCGGCCCCAGCCGCCGCCATGGCGAGGCCCCACGCAACGGCCTCCTGCGTATCCTCGTAACGACCACCATCGGAGAAAGAGTCGGGCGTGACGTTGAGGATGCCCATGACGAGGCAGCGATCCGGTGCGGATCGCTGCCTGAAGGAGAGGGGGAGATGCGCCGTCGTGGTCAGGTCTGGGTGCGGTGCTGGCTGGCAGGCTCACCGAGCCCCGGCTCCCCCGCCGGCTTGGTGCCGCCGAAGACCGTGGCCGGTGCGCCAGGGCCGGAATTGTCCCAGCCTTCCGGCGGTTTCGGTTCCTTGCCCGCCATGATGTCGCGAATCTGGCCGTCATCAATCGTTTCGTACTTGATCAACGCAGCTGCCATGGCGTGCAGTGAAACGAGATGGGTGTTAAGGATGCTCGTGGCCAACTGGTAGTTGCTGTCGATGATCCTCCGCACTTCTTCATCGATGGCATGGATGGTGACATCTGACACCTGCTTGTGCTGAGTCACCGTCCGGCCCAGGAACACTTCACCGTCTTCCTCGGTGTAGGTCAGTGGACCGAGCCGGTCGGACAGGCCCCACTTCGTAACCATGTTGCGGGCAATATCCGTGGCACGCTCGATGTCGTTGGATGCACCTGTGGTGACTGCATCGGGGCCGAAGACGAGAGCCTCCGCAATACGCCCACCGAAGAGGCTCGCAATCTGGCTGTTGAGACGGCGCTTGCTGTAGCTGTAACGGTCCTCCTCGGGCAGGAACATGGTCACGCCCAGAGCGCGACCGCGCGGGATTATTGACACTTTATAAACCGGGTCGTGGTCCGGCACGGACAGGCCGACGATGGCGTGGCCGGCCTCGTGATAGGCCGTCAGTTTCTTCTCCGACTCGTTCATGACCATTGAGCGACGCTCGGCGCCCATCATGATCTTGTCCTTGGCCTTCTCGAAGTCCTCCATCGTGACGGTGCGGCGGTTAGCACGGGCTGCAAACAAGGCAGCCTCATTCACCAGATTGGCCAGGTCTGCTCCCGAGAAGCCCGGCGTACCA
>Ga0209254_10007157_pt1 | contig 10286 bp, 7 predicted proteins | sample FrelakmetDIP11DI_FD_187148 | JGI IMG/M metagenome (GOLD analysis project Ga0209254, IMG submission 187148) | Freshwater lake sediment microbial communities from the University of Notre Dame, USA, for methane emissions studies - DIP11 DI (SPAdes)... | ecosystem: Environmental > Aquatic >...
GGAGCGGCTTTAGCCGCGACAGGCGCCTGTCGCGGCTAAAGCCGCTCCCACAGGGCAAGCTCCGCGCTTCTCGCGCTGGATCGAAGCGAGGCCGGGACCGTCGGCATCCGGGTGGAGGCGAGTTCCACTGAATGTCTGAGCCGCCGCCCGGATGGCGGCGGGCCCGGCCCCGGAAGGTCGCGGCAACTTTTCCCGGAAAAACTGTAACCTTGTCTTGGCTAGGAACCCATCACCCGGCACCATGCGACGCGCGGCGATCCTCATCCTGCTGCTGGCTACCGGTTGCGCCAAAGCCCCCGCGCCGGACCCGCTGGCTGACACCGAGGCCAGCTTCCTGGCGTTCCTCGACGCCGCCAATGCCGCCGGCGCAATCGAGTCCGGGCTCTACACCGAATACGAAGGCCGCGACCTGCCCACCTGGCAGGCGCTGGAACAGCAGCATCGCGTCGAGCTCAGCGCAAGACTCGACGGGATGGATGCGGCCGGGCTGAGCGCCGACCAGGCGAACGCGCTCACGGCCATGCGCCGCACCTTCGGCGACTATGCGCAGGAAACCGCACCCGGAGCCGCCCCGCCCACTTGCGCCGACGCGTCCAGCAAGGACGCGGGGTTCACCGCGCTGACCGGCGCGCTCGCCGCCTGTTTCCGCGAGCTCGGCAACCAGATGCCCTTCGAGGGTGGCACGATCAGCCGCGGCACCGCGCTGCAGTTGTTGCACGATATCGAAGAGCCGGAACGCCGCAAGGCGGTGTTCGACGCGTTCAAACCCCTCTGGCAGGCACTCAACGGCAACAACGAGCACTACAGCCCCTACCGTCGCGTGATTCGCCTGGCTGCGGAGGATGCGAAGACCGGCGGCTCATACATCGACCAGGCTGCACTAGCGCTCGGCGTCACCCACGCCGACATCGAGCGCTGGCTGATCGAGATGCTCGAAGCCTGGCGCGTCGCGAACGATCCGCAACCGATCGAACCCTGGGATTTCCGTCATTCGATCGGCGCGGCCAACCGCCTCCTGGCCGACCGGATCCCGCCCGACGCGCTGCTGCCGCTCAACCAGCGCTACTACCTCGACCTCGGCGCAAACCTGCAAGCGCTCGGCGTTGTCCATGACCTCGCCGAACGTCCGGACAAGTCGCCGCTCGCGTACTGCGACTTCCTGGTGCGCGGGCGCTACGAGGCGGACGGCTCGTGGCGCCCCACGATCGCCCGGATCGTCGGCTCATATCCCAAGGGCGGCCTGTTCTCGATGAACGAGCTGGTGCACGAGAACGGCCACGCCGTGCACATCAGCGCGATCCGCAACCGCCCCGCATTCACCGACTGGCCAGACACGATATTCACCGAGGCTTTCGCCGACGTGCCGGCCTGGAGCGTGTACGAGCCTGCGTGGCAGCAGAAGTACCTCGGCACCGCGATCGACGCCAGGACCTCGCTGCGCGCGCAGTTCGGCGGCGTGATCCTGGATGTCGCCTGGTCGCTGTTCGAGTTGCGCATGCTGCGCGACCCCACGCTAGACCCGAACGCGGTCTGGACCGACATCACCAGCCACTACCTGCACATCAAGCCGCACCCCGAGCTGCCGTGGTGGGCGATGCGCGTGCAGCTCGGCGGGAACCCGGGCTACATGATCCACTACGGCCTCGGCGCCGTGCTCACCGCGGAAATCCGCCAGCGCGCCACCGAGCTCATCGGCCCGATGGATGCCGGCAACCCGCAGTGGTACGCGTGGTCGAGCAAGAATCTGCTGAGTTTCGGCTCCGAGCGCGACACCCGGCAGCTGATGCACGACCTCCTCGGCCGGCCGCCGAGTTCCGCAGCAGTCCTCGAGCAGATGCGCCGGATGAACGAGGCGGGTTCCGACTGAACCGGTTTCGCCGGTTTCGACCAAATCCTCGGGGTACACAACGTAGCGGTGGAATGATGCGACCTGTGGGAGCGGCTTCAGCCGCGACAGGTGCTGGTCGCGGCTGAAGCCGCTCCCACAGGGCGAGACCCATGCCGTTCGCGGCGGATCGAAGCGAGGCCGGGGCCGTCGGCATCCGGGTGGAGGCGAGTTCCACTGAATGTCTGAGCCGCCACCCGGATGGCGGCGGGCCCGGCCCCCCAAGGTCGCGGCACCGGCAACGCGCCGGTAAATCAGGCGTGACCGGTGCTCGGAGCCACCGCCTCATCCACCACCGGCTTGCGCACATGCGACGCCCGCTCGAGCAGCGTGTAGACCACCGGCACCACGAACAGCGTGAACACCGTGCCCAGGCTCATGCCGCCCACGATCACCCAGCCGATCTGGTGGCGCGCTTCCGCGCCGGCGCCGGTGGCGAGCGCCAGCGGCAGCGCGCCGAACACCATCGCGCCGGTGGTCATCAGGATCGGGCGCAGGCGCATGACGGCGGATTCGAGCGCGGCGGTCACGGGGTCGCGGCCCTGTTCGCGCAGCTGGTTGGCGAACTCGACGATCAGGATGCCGTGCTTGGCGATCAGGCCCACCAGCGTGATCACGCCGATCTGGCTGTAGATGTTCCAGGTGCCGCCGGTGAGCATGAGCGCCAGCAGCGCGCCGAAGGCGGCCAAGGGCACCGCGAGCAGGATGACGAAGGGATCGATGAAGCTCTCGAACTGCGCCGCCAGCACCAGGAAGATGAAGGCCAGCGCCAGTGCCATCATCAGCCCGAAGCTCGAGCTTGATTCGCGGAACTCGCGCGACTGGCCCGAGAGGTCGTATTGCGCATCGTCGCGCGCGACTTCGTCGAGCGCCTGTTCCATCCACATGAGCGCCTGGCCCATGGTGTAGCCCGGCGCGAGGCCGGCGCTGATGGTGGCGGCGCGCAGCTTGTTGAAGTGGTTGAGCTCCTTGGCCGCGACCGATTCGCGCACCGTGACCAGGTTCGCCAGCGGCACCATGGCGTTGTTGCGCCCGCGCACGTGGATCGCGGTGAGGTCGTCGGGGCGCGCGCGCTCCTCGCGCCGCACCTGCATGATCACGTCGTACTGTTCGCTTCCGCGCTTGAAGCGCGTGACGTTGCGCCCGCCCAGCAGGGTCTCGAGCGTGCGCCCCACCGCGGCCACGTCGGCGCCCACCGCCGCGACCTTCTCGCGGTCCATGTCGACCTTGAGTTCCGGCTTGTTGAGCTTGAGGTCGCTGTCGGGATTCGACAGCCCGGGGTTCTGCGCCATCTTCGCGACCAGCTTCTCGACGATGACCGACAGTTCTTCCCAGGTGCCGGTGGACTGCACCACGAAGCTGACCGGCTGGCCGAAGTCGTCGGCGCCCAGTGCTGGCGGCAGGACCGGGAAGGCGAGCACCCCCGGCACTTCGCTGAACGGCATGAACAGGCTGCCCTGGATGTCCTGCGCAGTGCGATCGCGTTCGGTCCAGGGCTTGAGGCCCATGAAGGCGATCGAGTTGGTGACCGACGGCCAGCCGGTGAACTGGAAATAGTGCTCAAGTTCGGGCGTCTTGGCGTAGATCGCCTCGATCTGGCGCGCGTAGCCGTCGGTGTACTCGATGGTCGAACCTTCGGGCGCGATCGAGAAGGCCATCAGGAAGCCCTGGTCTTCCTGCGGCGCGAGTTCGGCAGGCAGCCGCCAGAACAGCAGTCCCGCCGCGACCACGATCAGTCCGGCGAAGGCCAGCACGACCGCGCGATGCGCGAGCGCGCGCCCGAGCATGCGCCGGTAGCCGGCAACCAGGCGGTTGAGCGCGCGTTCGCCGAACTCGTAGAAACGCCCGTGCCGGGTGGTGGGGCGCAGCAGGCGCGAGCACATCATCGGTGACAGGGTCAGCGCGACGAAACCCGAGACCAGCACCGCGCCGGCCAGGGTCAGCGCGAACTCGATGAAGAGCTTGCCGGTGCGGCCGGTGGAAAACGCCATCGGCGCGTAGACCGCGGCCAGCGTGAGCGTCATCGCCACGATCGCGAAGCCGATCTCGCGGCTGCCCTTGAGCGAGGCTTCCATCGGGCTCAGCCCGGCCTCGATGTGGCGGTGGATGTTCTCCAGCATCACGATCGCGTCGTCGACCACGAGACCAATGGCCAGCACCATCGCCAGCAGGGTCAGGGTGTTGATCGAGAAACCAAACAGCGCCATCAGTGCGAAGGCGCCGATCAGCGACACCGGGATCGTGACCAGCGGGATCAGGGTCGCGCGCAGCGTGCGCAGGAACACGAAGATCACCAGCACCACCAGCAGGATGGCCTCGATGATGGTGGTGTAGACCGCGCGCACCGAGGATTCGATGAACTTGGTCGAGTCGAAGCCGATGTCGACGCGCATGCCCTCGGGCAGGCTGGCGGTGATCTTCGGCAGCAGCTCGGCGATGCCGCGCGAGACCTCGAGCGGATTCGCGGTCGCGGTCTTGACGATGCCCAGCGGCACCGCGCGCTTGCCGTCGAAGCGGCCGCGCACGCGCTCCTCGGTGGGCCCGAGCTCCACGTCGGCGACGTCGCCCAGGCGCACCGGATAGCCGCTGCTCTCCTTGACCACGATGGCGCGGAACTGCTCCGGCGTGCGCAGGTCGGTTTCCGAGAGCACGGTGAACTCGCGTTGCTGGCTCTCGATGCGGCCGGCCGGGACCTCGACGTTCTGGCGCCGCAGCGCGTCCTCGATGTCCAGCGGCACCAGCCCGTAGCCGGCCAGTCGCGCCGGATCGAGCCAGATGCGCATGGCGTAGCGGCTGGCATAGACCTGGGCCTGGGCCACGCCCACGATGGTCTGCACGCGGTCCTTGACCAGGCGTTCGGCGACATCGGCGACTTCGAGCTCGTCGTGGCGGTCGCTGGAGAACGCGAGATACATGATCGGCTGCGCGTCGGCCTCCTGCTTCTGCACGATCGGCTCGTTGACCTCTTCGGGCAGGAAGCCGCGCGCCTGCGCCACGCGGTCGCGCACGTCGGATGCGGCGCCGTCGGGATCGCGGTCGAGGTGGAAGCGCACCGTGACCTGCGAATTCTCGGCGCGGCTGATCGACTGGATGTAGTCGATGCCCTCGATGCCGGCCAGCGCTTCCTCGATCGGCGTCGTGATCTGCGACTCCACGACCTGGGCGTTGGCGCCCGGGTAGCTCGTGTTCACCGTCACCACCGGCAGGTCGACCTTGGGCACCAGGCGCACGGCGAGGCGGTCCCAGGCGATCACGCCGACCAGGACGATCACCAGGTTCATCACGATGGCGAGGACGGGGCGCTGGATCGAGAGCTGGGGCAGGGTCATGGCGGTGTCCTTGGAGCGGCTAGCGGTGCTTCATGCGCATCTCGCGATGCCGGGTCCTGCCTTGTAGGAGCGCGCTCTGCGCGCGATAGGCGTTTCGGCGCCGGAGATGCTGGTCGCGCGCAGAGCGCGCTCCTACAGGGGGCGCTATTTTGCGGGCGGTGGCGGGGCGGCGAGGCGGACGGCGGCGCCCGGTCCGATCTTGAGCTGGCCGGCGGTGATGACCTGGGCTTCGGGCGTGAGGCCGGTGCGGACTTCGACCAGTCCATCGCGGCGCACGCCGGTGGTGATCTCGACCAGCTTGGCCTTGCCCTGGTCGATCACATAGACGAACTGCTTGTCGCCTTGCGGCCACAGGGCCTGCTCGGGCACCAGCAGCGCGGCCTCGCGCGCCGAAAGCTCGAGGGCGACCCGCGCGAACAAACCCGGCATGAGCCGGCCATCATCGTTGCCGACGGTCGCGCGCAACACGATGCTGCGGCCATCGGCATCGAGTTGCGGATCGATGGCGTAGACCTTGCCGGTGAAACTCTCGCCCGGAAAGGCATCGACCGCGACTGTCAGGCTTTGACCGACCGCGACTTGCGCGAGCAGGGTCTGCGGCACGCGCAGGTCGAGCTTGATCGGATCGATCTGGACCAGGTTCACCAGCGGCTGGCCGACCTCCACGTATTCGCCCGGGCTGACCTGGCGCAGGCCGACCACGCCATCGAAGGCCGCGTGGATCACGGTCTTGGACAGGCGCGTGCGGGCCGAGGACAGCCGGGCCTGGCTGACCGCAAGCGCGGAGCGCTTGGTGTCGAGCTCGGCCGGCGCGACCAGCTTGCGCGAGACCATGGTGTTGACCAGATCGGCTTCGCGCTGGCTCTGCGCCGCGGTCGCCTCCCACTCGCGCACCTCGGCGCGCACCAGGCTGGCGTCGAGCGTGAACAGCGGCGCGCCGGCCTTGACCGACTGGCCTTCGGTGAAATGCACCTGCTCGATGCGCCCGGCCAACTCAGGCTGGACCACGATGCTCTCGGCCGCGCGCAGCGAGCCGACCGCCGAGATCGCGTCGCTGACCCGGTCGACGAGCGGGCGCACCGCCTCGACCACGGTCGGCGGCATTCCACCAGCGGGCTGGGCATGCAGCGGCGCGCGGACGATGCCGAACGCGAGCGCGAACGCGCCCAGGGCAATCGCGGCGCGCGGCAGCTGGCGGGGGATTTGAGGACTCATCCGGACAAGCTAGCACCGGGGCACGCCGGGTCAGCGTGCCGAAAGGGGGGATTATCCCCGAATGCCGTCCGTTTGGCGGCCGCCGCTGTTCAGGGGCGTCTATCGGGTGGTCGGGTCCACCCCCGGTTCGGTGCGCACGCAGTGCGCGTAGCAATCGGCACGGGCCTTGGCGCGAGCAAAGGAGCATCAGCGCCCACTGCTAGACTCGGGCATCCCTGCTGGATCGCCTGCACATGCACGCCGCCGCGCCGATAGCCGCCACCACCAAGGCGGATGCTTATGCCGAACTGGCTGCGCAGGCGCGCGCCTTGCTCCAAGGCGAGCGCGACCGTAGCGCAAACGCGGCCAATTTCGCCGCGCTCGTGTACCACGCGTTGCCGGGGCTCAACTGGTGCGGCTTCTACTTCTGGGATGGCCGCGAACTGGTGGTAGGTCCGTTCCAGGGCAAGCCCGCCTGCGTGCGCATCGCGCTCGGCAAGGGCGTGTGCGGCACCGCCGCGGCGACGCGCGAAACCCAGGTCGTGCGCGACGTCGATGCATTTCCCGGCCACATACCCTGCGACTCGGCCTCGCGCTCGGAAATCGTGGTGCCGATGTTCGCGGCCGATGGCTCGCTGCTCGGGGTGTGGGACGTGGACAGTCCCGAACTCGCGCGCTTCGACCATGACGACCGCTTGGGCATGGAAGCGCTGGTGCAAGTGTTCCTCGACGCGCACAGCGCATGATCTCCCCCTGTAGGAGCGGCTTCAGCCGCGACCGAGGCTCATCGCGCGCAGAGCGCGCTCCTGCAACGCCGGCTCTGTAGGAGCGCGCTCTGCGCGCGATGGGCGCGGCAAGCGAACACGAAGTCCCACCAAGGCCATTCGATGACCGAGAAGCTGCAGAACATCGGGCCCAAGAGCGCCGCCTGGCTGCGCCAGGTCGGCGTGCGCACGCTCGATGACGTCAAGGCGCTGGGCGCGGTGGGCGTGTTCATGAAGGTCAAGCGCGCCGGCTTCCGCCCCAGCCTCAACCTGCTCTATGCGCTCGCCGGCGCCGAGCGCGGCTGCCACTGGACCGCGCTCTCGGCCGAGGACAAGAGCGCGATGGTGCTCGATGCCAACGCCCGCGACGACGCGATCAAGGCCGCCAAGCGCATGGTCACCCCGGCGCGCGACGTGACCCCACCGCGCGAGCCCGAGCCCGAAGCGCCGGAGCTGGCGGATCCCGAATCGGGCGATGACGCAGCCACCGACGAGGCCGAGGCCGACGGTGCCCCGCAGCCCGACACCGAGCGATAGGCCTCGGTCGCGGCTGAAGCCGCTCCTACAGGCAGGCATCCAGCCGTGCTCAGCCCCTGCGGCCGAACAGGCGGGCGAAGAAGCCGGGCTTTTTCGCCTTCATGGGCGGTGGCGGGTCCGGCGCCGGGCCGCTGCCGCCGGGCAGCGAGATCGATTTCAGCATCATGGTGCTGTCGCTGGGGCCGGCCTTGGGCATTTTCGCGCCGCGCGGGATCGCGGCCGGCTTGGCGCCGAGCAGGTTGGCCGCAGCCTTGGCCACCTTGTTGCCACCGGCGCTGCCACCCTTGGCATCTGCGCTGGCACCCATGAGCTTCGCAGCCAGGTTGCCCAGTGCCGGCGAGGCCGGGGCCTCGGTGGCATTGGGATGCTTTTCCAGCGCGGCTTCGGCGCTGGGATAGATCTGGAACAGCTTGCTGAAACCTGCCAGGTCGAAAGTCTGGCGCACCGTCGGATTGAGCCCGGCCAGTCGCATGCTGCCGCGCTCACCCTCGGCCTTCTTCGCCGCCATGGTCAGCACGCGCAGGCCGGCGCTGCTGACATAGCCGATCTGGGTCAGGTCGACCACGTAGTGGCGCGCGCCGGCCGCGGCGAGGTCGGCCAACGCCAGTTCGAGGTCGGTCGAGGAATCGTTGTCGAGGCGGCCGACCGGGGTCAGCAGCACCACCGCGCCACGATTGTCCTGGCGGATCTCCACGCCTCGCTCAGCTCGCGCGGAACACGAAGCGCGCCGCACCCACCTGCACGATGTCCTCGTTCGCCAGCAGACGCTCGCGCACCTTTTCGGCGTTGACCCGGGTGCCGTGCTTGGTGTCGAAGTCCTTGATCACGTAGCCCGCGGGCGTAGGCGTGATCTGCGCGTGGCGCGGGTCGACGCCGGGACCGCCGATGCGGATGTCGCTGGCGCCGTCGCTGCCCACGGCCAGGGCCTTGAGGCCCAGCGTATAGGTCGACTTGCCGGCCTCCGGATTCTGCGGCACCAGCCGCGCCGGCTTGAACATCACCGTTGAATCCGACACCGGACCGCTGGATGAGGCTGGGCGCACGGCACCCATCACCACGGTGCTGCCGGCAGCGATCGACGGCGGCGGCGGGATGTTGATCGCCGGCATGACCATGGTGCCGCCGACCGGGAACGACGCGGGCGCGGAAGGCGCGGGTGCCGGGGCGCGGCCGAAATCGGGCGTCGCGAACTCGTTGGTGATGTCCGGTCGCTTGGCCGGCACCACGGTTTCGCCGGTGACGTAGCTGGCCATGGCCGGCGGCGGTGCATTGCCCAGCAACTCGTGCTCGGCGCGTACCGCGCCCAGGAAACGCACCTTGAGCTCCTCGGCGGCCTTGCGCCACTCGGCCTTCTCCGCGGTGGCGGACTCGATCGCCTTGGTGCGCTTGTCGTATTCCTTCTTGTCGTACTCGCCCAGCTGGTGGCGCAGTTCCACTTCCTGGCCGTCGAGCGTGATGCGCTCGAGCTCGGCTTCGAGCGATTCGGTCAGCTTGGCCAGCTTGGCGTACTGCTCGCGGGTCTGCTCGCGTAGCGGTTTCGCCTGGGTCTCGAGCGCATCGCGCTTGGCTGCGTAGTCGGAGCGCACGCGCAGGTACACCGCCTCGGCCACGCTGGACTTCATGTCGTCCATGGCCTTGATGCGGCCCTCGAGCACGTCCTGCTCGTCCTTGAGCTGCTTGAGCTGGTCGACGCAGCCGACCTCGATCTTGGACAGTTCCTCTTTCACGGTTCCTCCTTGCGGTTCAGCCGACGACCTCGAGCTCGATCGAGCCGAAGCGCAGTTTGTCACCGATCTTCAACGCGACCGGCACCCCGGTGACGATCCGGGTGCCGTTGACGAAGGTGCCGTTGGTGGTGCCCACGTCCTCGCGCAGGAACCACTGGCCCCCCTGCCACAACAGCTTGGCATGCCGGCGCGACAGGCTGCGCCCGCTGTCGAGCGGGCCCAGGTTCAGTTCGGGGTTGATGCCGGTGACCGGATCGGGGCGGCCGACCAGGAACTCGTCCTTGCCCGACAGGGCGTAGGTCTGCCCGGTGGCGTGGCGCAGGTCGAGCACCGCGTCCGGAACGCTGGGCGGTGCGGGCGCGGGCGCCGGGGCAGGCGCGGGTGCGGGTGCGGGTGCGGGTGCGGGTGCGGGTGCAGCCGGCGGCGGAGGCGCAGCCGCGGCAGGCGCACGGGCGGGCGCTGCCGCCGGCGCAAGCGCCGCGGCACCCTCGGCGCGCCCGGACAGTTTCTGGCGGAACCCGTCGAGCGCCGCCTGGGCATCGTTGGCGCGCTGCTCGCTGCGGCGCACGCGCGCGGCCAGCTTGCGCATGATCCGGATCGCGACCTCGACGTTCTGCGACAGCACGTCGTTGAAGTGCGCGCGGTCGATGCGCAGCAGGCGCGCCTCGCTGCGGGCCACCGCGCTGGCGAAGCGCGGCTGGTCCTCGAGGATCGCCATCTCGCCGAAGAAGTCGCCGGCCTCGAGGCTGGCGAGCGGCTCCGCGCCGCTGCGTGCGCGCAGGATGTCCACGATGCCGGTCTCGATGATGTACATCTCGGTGCCAACGTCGCCTTCGCGGAACACGGGCTG
>Ga0209254_10007158_pt1 | contig 10285 bp, 6 predicted proteins | sample FrelakmetDIP11DI_FD_187148 | JGI IMG/M metagenome (GOLD analysis project Ga0209254, IMG submission 187148) | Freshwater lake sediment microbial communities from the University of Notre Dame, USA, for methane emissions studies - DIP11 DI (SPAdes)... | ecosystem: Environmental > Aquatic >...
AAATTGGTAGCAAACGGCTTCCCATGATCACCTGCATTGCAGTCGACAATATCAAGGTAGTGGATTTCGTCGAAATGATGTTTTGCTGCATAGGCTGTGAAGATTGACGTAACTCCGGGATCAAAACCACAACCCAGGATAGCTGTAAGGCCAGCTTTTTTAAACCTCTCATGATATGCCCACTGCCAGCTATATTCGAATTTCGCTTCTTCAAGAGGTTCATAATTGGCGGTATCGAGATAGGATACCCCTTCACCCAGACAGGCATCCATAATATGCAGATCCTGATACGGAAGTGCAACATTTACAACAATATCGGGATTAAATATTCTAATAAGCTTCCTGAGTTCCGGTACTTTATCAGCATCAATCTGTGCTGTTCTGATCCTGTCTGATCCAGTTCTGGCTGCAATTGCATCACATTTTGATTTTGTCCTGCTCGCATGAAGAATTTCAGAAAAGACTTCAGGTAATGAAGCCATCTTGTGAACCACCACAGTTCCAACACCACCGGCACCAATAACTAATACTTTTCCCATATGATATAAGATAAAAAGTCAGTTTCAAATATAAGACTTTATGTATTGACTTTATGATAATCCGAACTGAGATGTATGTAAATACCCCGACACCAGGATCGTAGTTACTAAAATAATTGGTCTTTTGACTTTGACCGGTTTATTTTAAAATCTTTATCCAATGTGATTTCTGCTTATATTTGACACATCCTTTTCGTGATAAAAATATGAAGCTGATAAATCCTCTGGTCATACTGTATATACTTAGTACAATCATTTTTATTGAAGGTATTTCATTTCTTTTTTGCCTGCCTGTAGCATTTATCTATAATGAATCTCCTTATCCTTTCATTTGGTCATCATTGATAACTATTTTGTTATCAGTATTTTTTTATACTATTTCCAGAAAATATTCTTCTGAAAAGGTACGTATCAGGGAAGGATTTTTAGCAGTCTCTTTATCATGGCTTGTTCTTACATGTCTGGGAACATTACCTTATATTCTTGATGGATCAATTCCTTATTTTGTTGATGCATTTTTTGAATCATCCTCAGGTTTTACTACAACAGGTTCATCCATCCTTTCGGATGTAGAATCTTTGCCCTTTTCTATTCTTTTCTGGAGAAGTTTTACACATTGGATTGGAGGACTCGGGATAATCGTCCTGGTAATAATCATATTGCCAACCCTGGGTATGACGGCCAATCAGCTCCTTCCCATGGAATCGTCGCTGAAGGAGAAAATTCATCCGAAGACAAAAGCGGTCGGATTTCGTCTCTTATTCGTTTACCTCGGACTTACAGTAGTTCAGGTAGTTTTTCTGATCCTTGGAGACATGAATCTTTTTGACAGCATATGTCATACATTCGGTACTGTCGCAACCGGTGGTTTTTCAACAAAAAACACCAGTATCGCAGGATTTTCTTCTTACAGTCAATACATTATAGCTGTTTTCATGTTTCTTTCAGGTGTAAGCTTCATCGTCTATTATTATATTGTAAAATTAAATTTCAGGAAAGTAAAGAATAATGATGAGCTTTGGTTCTACCTGGGAACAACAATATTTTTCGGTACAATGGCGACTTGCATATTGCTCCTGAATACCACTAAATCACTTGAACCGGCTTTTCGGGAAGGATTTTTTCAGGTTATTTCAATTTTAACCACAACAGGGTATGTGTCTGTTGATTACCTCAACTGGCCTTCAGCTGGTTTAGTAATAATTTTTTTATTAATGTTTGCTGGTGCATCAACCGGATCAACTACCGGAAGTATTAAAATGGTAAGGCATCTGATAGTTCTGAAAAACATTCGAAATACAATGGCTAAGCTTGTTCATCCTAATGCAATTTCGCAAATTAAACTCAATAATAAACCATTATCAGAAAACACAAATATTTCGGTTATCTCATTTGTAATTCTCTATCTGTTTATCTTTTTAATTGGAACAGTAATAATAGTGATAATGGGTTTAGATCCCGTTACTGCGGCAAGTGCTGTAGCCACATCGTTGGGAAATACAGGTCCCGGTCTGGGCTCAGTTGGTCCTATGTTCAACTATGCGCATTTGCCAGATTTCAGCAAGTTGATTTTTGGCCTTTTGATGATAATTGGAAGACTTGAAATATACACAATTTTCATTCTCATCACAAGGTCCTTCTGGAAACTCTGATTAAATGTAACGGAGCACATGGTCAAGAGGGAGGTGAGTAAAGTAGAAGATCACCTGATTTAACATTTATTTCTGATCAAAATTTATTGCCTGATTCCAGTGACTTTCGACCTTCATACAGGTTTTCCGGTGTTCCGATATCAAACCAGTAACCATCGTCACATCTGAAAGTATAAATTTTATGTGACCCGGCAAGGTTAAGATAAAGTGATGTCATTGTATAGATGCCTTCCTTCATAAATCTGAAAATAGAGGGATCTATAATATGCATTCCTGAAAAGGCAATTTTGGTTAACTCCATATCCTGATTTCCTGTCACTATTCTTTCACCGGTGGCAATATTGCACCAGCCTGAAAGGATACCATCATCATTCACAAGGAAGTATCTTTTGCCGGTCCTGTTTCTTACAGCAAGTGTTGCAATTCCGTTTTTCTGTAAATGAAACCTGTACAAAGCTCCTATATCAAGGTCTGTAAGAATATCTGCATTATACAGAAGGAATGGAGATGTGTCAAAAAAATCCTTTGCTTTAAACAACCCGCCACCTGTTTCCAGCAGCATGGCACTCTCATCAGAAATAGTAATCCTGAATCCCATTTTTCTCAGGCGTGTTGCCTCAGCAACAATCATATCCGCAAAGTGGTGTATATTAATAATAATATCATCGAAACCGAACCTGGTGCAGGTTTCAACAGCAATTTGAAGAGCACTTTTTCCATTTATTTCAATAAGGGCTTTCGGGACAGATTCTGTTATCTTTCCCAGCCGTGTACCCTTCCCTGCTGCCATTATCATAGCCTTCATAAACAGGATATCAGGTGAGACTATTTTTAAGTAGTTGTGAAAATATCCGGGAATCGGGAATTGATCTTATTGTTCTGAACAATTCAGCAAGGGTGACGTGCTGTTCAGCCTTCTCGATTATCTTATTAAGAAGGTTAACCCCCGGGACAATACTGTCGGTGAAAGTTGGTTTCTGTTCATATAATCCCCTGAAGCCAAAAGCCCCCAGTGCCTGCATCACCCTGATCATACCGAACCCTGAATAATACCCTGCAAATTTCGGTTTATCCGATCCGGTTTCGGAGCAGAAATTATCAATATAATAACCTAACAGGTAATCTCTGTCCGTTTCATCCATCGGGATTTTTGCATCATAAAGCAATGAAGCAACATCATATTGCGGAGCTCCCTTTCTTCCACCCTGATAATCAATAAACCATGGATCCTCCCCCACTACCATTACATTTGCAGTCTGAAAATCCCTGTACAGAAAATAATCCTGTCCGGTTTCAAGAAGAAAATCGGCCAGGAGATTAAAATCATGTTCAAGCCTCCTTTCATTGAATGGAACAGAAAGAAGCTTCAGCAGCATATATTTGAAATAATTCATATCCCACATCATCGACTGCCTGTCGAAACTTCTGTGCGGATAGCACAGATCAAGGTTTAGCCCCTCAATACCCCTTGTCTGGAACACCACCAGATAGTCAAGTATTTTCTCATAAAGCGACATAATTTCCTTGTCAAAAGGAGCAATAAAAGCTCTCTTGGAAAGCCATGTATAAAGATTATCGTCACCAAGATCCTGCAGATAATACACATTTCTTTCAGGGAGGAATCCATATATTTCAGGGACCGGAAGCTGTTTCTTCCTGAAATGATGGGTAAATCCAATAAAAGCTTCGTTCTCTTCCGGATTGGCGTTAAAAGCTCCGATAAGACTCTTCCCGTTATCACTTATTCTGAAATATCTTCTGTCGGAACCGGACCTGGGTAAAGGGGTTACTCTTATTTCTGTTGTTCCAAAAAGAACATTATAGCCTGCCGCTATTACTTTTATTATATCAGAATCATCCATTCCTGATTAGTTAATTTACTATTTGTCTTATATTCCCTTCTCTCCCCCTCGCTGAAGTCGGGAGGGTTCTTCAAAGGGGGAATATATCATTTTACAACCTTATCATTACCTTTTTCCTGTACAGGGCATATGCAACACTCCAGATCAGAAGCATCTGGATCAGTGCGAACATAAGGCTTCCATTCAGGTTACCGGCAACAGGAACACAGATTCTTTCATAAAACCAAGCATACAAGGTAACTTTATTCCCCCCTGATGAAACCTTAATAAAGAGCATAAGTTTGGTCCATACTCCTGCAAGAAAATATGAGAAGAGGGCATTTGTTCCAAAAACAAGAAAAAAGTAACCCCATTTATGGAATTTACTGATATCAGCAAGTAAATATATCAGCCCCAGAACCATCATAGCTATACCGGAAGTATAAAGAACATAAGAACTTGTCCATAAAGGTTTATTCATAGGGAACACAATATTCCAAAGCAGACCAAGACCAGTCAGGGCAGCACCGATGACAGTGATTTTAAGGAAAGTTTTCATGCCTGCCGATCCTTTCCCTGCAGTCTCTCCAACATAATAACCTGTTATTACAGTACACACAGCAGGAATTGTGCTTAAAAGTCCTTCGGGATCAAAAGGCATTCCGAATCCCGTATAAAGATGATTTTTCCCAAGTAACCACTGATCAACTTTAAGTGCAAGATTCCCCTGAAGACTATAGGGATCAGCACCTCCGAAAACAGCCAGAACTCCCCAGTAAACAGCCAAAAGCACAGCTATAACAATCCATAAGTATTCACGCCTTACTGTCATGCAGATCAATGCACCGGCCCCGTATGCAAGGGCAATTCTTTGCAGGACACCCATAATTCTCAGTGTTGAATAGTCCCTTTCAAAAAATGGGAAAATATTCAAAAAAAGTCCAAGAGCAAAAATTGAAACAGTGCGTCTGATTATCCTCAGAAAGGAATTCCAGTTTAACTCATGCCCATATTTTTTCAGCGAGAACCACATTGAAACTCCGACAATGAACAGGAAAAATGGAAAAACAAGATCTGTGGGAGTACAGCCGTGCCAGGCTGCATGACGCAAGGGTTTATAGACATGCACCCAGCTTCCGGGAGTATTGACGATAATCATAAATGCTACAGTCATTCCCCTGAAGATATCAAGTGATACCAGCCTTCCGTTCTTTGCCATACTCTGGAATGAAAACCTCCTTGTCAAATGTAATAAATATTTCCCGCTGATCCCTATGATTTTAGCTGAATGGAAATGAAGGCAAGCAATAAAATTTACTACTTTTGAGTGTATCAACTTAAATTCATACCGCTTTAATCACTAAAGTACAGAATGATGTCTTTTAGAAAAAGTTTGATTTTCTCATCTCTTTTTACGGCTTTCATATCTGTCAGTCAGCTGACATTTCCACAGAATGCCGATCCTCCCTTCCTGAAATATTTTAACCATCCCTGGGTCGATTCGGTATTTAATTCTCTTTCATCAGAGGAAAGGATCGCACAATGTATCTGGATTGCAGCTTATTCCAACAAAGATGTTTCCCATGAAGTTGAGGTAAGCGATATTATCCGAAATTATGGTCCCGGGGGAATTGTATTTTTTCAGGGAACTGCTGAAAAACAGGGTGAGCTGACCAACTTCTATCAGCATATCTCCAGGGTACCTCTTCTGATATCGATGGACGCTGAATGGGGCCTTGGTATGAGGCTTCAGAATGTTGAGAAATTCCCTTACCAGATGACTCTGGGAGCAATACGGAATGATTCTTTGATCTATAAGATGGGAAGAGCAGTTGCCATGCAGTGTAAAAGGCTGGGTGTACATATAAATCTTGCTCCCGTTGCTGATATTAATAATAATCCGGGTAATCCTGTTATTAATTACCGTTCGTTTGGCGAGAACAGGGAGAATGTAACTTCAAAAGCCCTTATGTACATGAATGGTATGCAGGATGCAGGGGTACTGGCGACTCTGAAGCATTTTCCGGGCCATGGAGACACAAATACTGATTCACATTTCGATCTGCCTGTAATTATTCATTCAAGAGCCAGACTTGACAGCCTGGAGTTGTTTCCCTTTCTTAATCTGATAAATCAGGGTGCCGGAGGTGTCATGACAGCTCATCTTAATCTCCCTTCACTCGATTCGTTATCTAATCTTCCTTCCACACTGTCGCCTGTTATAATAAATGATCTGCTTAAAAATGAAATGGGATTTAAAGGACTGATAATCACCGATGCTATGAATATGAAAGGTGTCACAAAGTACTTCGGTTCCGGTGAGGCCGAAGCACTGGCACTTCTGGCGGGAAACGATGTTGTCGAATTTGTTACTGATATTGATTCAACGATTAAGGCTATAAAAAAGCTTATTGGGCAAAAAAAACTTTCAAATAGTGAAATTGATCTGAAATGCAGGAAGATACTTGCCCTGAAGTACTGGTCAGGATTGGGTAAAATGAAACCTGTTCAGATAAAGGATATTACAAAAGAAATCTCATCATGCGAAAATTCAGCTTTGATCCGCGATCTGTATGCCGGCGCTCTGACCCTTCTCAAAAATCAAGAGAATATTATCCCTTTGAAAAATCTCCAAAACCTGAAAATAGCAGTACTTGATATCAATCATGACAGGACTTCAAAATACCAGGAAAGGATTTTAAGCTATGTACCTGCTGACACTTTCAGCATTGATCCTGAAAACAGAGCTGAATCTGAAGCTGTCCTCCGGAGACTTACAGAATACAATCTCATTATTGCCGGGATCTTCAACACTGATCAGCGGCCGAATATGAATTTTGGCATTGGGCCCGGACTGAACAGTTTCATTGAAAAACTTACCTCATTAAATAACATTATTATAACTTACTTCGGTAATCCTTATGGTTTAGGTAAGCTGAATGCCCTTCAGAATGCTGATGGACTTGTTCTTGCCTACCAGGAGAACGGTACTACCGGGGATCTGGCAGCTCAGCTGATTTTCGGAGGAACAGAGGGTCATGGTGTCCTACCGGTTTCCATTAATGAAGAGTGGCCTGAAGGTTTCGGTATTAGCACATCCGGAAATCTGAGGCTTCAATATGGATTTCCCGAAAATGCAGGATTGTCTTCAGAATCACTTGAAAAAAAGGTTGACTCAATAGTAAATATAGGCCTTAAGGCAAAAGCCTATCCCGGCTGTGAGGTGATGATAGCAAGAAAGGGAATTGTTGTGTTTCACAAAGCCTATGGATTTCAAACTTATGAAAACAGAATGCCTGTCAGAAAAGATGATCTGTACGACCTTGCTTCAGTGACTAAGATCTCTTCCACGCTGGCCGGACTGATGTTGCTTGATTCGCAGGGCAAGTTCACTGTTGAATCCCGACTGGGTGATTACCTGACTGATTTCAGGAGATCAAATAAAGGAGACCTTCTGATGAAAGATCTGCTTACACACCAGGCCGGGATGAAAGACTGGATTCCTTTCTGGAAAGAGACTGTAAAGCCTGATTCATCCTTTAAAAGAAACATTTTCCGACCAGTCTGTTCAGATAAATATCCTCTGAAAGTCGCAGATAACCTATACATTAACAAGAACTACCGAAGGAAGATATTTAATGAGATCAAAAAGAGTCCCCTGGGGGAAAAGAAATATGTTTATTCTGATCTGACATTTATTATTTCTCCCGGGATAATTGAAAAACTAACCTGCGAAAAATGGTATGAATTTGTTACGGAAAATATTTATCAAAAGATCGGGGCATTTGATATTTGCTTCAATCCATATCTTAAATATCCGCTTAGCAGGATTGTACCCACAGAATACGATTCACTTTTCAGACGACAGCTTCTGCACGGAACGGTTCATGATGAAGGAGCGTCAATGCTAGGAGGGATTTCGGGTCACGCCGGTCTTTTTGCCACCGCAAACGACCTGATGAAGCTTATGGAGCTATACAGGAGAATGGGTGATTATGGCGGTGATCAGATAATTGATAAAACTGTCATTGCAGAGTATACGAGAGTACAGTTCCCGGAAAACAATAACAGAAGAGGTCTCGGATTTGATAAGCCTTTGCTCAATAACTCTGAACTCAGCCTGGCCGATGCTTATCCTGCTAAAAGTGCCTCTCCGGAGAGCTTCGGACACTCCGGTTATACAGGTACATTTGTCTGGATAGATCCGGTTCATGAAATAAGCTATATTTTCTTTTCAAACCGTGTGTATCCTACCCGTAATAACACTATTTTATTGGATCTGAACATACGGCCATATATATTGCAGGCTGTTTATGATTCGATAAATGAGTAGTGAGTAGTGAGGAATGAGTAATGAGTAATGATAAACTAAAAACTATGAAACAAAAAGCCGCGTACAAAAAGAATCCCGGAAGGAAGATCCTCTCAAGAAGGAGTTTTCTGGGTACAACTGCTGCAGCAGCTGCTGCTTTTACTGTTATCCCGAGGTATGTAATGGGAGGTACAGGATATACAGCACCAAGCGATCTGATTAATGTTGCCGGTATTGGTGTTGGAAGCCAGGGCGGTGGAGATATCCAGCAGATATGCACACCTGATGTACCAATCGTAAGACCTCAGAGGAACTTCAATGGAACTCCGCTGACAAAGGAACAGATCGCCGAGCGCGAAGCCAGAACGGCAGAGAGGATGAAACTGACTCCTTCTCCTGCAGGTGCTCCGGGAAGACAGACCGATCCAAATGCGGCTGTGCAAATGGGTGCTGCAGGCGGAAAAGTAATTAAGCTTGCCAATATTTATGCTTTGTGTGATGTTGATTCTGATTACGCCGGGTACATCTTTAAAGGTTATCCCAAAGCAAAGATCTATTCTGACTGGCGCGAAATGCTTGAAAAAGAAAAATCAATTGATGCTGTTGTGATTGGTACACCTGATCACAATCATGCACCTATTGCTGCAGCATTTATGAGAGCAAAGAAGCACGTCTACGTTGAAAAACCACTGGCAAAAACGATTGTCGAATGCCGTAAACTGGCCGAAATAGCAAAAGAGACAGGTGTTGTTTCGCAAATGGGAAACCAGGGTCATGCAACAGAAGGAACCAGGAAAACTGTTGAATGGATCCAGTCGGGAGTGATCGGGCTTGTGAGAGAGGTACAACTGTCGACAAACCGTCCTATGGGATTCTGGCCGCAGGGTGATATAAAACGTCCCGCCGGAGTTGCTGCTCCGAAGAGCCTGAATTATGATATTTGGCTCGGTCCCGCACCCGATAAACCATATAACCCTGACACGCTCCACTTTTTCTGGAGAGGTCTGTGGGATTATGGAACCGGCGCTATGGGTGATATGGGTGCACATATTTTTGATGCACCTATCTGGGCTCTGAACCTTGGAATGCCGACGAAAATACAGGCAACAAGCTCACCATACAGCACTGATTATATGCCATTGTGCGAACTTGTCACATATGATTTTCCTGCCAGGGGTAATCTGCCTCCTGTTAGGGTAACCTGGTGCGATGGCGGATTGAGACCTCCGCGTCCGGATGCTCTTGAGCCCCGCCGCGCAATGAGAGATGCAACCTATTACGGTGAAAGGGGTATTATTGCCCATGGCAGCCACGGAGCATTACCTGAGCTTATCCCTGCAAAAAAGGATTTCAAAGGTCCGGATGCCTGGCTTCCAAGAACTGGAAATATATTCGAAGACTGGATTGATGCAATAAGGAACAGCAAAAAATCGTGCAATGATTTTTCTGTTGCTGCCAGACTAACTGAGATAATGCTGCTTACAAACATCGCTGTTAAACATCAGAGGGCAAATGTTACCCTGGAATATGATCCGGTCAATATGAAGATCACAAATCTTCTCGAAGCAAACGACAAGTTCCATTATGAATACCGGAGTGGATGGAGTTTGTAGATTTTTCACAAAAGAGAGGCTGTCCTTTTAAGACAGCCTCTCTTTTTGTGCCCAGAACAAGACTCGAACTTGCACACCGTAACCGGCACCAGCCCCTCAAGCTGGCGTGTCTACCAATTTCACCATCTGGGCGTTCATTTGGCACAGAGCTCAGGGCTTAGGGCTCAGGGCTCAGTTTTTTTGCTCTGTGCTCTGTGCTCTGTGCTCCATGCTCTGTGCTCTGTGCTCTCCGCTTTTTCCTTGTGCCCAGAACAGGACTCGAACCTGCACATCATTGCTGACACTAGTCCCTGAAACTAGCGCGTCTACCAATTTCGCCATCTGGGCG
>Ga0209254_10007159_pt1 | contig 10282 bp, 8 predicted proteins | sample FrelakmetDIP11DI_FD_187148 | JGI IMG/M metagenome (GOLD analysis project Ga0209254, IMG submission 187148) | Freshwater lake sediment microbial communities from the University of Notre Dame, USA, for methane emissions studies - DIP11 DI (SPAdes)... | ecosystem: Environmental > Aquatic >...
GCCCATATTGTTCTGTGGATAGACGAACGGCTCGCCCTTGTTATATTTGTAGGACCAGGCCGCTACGGTCGGCACCTTGGCGAGCAAACGGAACATCGAGATTTCGCGCTGATTGGGATCGGTAACATCAGAGCTTTCTGGATAGAAAGCAGCCATCGCGCCGATGATGGAGACCATAACCGCCATCGGATGCGCATCGCGACGAAAGCCCTTGTACAAGGAGAGCATCTGGTCATGCAGCATAGTGTGCCGCGTGACCAGTGCATCGAATCCCTGCTTTTGTTCGGCGTTGGGCAGTTCACCATTCCAAAGCAGATAGGCAGTCTCCAGGAAATCCGACTTTTCGGCGAGTTGTTCGATGGGATAACCCCGGTAGTAGAGCAGGCCCGCCTCACCGTCGATGTAGGTGATGCTGGACGAGCAACTCGCGGTGGACAGGAAACCGGGGTCGTAGGTGAAATAGCCCTGGCTACCCAGTGTGCGAGTGTCGATGCTATCGGGGCCGAGACTGCCCTTCAGAGTGGGCAGTTCGATGGTCTGGCCGGCGATCTGGAGTGTCGCGTTTTGCTCAGTCATGTCGTTCTTACCGGGTTGATTTGATGGGATCCACCAACTCGAGGAGTAGGTCGAGCGCTTAGCGAATGTCCGTGAGTCAGTCTACCAATGCCATCTCGCCTTAGCTACAACCCGGACTGCGGCGCTGTCTGCAGCGCATTGAGGCCCTCCTCCACGCCGGCAGGCGACATTAGAGCGCCCACAGCGAGATCGACAGCGCGCATGTTAACGGAGCACCTTAACTCGCGCGGCGCGTCATTCGGATCACTCGCACCGCGAAGTGACAGATATCCTGTACCCGCCGTGCCTGCGGGTCGGTGGCGACGTACTTGTGGGTAATCGCAGCCTCCAATAGCCCCCCGCTATCACCCCGATGACAACATTCAATTAGCACTCGGTGGCCACTCCTCGTACGCTGTGTTCCATAGGGTGTGTATTGGCCGTCTAAGTACCGTATAGCTTTCTACACACCCCACACTGGACAAACGAGATAAGGAGAGATCACATGTCAACCGAAGCAAAGTGCCCCTTCCTTCACCCTGCCGGCGCCGGCCCGTCGAATCGGGACTGGTGGCCGAACCAGCTGAAGCTCGACATCCTGCGCCAGCATTCCTCCAAGTCCGATCCGCTGGGCGAGGACTTCAACTACGCCGAAGCATTCAAGACGCTCGACCTGGAGGCCGTGAAGCAGGACCTCCGTGAACTGATGACCCAATCGCAGGACTGGTGGCCGGCGGACTTCGGCCACTACGGACCGTTGTTCATTCGTATGGCCTGGCACAGCGCCGGCACCTACCGCACTGGCGATGGCCGCGGCGGCGCCGGAACCGGCAACCAGCGTTTCGCACCCCTCAACAGTTGGCCCGACAACGTCAACCTCGACAAGGCGCGCCGGCTGATCTGGCCGATCAAGCAGAAATATGGCCGCAAGATCTCCTGGGCCGACCTGATCATTCTCACCGGCAACGTCGCCCTGGAATCGATGGGCTTCAAAACCTTCGGTTTCGGCGGCGGGCGCGTAGACATCTGGGAACCGGAAAAGGACATCTACTGGGGTGCCGAGACAATCTGGCTGGCAGGCGATAAGCGCTATGCCCACGGTTCTGAGGGCGTCGTCAAAGAGAACGCGGTGCTCGTATCCGACGACACGGCAGATGGACACATGCATGGGCGCAACCTTGAGAATCCGCTCGCGGCCGTGCAGATGGGCCTGATCTACGTCAACCCGGAAGGTCCGGACGGCAATCCCGATCCGGTCGCCGCCGCCAAGGACATCCGTACAACCTTCGCGCGCATGGCGATGAACGACGAAGAGACGGTGGCGCTCATCGCCGGCGGCCACACCTTCGGCAAGACCCACGGCGCGGGTCCGGCAACCCACGTCGGGCCCGAGCCCGAATCTGCGCCTATCGAGGAACAGGGCCTCGGCTGGAAGAGCAGCTTCGGCAGCGGCAAGGGCGGCGATCAGATCGGCAGCGGCCTGGAAGTCACCTGGAGCACCACGCCGACGCAGTGGAGCAACAACTTCTTCTCGAACCTGTTCGGCTACGAATGGGAACTGACCAAGAGTCCGGCCGGCGCGCATCAGTGGACGCCGAAGGGTGGCGCGGGCGCGGGCACCGTGCCGCATGCGCACGACAAATCCAAACGCATTGCACCGACCATGCTGACCACGGACCTGTCGCTGCGTTTCGACACGGCCTACGAAAAGATCTCGCGGCGCTTCATGGAGAACCCGGACAAGTTCGCCGACGCCTTCGCGCGCGCCTGGTTCAAGTTGACGCACCGCGACATGGGGCCGCGCGCACGTTATCTCGGCCCGGAGGTGCCTGCCGAAGCGCTGATCTGGCAAGACCCTATCCCCGCGGTCGATCACACGTTGATCGAGGCGAAAGACATTGCCGATCTCAAGGCCAAGGTGCTGGCGTCGGGTCTGCCGGTTTCGCAACTGGTGTCGACCGCCTGGGCGGCGGCGTCCACGTTCCGTGGCTCCGACATGCGCGGCGGCGCGAACGGTGCCCGCCTCCGTCTGGCGCCGCAGAAAGATTGGGAAGCCAACCAGCCGGCGGAGCTGGCGAAGGTGCTCAAGACTCTCGAGGGCATCCAGAGCGAGTTCAACGCCGCGCAGACCGGCGGCAAGAAGTTGTCGCTGGCTGACCTGATCGTATTGGCCGGTTGCGCAGGCATTGAGAAAGCGGCGAAGAATGCCGGTGTCGATGTAACAGTTCCGTTCACGCCGGGCCGCATGGACGCGTCGCAGGAGCAGACCGATGTCGAGGCCTTTGCCGTGCTGGAGCCGATCGCCGATGGCTTCCGCAACTACGAGAAGGCCAAGTACACCGTCAGGGCGGAGGAGCTGCTGGTGGACAAGGCACAACTGCTGACGCTGACCCCGCCGGAGATGACGGTTCTGGTTGGCGGCATGCGCGTGCTGAACACCAACGTCGGACAGACCAAACACGGTGTCTTCACCGACCGTCCTGAGGCGTTGAGCAACGACTTCTTCGTGAACCTGCTCGATATGGGCACCACCTGGAAGGCAAGCTCCGCCGACAAGGACCTGTTCGAGGGCAGCGATCGCAACACCGGCAAACCGAAGTGGACCGGTACCCGTGTCGACCTGGTGTTCGGCTCAAACTCCGAGCTGCGCGCCCTGGCCGAGGTCTATGCCGCGGCGGACGCGCAGCAGAAGTTTGTCGTTGACTTCGTGGCGGCCTGGAACAAGGTGATGAACCTGGATCGCTTTGACCTGGCGTGATTCCGGGCATGATTCCGGGCGTGATTCCGGAGGATCGGCCTTCAAAGTCTGATACTGATTCGCTTCGACCTGATATCGGATAGTCCCGGGTCAGCAAATCGTAGCCCGGATGAAGACAGTGAATGAAGCCTCATTCACTGCCGAAATCCGGGGTTCTGCGGAAGCCCGGGGTTTTGCGGGGTCCCCGGATTTCGTTGCGCTCCATCCGGGCTACGTGGAGTTCGTGCAGATCGGGTTACGCTTCGCTAACTGAGTATTGTGGCCACAACCTGCTGAGGTGAATGACGTGAAAGCATTATTGATTACGCCGGACAAGCAATCGATCGAGACGATCGACATTAACGGCCGCGAAGACATCGTCACGCTGATCGGTTACGACACCCTCGAGTCCGACGCGGTCGGCACCGCGGGAGACCGTTTGTATTTCGACGAGGAATGTTTCCTGCGCGGTACCAAGGGACGCTTTCAGATCGACAGCGTTATCCCGATGTCGGGCAAGGCAGTGCTGATCGGCACGGGCGATGACGGCACCACGCTGCGCGACGTGACCATGGACATCGACAGCCTGCGCAGCCGCATCGAGTATCTCTGACCGCCGCTCATCACAACCCTGCTGATATTTGGGCGGATGCCAGGCGGCACTCATGACACGATGCATGCAAGCGACAGAGCAACAATGTCCTGACGCAGGCCGTATCACTCCTCCAGCAGACTACGCAACATCCACGCGGTTTTTTCGTGCACTTCCAGGCGCTGGGTCAGCAGGTCCGCGGTCGGCTGATCGTCGGCCTTGCCGACCACCGGGAACAGTTTGCGGGCGGTACGCGCGGTGGCTTCCTGCGCGCTGACAAGATGCCGGATCATGTCGGTCGCCTTGGGCACGCCCTCGACTTCCTTGATGGACGCACGCTTGACGTATTCCTTGTAGGTGCCGGGGGCCGGGAAGCCCAGCGCGCGTATGCGCTCGGCGATCAAGTCCAGCGCGTTCCATTGTTCGGTGTATTGCTCCATGAACATGATGTGCAGGGAATTGAACATCGGACCCGTTACGTTCCAGTGGAAGTTGTGCGTCATCAGGTACAGCGTGTAGCTGTCGGCGAGCAGGTCCGCTAGGCCTTGCGCGATCTTCGCGCGCTCATCCGTCGAGATGCCGATGTCGATCTTGGGAACTGAACTTTTTTTCGCTTTCATATCACCACTCCTTGCGTTGAGAATTTCGATTATCGCTGTTGCATCTATATGAATCGGCAGCGCGGCTAACCGAGCGCCGTATCCAACACCATCATAAGCGCGAAGCCCGCCATCAGCCCGAGGGACGACGGCGTTTGTGTGAGTTCTATGCTCATGGATACAAACTAGCCAGCCAGCGCCTCTATGTAAATTGATATTTGATTATGACAGTGATGCATCTCGGCTATCGGGGCAGTCCCGCTGGCGCGGGTGGATCAACACCGATCGAACGGCATGAACCCTCTCCTGCCCCTGCAACCATCAGGAGAATACCGGGTCATAATGCGCACGGGCCAATTCAATGAGGGGACTTCGATGCATACAACCCTGGCAAGATTCGCGGCAGTACTGTTCGGACTGTGGCTGGGTACCGCACCCTTGGTCTGGGCCGCCGATCCGGTGGTTGAGGACAAGGCACCGGCCACGGTCATTTTCGCCGGCGGCTGTTTCTGGTGCATGGAACCGCCGTTCGATGCCCTTGCCGGCGTGACCGCAACCACCTCCGGCTTTACCGGTGGACAAAAGGTGAACCCGAGCTATAAGGAAGTCTCTTCCGGCGGTACCGGGCATGTCGAGGCGATACAGATCGGCTACGACCCGGCGCAGATCAGCTACCAGCAACTGTTGGATGTGTATTGGCGCAATATCGACCCGCTCGACGACGGCGGGCAATTCTGCGACCGCGGTCATGAGTATCTGTCTGCGATCTTCTACCAGAACGAGAAACAGAAAAAACTCGCGGAACAGTCAAAGGCCGCAGTCGAAAAGCGGCTCGGACATTCGGTCGCAACCGCCATCCGCCCGGCCGCTCCGTTCTATGCCGCCGAGGACTATCATCAGGATTACTACCGGAAGAATCCCGTGCGCTATAAGTACTACCGCTATAGCTGCGGGCGCGATCAGCGCCTGGAGGAACTCTGGGGTAAGCAGGAGAAGTAGCCTAGGTTGAGCGACAACGACAACATCGCCAGGAGCGATGTTGGACAGCCGCAGGCTGGCCCGCAGGGCGGAGTCCATGGACGGACTCCGCAAACCCGTGTTTCACTTCGTTCAACCCAGGCTACGTTTATTCATCGTGCCGCAGGCATTAAGACGCCGCCGCTTCCTGCAACGCCTTGAGGCTCTCTTCAACGCCGGCGGCATGGGTGAGTTCGGCGACATTGTCCTTGGTGAAGAAACCCTGGAAGTCGCCGAAGCGCTGGACATATTCGATGATCAGCGAGGAATACTCGGAGGCGCTGGAGAAGATCTGCTTCAATCCCTCCTCCTTCGAACCAATCACATCGAGCAGGAATTTCTGGCCACAGTCGCGCAGGGACTCCACCACATAATCGATGTTGGCGAGTTCAGCTGTTTCGCCATCGCGCACGGCGACGGCGATGTGGTGCAGACGCGGGCCGAAGTTGCGCACGAACGCCTCAGTGGGCGATTCGGTCAACAGGTGATTGAGAAAATACGGATGGTTGGCGGCGGTGAAGACCTTGGCCGGGCATTCCAGTTCGTTGGCGAAATGCACGCTCTTGGTGACATTGGTCGAGGAGTTCTGGTCGGCGATGTCGTAGGAGCCCCAGTAGTAATAACTCGACAGGGTCAGGTATTCGAGGATCGCGGCCTCGCGGTTTTGGCTGTAGATGCGCGTGGCCAGATGGTCGATGGGCAACAGCAGTTTGTCGATGCCGAGCTTTTCCTGGGTCTGTTTGGCGCTTTCATAAGCACTCTGCATGTCGTCGCGGATGCTGCTCCAGCCCAGCGCATAGATGCGGATCTCGGCTTCCGGCCGCTCCCAATAGGCGACGATGTTGTGGGTGTAGGGGCTGGGTTTCACCACCGCCATATTGCCAGGCAGTTCCAGCTTACGGATCTGCTCCTGATTGAAGAAGCGGATATCGCGCGCCTTCTGCAGATCGACCACGGCATGCGGATCGGTGACGCGCAGCACCTCACCCATATAGCGCGAGTTGGGCTTGACCGCGCCGATGGGATAGACCTCGTTGAGGCTGCGGAAAATGCCGCGCACGTTGGGGTCCTTGACCTCACGCACCAGGATGTCCGGCGCGCTCATGTCGATGCGCAGGATGTGCGTGTAGTGCGATTCCGATTCCAGTGTGACCAGATAATGGTAGGGCGTCATCAGACACAGCTCGGCGACATAGGCCACCGAATGACCGGGCTCGACGGTGATCATCAGCGCGTCGATCTGGCGGATGATTTCGGTGAGTCCGATGCGGTCGCGCTCTTCCAGCAGTAGACCGAGATAGTCTTCGAACTGACTGGAGTTCAACTTGTCGCCGTAACGCGGAAAATCGAGTGAGGCATGCATAGGGTTAGGCCTGACTGAATAGATCTTGACCGACGGCCGGCTGCGGATTGGCGGCGCGGAAATAGGTGTCTGCAATATCGCCGCTCAACTCGGCCAGGCCCGCCTGCAGGGTATCGCAATACTTATGCAAGCCGGATTTCGCCAAGGCGCGAAAATCCGCATTATCCAGACCGGCCTGGATGCCGCGCAAGGTACGCAGCGGTTTATCGCCCGGCAATTCGTCCAGGGCCGCGCGCATTTCGTTGAGACAATGGCGCACGCTGCGCGGAAACTTCGGATCGTTCAGCAGAAAGGCCAGCACCAGGGATCCTTTGGCGCGGATACTGACATGGCGGCGGAACATCTGGTAGGCGGACAGCGCCTTCAACGTGCTCATCCAGATCAAATCGTAATACTGACTGCCTTCGCGCGGCAGGTTGAGCGCATAACTCACATCGAGCACGCGGCTGGTCATGTCGGCACGTTCGACGTTACGGCCCAGGCGCAGGAATTGAAATGCCTCGTCGCGACTCATGGTGCCTGACAACAGACCCACCACCGCCTGCCGGCGGCGGATGATTTCTGTCAGCACCTCTAAGCGTTTGCGTCTATCCAATGCCTGGTTCATATGCGCCTTGGCATACAGGTACAACTCGTTTACCCACTCCCAGGATTCGCGCGGTAGCACCTCACGAAAGCTTCGGGTGTTTTCCCGCGCGAGGTGGATACAGGCAAAAATAGACGACGGATTATGCTCGTCCTGAATAAGAAAATTCATAACCGCCGTTTCGGTGGCTTCCTCGTAATGCTTTTTGAACAGCTCATCCAACCCAGCCACGGTGAGCAACGCCTCCCAGCCGAAACTCGCACCACGCGGCATGTCGATCAGCATCATAGTGGTGGCGTTGATCAGCCGCGCGGTATCTTCGGCGCGTTCAAGATAACGCGCCATCCAATAGAGGTTCTCCGCAACCCGTGCCAGCATCACCAACTGTCCTGTACGATCCAGGTATCTTTGCTGCCACCACCCTGCGAGGAATTGACCACCAGCGAACCGCGCCGCAAGGCAACCCTGGTCAATCCTCCGCTCGTCACATACAGGTCTTTCGCCTGCAGGATAAAGGGCCGCAAATCGACGTGCCGCGGTTCCAGATTGCCTTCGCACAAGGTCGGCACCGTGGACAGCGACAAGGTCGGCTGCGCCATGTAATTGCGCGGATTGGCGCGAATCAGGTCAGCAAATTTCGCACACTCCTCGGCCGTGGACTTGGGGCCGACCAACATGCCGTAGCCACCGGATTCGTTGGCCGGCTTTACGACCAGTTTTTCCAGATTGGCCAGCACGTATTCGAGATCCTTTTCATACATGCACAGATAACTCGGTACGTTGGGCAGGATCGGCTCTTCATCCAGATAATAACGGATCATCTGCGGCACGAAGGCATACACCACCTTGTCATCCGCCACGCCCGCGCCGGGTGCATTGGCGATGCCAATATTGCCCTTGCGCCAGGCGCGCATCAGCCCAGGAACGCCCAACGTCGAATCGGGCCGGAATACTTCAGGATCGAGAAAATCGTCATCGATACGCCGGTAAATCACATCCAGCCGCGTCAGCCCTTCGATGGTGCGCATGTACACGCAATCGTCGTCCAGCACCACCAGATCGGGGCCTTCCACCAGATGCGCGCCCATTTGCTGCGCCAGATAGGAATGCTCGAAATAGGCCGAGTTGTAGACCCCCGGCGTGAGCACGGCGATTTCCGGACGATCGCCGGGGCGCGGCGACAAGGAGGCCAGCATGTCATAGAGTTGGGCCGTGTAATCATCGATCGGCAGGATGTCGTAACGTGCGAACAGTTCCGGAAACAGGCGCTTCATGAGCTGGCGGTTTTCCAGCATGTAGGATACGCCGGACGGTACGCGCAGATTATCTTCCAGCACATACACCGTGCCGTCGCCGTCGCGCACCAAATCGGTCCCGCAGATGTGCGCCCACACGCCGTAGCGCGGCATGGCGCCGACACAGGCGCTGCGAAAGTTGCGCGAATCAACCAACACTTCCGCTGGCAATACCTTATCTTTTACGATGCGCTGTTCGTGATACAAATCCTGGATGCAGAGATTGAGCGCCTGCAAGCGTTGTTTCAGCCCGGCCTCGATGCGTTCCCACTCGCGTTTCTCGATAATGCGTGGCACCACATCGAAGGGCCAGGCCCGATCGATGTTGCCGGCCTCGGAATACACCGTGAAGGTAATCCCCGCCGCCATGATGGCGGCATCCACGGCGCGATGCCGGTCCTCGAGCTCGCCTGGCGGCAGACCGGAAAAGAAATGGCACAAACCTTCCGCGCCCGAGCGCGGCGCGCCCGGCGCTGAGAGCAATTCATCAAAACCGTCCGTGTGCGGATACTGGCTGCAATCTATAGCCATGGCTTGCCTATGCGCCCTGCGGCACCCTTACCAACATCTTCCCGCACCACAATAAATTGGTGCACTTTTGACATTACTTTTGCAGCCTTTGTGCCACGCGGAGACACCCTCATTAAATCATCGGATTAGCTTCGAATTGAACACCGAAGCGCTACACTCATGCCCGATACCAGGGCGTACCGGGAAAGATCGGCGCTGTTCTGGTGCGCATATGGGTGAACGATGCCGCCAATGCGACTTCATGGGGAAGCAATATCAGGTTGGCTGCACCGATCCGTGCGCCGCCCCGGTCGGAAATACTGCTTATTACTGTAGTAGTCCGCAGCCAGATTGCCCGGATCCCAGCCCGGCATACCGAGGATCGGGAACGGTTGCAGGTCTTGCGGCTGTGTGTATGTGGTAGCCGCCGTGAACAACGCGGCCAGGCGCTCATCCAACGCAGGGAGCAGAATGTCCATCGGCTGATCGAGCAAGGCCTGGTCAACGTCGAGTAGAATCGCATTGGCAGTCATACCGATATACGGATGCAACGCCTTTTCATACAGGGCATGGCCGAAGGTGATACAGCGCAGGCTGTGCGCAAGCTCTGCACGACGCGCCCAGAACAAATCCTGCCACTGAAACTCGTGGATCAACTGCAACAGCGAGGCATCGCTGGCGATGATCACCGCGCCGCCCTCATCGAACAACGACAGCATATTTTCCAGCGGCGAGCGTCGGCCCGGATCGCCCGCCGCAGCGATACGCGCCTCGGCGTGCGGCACATGCAAAGCGTTGATCACCGCCTTGGTCCTGGGGAATATCAGCCAGCTCAGAAACTGAAAAAAATCGTGCCAGTTTTCGCCGCGCGTTTGTAGTTCGCCGGTCATGTACACGCGCGGCGCGTAATGTTCTTCAAAACGTTGCGGTCGACTGTCTTGCGCCACAATTTTCAGCGCTTGGCCACTGCGGGTCAGGATCGGCTCGGGCTGCGGCCTCGTGGCGACCTGGGTGGCCAGGCCAAGCTT
>Ga0209254_10007160_pt1 | contig 10282 bp, 8 predicted proteins | sample FrelakmetDIP11DI_FD_187148 | JGI IMG/M metagenome (GOLD analysis project Ga0209254, IMG submission 187148) | Freshwater lake sediment microbial communities from the University of Notre Dame, USA, for methane emissions studies - DIP11 DI (SPAdes)... | ecosystem: Environmental > Aquatic >...
CGCATCCTGCGCGACCCGGCGGGCAAGGTTCGCGCGATCGTCGAGGAACGCGATGCCTCGCCGTCCGAGCGCGCCGTCGACGAGATCTACACCGGCGTGCTGGCGGCGCCGACCGCGCTGCTGGGTCGCTGGGTCGGCGCGCTCAAGGCCGACAACGCGCAGAACGAGTTCTATCTCACCGATATCGTTGCCATGGCGGTGGCCGAGGGGGTTGCGGTGGAAGGGCATCTCGCCGCGGACGAGCGCGACATTCTCGGCGTCAACGACCAGGCGCAGTTGGTCGCCATCGAGCGCATCGTGCAGCAGCGGCAGGCCGAAGCGCTGCTCAGGCGCGGCACGTGGATCGCCGATCCGGCGCGCATCGACATCCGCGGCAGCTTGACCTGCGGCCGCGACGTGCGCATCGACGTCGGCTGCGTGTTCGAAGGGACGGTGCGCCTCGCCGACGACGTCTGCATCGGCGCGCATTGCGTGCTGAAGGACGTCACCGTCGGCGCGGGCACGCAGATCGCGCCGTTCTCGCACCTCGAGGAGGCGAGCGTCGGCGCAAGATGCAGGGTCGGTCCCTACGCCCGGCTGCGGCCCGGCGCGCAATTGGCCGACGACGTGCACGTCGGCAATTTCGTCGAAGTGAAACAGGCGACGATCGGGCAGGGCAGCAAGGCCAACCATCTCGCCTACATCGGCGATGCGACCATTGGCTCGCGCGTCAATGTCGGCGCCGGCACGATCACCTGCAACTATGACGGCGCCAACAAGTTCCGCACGGTGATCGAGGACGACGTCTTCATCGGCTCCGACACCCAGCTGGTCGCGCCGGTCACCGTCGGGCGCGGCGCGACGCTGGGCGCGGGCACCACGCTGACGCGCGACGCGCCCCCGGATACGTTGACCATCTCGCGCGTCAAGCAGACATCGATCGCCGGCTGGAAGCGGCCCGCGAAAAAACCCAAACCACAAGGTTGATCCCACCATGTGCGGCATCGTCGGCGCGGCCTCCGCGCGCAACATCGTTCCGGTTCTCATCGACGGCGTCCGCCGCCTCGAGTACCGCGGCTACGACTCCACCGGCCTCGCCGTCATCGACGCCGAGGCTGCCACGCCCGTGCTGTCGCGGCTGGTCAGCACCGCGCGCGTCGCCGATCTCGCCGCGCAGGCCGAGCAAACCCGGCTTGTCGGCACCGTCGGGATCTCGCACACGCGCTGGGCGACGCACGGGGCGCCCACGCCGGTGAACGCGCACCCGCACACGTCGGGCGGCGAGATTGCGGTCGTTCACAACGGCATCATCGAGAATTACGAGGCGTTGCGGGCACAGCTCAAGACGCAGGGCTACGTCTTTGCGACCGAGACCGATACCGAGGTCATCGCGCATCTCGTCCACGCGCACTGGCACGCCCCCGGCGGCGGCGACCTGAAGCGTGCTGTCGAGGCGGCCGTCGCCGAATTCCACGGCGCGTATGCGATCGCGGTGATCTCGACCCGCGAGCCCGGGCGCCTCATCGGCGCTCGCCAGGGCAGCCCGCTGGTCGTGGGCTACGGCGAGGACGATCACTTTCTCGCCAGCGATGCGGCGGCGCTGTTGTCGGTGACGCGTAGCGTCGCTTATCTCGAGGAGGGCGACGTCGCCGACGTGAGGCGCGAATCCTGCGTCATCTCGGATGCCCGTGGCGAGCGTGTTCTGCGCGCCATAGTCAATGTCGAGGCTTCGGGCGCCAGCGTCGAGTTGGGGCCCTATCGGCACTTCATGCAGAAGGAGATCTTCGAGCAGCCGCGCGCAGTCTCGGACACGCTCGAAGGCGTGACCGTCTTCGATCCCCACCTCTTTGGCCCCGCCGCCGCCGACGCATTGTCGCGGGTCGACAGTGTGTTGATCCTGGCCTGCGGCACCAGCTATTACTCCAGTCTGGTGGCGAAGCAATGGATCGAGTCGCTGGCGCGCATTCCCTGCGCGGTCGAGATCGCCAGCGAGTACCGCTACCGCGACAGCGTGCCCAATCCGGCGGCGCTGGTGGTCGTCGTGTCGCAGTCGGGCGAGACCGCCGATACGCTGGCCGCGTTGAAGCACGCGAAATCGCTCGGCCACGTCCACACGCTCACCATCTGCAACGTCCCGACATCGTCGATGGTGCGACAGACGGAACTCATTTATCTGACGCGGGCGGGCGTCGAAGTGGGAGTCGCGTCGACGAAAGCGTTCACCACGCAGTTGATCGCCCACTTCCTGCTGGCGCTGACGCTGGCCAAGCTGCGCAATCGCCTGACCGGCGAGGAAGAAGCGCACTGGCTGCGCGGGTTGCGCCATCTGCCGGCGGCATTGCACTCGGCGCTGGCGCTGGAGCCGCAGGTGATCGCGTGGGCGGAAAAGTTTGCGCGCAAGCAGGACGCGCTGTTCCTCGGTCGCGGCCTCCACTATCCGATCGCGCTCGAAGGCGCGTTGAAGTTGAAGGAGATCTCCTACATCCACGCCGAGGCCTATCCCGCCGGCGAGTTGAAGCACGGGCCGCTGGCGCTGGTCGATTCGTCGATGCCGGTGGTGGCGATCGCGCCCAACGACGCGCTGCTCGAGAAGCTCAAGAGCAACCTGCAGGAAGTGCGCGCGCGCGGCGGCGAACTCTACGTCATCGCCGATCTCGACAGCCGGCTGCAACCGTCAGAAGGCATCCACGTGATCCGCCTGCCCGAACACGCGGGATTGCTGTCCCCGGTGGTGCACACGATTCCGCTGCAGCTCCTTGCGTATCACACCGCGGTGATACGCGGCACCGACGTCGACAAGCCGAGAAATCTGGCCAAGAGCGTCACCGTCGAGTAGGCGGAGCAGCGGCGCGAACGGGTCGTGACTCGCAGCTGGGTCGCTTGCTACGTCTCGAATGCAGTGCTTTCGCTATCGTGGCGAGCGCCGACAATCCGGCGACGGTACGTCGGTCACAGATGGGGCAAGAACACCCGACGGAAGTCTTCGCCGGCCTGCACAGGGTCGTACTGCTGTCCTGCTGGCAGGTAGCCGACCATGTCGTTGAGGAAGCGCCGCGAGTTCAGGCGTCGGTCAAGTTCCGCCGCCGCATCAGCCGCCGTAAAGGCAGTGCTGCCCTCCTGCTGCAAGTAGTGCCGGAAGGCCCGGCCGACGCGCTCGGGGTCGACAGCGTGCCGGGCTTGGCCGTTCTGGGTCAACCGCCACGCATGCCACAGGTCGAACAGGTCGCGACCGTGCTCGCGCTGAAACAGCGCCCGCAGCTTGGTGCCGAGCATCTCGTTGATGTCGTAGGAGACGACCTCCACCTCGCGCGTGCCGCCCTCCGGAACTGGGGTCGCGATGGTCACCGTAGTGAGCGGATAGAGGGGCGTCGTTTCGTTGAGGTTGACCTCCACCTTCAAGCTGGCCAAGGCGCGGTTGGCAGCGAGCGGATCGTAGACGTACGTGAGCCGGGCGATGGTCGACTTGACTGCGAGGTTGCGAACGAACAGAGCCACGGAGGTGATGACCGATTCAGTGGGCTGCCCCATGAGCGGCGCCAAAGCCGCCGCAAGGTCCTGCCGGATGCCGCGGTGAGTGCGGCGGGGCTCCACCAGTACCAAGTCGATGTCCTCGGAATACCGGGCAGCCGGCGCGAGATGGCCCTTGTGCAGCACCGTGCCCCCCCGCATCGCCAGTTGCCGGCGCAACTTCGGGTGGCTGAAGATGCGCTCGACTGCCCGGCTGATGAGGTAGTCCTGCTCGACCATCTGGTCGTCGGCCCAAGGGGCGTGCGCCCGCCAAGCTATTGCCTCGCGCAGTGAAATCATGCGAACTCCTGCAACATGGCCGCTTGGCGCAACGTGAACTCGATGCACCATTCGGGCTGGTACCGCAGGGCGTCACCTGGCTGTGCAACGCCTGGTTCCAGCGGCTGCGGCCGGAGGCGATGGCCGACCAGCCAGCGGGCCACCGGCGCGGCGAGCTTCGTGCTGACATGCGACAGCACGAACCCTAGCCGTTGGGCCGCCGCAGTCTGGTTCTGGGCGTCGAGCGCCTGTGCGATGCCCTGACTCGTCATCTTCGGGCCCAAGTCCCGGGCGATACGCAGGATGGCCTCAAGACCGCCGACCTCCTTTGGATGCCGCACCAGGTCGAGCAGCGTGGCTTCGCGGGTGCTCACCCGGTACGCGGCCACACCATCCGCTGCGACCACCACGGGGGTCCGGGCCACGCCGTTCCGGCGGCTGAACTCGATTTCCAGCGTGCCGACCCGAACCCGTCGCCGCGGGCGGGCCACCATCACCTGCGTGGCTTGCCGGGCATAGTGCGCGGACCCCCAATAGCGAGCCGCGGAAAGCAGTGCCAGGTAGTACCCCGGCTCGGTTCCCCGCAGAAAGTCATCGAGCCACCAAGTCACGGGTGGCGCACCGTAGGATTGCTGCTCGGGCGGCACGATGAGCCAGGTCGAGGGCCGTCGCACCAGCGACACCACGCGCCCCTTTCGCGCCAGCCGGGCCAGGGCGAGTCGCGTGGCGCTCACTTGGTCGTCCCGCCCCGTGAGTTGCGCGAATTCGGCAGCGAGAAACAGGTACCGCCCCTGCGATTGCAGGGTTCTCAACGCGGCTTCCGAGGGAAGAGTGTCCTTGAGGGGTCTGGACGACGGCACGGGTTCTCCATAACGTTTGCGAATAGTATCGTATAGTGATATTTTCCGCAACCGTTAGGGCAGCCTCCTGGCTGACAAGCTGAGTCGTAGGGACCCCCCGGATTGTTGCGTCATCCGACGTGCCTTCGCCATTGGTGAGTTATCCAGTGTGGCCTCGGCTTGGCCTGAACCTCTCTCGGTGCAGTCGACTTGACTCGGAACGGCAAGCGCCGAAGAAACGGCTCGCGCCGGATGAACATGGTGCTCTCGTTTGCCACACCTTGATCAGTCGATTCTCGCGCCCTCAGTGGTGTTACGACCGTCGAAATCCAAGGCGCAGCGCGGTTCGATTTCCCGAGGTCAATGACGGCGATTTGATCAGCTGAGCCGATGACATTGGGGGACGGGGCGGGCGGTGGGTGCCCTCTGCAGCCGGCGGACCGCGTTCCCGTTGATCAGTCCACCGGGGCACCGGCCCAACTCAATTATCGCGTCACGCGTTGAAACCTGCCGTCAACGGTCGGCAGCGCCGTCCACAAAGCGCATGTCCACGCTGACCCAGCGCGTGTCCTGTGCCAGTAGCGCGGCGGCGAAAGTCGCTTGCTGGCCGATGACCACGAGCCGTCGCGCGCCTTCACCGAAGGGCGGGGCAGCGTGGTCGCGCATCGCCTGCGCATCAACGGCAGCGAGGTCCACCGGATGTTGGTACGCGGCGCGCCGTACCCACCTTGCGCGAGCTCCATAGCGCGTGTGCGATACTCGATAGACCAAACTTTCCAGACGCTTGCGGCGAGCCAAACTGGCTCGCGCGAGTCGCGCGCGTCGGGCAATCGGCCTCGCGCATCAAGCGATGTACACCGCAACTCACTCTGCGGTTCAATTTTGTATTACCTCGAATTCGAGGTATCAACAGCATTGGGCCTTGCTTAGTTCAATACTATCGCTCCGGTGTCTGCAACGGGCCATCCTGAATCAAGGGGTTACCGTGGCACGAGTTCGCAATCTAATTGCCCGCACTCAGGTGATCGATCAGAGTTCGATGCGAGTGCCGAGCAGCTTCAGAAACTGCGCCAGCCACGCCGGGTGCGCGGGCCAGGCGGGCGCGGTCACCAGATTGCCGTCGGTGTGCGCCTTGTCCACCGGGATATCGGCGTAGTTGCCGCCTGCTGCCCTCACCTCCGGAGCACACGCCGGATAAGCGCTGCAACCGCGACCCGAAAGCACGTTCGCCGCCGCCAGCAACTGCGCGCCATGGCAGATGGCGGCGATCGGCTTGTTGGTCTTGGCGAAGTGCTGGACGATGGCGATGACCTTCGGGTCGAGCCGAAGGTATTCCGGCGCGCGACCGCCCGGAATGACCAGCGCGTCGTAGTCCGCGGCCTTCACCGCATCGAAATCGGCGTTGAGCGTGAAGTTGTGGCCAGGTTTCTCGCTGTAGGTCTGGTCGCCCTCGAAATCATGCACGGCGGTGCGTACCGAATCCCCCGCCTTCTTGCCCGGACACACTGCGTGCACGGTGTGCCCGACCATCAACAGCGCCTGGAAGGGCACCATCGTTTCATAGTCCTCGGTGAAGTCACCGGTGAGCATCAGGATCTTCTTCGCAGCCATGGCGTTGCCTCTGTATGGATTGGGGGCGTCAGGAAACACTTGCGCGGAAAGCGCGCCGCCATTCTGCAGCAGCGCACCGCCACCGCGCCATGCGAGGATAATTCACGACTTCATTTCGGGCAAACAGAACATCTCGCCGACAGGAAGAAGGAAGAAGGACATGCTCAAGCAGGAGATTGCACGAGGTGGGCGAGGGCGGGTGCTCATCATGGACTCGATCACCATGTTGACGCCCGAGGACGCCGGGGCAATCGTCGTGTGCGGGTCGCATGGCGGATCGAGTTCGGGCCATTTCGCGCTTGAGATACCGCTCGAAGCGGTGTTTTTCAACGACGCCGGGGTCGGCAAGGAAAATGCGGGCATCGTGGCGCTCGACATGTTGCAGGCGAACGGCATCGCCGCAGGCGCGGTTGCGCACACGTCCGCGAAAATCGGCGACTCCCGGGACACCTGGGACAACGGAGTGATTTCCCGCGTCAATCCCGCCGCGCGCCTGTCTGGGCTCGCGCCGGGAATGCTGCTTTGCACGGCGCTGACGCGGCTGATTTCGCGTTGAGCGCAACTGCGGGGGCCGCATCAGGCCCGGGGACGGGATCTTGCCGCGGACGACTCGCGCGGCGGCTGCCGCGCGAGCCTGGCGACGTAATAGTCCAGCGCCCAGCGCGTCTTGGTCTGCTGGTTCTCGTCGCGCTCGGCGCCCACCTCGGCCAGGAACGCCATGAATCCCCCCGCCGCGACCGCGGCCTGGACGACGGGCGCCTTGATCGAGACCTCCATCAACCGCTTGCCATCACCGCGTTTCCACAACTCGGCGGTAATCGGCCAGGGGCAGGCCGGGTCCCTGAACTGCCACCGCTGCGCCACCAGCGGCCCGAGCACGGCGAGGCTCGCGAAGTCGATCGCGCGGCCGGCCATGGTCATCAGGAAATCCTCCTGCTCCGCGGTGTAGAGGTCCGCCACCGGCTTCTTGCCGGCGGCGACGCGCTTGATGAGTCCCTTGGCCACCGGCATCGAGAACGACGCGGACTTGACCATGCTCGTCTCGCTCGCGTCCACCTCGATCTTGAAGTCGCGGTACTTGCGCCACCGCTGCCCCACGTTCGCCGGATCGACGGGTCGGAACTTCACCGTGCTGTCGTGGGCGTCGCCGACCACGCGGCGGGCCCGGGCGATGATTCCGGCACCCAGCAGATCGAGCCTGGGCGTGTCGAAGAAATAGATGTAGCGCTCCTCGTCGTTGCTCGCGGTGAGGCCGAATCGCGCCAGCGCCTGCCTGATCTGATGGTTCGGAATCGTAGCCTTGATCTCGATGGCCTCGGCGCCCGCCACTGCCTTGGCGACCTTGCCGCGTGTTGCCGCTCCCCGTTCCATGCCTGGTTGTCCTTCGCTCGGTTGGATTGACGCGCAGCAGCGCAATCACGCACTGCGCAACGAAACGTGAGCTTAGCGCAATTCATCGGAGCCGCAGCTCATCGGCGGCACTAGGCGCCAGGAGGGACGCGGCCGATAATAGGCACATCCTTCACTCCCGCGATGATCGCCGCCAACCCATGCGCTACTCGACATTCGGCCGCACCGGCCTCTACGTCTCGGAACTCTGCTTCGGCACGATGACTTTCGGCGGCAAGACCGGCATCTGGGAGAAGATCGGCAACACCGAGCAGCAGGAGGCCGATCGCCTCGTCGGCGTGGCGCTCGACGCCGGCATCAATTTCTTCGACACCGCGAACGTGTATTCGGACGGCGACTCGGAGCGCATCCTGGGTCGCGCGCTGGGGGCGCGGCGGCAGGACGTCGTTCTGGCGAGCAAAGTGCGCGGTCGCGCGGGGCCCGGACCCAACGAGGTGGGGCTCTCGCGGGCGCACATCATGGCGTCGGTCGATGCGTCGCTGCGCCGGCTCGGCACCGATTGGCTCGACCTCTACCAGGTCCACGGCTACGACGCGCTGACGCCGCAGGACGAGACGCTGCGCGCGCTGGATGACCTCGTGCGCGCCGGCAAGGTGCGCTACGTCGGCTGCTCGAACCTCGCGGCATGGCATGTCGCCAAGGCCAACGGCCTCGCTGCCGCGCACGACTGGTGCCGCTACGAATCGCTGCAGGCGTACTACACGATCGCGTCGCGCGAGCTCGAGCGCGAACTCGTCCCGGTCCTTGCCGACCAGCAGATGGCGCTGATGGTATGGAGTCCGCTGGCCGGGGGTTTCCTCTCCGGCAAGTACAGTCGCGAGCAGGATGGCCCTGCCGGCTCGCGGCGCACCAAGTTCGACTTTCCGCTGCTCGATCGCGAGCGCGCGTTCGACTGCATCGATGCGATGCGCGCGATCGGCGCGGCTCGCGAGGCGAGCGTCGCGCGCGTGGCCTTGGCGTGGCTGCTCGCACAGAAGCACGTGACCACGGTCATCATCGGCGCCAAGACCGAAGCGCAACTGCGCGACAACCTGGACGCGACCGCGCTCAAGCTATCCGCCGACGAGTTGGCGGCGCTGGATCGCGTGAGCGCATTGCCGCTCGAGTATCCGGGCTGGATGATCGCGCGCCAGGCAGCCGGGCGCGAGCCGTCCATCCCATAGCATGACCTCCTCATCCCCGGCGCCGCTGCGCATCGGCGTTCTTGGCGCGGCGAAGATCGCCCGCGCCTTCATTGCCGGCGTGCGTCCGTCGCGCAAGGTCGTCGTCACCGCGGTCGCGAGCCGTGACGTCGAGCGCGCCCGGACCTACGCGCGCGAAACCGGTGTCCCGCAGGTGCACGCGGGTTACGACGCCCTGCTGGCAGACCCTTCGATCGATGCCGTCTACATTCCGCTGCCGAACAATCTTCACGCCGAGTGGTCGATCCGCGCGCTGGAAGCGGGCAAGCACGTGCTGTGCGAAAAGCCGCTCGCGACGTCGGGGGCGCAGGCGCGCGCCATGTTCGATGCCGCGCGGCGCAACGACGTCCGTCTCGCCGAAGCCTATCCGTATCGCGCGCAGCCGCAGACGCAAAAGATGGGCGAGCTGCTGCGCGCAGGGGCGATCGGGCGGGTGCAGCTCGTGCACGCGGCGTTCGGCTTTCCCATGCTGGACCACGCGAACATCCGCTTCGATCCCGCGCTCGCCGGGGGTGCGCTGATGGATGCCGGGTGCTACCCGGTCAGCTTCGTTCGTCTCGTTGCCGGGGAGCGCCCGCGGCGGGTCCACGCGATGGCGCGGTGGACCGACAGCGGCGTCGATCGCTCGCTGGTCGCGTCACTCGAGTTCGCGAACGGCGTCCTGGCGCAGATGGCCTGCAGTTTCGCCACCGCGCGCCACCGCCACGCCTACATCGCCGGTGACGCCGGCACGCTGGCGACGACGTACCTCAACGACACCACGGCCGCGCTGCCGCCGGTGCTGGAATGGAGACGCGGGACGGCGCCGGACGCCGCGTGCGAAACGATCTCCACCGCGCCGACCAACGGCTTTCTCGCCGAGGCGGAGTCCTTCCACGATCTGGTGCGAAGTGGGTGGTCGCAATGGACCGGCGCGACGCCCGAGGAGTCGATCGACATCGCGCTGACGCTGGAGGCGCTGGCAGCGAGCGCTCGCGAAGGCCGTGCCGTCGACGTGGCGGCGGATTGATCCGACGTCGTGCGGGGCGCACGGCGGCCCCGTGTTGGAGCGGCTTCAGCCGCGATTGCGCATTGGATGCAGGTCGTTTTCGCGGCTGAAGCCGCTCCCACAAGGCTTCAGTGTTGCCTCGCGCGCGTAGAATCCACGTTCACCATGGACGAGTCCGCTGCCCTCGACGTGATCGCCGTGCGCGCCGTCGAACGCAAAGACAGCGCGCGAGCTCTGTGGTCCGACGCCGACCGCGCGTGGGCAAGTCGCGCCGCGGCGGAAGTGGTCGGCGAGAAGGCGGACAGCGCGACCTTTGTCGCTCGCCGCGCGCGACTCGCGCTGGAGCGCCTCTCCGAACGGCACCCGGCCTTTCCGCGCGCCCTCCACGCGCTGCGGTGGCGGCCCTGGGTCGGCTGGGTGCTCGTCGCCGGCGCGTTCGCCATCGGTCTCGCGGTCGATCGCATTGGCGGCGGCCAGCACATCAACCT
>Ga0209254_10007161_pt1 | contig 10282 bp, 8 predicted proteins | sample FrelakmetDIP11DI_FD_187148 | JGI IMG/M metagenome (GOLD analysis project Ga0209254, IMG submission 187148) | Freshwater lake sediment microbial communities from the University of Notre Dame, USA, for methane emissions studies - DIP11 DI (SPAdes)... | ecosystem: Environmental > Aquatic >...
CGTTGCCATTCAGCGAGCCATTCGAGGTCAAGGCGACAGCACTGTCGGACGCCGAGGAGGCTCCGTTATCCGACGCAACATCGTTGTTCTCGCTGTTGTTCGAGTTGTCGCTGTTGTTCGAGTTGTCGGAGTTGTTGGAGTCGTCGTTGCCGTTGCCGTTCAGCGAATCAGCCACAGTCACCGAGGTGGAGGACTCGGCCGCCGAGGCGCTGTTGTTGTCAGCCGTCGAATTGGCGTTGTCGCTATTGTCGGAGTTGTCGCTGTTGTTGCTCGTATCCGTGCTCGTGGTGGCGACGTCGCTGGTCGATGCGCTGCTGTTGTCGGAATTGTCTGAGTTGTTCGAGTCGTCGTTGCCGTTGCCATTCAGCGAATCAGAAACCGCCACCGACGTCGAGGAGTCACCAGCCGAAGCGCTCTGATTGTCGGCCGTCGCATCGTTGTTGGTGCTGTCGTTCGAGTTGTCGCTGTTATTGCTCGAATCGTCGTAGGTCGAGTTGTCGCTGTTGTCGCTGTTGTCGCTGCTGTTAACGCTGCTGTCGCTGCTATAGGTGCTGCTGTCGCTGCTGTTAACGCTGTTGTCGCTGCTGTTGGAGCTGCTGTCGCTGCTGTTAACGCTGTTATCGCTGCTGTTGGAACTGCTGTCGCTGTTGTTCTGGCTGTTGTCGCTGCTGTTGGAGCTGCTGTCGCTGTTATTGGTCGAAGTGTCAGCAGTGCTGCCCTCATTCGCCATTGCCGAGCCGCCGGACGTCGCGTTTTCATTGTTGCTGGCGCTGGCCTCCTGGCTGGAAGCCTCCCCGGCAGTATTCGTCGGATTGGCGAGGGCGACAGACCCGACCGTCAGCAAGAAGCCGAGGCCGAGAGCGGTAAGACTGTATGTGCGTTTCATTGTGAGTAACTCCTGTCTCAATTTATGAATTTGGAATACTTGTAACTACTTTGTGAATGTCGTGCCGGGAGCCGGTTACGGGCTGGTCTTCAGGTTGGCCTCCACGTTGACGTTCTGGTCAACCAGGCTGTTCTGCCCGACGTTCTGGGCCCCAACGTTGATGCCAGATGCTCCATCAAAGGCGGAGCTGATGTCGTTTGTGGATCCACCGTCAGACTTCGACTCGAAGATGGAGGTCGTGTTACCGCTCACCGTTGAGTCCAGGATGCTCACATTCGCTGCGACACGGCCCAGGCTCACGCTGTTGTTGGCGGAGGCTGAACTGCCCGCTCCGTTAGCGGCTGCGCTGCCACTTTCAGCTGAGGCGGCACTCTCGACGGCGTTGTTTGAGTTGTCCGAGTTGTCCGAGTTGTCCGCGTTGTAGCTGTTATCGGAGTTGTCGGAGTTGTCAGAGTTGTCGTTGAGGTTGTCGTTGCCTGAGCTATTGGAAGTGATGGCGACAGCCTGGTCAGTGGCAGACGAAGAGCCGTTGTCCGACGTGTTGGTGTTGTTTTGGCTATTGTCGGAGCTATCGCTGTTGTCAACGGATGCCGTGCTGCCATTGTTGGCGGACGCGCTTTCCGCAGAGGCCGTCGACGCACTGCTGTTGGAGTTGTCACTGTTATCGGAGCTGTCGTTCAGATTGTCATTGCCGGAGTCGTTGACGGTGATAGCGACAGCCTGATCCGAGGCAGATGACGAGCCATTGTCCGCCGTGGCGTTGTTGTTCACGCTGTTGTCGGCGTTATAGCTGCTATCCGAATTGTCGCTGTTGTCGGAGCGATCATTGAGGTTGTTGTTACCCGAGTCATTGATCGTCACGGCGACCGCTTCATCCGAAGCCGACGAGGAGCCATTGTCCGCCGTTGAAGCGTTGTTCACGCTGTTGTCGGCGTTGTAGCTGTTGTCGGAGTTGTCGGAGTTGTCGGAGTTGTCGGAGTTGTCGGAGCTGTCGTTCAGGTTGTCATTGCCGGTCCCCGTTACTGCGACCGCCGTGCTGCCGTTCGTTGCAGCCGCCGAGCCCTCGTCAGACTTTGCGCTACGGTCGGTGCTGTTGTCAGCATTGTAGCTGCTGTCTGAGTTGTCCGAGTTGTCCGAGTTGTCCGAGTTGTCGGAGTTGTCGGAGTTGTTCGAGGTGTCGTTGAGGTTGTCGTTACCAGTATCGTTGACCGTGATGGCAACAGCCTCGTCGGATGCCGACGAAGAGCCGTTGTCAGCTCCGGTGATGTTGTTCTGGCTGTTGTCGGAGTTGTCGGAGTTGTCGGAGTTGTCGCTGTTGTCGGAGCTGTCGTTCAGGTTGTCGTTGCCGACCCCCGTCACCGCAACTGCCGTGCTGTCGTCCGTGGCGCTGGCGCTGCCGTTGTCAGCCGTTGCATTGTCGTTCTGGCTGTTATCGGCGTTGTAGCTGTTGTCGGAGCCATCGCTGGTGTTCGTGGTGTCGGTGCTGGCCGTGCTCGTGCTGTTGTTCGAGTTGTCGCTGTTGTCCGAGCTGTCGTTCAGGTTGTCGTTGCCGACCCCCGTGACCGCGATCGCCGTGCTGTCTTCCGTAGCGCTGGCGCTGGCGTTGTCAGACGTCGAATTGTTATTCGTGCTGTTGTCGGCGTTATCGCTGTTATCCGACGTGTCAGTCGCAGCCGCGTTGTTCGAATTGTTCGAGTTGTCGGAGTCGTCAACCGAGCTATCTTCGGTGTCGGCGGAGCTGTTGGAGTTGTCGACCGAGTTATTCGAAGTATCGGTCGAGCTGTTGGAGTTGTCGACCGAGTTATTCGAAGTATCTGTCGAGCTGTTGGAGTTGTCTTGAGAGTTATTCGAACTATCGGTCGAGCTGTTCGAATTGTCCGTGGAAACTGTCGACGTGGAATTCTCGTTGGCCATCGCCGAACCGGAGTCCGTCGAGTTTCCGTCGTTGTTTACCGTGGCAATCTGGCTCTCGGCAGACTTGTCGGCGGTATTGGTTGGATTGGCATAGGCCCCAGATGCAGCCAGGGCCGAAGCCGTGGCGACAGCCAGCATCCTGATGAGTTTTTCGCGGTTCATGGTGTGATATCCCCTTGCTTGTTTTTAGTTTGAAAGTTCGTTTGTCTGTTCCAAAATTGAGCCTTGCAACTCGCCGGCCCAGGTTTCGGAACGCCGCACCCAATAGGCCTTGATGTGGAAAGTCTGCTCTTTTCACCCCCGGCACAATTCCCTTGATGGGTGTCCCTGATTGAGATCCCAGTTTGTGGACCCCTCGAATGTAGACTCACATTCGAGGGTGATGCGCCGTTCCGGGCGGCGTTAAGTCAAGGGCGGTGCCGCCTTTTGTAAGTAAACGCGACATATCTTGTGACAGCTGCCGGATCTCATCGCTGACTGAACAGGGCGTATACACCTCCCGATTGTGTTCGGCCGGCGTGCGGGGCTATAGTGGATATGGAGTAAGAAAAAATAACCAACTCCGACACCCTGCGAAAATTACGTGCGTTTAGCCAGGTTACCGCCAGCGGCTTGAGCTGTCGGCCACTCGCAGGCAGACTCTCAAGTATCAGGGGGAAGTTGATGAAGCCGATAGTCTTACGTCCTGCAAAGAGACACTCTGACGAGAATGGTCAGCAGGCACAGAGTGAGCAGGCGAACGGTGAGCAGGCAAAGGTTGAGCAGGCAAAGGTTGAGCAGGCAAAGGTTGAGCAGGCAAGAGAAGCCACTCTCACGCAGCTGCGCTCCGAAGTAGAGCGGGGGGATCTGCTCACCAGCATTCTCCGTCAACGCCGTCGTCCCTTGCTGCTGGTGATCGACAGCGACGGTGAACTTCTGTTCTCCTCGGTGCCTGAATCAGCGCCATCATCGGAGCACCGGCTGCTGGGTCAGGCCCTCGCCGAGGCACGCAGCCTCTTTCAGTGGCATACCTCCTGCGATGGCCCGGGAGTCGACAACACACGCTCCGTGATCGATCGTCAGGGTCAGCGCTCTGTGCTGGCCTCCTTCGGCAATCAGTTCTACAGCCTGCGGGTCATTACCTTGCACGGATTTGGTGATGACCCGGATGGCGAGCAATTCGCTGCGCTCGTTGAGCCTATCGTCGAGGCATTGGCCAAAGACGTCGACTTCGGCCTGGTGAAGCAGAAGTATCGGCTCTCCAACCGGGAATGCGATGTTCTGGAAGCCTTGATGAACGGCGCCAAAGACAAGGATATCGCCCGGAGCGTGGGCCTGACGACCGGGACGGTGCGTTCGTACCTGAAGTCGATTCGCGCCAAGCTCGGCGTTAGCACCCGCACGGCGATCGTAAGCCTGGTCCACGAGATCTGCACTACGACCCCACAGCAGAGTAATGCTCACTCGTCGTTGGCCCAATAGAACAAAGCCGGAGCACGGCACCAATGGACAGTCCGAAGAGCGACCCGGAAATGAATGCACGTGAAGTCCTCGACGATGAGCCGACGAATGAACTCACGGCACTTGATTTAGCGGCGGCAGCAGGTAGTCCAATGCCGACAGTCACCGATGACAGCGTGGTCGACCCGAACGTGCTCGCGCTGCGCAGGGTCGATGCGGAGATCCGCCGACTGATGGAAAGCTGGGCCGATCTGGAGAGTCAGCTTAAGTATCGTGACGCGGAGATCCACCGCCTCATGGATCGGGGTCGCAGCGCTGAGGAGGACGTACAGGCGACTCGCCAGGAACTGGCCGCGGCGCGGTCCGACTGCGAACGACTGCGCAGCGAGGCTGCTGACCAGCGGGCCCAGGCGGAGGAGCAGAAGCGTCTGCAGCTTGACCATTGCCAGCAGGCAGAGAAGCTGCGGCTGGAGTTGGGCGCAGCACGCAAGCGCATTGATGAACTGGACGGCGCTCTGGGTCACGACAACTCTCGCCGCGAGAGGCTCGAGATTCAGCTCGCTGAACACCGCGATGCGCTGACCGGAATGGCAGCGCAGTTGCGCAAGCTTGAGAAGGCAGACAAGGGCCACGACGACGAGAAGGCCGCGTTGGCGGCGCGCATTGCCGACATGGACCGGCACAGCGCCGAGTTGACCAGTCAATGGCGGACTGCCGAGGGCGCCACCCGGCAGGCAGAGGAGCAGTTGCGGGCGGTATCCCGCCGCGCCGAAGGCCTGGAGAATGAGCTCAAGAGAGCCCGGGATGCGGCGACTCAGCTTGAGCAGAGTCTGCAGGATAAGGTGACGGCGATCGGTTCGCTGCAGGCTGAAGCCCGCTCCCACGACAAGGCACGCGCCGGATTGCAGGCGGAGATCCGCAAAGCGGGAAAGGCACTCGAAGTAGCGCGCAGTGAGGCCGAGGCGACCGCCGCGGCGAGTCTGGGAGAGCTGCAGCGTGAACTGAGCGTCGAGCGCGACAATAGTTCAGCATTGCGCAAGCAACTCAAGGCCAGCGAGCAGGCCATCAGCACGATTGAAGCTGCCCTGCAGCGCCAGCGGCAGGATACTGAGGCGGCCTTGAACGTCGCCGAGGCGGCAGCGATTGCGGCCGCCGGCGAACGCAAGAGGCTTCTGGCAACCATCGCCGAGCGTGACTCGGAAATGGCCGTGCTGCGAGATCGCGTAAGCCTTCTCGATGTGGAATGCGCGCAGCTGGTCGCTCAACTCGATGAGCAGCGCGCACAAGCATCGGCCGTGGATCTGGAGTTCCAGGCCAAGCGCAAGGCGATCGTGGCGTTGGGCAGCGAATTCGACCGGCTGGGCCTGATCCAGGCCAATGTACGCAAGCTTGATGGCATGCTGAGCCGGCAGCTGTCGGAGGGCGGAAGTGCCAATGGCGACGCGGAACGGCCTCGAAATGGCCGACTGATCGTGTCGCTGGACGGCGATAAGCCGGTGAAGTACCCGCTGTTCAAGTCAGACATGGTCATTGGGCGCGCCCTTGACACCGACATCCGGGTGGCAGGCCGCCACACGAGTCGCCGGCACGCACGAGTCTTTATCGACGGTGGCCTGGTCATGATTGAGGACCTGGGCAGCCTGAATGGCATCACTGTGAATGAAAAGGCCGTGCGCAGGCTTGAGTTGCACGATGGCGATGTGCTGAACGTCGGCGGCGCCAGGCTGCGTTTCGTCGATCTCGATGAAAAGGCCGACGCGCCCCGCAACGAGGCGACAATCGCCCACTGAACAACCCGCCCCACGGATCAACCCGCGCTGTGACGGGCTAGCGCTTCGGCACCACTACCACCCGGGTTCCAGCGAGCCGGTCGTGCCAGGTGAGTTCATCCCGGTCAATCCAGAGCCAGAGCAGGCCGAGACCACAGGCGAGAACCGAGAGCAGGCCGCCGACAAACCGGACCATGCCCGTCCGCGCATCGAGAGGGTCACCCGATTGCCGCTCCACCCGGAGTCGCCAGGCGCGCATGCCGAGCGTCTGGCCCCCGCGTAGCCAGGATGTGATGAAAAACAGGGCGGTCGCGCCGAGGAGCAACAGCTGGTAACCCAGCTGGCCCGGCGGCACTGGCTCTCCGCCGCGGAGCGCAACGATCGCGAGGGTGGCAAGCATCCAGATCGCACCCAGCAGCAGCGCGTCGTAACACCCGGCCGCAATCCGGCGCATGACGCCAGCCGTGGGGGCCGGAGCGGAGGCAACAGGCTTATGGGTTCCAGAGGGCATGACGCGTAGAAGCAGTCGTGTAGAAGCAGTCGTGTGGCGCTCCCTACGAGAATTGAACTCGTGTTTCAGCCTTGAGAGGGCCGCGTCCTAACCCCTAGACGAAGGGAGCGTGAAAACTGTGCCGCCTGAGCGGGGCTGCTATTATAGTCAGCCTTGCCGTTGTCTCAAGGCCGGAGCTCTTTTGACTCATCCCATTCTCCCTACTGCGGATTCACCCCGCATTATCCCGCGGTCCGAGCACAACATTTCCCGCGCGAACATCTCCCGGAACGCACTTAAGGTCCTTTACCGGCTCAAAGACGGCGGGTATCAGGCGTTCATCGTTGGCGGTGGGGTGCGGGATCTGCTTCTGAGCCGGCAACCCAAAGACTTCGACATCGCCACGGACGCGAGTCCCGAGCAGGTCCGCGCGCTGTTTGGAAGTGCGCGGATCATTGGCCGGCGCTTTCGTCTCGTGCACGTCCGTTTTCGGGACGAAATCGTGGAGGTCGCGACGTTTCGCGGCCTTGGCAATGAGGACCTGGAGAGTGAGGACCGGCAGATCCTGGATGCGGCCGGCCGCATCATCAAGGACAACTCATTCGGGTCGATCGAAGAGGATGCCTGGCGTCGCGATTTCACGGTTAATGCGCTCTATTACAACATCGCCGATTTCTCGATTTGGGACTTTGTCGATGGCATGCGGGACGTTGAGGCTCGGCGGATCCGGCTGATCGGTGATCCCGAAACGCGCTACCGGGAGGATCCGGTGCGGATGATCCGGGCAGTGCGCCTGGCGGCGAAACTGGAACTGGAGATTCATCCGGACGCTGCAGCACCCATGGCGAGGCTAGGTGGCCTGATTGATAGCGTACCGCCCGCCCGCCTGTTTGATGAATTTCTCAAGGTTTTCGAAACGGGTCACGCGCTGGAGGGTTACAGGCGCTTGCGGCAGCACGGGCTGTTCGAACACCTTTTTCCAGCCACGGCAGCCTGGCTCGCTGGCCACGGCCAGTCCCCTGGCCGTCCAGGAAGCGGGTCCGACGACCGCCGCAACCGTTTCATCGAGAGGGCGCTCGCCGGCACCGACCAGCGCGTGGCTGAAGGCCTGCCGGTCACGCCCATGTTTCTCTTTGGCGTCTTTCTCTGGGGGCCTGTGCAGGATCGCGCCAATGCACTGCGCCGAACTGGCCAGATGTCGGAGGTCCAGGCGCTTATTGATGCCGGTCAGGAGATTACCGAGGCGCAGATCACGCGCATCACTCTCCCGCGGCGCTTTTCGGTGCCCATGCGCGAAATGCTTCAACTGCAGCCGCGCTTCAACCGGCGTCAGGGGCGGCGTGCGGCGGTGTTGCTGCAGCACCGGCGGTTCCGTGCCGCCTATGATCTGCTGGCACTCCGCACTGAACTGGGCGAGGTGCCGGCAGAGCTGGCCGATTGGTGGACGCGGGTCCAGACCCTGTCGCCCGATGACCAGCACCGGGAGTTCAACGGCGGCCGCGGCGGCGGGCGCGATGCCCACCGGCCGCGACCGGCGGAACAGGCCGTCTGAGCATAGAGAAGATGCTGGCCAGGAGCTGGATGCCCGCCTATGTGGGCATCGGCAGCAATCTGGACCACCCGGAACAACAGGTGCAGGCTGCGGTGGAGGCACTGGCGGGGTTGCCGGATACCCGTCGGGTCAGCTGCTCGGCGCCCCTGAGGAATGCCGCGCTGGGCCCGCAGCCTCAACCCGAGTATGTCAACGCGGTGGCTGGCCTGCTCACACAGTTGACGCCCGTCGAGCTCCTGGATGAATTGCTGGCTGTCGAACGCCGGCAGGGCAGGGATCGCACCGCCAGTCTTCGCTGGGGGCCCCGGCGCATTGACCTGGATCTGCTCGTGTATGGCGACGTCGTGCTTGCCACCGAGCATCTGGTTTTGCCGCACCCGGGCATCGCGAGCCGAAATTTTGTATTGTTCCCGCTGCTGGAGCTAGCCCCGGCGCTGCGCATACCGGGGCTGGGTCCGGTATGGCGCCTTGCAAACGCCTTTGACCAACAAGAACAACAAACATGGCCAATTGCCGCTACATCGCCATCGAAGGCCCCATAGGGGTTGGCAAGACCAGCCTGGCGCGCCGCCTTGCGGATTCGCTGGACGGTGAGCTTCTGCTTGAGCAGCCGGAGGCAAACCCGTTTCTGGAGCGGTTTTACCGTGACCCCCGCGGTGCCTCGTTGCCCACCCAGTTGTTCTTTCTGTTTCAGCGAGTCCAGCAGATCGAACAGCTTCGACAGAGTGACATCTTTGCCGAAACCCGTATTTCCGATTTCCTGATCAACAAGGACCGGCTGTTTGCCGAAATCAACCTGGATCAGGCTGAGCTCGCTTTGTATGACAAGGTGGCCGAGTCCCTGGCCTTCGAGGCGCCGGCGCCGGATCTGGTGGTCTACTTGCAGGCGCCGGTGGATGCGTTGCTGTTCCGGATTGCCCGCCGGGGGATCGACTTCGAGCAACGCATCGGACGACGCTATCTGGAACGGCTGACAGAAGCCTACGCCCGGTTCTTTCACGACTACGATGGAGCCCCGCTCCTGATCGTGAATGCAGCCGTGATTGACCCGGTTCATAATGACGCTCACTTCAGCCTGCTGCTCGAAGAGATCGGACGTATTCGCAGCGGCCGGCATTTTTTCAACCCGGTAGCCTCGGCATTCGCGTAAGCACCATGTACAAGCAGTTGCAGCAGCGTGACCTGCCGGAAGCACCGGTCAACATCTCAACCCTGCGCTCCATGAAGGCGGCAGGTGAGCCCATCGCCTGCCTGACGGCCTATGACGCCAGTTTCGCCCTGCTGGTGGACAGGGCGGGGACCGACCTGGTGCTGGTGGGGGATTCCCTCGGCATGGTTATTCAGGGCCATGACACGACCGTTCCGGTCACGGTTCAGGACATCATCTATCACTCCCGCATTGTCAGGCGCGGCCTAGGCCGGGCCTTTTTGATGGTCGACATGCCTTTCATGAGCTACACGACGCCGTCCCAGGCACTCGACAATGCGGTCCGCCTGATGCAAGAGGGTGCTGCGATGATGGTCAAGCTTGAAGGTGGCGCCAGCCAGGTGAGGATCGTGGAGCATCTGGCCAGTCACGACATTCCCGTCTGCGCTCACCTGGGATTGCGCCCCCAGTCGGTCCACAAGATCGGCGGGTTCAAGGTCCAGGGCCGGGACCAGGCCCAGGCGGAGCAGATGCTCGAAGATGCGGTGGCGCTCGAGCAGGCAGGTGCCGACATCCTGCTGCTGGAATGCGTGCCCAACGAGCTGGGCCAGGCGGTACGGGATGCCGTGACGGTGCCAGTGATCGGCATTGGCGCTGGCCCCGGCGTGGATGGCCAGATCCTGGTGTTGTACGACATGCTCGGCATCACCCAGGGACGGCTACCAAGGTTTGTGCGGAATTTCATGCAGCCCGGTGGCTCGCCCAGCGAGGCACTGCAGGCCTATGTAGCGGCCGTGAAAGACCGCACTTATCCTGCTCCTGAGCACTGCTTTTCCTGACCTTGAAGACCGTTCGCACGATTGCCAGCCTGCGCGAGAACCTGCAGGGCTGGCGCAAGTTTGACGAATCGATCGCGCTGGTGCCTACCATGGGCAATCTCCATGCCGGGCACCTGAGCCTTGTGGAAATCGCCCACAGCCTTGCCGAGCGGGTGGTGGTCTCGATTTTCGTCAATCCAACACAGTTTGGCCCCGGCGAGGACTTCGCTGCCTATCCGCGCACTCTCGACAGTGACCGGCGGCAG
>Ga0209254_10007162_pt1 | contig 10280 bp, 11 predicted proteins | sample FrelakmetDIP11DI_FD_187148 | JGI IMG/M metagenome (GOLD analysis project Ga0209254, IMG submission 187148) | Freshwater lake sediment microbial communities from the University of Notre Dame, USA, for methane emissions studies - DIP11 DI (SPAdes)... | ecosystem: Environmental > Aquatic >...
GCCTGCTCCGGCGAGACCACCCAGAAGAGTTTTTTGGCATCCTTGACCATGTCCGTCTGCACAAACCCCGGTTTGACGGTCAACACGTGAACCCCGTACCGGGTAAGCCGGTTGCGCAACGCTTCGAGGTAGCAGGTGAGCGCTGCCTTGGACGCATTGTAGGAGGGATTCCCAACCCTGCCGCGTTCTCCCGCCACCGAAGAGATGCCGACGATCTGTCCCTTCTTCAGGCTCTGGAACATCTCAGCCGCCGGGTTGAGCCATGCCAATGCGCCAACGTAATTGGCTTCGGTGGTCGCCCGGTCTTTCTCGAAATCGTAGTTTTTCAGCCCGACAGGAAGTGAGATGCCGGCGCAGTAGATGAGCAGGTCGAGCCCTCCGAGATCTGTCACGATGTCCTTGAACAACTGGGGGACGACCTTGGTATTGGTCACGTCATGGGTGTAAGGGACGGCGCGCGTTTCACCGGAAGCCTGGTTTATCTCATTGCATAAGGTCTCGAGCAGTTCAGCGCGGCGCGCAAGGCAGGCGACGGTGTACCCTTCGCGTGCGAGGCGGCGCGCCAGGGCGGCGCCAACCCCGCTTGATGCGCCGACCAGAATGGCACGTTTACGCGGATTCAAAGGAGTGGCAGGAGGAATGGAAATTATGGGTTCAGGCATGAGCAGCCTCTCCGGTTAGGGGATGTGAATTTCTGTACAAAGTCCACCTTGATTTTAGCACAGTCTTCGATGGAGCAAGCGCCGACCGGAAGGGCAGCTAAATGTGGAGTAGTAGAATTATCCCAGCGGCTGTCCAATAATTCCCCATAAAGTAACTCTTGGATTGGAAGGGGTTTTATGCTAAAGTATAGGATAGGTTTTTCAATCCTCTTAGGGATGAGTGGATGACGGATTTCAAATCAGAGGCTCTCTTCCTCGCTCGCCAGCGGTTGCTTTCGGGGAATTTGAGCAAGGACGACGAGCGTCTGCTCCTGGGTTTGCTGCAAATTGTCCAGCAGCAGGCACAGGAACTGGATGCGCTTAAACGCATCAGCCTCAACCTGACCTCCTCCCTGGAGTTGGGAAATGTCCTCTACACGGTTGCGCTGGAGGCCATAAAACTTGTCCAGAATGCGCGCACCGTCCATATTTTCCTCTATCAGAACGATAAACTTAGATTTGGCACATCGCTTGACGGTGACGGCAGGCGTAATGTGATGATGTCCGACCCGCGCCCGAACGGACTGACCTACACGGTCGCACGCACCTCGGGAACGGTGATCGTGGAAGACATGCAGAACCATCCGCTTTACCAGGGGGCGCCCAAGGATTGGATCGGCTCCATCATCGGCATCCCGCTCAAGATGAGCTCGCACGTCGTCGGTGTGATGAACCTGTCGCGTTCCAATACCGGACCCTTCTCGCATGAAGAGCTCCGGTTGCTGCAGTTGCTGGCCGACCAGGCCGCGATTGCCATCATCAATGCCCGTCTGCACGAAGCGGTCAGCCGCCAGGCGTATACCGACATCCTGACCAACCTGCCCAACCGCCGCGCCCTGGATGAACGATTGGAGATCGAGGTGCAGCGCGCCCGCCGCTTCAACCACCCTTTTGCTGTGGTGATGATGGATTTGGACGGTTTCAAAGCGATCAACGATACCTATGGTCACGCCACCGGCGACCGCGTCCTTCAACAGACGTTCAGCACACTGGCGAACAACCTTCGCACCACCGATTTCCTGGCCCGTTATGGAGGCGATGAACTGACCCTGATCATGCCGGAAGCCACCTTCGAGGCGGCGTTGATGGTGACCCAAAAACTGCAGCGTGCTCTGCGTCATCTGGCCATCGCCATGCCCGACGGCTCCCGCAAGGCGTTCGACATCTCCGGCGGCATTGCCATTTTTCCCATCCACGCCTATTCCGCGGCGGACCTGCTGCGTGCTGCAGATGGTGCACTCTACCGCGCCAAGCGCAGCGCACGCGGCTCCTTCATGCAGGCTGCCAGAAATACCGGCGAGCTGCGCCATCTCGTTCCCGCTAAATAAGGGTAACTTTTTAGAGAGCCCGCGTGTTTTAATCCTTGCGAACTCTTGCAGGGATTTTTCTTTTTGGAGGAGCCAATGCCCCGTAAAGTTAAGCTGATTCTGAATCCCATGGCGGACATGGGCAATGCCTGGCGGGTGGCAGATGATCTGCGCCCGATTGTTGCGGAATATGGCCACACCGATTGGAGCGGAACAGTCTACCCGACTCATGCCACCGAACTGGCGCGGCAGGCCGCTCTCGATGGATATGACATGGTGATCGCCCTGGGAGGCGACGGTACTGTTCACGAGGTGGTCAATGGGCTGATGCAGGTAGCCGAGGAGAAACGTCCCATCCTGGGGGTGGTACCGCTCGGCTCGGGCAACGATTTTGCCCATGCGGTCGGTGTCCCCGACAAGGCAGATCGCGCCCTGGCACATGCCCTGCGCGGAGAACCCTCAAGGGTGGACGTGGGTCTGCTGGTGGAAGAACAGGGTCGAAGGGAATTTTTCAACAATACGCTCGGCATCGGTTTCGATGCGGTGGTGACCATCCGCTCGCACCGCCTGCCTCTCCTGCGTGGATTCCTGATGTATCTCACGGCGGTGATCCAAACCATCGTCCTCAATTTTGACCCCGCCAGTTTGCATATCGAGACAGACAAGGAAAGCTGGGATGAGAGCACGCTGATGCTGACCCTGTGCAATGGTCCACGGGAGGGAGGCGGTTTCCACGTCTCGCCGGATGCGAGTATCGATGATGGAATCCTGCACTATGCAACAGTGCGCAAGATTTCCCGGGCGATGATGTTCAGGCTGATTCCCGAGGTGATGAACGGCACCCATGGGCGCTTTGATTGCGTCCGCATGGGGAATTTCACCCGGCTTTCGCTGACCTCCGACCGGCCGCTTCACATCCACGCAGACGGGGAGATTTTCACAAGCTTTGGTTCCAACCTGCGCAAATTATCGGTCGAGATTCTGCCTGCTGCGTTAAATATTGTACGGGGTTAATTCTTCCGCGTTAAATCAAAAAGAATATGCCGGCCGGCATATTCTTTTTGATTGTGTTATTTCCGCTTGAATGTGGTGATCAGGATTTCTTGACGTATCAGGATCTCAAAGCTTTCTGCTGCTTTCGAGAAATAGTCCCTGGCTTTACCATCCAGGGAATCGCTGAGTATGGCATCCTTCCAGTTGGCAGAGAGGAATTCACGCATTTCGTTCATCGAATCGGCATGGATAATGAAGATAAATTTCCCAGGCTCCTCCACGCTGAAGTGCCCTCGCTTTTGAATCTCCGCCAAAGCCTCATTGGCTTGCCGATATTCGATGTAATTATCTGTTTCCTCGACGACATCCAGGAAATAATCCTTTCCGTTCACTCGAACTTCCACCCAGGCTTTATCCGGCCCGGGGTGAATATCGATCAGCAGCCCTCCGGGCTTGATGAGCGAGTGTACCGTCTCCAGCGCATGGACCATGCGCTCAGGCGGCATTCATCAGAGCGACCAGGCCAGGATGGCGATGTCGAATTGGTCGGTATGTGTCCGGGCGGCGAAATCATCCAGCCCGATGTTATGCAGCTCCACTTTGCTTTTTAGCTGAGGTGGAAAATCTGCGAGAGCGCGTAGATATCTCTCTGTGTCAGGGTCAAGACCTGTGACAAACGCAGCGTCGCCGGCATAGCGCCAGGTTAGCCGCCCATCGCCGCAGCCGACCTCCAACACGGTTTTGCCCTCGAGGCTGCCGGTATGCTTCAACAACGCACGGATTTCATTTTCTTCGGGGTCTTGCAGGATGGTCATGATTTACCCAAACCAGGTTTGCCCCATTGATTTTGCCTGGTCAATGAAGTATTGTCGAACCTGTTCCCATGAAAGATCAATTAATAGTTCTGGCTGGAAATCACGGTCGGCATTGTCGAAAAGCACCATGCTCTCGAGAGCCATCATGCCGAAGTCGCGCGTTTCAGGATACTTTGCTTTTCCTGCGTCGAGCAAATCCTTGAAGGATATTTCGTGACTTAATACATAGAGATCATAAAAATCCTTGCGGCTTCCTCTACCGATCAATGCATCCAGCTTCATCAACCCAAGATCGATCATTGATGCCATTCTCACGTTCTCTACAAGAAGAAATGAATCCAATACACGATAGCCGTAGCTGAAAAAACCAATCATTGTATTCCTTGCCTGCATCAGGAGATTCCCATCCGTGTTTTCAATGACCTGACACTCAAGTGCGGAGAAAGCACGTATGATCTCCAAACGGGTGTTGGAATGGACTTCGTCCGTTTCTGAAAAGAAATCGAGATCGATTGATTTTCGATGGCCTTTTCGCAATGCAAGAGCGGTGCCGCCAGCCATATAAAACCGGGAGCAAAAACCCTGCTGACCGGCATGTGCCAGCAGGAAACGCATATCCTCGGTGGCAGCCTCCCAATGCGGGTCTGTTAGTGATTCCATGCCGTCGTTGGTTTCCGGTTTTCAGATGCGGCGCTAAGAAGCACGCACCAAAGCTGATACCGCCTTTCAGGCAACATGCGCCGCCCGTCTTTTAGCAGCCATTCCAGCAGACGGGGTCGCCCGTAATAAGCGAACAGCCAGCGAACTTCTTCGCGATTGCCGTAGGCCATTAAGCGCTCGATGACCAGCGCGGCATGCTCATCTGCATCAAGCTTGGAAAAAGAATACTCTTGAAAGAATGGAGCGGAAGTTGAAGGAATGGTCTTGAGCATGTTTGGATTATACATCAGCGAGAAATCCGTCGCCATTGCCTGTTAGTACATATATCCCGGTGCATAGTGATGTACCGAAAAAAACAGGGACGAGTTCAAGTCCGTCCCTGCCCAGGTTACACCACAATATTTACCAGCCGCCCCTTGACGTACACCACCTGTTTGGGCGTTTTGCCTTCGAGATGTTTCTTCACTGTCTCGCTTGCCAGTGCAGCCGCTTTCGCTTTCTCATCGGACACATCCGCCGGCACAGTGACCCGGTCGCGCAGCTTGCCGTTAACCTGCACCACCAGAGTGATCTCGTCTTCATGGGCGGCGGCTTCGTCCGCGGCCGGCCAATTCTGGGTGTGGATGGAGTAGGGCTTACCCAGACGCATCCACAGTTCCTCGCTGATATGCGGCGCGACCGGCGCCAGCATTTTCAGGTAAATCTCCAGGGCTTCTTTCCATTCCGTTGAGCCGGCAGCTCCGGCTTCGCGCGCTTTGTACAGATCGTTGAGTAATTCCATCAGAGACGAGATGATAGTGTTGAACTGGAACTGCTCGAAATCGCGCGTCACCCGCTTCAAGGTCTGATGCAACTTCCGGCGCAGCACTCGTTTGGTCTCATCGGAGGCAGTTCCCGGCTGAGTCGGATCGGTGAATAATATCCAGATACGCTTCAGCCAGCGTACATTCCCTTCAATGCCTTTCGAGTTCCATGGCCCGCCTTCCTCCCAACGGAAGGCGAACATCAAATAGGTGCGCAGCGCGTCCGTGCCGTATTTGCCGGTCAGTCCATCCGGTGCAACCACATTCCCAAATTTCTTGGACATCTTCCTGCCGTCTTCGCCGAGGATCATGCCCTGATTCCGAAGCTGCAACATCGGCTCGTTGCCTTCGACGATTCCCATGTCGCGCAGGGCTTTGTGGAAGAAACGCGTGTACAGCAGGTGCATGGTCGCGTGTTCGATGCCGCCGGTATAGGTATCGACCGGCATCCAGTAATTGTACTCAGACTCCTCGAACGGACCTTTTTTATACTTTGCGGACAGGTAGCGAAGGTGATACCACGAGGAGCACATGAAGGTGTCCATGGTGTCGGTTTCCCGCGTGGCAGGCTCGCCGCAGACCGGGCAGGTGGTGTTCTTCCAAGTCGGATGCAGCTTCAACGGACTCTCGCCGGTCGGCTTCCACTCGACATCATCGGGCAGCAGCACGGGCAGGTCCTTGTCGGGCACCGGATTCCAGCCGTGTTTCTCGCAGTGGATCATCGGGATGGGCGAACCCCAATAACGCTGGCGGCTGATCAGCCAGTCGCGGTAGCGATAGTTGATGGTTTCCCTGCCAATGTTCTGCTTTTCCAGCCAGTCAATGACCGCGGAAATGCCGGGATTCTTGCGCCCCTTTTCCTCGTTGACGATGCTCCCGTTAAACTGGCCAGAGTTGACCATGTGCCCGCTGCCGACATACGCCACTTCCATGGTGGCGCCGTCCAGCCGGGGATGCTCTTCAGGCTGGATGACCGGCATGATCAATAGATGATACTTGCGGGCAAAGGCGAAGTCGCGTTCGTCATGGGCAGGGACGGCCATGATCGCACCCGTGCCATAGCTCATCAATACATAGTCGGCGATCCAGATCGGGATGCGCGCATTATTGACCGGATTGATGGCATGCCCGCCGGTCCACACGCCGGTCTTTTCCTTGTCGGCGGCTTCCCGGTCGATGTCACTCTGGCGGGAGGCAGCGAACTTGTACGCTTCCACCTCCAGCCTTTGGGTGTCGGCGGTGAGCTTGTCCACCAGGGGATGCTCGGGCGCCAGGACCATGAAGGTCGCGCCCCACAGCGTGTCCGGCCGGGTGGTGAATACCTCGATGGGATCGCCGGTTTCCGTCTTGAAGATCACCGAGGCGCCTTCGGAGCGGCCGATCCAATTGGTCTGTTTAACCCTGACCTGTTCCGGCCAATCGATGTTTTCAAAATTCAACAACTCATTGGCATATTTGGTGGCTTTGAAGAACCACTGCTCGAGGTCTTTTTTAATGACAGGCGTATGGCAACGTTCGCAGGTGCGCTCCTCGCCCCAGACCTGTTCACGGGCCAATGTGGTATTGCAGTTCGGGCACCAATCCACAGGCGACATCTTGCGGTAGGCCAGCCCGGCTTTGTAGAGCTGGATGAAGAACCATTCGGTCCATTTGTAGTAGCGCGGTTCGGCGGAGATCGCCTCGCGTTTCCAGTCGAACATCGCGCCCATGGTTTTCAACTGACCGCGCATGCGATCAACATTCTTGAAGGTCCACTCCTTGGGGTGGATGCCGCGCTTGATGGCGGCATTTTCCGCGGGCAGGCCAAAGGCGTCGAACCCGATCGGGAACAGCACGTTGTAGCCGTTCATGCGTTTGAAACGCGCGCGCGCATCGGAGGGCGCCATGGGATACCAGTGGCCGAAATGCAGATCGCCCGAAGTATAGGGCAGCATGGTCAGGGCGTAATGTTTGGGCTTGCTCTCATCGATCACGGACCGGTACAGCCCATCCGCTTCCCATTTCTCCTGCCACTTCTTTTCAAATGATTTGGGATTGTAGGAGATGTCTGTAGCAGGCTTCGCGGACTTTGCGGCTGCCAGGGTCACAGCCGGTTTTTGGGCCTTGGGCTTTGTCGCCACTGCTGGCTTGGCAGGGACTGCCTTCTTGACCGTGGTTTTAACCGACACAGAGGAGGCCTTTTTTACTGCCGCCTTTGTTTTCACCGCCTTGGAGACTGGTTTTTTCGCAGCAGGTTTGACCGCCTTGGCCGGAGCAGTCTTTTTAACTGCCACTTTTTTCTGTACGGCTGGATTCTTCACTACCGGCTTTTTCGCGACAGTCTTCTTTGCCGCTGGTTTCACCGGCTTTTTGGAAGCAGGTTTCCCGGTCGTGGGTATCTTCTTTGCAGACGTTTTTGTGGCCATTCTTTCCTCTTTTGGTTAACAAAAATCCCTTCATCCAAACAGGGACGAAGGGGTTTCTCCGCGGTGCCACCCTGGTTACGTCCAATACGATGAACGTCACTCAAGCATGCTGTAACGGGCCATCCCGGCGCTGACTACTCTGCGGTGTTTTTCCGCGTTCACCAGCGCAGCCTCCCTTTTGGGGGACAGGCGAGTTCGGTCTCTTGCACCCGCTAGGGTGTTTGGCGCTCCCGTGTGCGCCGTGACGGGCTTCCACCTTGCTCTCCCATCTCGCTGGCGGGACGACCTACTACTCCTGCCGTGGCTTTTAATTTTGCCTATTATAACACCGAGCGATTGGCCCCGGCAAATGCCAAAACCAACCGCCAATGCTGATTCCAGGTGGACCCAGCGAGATTCGAACTCGCGACCTTCTCAATGCCATTGAGACGCGCTCCCAACTGCGCTATGGGCCCATGTCAGTGTTCAGTTATCAGTGAGCAGCATTCAGTGATTCTGATCCACCGGTTGCTGAAAATTGATCACTGAACCCAGTGGACCTGAGGGGATTCGAACCCCTGACCTCCTCAGTGCGATTGAGGCGCGCTCCCAACTGCGCTACAGGCCCGATTACAGGGCGAACGGTATTCTAACTGATGCAGGAGTGGATGTCAAGAATGGGTGCCGGGGATTCCGCTGTAAAATAGAGATTGTTGGCTCGAGGGAGAAAATCATGACTGAAACCGGTTCCCATCCTGTTTATCGCATCACCGACCTGATCCTCGAAGTGAAGTCGATCGCAGAATTGCCAGAAATTACCTAAGAAATGGAGAGCCGGATGAGGCGAAAGTCTCATGTCCGGTTCGGGAAGGGGCATGAAGAAACCTACTCGCAGAAATGCGGGCAAGGCGCTTTGTGCCTACTTCACATATCGTGATCGGGAACGGACCGAATCGCTGGGTCTCGTTGAAGGAAAGGGGTTTGGGATTCGCTTAAACTTACCGGCTTGATCTCACCTGGAACGACTCGAACTCACCCGAGGCGGGTTCCCATTCGACTCGGGCATCCTCCACCTGCGAGGCACGCGGACCGGTTCGCACGGCTCCGGCGAATCGCTCCAGCACGGATTTATCCCCCTCGGCGATGGTCTCCACCTGATCCCAGCCGACGTTGCGCACCCAGCCTGTCAAACCCATCACCATGGCTGATTGCTGGACGAAGGCGCGGAAGCCGACCCCCTGCACCCGTCCGCGCACCCAAATGTGGACACGGGAAAGCGCTGTTTCGCTCATGAAATTTCCTATTTTAAGAAAAGGATCAACGGCGTCAAGGTCAGAGGGCTGAGCAACGTGGTGACGAGGATCGTCCCGGTGACCAGCGACGAATCGAGGTTGTATTCAGCCGCCAAAACGGTGTTCATCACCGCGCTGGGCATGGATGCCTCCAGCACGCTGCCCTGTCTGGCAGCGCCGCTGATTCCCATCAGCGAGGTCAGAAACAACGCGACGACGGGTCCCGCCAGAAGACGGACGCTTGTGCCCAGAGTCAAGCCGCGCAGATTGCGGGTCCACTGCGCCTTTTGCAGTTCCAGCCCGAGCAGCACCAGCATCATCGGAACCGCGGCGCCAGCCACCAGTGTAACGGACCTTTCAAGCGGAACGGGCAGAGTCACGTCGAAGCGGATGACGATCAATGCGAGCATCAGGGAATAAATTAACGGGACCCTCAGAAGGCCGAGCAAGGCGCGCTTGAGGTCGGTGTGGCCGAGAGAGGCGATCAGAACGCCAATGCTGTTGACCATGACGGCAGAGGTGGTGAAGTAGATGCTCGAGTGCGCCAGCGCGGAGGGTCCAAAGGCAAAGGAAACAAGCGGCAGTCCGAAATTGCCGTTGTTGGCGAACATGCTGACCAGGATGACCGCCATCAACGCCCGTCGTTCCAGGCGAAGGGCAAGACCTGCTAAAAAGGCGATCAGCCCGCAGGTGAGCATGACGGCCGCGGCGAACCCGGCGGTTTTCAGCATTTCATCAAAGGGAAGCTGGCTTTTTGTGATGAGGTTGAATATCAGCACTGGTCCGAAGAAATAAAAGACCAGGCGGCCAACCGTTCGTGAATCGAGCGCCAGGTATTTTCCGACCAGGTAGGCGGAGCCGCTGATGAGGAAAATGGGCAGGATGTTTTCGGCAAACGTTGTTAAGAGTTCGGAGAGGGTCATTGGCGGCTGTGTTGTTCGGGTGTTTTGGAGAGTTGCGGTTTATTTTTCGGGCTCATCCGGGTCGATGGCGAGCAGGTCGTAGCGTGACAGGTCATCGGTGAAAGTCAGGTTTTCGAGCGCTTCTTCGATAAATTCTGCCAGGTCGTCGTCTTGCGTAGCGTCTGCCAAATTGTATAGCACGATCTGCACATCCTCGCCGCCGATCTGCGAGAGCGACCAGATGATTGCCCGGTCGATCTCCTCGTTGTCCTCGGTATCGAGCGCCTCCAACAAAACCGGGCGGGCGGACTCCAGGGCCAACTCGCCCGCAGCTTCCACGGCAGCCAGGCGAATCTCGAGGTTGTCGTGGTCGAGCGAATACAGGACGTCATCCTGCCAATGATCCGGGTCAGCGGAGCGCCC
>Ga0209254_10007163_pt1 | contig 10280 bp, 6 predicted proteins | sample FrelakmetDIP11DI_FD_187148 | JGI IMG/M metagenome (GOLD analysis project Ga0209254, IMG submission 187148) | Freshwater lake sediment microbial communities from the University of Notre Dame, USA, for methane emissions studies - DIP11 DI (SPAdes)... | ecosystem: Environmental > Aquatic >...
GCGGACCCTCGGTCCCGCCCTGGCCGTCCTCCGATCCACCGACCTCGCCCAGGCCGATGGCCCGCAGGCGCTCGGCAAGGCCGGAATCCGCGGCCGCGCCGGGGCCGGGGACCGCGGGGTCCTGGTCGTTATCGTTCGAGTGGGGACCTGGAAAGGTCATGGGGCCTTCCGCTCCTAAAATCCGTTGGTCCTCCATGATCCAGCAATCCCCTTCGAGTCGCAAATGAGGTCGCGATCCGCGCTGCCCGGAAGTCCCCGAGCCGGGGCCGCCCAGAAGCAGGGGTCCGGCGGGACCGTCGCCCGGTTGAGACCTGGCCAGTGCAGCCAGATCTTCGACGCTCCGGAGGACCAGGCATCCTGCCTGGGCACCGCCAAACGAGGGTCGATCCGTCATGAATTTCTGCAGCCAGTGTGGGGCCGGTGTCCGGGTCCTGATCCCGACCGGGGACGACCGCCCCCGCCACGTCTGTACCTGCTGCGGCACGGTGCACTACCAGAATCCCAAGGTGGTGGTGGGCTGCATCCCGGAGTGGGAGGACAAGGTGCTCCTGTGCCGGCGGGCCATCGAGCCGCGTTACGGACTCTGGACCCTGCCGGCCGGCTTCATGGAGCGGGGGGAGACCACCTCGGCCGGCGCAGCCCGGGAGACCCTGGAAGAGGCCAATGCCCGGGTCGCGGTCGGCCCGCTCTACAGCCTCTTCAACCTGCCCCACATCGATCAGGTCTACCTGTTGTTTCGTGCTCAGCTGCTGGACCTGGACTTCAACCCGGGCGCCGAGAGCCTAGACGTTCACCTCTTCGCCGAGCCCGAGATCCCCTGGGACTCCCTGGCCTTTCCCGTGGTCAAGGAGACACTGGGCCTCTACTTTCGCGACCGCGCCACGGGACGGAGCGGTTTGCGTATGGGCGACATCGTACGGGAGGACGGGGAGATGCGGCGCTACCGGGTCACGATCTTCGGGGAATGAAGGTCAGGAGACCAGCCACCGGCCTATCCCGTAGCTCGCCGCCGCCACGGTCGCCGAGAGGGCCATGCCCCAGGCGATATCCACCAGGACCACCTTGATGGGCCAACTCGGCAGGGTCGCCAGGTTGGTGAGCTCATAGGTCATGTAGGTGAAGAACCCGAACAGCAGGCCGTTGCGCACCGCACGCCCCAGCGCGCCCTCGTCAAGGGCAGGGACCACGGCGAAATACAGGATGCCGGCGATGAAGAGCAGGTAGAAGACCAGGGCCGCCGGCCAGTTGACCTTGGGGCTCAGCAGGTGGCCAAGATTCATGCGGTAAAAATCCCGTGCCAGGACCCCGAGCCACAGCAGGTCCACGGCGAAGAATACCGGGACCGTGATTAGGTAGAGCTTGATCAGATGGAGGGTTGTCATGGACTCACCTTTGAACGTGCGGACCCTAGGATAGCGCCGAGCCAGGCCAAGCCAAGCGAAGCTGGGGCCGCGGGTGTCTCCCGGGTGCGCCCTGGGGTACACTGCCGCCACGGCCAGCCCCGTTCGCCACGCTGTCCGTCGTATCTGCCCCCAGCCCTCGTAGCTCAGATGGATAGAGCAATCGCCTCCTAAGCGATAGGTCGTGGGTTCAAGTCCCGCCGAGGGCACCAATGTCTTCAGTGCCTTAGGGCGCTTTTTCCTCCCTGAGAATCTCCATTGGCACGCTGTTGGCAAAGTGGAGACTCAGTATGGCCACGATCCGCAAGCGCGGAGACCGCTACCACGTCCAGATCAGGAAGAAGGGACATCCTACCCAAACCAAGTCCTTCGGTAAGAGGGCAGACGCGGTAACCTGGGCGAAGACTGTCGAGTCGCAGATGGAGAGCGGGTTGTTCCTCGACACGTCGGAAGCCGAGCGGACGACCCCAGGCGCAGATCGGGACCAAGACGCCCCCGATGCGCGTCTGCGCAACTTTTCTGTTTGCCCTCACGAGCAATATCAAATCCAACACCGATCGGGGGCGGGAAATCAGCGCCGCCTTTTGACGCACTGCAGGTACAAAGCATTCGAGATGCGCTTTCAGGACTGGCTATCGCCGGCTGGACTTCGCCGACACGACCCACCCAAAGGAGGATGGCCCCTATGGCGTCTTGCCGCCTGGCCGCCACCTGATGACAGACGACTCCCTTTGGGAGGTGGGGACCTTCCCGATTCGCGGCACCAATCGCTGGCACATGGGCGGCCAGGCGCAGTTGCGTGACCAGGCGTGGGACTCTCTGGATCGTCTGCACGCCCCACCGGCGGACGTCTTTTATGCGGTGGCCGAGGCCAGCCAGCATAGCCTGGGCGGTCTGCCTGTCGAGGCCGGCAACGTCAACACCGGCAAGGTCGCCCGCACAGTGCAGTGGGCGAAGATCTCGCTCGCCGAGGAGCAGTCTCTGGACACCAAGACCGATCACCTGCTCAAGGATGTCGGGCTCTTTCGCCCGGAGTAAGCACGCGCTGGGTTTCGCGTGTTCCGTCCCGGGAGTTCCCTCCCTCGGGGCTCGAGGATGATTAGAGTCAATGGAGTCCTAAACAGCTCTTCCTTCTACGGATCATCCATTTCGGGACTACTTCCTGGATGGGACACGGATAGGCAGTCACCGCTGCTATTTCGGGTAATTGCATTCCACGACCATGACTACGCCCTCCTCGTCCGGCAGTGCTTGCACCGCATCGGCCGAGGTCCCATCAGGGCATTTCACGATGAGCGTGCGCTCACTTTCATCGGTGTTCGCATCCCCTAGCCACGTTTCGTCGCGCGCGTGAATTGCGAGCGCATCGAGCAATTCGCAGGGCAATGTCCGGGTTGCGTACTGACTTGCGCCGGTCGCGTCCGCTGACTGAGTGCGCGGCCGCGGCCCTCCGGAATCGGGGCTCCCCTAAATGGGGAGACCCCGTCGGGGCGGCTTAGCGATTTGCAGCGTGGTAGGCAATGAAGTCGGCGGCGCGCAGCGGCTGGGAGAAGTAGAACCCCTGGACCCGGGCGACGCCGGCAGCCACCAGGGTGTCGAGTTGCTCCCGGGTCTCGACCCCCTCGGCGATGATCTCCAGGGCCGCCCCTTGGCGCAGGGCGCTGAGATGGTCGAGCCAGGGCGGCGGTCCCGGGTGGGCGGGGCTGCCGATCTGGGAAACCAGGGAGCGGTCGATCTTCAGGATGTGAAAGCTGCAGCGTGACAGGACGACCAGGTTGCGACCGCTGAAGGTCACATCGTCCAGGGCGACCCGTGTTCCGTATCGGCTCGCCGTGCCCAGGGCCATGACCCCCTGGCGGTCCGGATAGCCGCGTTCGGTGATCTCCAGAACCATCTTGTGGGCCTGATCGAGCAGCCCGGCACGCTCGGCCGCATACTCAATCCCACCCCGCCCGATGATCTCGGGCGGTACGTTGATGCCGATCTGCACCTGGTCGTGGGCGCGCAGCCAGTCGCCAAGCTCGGCGGCGACCGTATCGATGACCCAATAGGTAAGAAGCCCCGAGACCGGCGTCTCCTCGATCACGGGGATGAACCGGTTGGGCATCACGACCCCGCTCACGCGGCGCCAGCGCGCCAGGGCCTCGGCACCGACGCAGCGCCCCTCGGGTACCGCCATCAGTGGCAGGTATTCCAGGAAGAGCTCGCCGCGCCTCAGTGCCTCGCGTACGTCCTCCGGGGTGATCGGCACCTCGCCGCTCGCCTCGGCCCCACACCGATCCCGTTCGGTGCTTCTGTCCATCAGTCCACCCAGACGCGGGCGTTGCGGAAAAGCCGCAACCAGGGACCATCCTGACCCCAATGGTCTGGTCGCCAGGCATTCTGCACGCCGCGGAACAGCCGCTCGGGGTGGGGCATCAAGATCGTGACCCGCCCGTCCCGGTTTGTCAGCCCCGTGATGCCCTCGGGGGATCCGTTGGGGTTGGCGGGATAAAGTTCCGCCACGCCACCGTTATTCTCCACGTAGCGCACGGCGGTGAGTGGACGAGCCGCGGCGAGGTGGGCGGCATCGCGGAACTCCGCCCTGCCCTCCCCGTGGGCCACCGCGATAGGCAGGCGGGAGCCCCCCATGCCCGTCAGCAGCACCGAGGGGCTGTCCAGCACCTCCACCATCAGGGTGCGCGCCTCGAACTGCTCGGAGCGGTTGCGCACGAAGCGCGGCCAATGGTTGGCCCCGGGGATCAACTCCTGGAGGTTGGAGAGCATCTGGCAGCCGTTGCAGACCCCGAGGGCAAAGGTATCCGGGCGCTCGAAGAAGGCCTGGAGCTGGTCCCGGGCCCGGGGGTTGAAGAGGATGGTCTTGGCCCAGCCCTCCCCTGCCCCCAGAACGTCGCCGTAGGAGAAGCCCCCGCAGGCGGCCAGCCCCCGGAAACGCCCGAGGTCCACCCCACCGGCGATGATGTCCGAGAGGTGGACGTCTACGCATTCGAAGCCGGCTGCATGGAAGGCGGCGGCCATCTCTACCTGGCCGTTCACCCCCTGCTCCCGCAGGATGGCGATGGCAGGACGGGCGCCCCGCTCCAGATAGGGGAAGGCGATGTCGTCGTCGGGGTCGAAGCTGAGCCGGGCATGGAGCCCCGGATCGGGCTCGGCGATGCGCTCGAAGGCCTGCTGCGCGCACTCCGGGTTGTCGCGCAGGTGCTGCATCCGGAAGCTCGTCTCGGACCAGATGGTCTGCAGCCCGGCGCGGCCGGCGGCGAAGACCGGCTGGTCGTGCCGCACGATGCGGATCTCCTCGCCCTCGGCCAAGGTGCCGATCACTGGGCTGAAGTCGGCGAGTCGGTGCTGCTCCAGGACCTGCAGCACGTCGTCGGTGTCCGTATGGCGGACCTGGATCACCGCGCCCAACTCCTCGCTGAACAGGGCCGCCAGGTCGTCCGGACCAATGGGGCCAAGATCCACCTCCAGACCGCAGCGCCCGGCAAAGGCCATCTCGCACAGGGTGACGAGGAGGCCACCGTCGGAGCGGTCGTGGTAGGCGAGGATGAGCCGCTCCTGGGCGAGCTCCTGAATGGCCGCGAAGAAGCGCTTGAGACGCGCCGGGTCGTCCAGATCCGGTACCCCATCGGTCGCAGGGTCGCCGAGCTGGCCGTAGACCTGGGCGAGACAGGAGCCGCCGAGCCGGTTCCTCCCCCGCCCCAGGTCGATCAGGATCAGGTCGGTATCGCCCTGGTCGGTGCGGAGCTCTGGGGTCAGGGTGACCCGGGCGTCGGTGACCGGGGCGAAGGCGGAGACGATCAGCGACAAAGGGGCTGTCAGGGTATGGCACTCCCCGTCCGGGCCCTCCCAAACGGTGCGCATGCTCATGGAGTCCTTGCCCACCGGGATGGCGACGCCCAAGGCCGGACACAGCTCCAGGCCGACGGCACGCACCGTGTCGTAGAGCCGGGCGTCCTCGCCGGGGTGACCCGCGGCGGCCATCCAGTTGGCTGAGAGCTTGATGTCCCCGATGGATGCGATCCGGGCGGCGGCGATATTGGTGATGGCCTCGCCGACCGCCATGCGCCCCGAGGCGGGGGCGTCCAGCAGGGCAAGAGGCGTGCGTTCCCCCAGGGCCATGGCCTCGCCGGTGAGGCCCCGGTAGTCGCTTAAGGTGACCGCGCAGTCGGCCACCGGCACCTGCCAGGGGCCCACCATCTGGTCCCGCGCCACCTGGCCGGTGATGCTTCTGTCGCCGATGGTGATCAAGAACGTCTTGTCCGCCACTGCGGGGAGCGAGAGCACCCGGCGCGCCGCCTCGACAAGATCCATGGTGTCCGTCACCAGGGGATGCCGCGGCGGCGCCACCCGGCTGGCCTCCCGGTGCATATGCGGTGGCTTGCCGAACAGGAGCTGCATGGGAATGTCGATCGGGGCGTCACCGAAGTGGGCGTCCGAGAGGATCAGGTGTTGACCCTCCGTCGCCTGCCCCACCACCGCGTAGGGGCAGCGCTCCCGCCGGCAGATGGCCTCGAATTCGGCGAGGCGCTCCGCCGCGATGGCCAGTACATAGCGCTCCTGGGCCTCGTTGCACCAGATCTCCAGGGGGGTCATCTGGGGCTCGTCGTTGGGGACGGCGCGAAGGTCGAAACGCCCCCCCCGCTCCGCGTCATGCACCAGCTCCGGCAGGGCATTGGAGAGTCCGCCGGCGCCCACGTCGTGGATAAAGAGGACGGGGTTGCCCTCCCCCCGCGCCCAGCAGCGGTCGATCACCTCCTGGCAGCGGCGCTGCATCTCCGGGTTGGCCCGCTGCACCGAGGCGAAATCCAGGTCCTCCGCGGAGGCCCCCGAGGCCATGCTGGAGGCCGCCCCGCCACCCAGTCCGATGAGCATGGCGGGACCGCCCAAGACCACTAGGGGGGTCCCGGCCGGAAAGGGCCGCTTGCCGACGTGCTCCGCGCGGATATTGCCCAAGCCCCCAGCGAGCATGATGGGCTTGTGGTAGCCGCGGAGCTCCGGCCGGCCGTCCGGCCCAGGCACCGCCTGCTCGTAGGTGCGGAAATAGCCGGCCAGGTTGGGCCGCCCAAACTCGTTGTTGAAGGCCGCGGCCCCGATGGGTCCCTCCAACATGATGTCCAGGGCCGAAACGATGCGATCGGGGCGGCCAAAATCCTGCTCCCACGGCTGCTCGAAATCGGGGATGCGCAGGTTGGAGACAGAGAAGCCGGTGAGCCCCGCCTTGGGCTTGGCCCCCTGCCCCGTCGCCCCCTCGTCCCGGATCTCGCCCCCCGAGCCGGTAGCCGCCCCCGGGTCCGGGGCGATGGCGGTGGGATGGTTGTGGGTCTCCACCTTCATCAGGATGTGGATGGGCTCCTCGTGCTCCCCATAGATCCCCGTCTCCGGATCCGGCAGGAAGCGCCGCCCCTCCCAGCCCGCGATTACCGCTGCGTTGTCCTTGTAGGCGGACAGCACGCCCTCGGGAGACCGCTCCGTGGTGTGGCGGATCATGCGGAACAGGGACAGGTCCTGTCGCAGCCCGTCGATGGTCCAATCGGCGTTGAAGATCTTGTGCCGGCAGTGCTCGGAGTTGGCCTGGGCGAACATCATGAGCTCCACGTCCGTGGGGTTGCGGCCCAAGGCCTGGAAGCTCTCCACCAGGTAGTCGATCTCATCGCCCGAAAGGGCCAAACCCAGCTCGCCGTTGGCCCGTTCCAGGGCCGGACGCCCGCCGCCCAGGACGTCCACCCGGGACAGGGGTCTGGGCTCATGATGACCGAAGAGACGCTCTACCTCCGCCAAATCGAGGAGGACGACCTGCGTCATCCGGTCATGAAGCAGGACCGCCGCCCCGCGCAGCTCCACGTCCTCCAACGGCGCCCCAACGGTCGTCAGATAGAAGGCGGTACCCCGCTCCAACCGGCGCACCCGGGTGAGCCCGCAGTTATGGGCGATGTCGGTGGCCTTGGTGGACCAAGGGGAGATGGTCCCAGGTCGCGGCACCACCAGCACCAGCTGACCCTGGGGCTCGTGACCCGGCAGGCGCGGGCCATAGCGCAACAGCCGCTCCAGGACGACCCGCTCCCCCTCGGCCAACGCGCCGTCCAGATCCGTGAAGTGCAGGTGCTCCGCATAGACCCCGAGGGCCCGCCCGAGGGCCTCGCCGAGCCGCGCCTCGAGCTTGCGGAGCCGAAAATCCGAGAGTGCGGGGGCGCCGCGGATTACGAACATGATGGCCTCCCTGGGGAACGGGTGCGGACTGTTCTGGGACCTGATGATAACCTGGGCCGCGGGTTGTCATGCATCCCGGGCGGGAATCGGCGGGCGTGCCCCGACGCGGCAAGTTTCGGCCCGACGATCAGCGTGAAAGTCGCGCCGGGAGCGCGCTCCAATTCTCCCTCTCCCGCTGGGCTGTCTATTACCCGCACTGGAGACAGTCCGTCACGGGCCGGCTGGGATGGAGGGATGGAAGATGCTGAAGGTCGCGGTGATATCGGCGAGTCGATCGAGCCCGCGCCAGATCACGGTGGCACCGGGATGCCCGTCGCCTTTGCGTGCGAGGAACCCGCCGAGCTGGGCGACCATGACCATCGCCTCGCCCAGGGTGGGGGGTGTCTCGGGCGGGTTGGGGGTGCGCTGATGGTAGCAGGCGAGCGCCTTCCAGTCGGCCTCGGCGAAGAACACCGAGCAGGGCACCGCGGGGACCTCGCGGCCGAGCTTGGTGAGGTGCATGACGCGCCAGGCGACCACCAGATCGATGGCGAGGCAGGCCTGCAGGCTATCGGCGTCGCCGAGGCGGCGATCTTCGATGCGGCAGCCGCTTTTGAGCGTGCGATGAAACACCTCGATGTTCCAGCGTGCGGCATACCACTGCAGGCGCTCGAGGGTCTCGTCCAAGGTCAGCGTGGGCACCGTGGTCAGCAGCAACCATTCGACCGGCTCGCTGCCGGCGGGTGGGTCGAGCTCACAGGCATAGACCGCCCACAGCGCGAGCGTCGGGGCGGTGCTCAGGCGCTTGGGCGGGCACAGTTGGAGCGGCGCGGCGCGCAGTGCCAAGTTGGCACGGCGCGCCGGGCGCCCGCCGCGGGCGGGGATCTGCAGCGTGCAGCCGCCGAGCAGCGGCTGTGCGGGCAGGTGCTGCCAGAGCGGCACGTGGGTCTGCTCGTCCTCAACTTGGCGCTGGGTGGTGCGGCTGGCGCGCACCAGCAGGTGCGGGCCCTGAGGGTCCGCGACGGCGGCCTGAAACAGCTCGTAGAGGTCGGCCTCGCGGTCGGCGATGTTGACCAGGCGGGTGGTGGGACACAGCCGCTGCACCTCGGCGGTGCGCTGCAGGCTGGTGAGCCAGCGGTGGCTCTCCTTGTCCTCGATGGGACGGGTCTTGCGCCTTTGTGCCTGACCCATCTGCTGGGGGTCGCGCGCCCACACCTGGATGTCGATCAGCCCGAGCGGCACCCCCGCGGGGGTGAGCGCCAGGGTGTCGTGCAGCTTGAGCCCCTGGGCGGCGTCGGCGCGGGTGTTGATTGGCCCCAGGTCGCGGGTGGCCGGGTGGGCACTGTAGTTGAGGCTGGTGGTGTCCTGGGCGACGAGCACCAGGGGCTGCTCGCCGATGCGCGCGACGGTGGCCGCGTAGTGGGGGGCGAGCAGGGTGGGCAGGTCCACTTGGGGATTGTGCAGAAAGCGGTAGGCGGCCTTAGTCTGACTCGCGCAGCCGTTGAGCGCCACGCCGATGGGGGCGGTGGGATGCGCGGCAAAGGCCTCGGCCAGGTGCACCAGGCGCGGGCGCAGGCGGGCATCGGGGAAGTCCACCCGCCCGAGCTCCTGCTCGGCCCAGGAGGCGCCCGGCTCGGGTGCGGGCGCCGGGCGCAGCACCGGGGCCGGGCGTCGGCACAGCACCGCGCGCCAATCGCGCTGCAAGGGCAAGACGTAAATCCCCTTCTTGCCCAGCGCCTGGGCGTTGTCGCGATCCTGGCGCCCGCGCCCGGCGCTCTCCCCCAGGCGCTGCCAGTTAGCCGCCTTATAGACGGTGCCGGCATAGCGCTGCTCATCGACAAAGGTCTCCAGCAGCACCGGGGTGGTGCCGTAGCGCTGGGGCCAGTCCGCACGCAGGCGCGCGGCGGCGAGCGCCAGCACATGCGAGCCGAGGTTGGCGACTGTGATGCTCGGCAGGAGGAGAAAGCGGCTGTTGGCCACCACCCGGGTGAGATTGGCCCGGCGGGCATGGGCGCACCAGCCGATCCAGTCATCGCGCGGCGCCAACTGCCAGGCCGCGGCACTAAACGCCAGGGCGCCGAGCCAGCCGAGGCGCGCCGAGCGGATCAGGTAGCGCTGCTGGGCCCCGCACAGCGGCCCGCCGCCCAAGGGGTGATAGCGCTGCATCATCGCCTGGTAGAGCGCCGAGCGCGCCCGCCCCTCGACCGCCACCAACTCCAGCGCACCGAGCTCGGCGAGGGTGCCGGTGAACACCGGCGCGGTAAACGGCTCCACGGCTGCAGGCGGGCGCGCCTGCGGGGCCGCCCGCTGTGGCGCGGGCAGCGCAATGAGACCCTGCTGCTGCAACGCCAGCAGCGCCTTGCGGCCGCTGACCTCGCACGGCTGGCCGTTGGCGCCACGCCAATCGAGCCAGCCGCACACCCGCCGGGCCAGGGCACTGCGGCTGATGCCGGGCTCGCCCGCCGCCACGCGGATGCGCTCGATGAGCGAGGCGGTGAAGGTCTCCCCGAACAGTCGCATGGGGCACGACAGTACCGCCGATCAACGGCTGTGTCCAGTATGTCCCCCAGATAGCCCAGGGGGAGAGGGCGAAAAGGAGCGCGCACAGCGCGACTTCCAAGGTAAACAGAGGGGCGCATGTCATGATGTGGGAGCAGACGCGGTGGCAAAGCGCTGGCGTAGAGAGTTCGCCCG
>Ga0209254_10007164_pt1 | contig 10280 bp, 8 predicted proteins | sample FrelakmetDIP11DI_FD_187148 | JGI IMG/M metagenome (GOLD analysis project Ga0209254, IMG submission 187148) | Freshwater lake sediment microbial communities from the University of Notre Dame, USA, for methane emissions studies - DIP11 DI (SPAdes)... | ecosystem: Environmental > Aquatic >...
ACCTTTCCAGGAGACCCAAATGATTTCCCGAATGCCCCGCCTCCAACGGATATTTTATCCAATCCGACGGAGGGAACCCTTGGTACAGAGGTGATTCTTAGCGGTTCGGGCTTCGAAGCCACGAAGGGTAAGGTCGTCCTAGGCAGCGCCTTTGCAAGGATCTCCCAGGATGGTTGGACTGATACTACAATTTCCTTCACCGTTAACAAGGCACTTCCGGCTGGACCTCATGATGTAACTATCTATCCTCGGCCATATGGCGCAAATCCCCCTATCCTCCTCGCCAGTGCCTTCACCATAATGGATCCTGAGTTAGGAACTATTTCAGCGATTAACGGTACCCCGGGTGCGGAGATTACCATTGACGGCAGATTTTTCAGTACCAAGAAAGGGAGGGTCTACCTTGAGGACCCGACCACCGGAAAGAAAAAGAGGTGCAAGGTCACCTCCTGGTCCATGGACCCTGTTACTGGTGTAAGTCAGGCTACATTCATCGTACCCAAGATATCAAAGATTTTTCCGGCAGGAACGTATCAGTTGGTGGTCACCAACAAAGTAGGAACAACCGCACAAACAACCTCTTTTACAGTAGGTTTTTGAATATAGCCAGAAAAAGGGCTGGGGATTTGACCTCAGCCCTTTTTCTTTATTTATTTGTTGTTTGTTACATATGGTAATTTTTAGCAAATCTTACAAAGAGTGCTGTTTGTTTGTAGGTGCAAGACGCAATTTTTGCCATCAGCCAATTTTAAAAAATGTTCTAAGATAACTTACTGATGCACTTCACAAAATTTACGAGGTGCCAGCTTTGCAACCTGCGTCCGTTTGCAAACAGCAATAGTCGGATACATCCTCTTACCCGGCCTCGCCATATCCTTCAAATTGAGATCATTCGACAGTTTTGTCGTACATTTTCTCGCAAAACGACAAAAATGTAAGCAGTTTTCGCGTTGATAGAGGATTTATCCAATTATATCAATTCATTTTAGACAAGTATTCTAGGCATAAGAATTGCCATAGATACTGCAGAGCCTAAGAAGCTATGAATAGAGACATGGAGCACAATAAAAAATTGAGGAGGTCATGATGAAACGATTTGCAGGGGTTGCAATTATTCTGTTATTACTTTTCACCGTCCAGGTTCAAGCTCAATCGGCTTGCGATTACGTCCTTTCGTTCGAGGACGTAAGTCTTTCAGGAACGTCCGCTGAAGATGGTTACTTGTTTTCAGGATTCTCGCAGTACGGGTATTACCTTGATATCTGTGGGATCTACACAGGTTCTACCACTGACTCAATTTATGCAGAACTATCGGATGATTCAGGTGTTTACTGGTTTGTGTACGGGACGATGATCTGGAACGAGGAGATGACAAGGGCATTTGTGCAGGCTTCCTACCTGGACGAGGTATACTCCACGTACCTTGATGGGACCGTCAGATATTCGCATGGATGGTACAAGATTTCCGCCAAGGGAGGGGACAATGATAGCTCCTCCTACATCGATATATACAAGAAAATTAATGGGACATGGGGCGCATACAACAATGCGATGGCCAGCGCAAGTCAGGGGGGAAGGACTAAATTCAAGAATCTGGATGCATCGAAAGTATCGGGATTGAGGGAGAAAATCCAGACACTGCCCGGTCAAGAACATAGGAGATTGAAAGTTGGAAAGTAAAATTGAGAAGCAAGAGCCCTCAAAAAGTTCTTTCGGTACTTGGGGATGAGATCACCATAAATAGTCTGTGGTTCGGTACCAAGGAGGTGAAGGTATACGAGGCGACCAGAAGCGCAAGGCCACATCTTACCTGGTAATCCTTACCTTTGGCAATTGCCCTCAAAGCTTGACTAGCAGGTGCAATCCTTGCCCTACATTATTCTATATTTTATTCGCAATATTGCCACTATTCTGACCGGACCGTATAGTCTACTTTAATGAGTCGATCCTTTGAGTCGCATGGAAGAGATCTGAAGGCCATCGGGACGAGTTTGTGGCGGTGAGTGAAGAATAGACTTGCAGGGGTCCCGCAATTATTGGACGCGAAGCACCAATGGGTGTAACGGGCAATTAGGCAAAGAACCTTTCGGTTAACCACTGTCTCACAAAAACTTAGGTGTGTTTAATCGCTACGACCTATAACCCGTAACCCGCAGCTCGGAACTGGTATGTCTCTGCCCCGAATATGATTGTTTATTGGGCTGAATTTACATTATAATGATGGATGCCCTTAATGAGACGCCTGCTCTATTTTGGCTATAGAAAACTTCTCGAACGGGAAGTCCGCAACAATGACCTTCCTGTCCACATCGGCCTTATCCTTGATGGCAATCGCAGATATGCCAAAGAGATGGGGTTTGACGATGTTACCATGGGCCACAAGGAAGGAGCAAAGAAACTCGACGATATGCTCACGTGGTGCGTTGAATTCGGCATCAAGATCATAACTATATGGGTTCTTTCCACGGACAATACGCAAAGGGATGAAGACGAGGTGGCGGCACTCCTCAAGGTCATCGAAGAAAAGATCATCGACCTTTCAAAAAACCCCATCATCAAAAAAAATGGCATTCAGATCAAAGCCCTCGGTAATCTTGACATTCTGCCTGACGAACTGAAAGAGGCGATCAGGAAATCCGAGATGTCAACAAAGGATCACACCAACCACATCCTCAATATAGCAGTTGGTTACGGAGGCCGGGAAGAGATCGTCGATGCAGTTAAAAGGGTCATCAGGGAGAAAAAGGCATGCTCACTTGAAGAGTTGGCCGATAATATCTGTGCTGACGATATCACAAACCACCTTTACACGTATGGAATCCCTGATCCGGATCTCATCATCCGTACAAGCGGCGAGATCCGCATGAGTGGGTTTCTACTCTGGCAGAGTGCCTACAGCGAGTTCTACTTCTGCGATGCCTTCTGGCCTGTTTTCAGAAAGATAGATTTCCTCAGGGCGATTCGAAGTTACCAGCAACGGAACAGGAGATTCGGTCGGTGAGTGACGACACCGATAAGATATCCTGCCTCAAAAACATCGAGCTTTTTAAAGATCTCAAGGAAGAAGAGCTCCAAAAGATTGCAAGCAAACTGACTGAAAAGGTTTATCCACCCAACGCGGTTATTCTTAAGGAAGGGGCCTCCGGCGATACAATGTTCTTTATCAAGGAAGGCTTGGTTGAGGTAAAAAGGAAGGAGCCCTACATGGGGGTTAACCTGACAGTGACAACCCTTGGCAAGGGCGAATGCTTTGGCGAGATGGCCCTGTTGAACGAAACACCACGATCTGCAACCGTGCTTGTCGCGACTCAACCAACAACAGTTCTCCTCCTTGAAAAGGGGGATTTCAATGAACTCCTGCTACAATACCCGCCCTTAGCCCTTTCCCTGAACAGAATTCTTGCAGGGCGGATTGAGGAAATGAATTTGCAGAAAGGTCTCGGATTTATCTCTTTGTCGAGGCTGAAACCAGACCCTGATATCCTCGGTCTTATCCCTGAGCAGATTGTCAGCGTCCACAAAGTGCTTCCTGTTGCATATTCCCACAACACCCTTACCCTTGCCATGGTGAATCCCAATAACCTGCTGGCAATCGATGAGGTGAGGAAGTTTGTCAGGGGAGTCGCTATTGAACCTATTGTGGTAGCTGAAGAGGATTTTAAGAGGTTTATGGAGAATGAATATACAAAGATTGTCGGGAAGGGAGCGAACGGAAGGCTGTATAGTAAACATTCCCTCTTCGATAGTATCGATTCCCTCCAGTCTGATATCCTGAAAGAGATTGAGTTCGAAGAGGGCATTGAGGAAGATGCCGGTGTGACTGACCTTGAGCAGGAGGCAAAGGGCGCCCCTATTATCAGGCTAGCCAATACAATCATAGCAATGGCAATCAAAAAGGGGGCGAGTGACATCCACCTGGAGCCAATGGAAAAGGAAGTGAAGGTCCGCTTCAGGGTGGACGGGATGCTGAGGGAAGAGATGGTCCTCCCGAAAAAAATACAGCTTCCCCTTGTCAGCAGGATCAAGATAATGTCCAAGCTTGATATTACCGAACGACGACTTCCTCAGGATGGCAGAACTACCTTAAAAGTGAGTGACAAGCCGATCGACTTCAGGGTTTCTTCTATACCGACAAAATTTGGCGAGAAGATCGTTACCCGTATTCTCGACAAGACAAATACAGTGCTTGGCCTCGACAAGCTTATAATTGACCAGGACACGTTGGCCCTTATCCGCGAGATGATCAGGAAGCCTTACGGTATCATATATGTAACAGGGCCGACAGGGTCGGGGAAAAGCACGACCCTCTACAGCGCCCTCTCAGAGTTGAACAGCCCGGATGTCAATATATCAACCGTAGAGGATCCCATTGAATATGACATTTCAGGCATCAATCAGGTGCAGGTGAACCCCGATATAGGGCTCGATTTTGCCAGGGTTTTAAGGGCATTCCTGAGACAGGACCCTGATATCATCCTTGTTGGAGAGACCAGGGATACAGAAACTGCAAAGATCGCAGTTGAAGCAGCCCTTACCGGGCATCTGGTGTTTACAACCCTTCACGCAAATGATGCACCTGCAGCATTCATGCGACTTATGGAGATGGGGATTGAACCATTTCTCATATCGACCTCAGTGATTGGTGTGATTGCCCAGAGGCTTGTGAGGAGAATATGCACTGTATGCAGGGAAACATACAAGCCCGATATAATGGTCACCCGTTATCTTGGCCTTCCCGAAGAGACTGAACTGTACAGGATTGTCGGCTGTGAAACCTGTGGTTTTACCGGATACAGGGGCAGGGTTGGAGTGTACGAAGTCTTGGGTATTAATGATACAGTCCGGCATCTCATTGCAGAAGGAAGCGATACGCAGATAATTCGGGCAGAGGCAATGGATAAGGGTATGAAATCCCTGAAGGACTACTGCCTTATTCTTCTTCAAGAGGGCTTAACAACGGTCGACGAAGTTCTCAGAACAGTGGCAATTCAGCCTTGAAGCATAAATCACTCGTCAAGTCTCGAGTTCTATCTTCATTCCTAAGGGTTTTACTCTATTCTTGTGCCCTCCTCCTTATTATTATGATTTTCTATCTTTACCACAATGGTGGTTGGCGGGAAATCATCCACTACTATCGTTTCTTCCTGAATCCCAGAAAGTTAGGAGAATTTATCGCTTCCTTCGGGAACCTCGCTGCTTTTATTTTTCTTCTTGTACAGATTTTGCAAGTAGTAGCAGCTCCAATCCCCGGCGAGATTACCGGATTGGTCGGGGGTTTTCTCTTCGGCAAGGTATGGGGTTCTATTCTCTCGACAGTTGGACTTACCCTGGGCTCTGTACTCGCTTTCTGGGTAGCACGGAAATTCGGGATGCGGCTAGTTGAAAAGGTGGTGAAGAAGCACTACATTGATAAGTTCAATTTCTTCGTCACCCACAAAGGCCTTTACATTACCTTTGTGATGTATCTTCTGCCGGGATTTCCCAAAGACGCCCTCTGTTATTTCCTTGGCCTCACTCACCTGAGGTTTCTGGATTTTGTCCTCATGAATCTCTTCGGGAGGTTTCCCGGAACGCTGATTCTTACCATGCAGGGAAGCGCAGTGCGCACTGAGCACTGGTGGGAGCTTTTCTGGCTCATTATAATAATGGTTGTAATGGTTGTAGCCCTTTACTTCTCAAGAAACTATATTATTGAATCTGTTAGGAAAGTTACCCGTTCATTGATCCGATCAGTAATACGAAGAAAGAAGAAGAAACGCGGCAAGACAAAACCTATAGTACGCAAAGATGTCGAGTGAATGTTTTTTTAAATAGGTAATCAGGAACTTAAGGCTTAGGGTTCCGAAGATAAAAGCTGAAATTACCCCTGCAAGATAGATATCGATCCCGCCTCCCTGGAACTGAATGTGCCTTGCCTCATATAGTGATGTGCCAAGGATAATCGGAATTGCAAGAAGAAAGGAAAAATCGATAGCAGAATTGCGTTTCAGTCCAAGGAGTATGCCTGCCACGATGGTGATTCCGCTTCTTGATGTGCCGGGTACAAGGGCTATAGCCTGGGCTACACCAATCAGAAAGGCTATGGGGTAGGAAAGTTCCCGACTTTCCACAAGAATCCTTTCGCACAACAACATAAGAATGGAGACGCCAATAAGGGTAAAAATTGTTACATAGGGCGTCCTGAGAGAATCCTCGATAAAATCCTTGAAGAGGAGACCAACAACCGCTGCCGGTATGGTTGCCACGACAATCTTGAGGAGGAGTGCGTGACGGAACCTCTTGTGCCAGATGTCGATAAGCCCCTCAATACATACGTTGAAGAACTGCCTTCCGTAAATGAGTAATATCGCCAAAAGGGTGCCGAAATGGAGCATTACATCGTAGGTGAGCTTATTAGTACTACCGTCTTCAATTTTCAAGAACCATGGAAGGATTATAAGGTGTGCTGAGCTGCTGATGGGCAGAAATTCAGTAACACCCTGAAGGGCGCCAAGAAAGATGCTTTCGAGAATGGTCACGAGAGGTCTCCAGGCAGGAACCTGAAACCTATTTCAAGGGAATCGGTGTTGAGTGACGAAGGAATTGGCGGGAGAGGGTCTACAGAACGGAGAACCCTGAGGATCGATTCATCATATACCCTGTTGCCCGATCTTTTTTCTATGTTGATATCGACAATACGCCCATCTTTCCTGATCCGGATGGTAACAACAGTCTCAAGGGTCTTGCTGTATTTACTCATCCCGGGAAGGCCCCAGGCGTTCTTGATTTTTTCCCAGACTCCAAGCATGTACTGCTGAGATGCCGGATCGATCGGCCTGCCACCGCCTTCACCTGAACCGGGCAGACCTCCGCCGCCTCCTGATCCGCCGCCACCCCATTTTTCGGGTCCGTGTGAGGATTTGCTTTGAGAGACGTCAAGGTATTCTGTTTTCTTCTTCATGTCTCTGAGTCGCGCTTCCAGGTGGCTTAACTCTTCCTTGGAAGGTGATGCTTTTGCAGGAGGGGCCTTCTGTTTTGACAGGGAAACTGCTTCCTTCTCCGTCTTCATGGGCACAGGTTTATGTTTTGCAGAAATCTGCTTCTTTTCCTTTGGCGCAGGGGCAGGTTTTTCAGGGGCGCTTTTTTGCTCAACTACAGGCTTTGACTGTGGTAGGCCAACCCCCTTACCGCCTCCACCTCCGCGAATATCCCCCACAAGACCTACCGAATAAGCAGAGGAAAGGTCAAACTTCCTATAGGGTTTTTTAATAGATACGCTAAAGGCGGCCATAACGATAATATGGAGGATGGTTGAAATAACGAGAAATTTATACCAGCTTTCTTCCTTCATCACTCTTCAAGGGGTCTTGTGACAATGTTGATTTTCTCAACCCCTGCTTCACGGATCAGACCCATGCAACTGACGACAAATCCATAAGGCACTTCCTTGTCGGCCCTGAGGTAGATCTCCTTCGTGGACTTGTTGGAGAATAATAACTGAATGGCAGCCTTAAGGTCTTTTACAACCAGCTTCTTTTCGTTAAGAATGAGCCTCTGGTCTTTTGTAATGTTGAGGATTTGCGGTTCATCTTTCGTAGGTAAAGGCTTCGTCGTGACTTTTGGGATGTCGATATTCATACCGTGTTGCATCATTGGTGCGGTGATCATAAAGATTATGAGAAGGACGAGCATTACATCGACAAGGGGAACGATATTTATTTCGGAGAGAGGGCCTTTTGAATCCCTGTTTGATTTCATTTCTCAAGGATGTTGATGATGTACATGGATGCATTTTCCATTTTGGAGATGATCCTTTTTAGCCTTCCATGAAAATAGTTATAAGCAAGGACAGCCGGGATAGCTGTGGCAAGACCAAGGGCAGTAGCAATGAGGGCCTCGCTTATACCCGGAGCAACGACTGCAAGGCTTGTGGTGCCCCTCACGCCTATTTCCCTGAACGAATCCATTATTCCCCATACGGTGCCAAAGAGGCCTATGAAGGGGGCAGCATTTGCTGTTGTGGCAAGAAATGAAAGCCGCCGCTCCAGTTTCTCTGTTTCTTCGGATATAACTATTCTAAGTGTGTTTTCTACGACAGGCAACACATCGGTTTGCGGGCCTGGGTTTTCCTTTTGACGTGATGCAATTTCTTTGTAGGAACTGACAATGAGGCGGTAGAAAGCATTGTCAGGGCTTTCCCGGTAGGCAGTGATAACCTTCTTGAATGAATCAGCATCCTTGACTGCCTTGATGAATCGTTCACCCTCTTTCTCTGTTTTACTGAACTGTTTCCATTTTAAAAACATGATTGTCCATGAAATAATGGAGAAGAGCACGAGGATAAAAACTACAACCTTGGCAACAGGCCCTGCAGATGTGAGAAGACCAAGGATTCCACCAGTATATAAATCTACATTCGACATAGCTTTCTTGTGGATTATACAATAGTATCCGGCCAATTTCAATGAAAAAGCCCTCAATTAGGATTAAGGATTAAAGGGGTAAGGATTAACTAGCCCATTCTTGGGCGAGAAGGGGAGGCTCAGCGAGCTTTGCTCACTGAGGGGGCGACCCCGTTCATGACGGGACAGGCGCAAGTCCCATTAAAAATGAAACCCCCTGGGGGGGACCCAGGGGGAAGGGGGGTTATTATGAGAAGCTTATGGAGGTGAATTTCAGTTTTATTTACCCTGAGCAGCTTGTGAATTAACTAACTTTCTCGCTGAACTCACAGGTATTTTGTTAAATCTCATACTATAAATGGCTTCCAAAACCTTATATGTTATCTGTTTTTGGCCTTTATATTGTGAATTAATTAACATAGCTAATTTTAGTACATCATAAAATGTTTGTCAAGAGAAAATGTTTACTGTACCCCAACAAAATTTATTTTTTTTCTCAATAGCATTTATCGCTCTTTTGTCGGATCACGTTAGCCGACGGAGTCATTCGGGTACATTCTCATGTGAAGGGAGTTTCAGAACCTGGCCCGATGAAGCGGTTTCTTTTCTGCCACACAAGAGGATGATCATTTTCGTTCTAAGAAACATAAAGAGGGCCGTCAATGTAGAATGAAAATCCTTGACTTTTCCTCGCGTTTCACTATAATCCACATAAAGGATTACTATGTCAGCGAGGAGGGGTTTATGAAACGACATATGATTTTGGGTATTATCGTGGCGCTTGTGCTTTCCGCAAGCTGGGCATTCGGTCAAGGGCATGCCGACAAGGTCAAGGGTCCCTTTAAGAGCGGACCGGAAGTGACCGCGACCTGTCTTGGGTGTCATGAAAAACAAACCAAGGATTTCATGAAGACGGTCCATTGGACCTGGTCAAAGAAGCAGGAAGTCCCCGGGAAAGGGGTCAAGGACCTGGGCAAGAAGAATGCCATCAATAATTTTTGCATCGCCCTACCCAGCAACGAGCCTCGCTGCACAAGCTGCCACGCAGGGTACGGATGGAAGGATGCATCATTTGATTTCAACAAAGCAGACAATGTGGATTGCCTCATCTGCCATGACACTACCGGTACGTACAAGAAGATCCCAACGGGTGCAGGAGCTCCTGACGCAAAGGTGGACTTGGAAAAAGTTGCCCAAAGCGTAGGCAAGACGAGCAGGCAGACATGCGGAGCCTGCCACTTTTTTGGCGGGGGCGGGGATCATATTAAGCATGGTGATCTGGACAGTTCTCTTGGCGCACCAAATAGAGCCATGGATGTCCATATGGCAAAAGAAGGCAAGAACATGACCTGTGGTAGCTGCCACAAGGCTAAGGATCACGTTATCCCAGGGCAGGCGCTTTCAGTCTCACCTGCCGGAGGATTAACTCTGGATTGCGCTGATTGCCATAGTGCGAAACCTCATAAAAACACGGTGTACAACAAGCACATAGAAAAAATTGCTTGTCAGACTTGCCATATCCCAACATTTGCGCGAACCCTTCCGACGAAAGTCTGGTGGGACTGGTCCACGGCAGGCAAGGATGTGAAGGAAATACCAAAAGACCAATGGGGCCAGGTGCTTTACGACAAAATGAAAGGCGACTTCAAGTGGGATAAGGATGTAGTCCCCACGTACATGTGGTTCAACGGTTCCGTTGAGCGTCAACTACTCGGGGAAAAATTCGACCCATCAAAAACGCCGATTCACCACAACTACCCAATGGGGAAGAAGGGCGAGAAGAATGCCAAAATCTGGCCATTTAAAATAATGAAGGGAAAACAGATGTATGACCCAGAAAGTAACATTTTTATCGTTCCACAACTTTTCGGGGGCTATTGGAAGCATTGGAATTGGAAC
>Ga0209254_10007165_pt1 | contig 10280 bp, 10 predicted proteins | sample FrelakmetDIP11DI_FD_187148 | JGI IMG/M metagenome (GOLD analysis project Ga0209254, IMG submission 187148) | Freshwater lake sediment microbial communities from the University of Notre Dame, USA, for methane emissions studies - DIP11 DI (SPAdes)... | ecosystem: Environmental > Aquatic >...
TTCGGATCGCTTCCGCTTCGCCCTGCACGGGCCTGCGGAGCAGGCGATCCCGTTGGTGAGCCGCCTTGAGGGGAGCCACTGGCCGGATGTTCCCGGCCTTTCGTATAAAGACCGAAACGGCGGGATCATCCAGAATCCCAAAAAGAGCTGGGACGAGAAATATCTCGGGAAAGTCCGATGGGATAATCTTTACGTCGTGGGCGCCAACGGGATCACGCCCCTGCGGATCACAACCGGCCAGGTGCTGCAGCAGATCGGCTGTCCGCACGCAGCCCGGGTAATAGAGGCGGAAATCGACTATCCGGCATCCATCCGCGCCGGACAAGGGGAGAGAATCAAGCTCCCCGTGAGGGGCTGCAGCTTCTGCGATGTGGCGGCGGACAAGGGATTTCCAGGCAAGCTGGACATGGAAACGGTGCTCTGCCAAATCCGCTGCCTGCCGGAGGGAAGAGACGGCGGAAAGATTCCCTTTGAGCTCATCAATGAATACCCCCTTCCGGGACTTCCGGATTTGTTGAGAGCGGCAAACCGGAGCGGCATGCGGCTTTCCCAAATCAATCTCACCCTTCGGGCGGACGGGCTCATCGCAGGGGCCGCCCATTTGGAAGAAGCGCTGCGTGCGGCCCGGCAGATGGGGGTTTACCTGCTGTTGAGCGCGATCGGGTTCGAATCCTTTGACGACACCATCCTGCGAAACCTGAACAAGGGGATAAGCGTCCAAGAGAACCTGGAAGCGGTCCGGCTGATCCGCCGGCTCAAGGCGGAATTTCCACACCATCTGGGATATTCGACCCAGGAAGGCGCCATCCACGGGTTCATCCATCCCACTCCCTGGGATTCCCGGGAGATTTTCGCCGGAGCACAAAAAACCATGTATCTCTATGGCCTGCCAAACGACATACTGCCCCGTCACAGCATCCCCCTGATTATCCATCATGCTTCCGGGCTGGGGGCCTGGATACGGGAGATCGAGCAAAGAGAGGGGATCCGGTATAAACGATCCGGATCGATCATCTGCTGGTGGGAGGAGCCGGCCGGATGTTGATTTTGCCGTGATACCTGCAATAAAGACCGGATACGAAACGTCCGAACAATAGAGTTTTTTCCCACAAACGTGCCATGGCGGGATCTTTTTCTTCAACGACAGGAGATGACGCTCAATGGATCTTTATTCAATTGTGGAAGGCCCTTTGTTGTGGACCGTTTTTCTTGTTTTTTTGGCAGGCCTGCTCATCCGGTTCTCGTCCTTTTTATGCTCCGTCATCATAAGCACCCGAAAAAAAGAAAAAAGGCCGGCTCGCATCGCCTCGCTACTCGCACGCTTTCTTTTCCCCTTTCATAAGGCCTTTGCCGGGAAACCGCTTTATTCCGCCCCTCGTTATGTTTTCCATATATGTCTGTTTGTCGTACCGATCTGGTTGAGCGGGCATATCGTTTTATGGTCGGAATCACGATTCGAGTGGGACTGGATAGCCTTGCCGGAAGCCTGGGCCGATTGGATGACCTTGCTTTTACTGGCCATTGCTGCTTTTTTGCTCCTGCGGCGCTTGATTTCAGCCGAGATACGAAAAGCTTCTTCACCCTTAGACATCGTGTTGATCCTCGTTGCGGCCCTCCCCTTTATGACCGGGTACTTTTTAAAGCACGGGACGCTGGCTTCCATCCCTTTCCTGGATGACCACATGGCGACCATTCACATGGCATGCGGAGAGGCGATGATCCTGATGGCCCTTTTCCTCTTCTACAGGCCGCTGCTCGACACCCGGCGATGCACCGGCTGTGCCGCATGTGTGCAGAACTGCCCCACGGAAACCCTCGAAGCCGATGATAAAGGAGGCTTTCGCGTCTTCCGGTATGCTCACTTTCAGTGCATATGCTGCGGGTCATGTGTGAATGTCTGCCCGGAAGACGCTGCGGAATTGCGGCATGAATTGAGTGTCAAACGGCTCGTGCAAGTATTTTCAAAACGGGAAATAAGAACGGTCGAGCTGGAAGTCTGCAGGATCTGCGGAGCCTTTTTCGCACCCGAGCCCCAGATGAAAAAGATCGCATTGGCCCTCCCCCATGACTACATCCATTCCTGTCCAAGCTGCAGAAAGACCGGCATGGGAGGTCTTTTCCGCCGCCTTTCCCCGAGGCTTAAGAGCCCCTGAAAATGCGGCCTATAAGGAATGCCACAAAATGGGAATCGCTCATACGTTCACCATAATGAACATGCATGGGAAAGCCCGTCCTTTCTCGCCGAATCGATCCAAATCGGTCTTCAGGCAGGCATAGATAGAGCTATCTTATAGTGATGCCGTCTGAAAAGAATGACAAATGACGATTCCCATTGACAAAAGGGGAAATTATGGTGTAAATTTTTCTCGAATTCGTTCACGATAATGAACTGGCTGTTTCCAACCCAGCCCGCTGCAAAAATCGAAGAACCTTATGTGGGACACTAAGGAGCAAATCATGGCAATCGAAAAAGAAGAAGGGATGTCCACGGCCGAGAGTCTGCGACAGACAAGAACCTACGGTAAATTCCGATGCCACAATCCCACCTGTATGGAGCGGATTCAGCCGGAGAAAGGGAAAATGACCGCCAAGTGCCCGACATGCGGGATGGAGTACCGGGTCCATTGGGTCAATCCCACCCTGCCCCGCATTCGAGGTCCGGTATGGGATGTAAACCGAAAACTGGCAGAAGCGAAATTAAAGGAGAAGGGGGTAGAGTAATATGCCGTTAAACAGAAAAATCGCATATATTGACCTCACCACGGGTGATATCCAGACAAAACCGATTCCGCTTGAAGCAAGAAAGAAGTTCCTGGGCGGCAGGGGGCTGGACGCATATCTGCTCTACAACCATACGAAAAAGGGGTGTGATCCCCTGGGGCCGGACAACACCCTGATCATCAGCGGGGGCATTCTGACCGCCACATGCGCTTCGGCCACCGCAAGGACCCATGTCATGGCCAAATCCCCCCTGACCGGATTGCTCGGCAGCGCGAACATGGGCGGTTTTTTCGCTCCCGAATTGGCCTGGGCCGGATTTCATCACCTAGTCATCAAGGGGAAGGCGAAACATCCCGTTTACCTTTATGTCCACAACGGCAAAATCGAGATTCGGGATGCCCGGGGCATCTGGAGCCAGTCGGCGACGGACTCCCAGTGGGCCATCCGCGAAGACCTGGGCGACCAGGAAGTCAAGAGCTGCGTCTGCGGGCCCGCCGGAGAGAACCTGGTCCGGTTTGCGAACGTAATGACCGGGATCAAAAATTCCGGAGGCCGCACCGGGATGGGATGCGTCATGGGCTCCAAGAACCTCAAGGCCGTGGCCGCCCGCGGAACCATGGATATCAAGATCGCCCGGCCGGCCGAGGCCCTGGAATACAATAAGCGTTTCATCGACCAGATCGTCAGCGCCAAGGTAAATCAGACCCAGGGCGTCCTGGGAACGCCTTTCATCTGGGGCGCCACCAATTCCTGGGGTGGGGTCCGGAGCCGGAATTTTCAATACAACCAGTGCGAATACGCCGATGACATCGAACCCGAGCGGATCGACGAGATCTGCGAAGAGACCATGGGCCCCTACCATATGACGGGCTGTTTCGGCTGCCAGGTCCACTGCCGGGCCCAGTACAAGATTACCGACGGCCCCTATGCGGGAAGATACGACGAGGGACCGGAATACACCTCCCAGGGGGCATTCGGCGGCGAGACGGACACCCCCCGGGCGACCACGGTGCTCACCGGAAACCACCTGGTCAATCAGTTCGGCATGGACAACCTGGAAACCGGAAGCCTCATCTCCTGGGCCATGGAGCTTTACGAACTGGGCATCATCACCGCCAAGGAGACCGACGGGCTGGATCTGAGATTCGGAAACGACGAGGCAGTCATCGAAATGATCGAGCGGATCTGCTACCGGAAGGGATGGCTGGCGGACGCGCTGGCCGACGGCGGCATTGCCGCTTCCAAAAAGATCGGGAAGAATTCCTTCGATTACCTGATCCAGGTCAAGGGAATGAGCAACCTCCATTCCGACGAGCGGGCTACCCCCGGCCTGGCGCTGAACATCGCCACGGCATCGAGAGGCTCGGACCACCTGCGGAGCCGGCCGGCCATCGACCTGTACCATCTGCCGGAAACGGTGCTGAGAAAGATTTACAGCAATCCGGTCCCCTACGACGGGCCCCTGAGCTCCGAGCACACGGAGTATGTGGGAAAACCCTGGCAGGTCTTCTGGCAGGAAAACTGTTACATGGGCGTCGACTGCCTGGGTATCTGCAAATATCATACGACCTTCCTGGGAGCGACGCTTCCCAATTTCGAAGACTGGTCGAAGGTGCTCTATTACAACACCGGTCTGCAGATAACGCCCGAAGAGATCTGGAAGGTGGCAAGACGGTGCAACATGCTCGAAAGGCTCTTCAACCTGAGGGAGGGCCTGACAAGAGACGATCTCGAGAAAGGCGATATGCTCAACCATCGCTATTTTGACGAGCCCTGCCGAAGGGGGGCCATCGATGTCGTCGGCAGAAAGATCGACAAGGAAAAATTCATCCGGATGGTCGATGAGCTCTACGAGCACAAAGGCCTCGATAAAGACGGCGTTCCCAAACCGGAGACGCTGAAAGAGCTCGGCCTGGAAAACGAGCCTTCCCATCTGATCTGACACGAAATGGAGGAGATAAATGTCAAAAGCACTGTATATAGACTACCAGAAGTGCACGGGTTGCAGGCTCTGCGAGCTCGTTTGCTCAGTTTCCCATGACGGAATATCCAATCCTGCCAGAAGCCGGATCCGGGTGATGAAATGGGAGGCGGAGGGTCTCTACGTTCCCATGTCCTGCCAGCAGTGCCAGGACGCGCCATGCAAGCTTGTCTGCCCGGTCAAGGCCATCTCGCGGGATGAGGAGAAGGGGCACGTGTTCGTGGACTACGATGTCTGCATCGGCTGCCGCTCATGTATCGCTGCATGCCCCTTCGGCGCCATGAGCTTCAATCTCAAAGAGAAAAAAGTCTTCAAGTGCGACCTCTGTGACGGCACCCCTCAGTGTGTCCGCTTCTGTGAAGTGAAGGCCGTCGATTTCATCGACGTGGACGAGGTAAGCGTGATCAAGAAGAGAAGCGCCGCCAAACGGCTGTCCGTTGCCGGCAAAGAGGCGTCGGGGCTGGAGGCTCGCCTTCACAGGTAGATGGGGGAAACTGGAACCGATTTCCGATTTCGCGTATCCCCGGAGAAACTGCCGGGATAAGAATTCCTGACTTCTCATTGCATGCCTCTCGTCATCCGGGCAAGGCATCTATATGTCAAAGCAGGCGCGGTGATGATCCCGATGGATCAGGATTTCAACGGAAGAAAGGGAAACAAGGTCATCCTTGCGGGAATCCCGACAGCCGCACTATGTATCGCGGTTCTCTTTTTTCTGGCGACATCCTCCTCCTCAAACACCGGTGAAGCACAGGAAATGCCCGGAGAAATCGTCATCGAGAACAAGGTCTACCAAACCGATCGGAAGCGATCCGTATGGTTTTCCCACTCGAAGCATGCCGATACCTACGTGGAGGCATGCAACGAGTGCCACCACGAATACAGCAACGGCCGAAACGTCTGGCAAGAGGGCCAGCCCGTCAAGAAGTGCCGCACCTGCCACGATCCCTCGAAAAGCGAAGGAAGGGTCAAGAAGTTGAGCATTGCCTTCCATAATAGCTGTAAAGCCTGCCATAAAAAGCATGCAGCGGCCGGGGGCACGAATGCCCCTTACAAACAGTGCACGGACTGCCACGGAAAGCCGTAACGGAAGCATCGAATGTTCACATGGAAATAAATGAACTTGAAATACGTTCGGTTGGCGTGGATGTGGGAAGCTCAACCAGCCACTTGGCCTTTTCGAATCTGGTGCTGAAAAGAGACGAACTCTCAGCCACCCGCCGTTTCAAAATCCGGGAAAGAAAAATACTCTATGAAGGAAGAATCATCAATACGCCTTTACTAGATAATGACTCCATCGACATCGACCAGCTGTCCGTTTTTTTGAAAGAAGAATATGAGCGGGCGGGAATCGATCCGGCCGATATTCAGACAGGGGCGGTGATCGTTACCGGAGAGAGTGCCAAGAAACATAACGCCAAACAAATCGCGGAAGCGCTGTCCACTGACGCCGGAAAATTTGTGGCCGCCACGGCAGGCCCCAATTTCGAAAGCCTGATCGCCGCGAGGGGGTCGGGTGCCACGGGCCGGTCCAAAGATTGCCACAACACGATATTATCCTGCGACATCGGCGGGGGAACCTCCAACATCGCCGTGTCCAAGAATGGGAAGGTGATCTCGACCAGCTGTATCGCGGTGGGCGGCAGGTTGCTTGGCGTAAATTCCCAAGGAAAAATCTGGCGCCTGACCCGGCCGGCGTCAGAAGTCATGGCGCACATGGGGTTGAATTACGGCATCGGTGATTCCATCCCGGAAGCGGATGTGGAAAAAATTGCCGCAAGATTTGCCGAAATCCTCTTTGAGGTCATCACCGGTCCGGCGAAAACCTCTCTGGCCAGACAGCTGATGATGACCGATGATTTGAATTTTACGGGCAAAATCGACGAATATTCCTTTTCGGGGGGCGTGGCCGAGCTCATGTATGGAGCAAACGGAGTCTATGACGACATGGGTCCGATTCTGGCCAAGAAAATCAATCTGCTGACTCCCCGGTTGGCCGCTCCGGTGATCGAGCCGGCCAATAAAATCAGGGCCACGGTCATCGGCGCGGGGGCCTATTCCCTATCCATCTCCGGTTGTTCCGGCTTCATGGATGAGAACCTCCGCTTTCCCATCCGAAACGTGCCCGTCGTTCGGGTGGATGTCGACCGGTCCCGGTTGAGCGTCGAACACGTGGTATCCCAAATCAATGTCTCGTATCAGAGGTTCGATCTGAGCGAAGGGGAGGACATCGCCGCACTGTATTTCAAGGATACGTTCAGGGCTTCTTATCCCGAGCTGGAATTGCTGGCACGATCCGTCGAAGCCGCTCTTCCCAACTCGATTGCCCGGAAATTACCGATCATCCTGATTTTTGAAAAAGACATCGCCTGCGGCGTGGGAAACGTCATCCGCCGGGAAACGAGCCTGAAAACGAATCTGTTAGCGCTAGATGAGCTGATCCTCAAAGAAGGCGACTGGATCGATATCGGCGAGCCCCTGGTCGCCGGCCAGGTATTTCCCGTCACGGTAAAGTCCCTCGTTTTCCATGGGAATTAAAAAATGGCACCGAAACCCGCAAAACCTCCGAGGGCACCGGGCTACGCGGCGCCGGCGGTTCAGAAGGCTTTTGAACTGCTGGCAATGGTCGCCGATTCCGCGGAGGGGTTGGGAATCAGCGAACTTTCCAGCGCACTGGGCTACAGCAAGGGGACCATCCACGGTATCGTGCAGGCATTGCTCAAGGCCGGGGTGCTGGACCAGGGCCCTCAGCGCAAGAAGCTGTTTCTCGGCCCCACCATCGTGGAGCTGGCCTTTAAAAGCCGCAGCTATCAGCGAACCATCCGGCAGGCTCAGCCCCTGCTGGATCAACTCCGCGACCGGGTCGGCCAAACCGTGTTTCTCGGCATGCTGAGCCGGTCCCGGGTGATGATCATCGCTGCGGCCGAAGCTTCAAACCCGCTGAAAATATCTTCGCCGCCGGGAACTTCCCTGCCGGTTCTGGCCGGAGCGTTGGGAAAGGTGTTCCTGGCTCAGCTCGACGATGAAGAGGCGCTCCAGCTGATCCGCAGTTACGGGCTGGCGCGCTATACCCAAAAGTCCATTACCGACGGGCAGGCCTATCTTCAGGAGCTTGCCCGGGTCCGCCGGGAAGGATACGCCGTGGACGATGAAGAGTACCTGCCCGGGGTTCGCGCCGTGGCCCTCAATCTCGGGCATCACCGCGGACTTTCCCTGGCCCTGTGGGCCGTGGGATTCGCCGGGTCCATGGACCGTCAACACATGCCCGGAATTGTCCGGGAGGTCCTGGAAACCGCTGAAAAGCTTAAGGCTTCGCTTCACAATGATCAATAAGGCCGCGACATCCTCCCATTGATCTCCTGCCGGCTCGCCCCTTGTGAATTCCGTTTCTGAACCGCGAAAGCGAGCGAATCATAAAAAAGACCGCATTCCTTACGGTCGAAGATTCCCTGCAGCTTGCTGCAGGGAATCTTCAATCCTGCCCGTGCAATTCTCGAAATACAAGACTACGTTCTCCATTGTGAACATTTCTTTCAGCTCCAGTCTCTCGCAAAAGGCTTCTAAATGAATAAATACGAACTTTTTGCTTGACATGCTGCTTTTTTTAAGGCAAAAATAAATGCATATTCGTTCTTCATAATGAACAATGAGAGGGAACGTCCCATGTCCAAGTTTCTCGTCGTAGACCCCGAAAAATGTAATGGATGCAGAAAATGCGAGATGGTATGCTCGGTGAAACACCGGGGCATCAGCAACCCGGCACTCTCCCGCATCCGGGTGATCCAATGGGGGGAGGAAGGTTTCCATCTTCCCCTGCACTGCCAGCACTGCCAGAATCCACCCTGCATGGCGGTATGTCCCCGGAAGGCCATCTACAGGGACGAAGAGCTGGACCGCGTGCTTGTCGACTACGATCTCTGCATCGGCTGCAAGATGTGCGTATCGGCCTGTCCCTTCGGCGTCATGCAATTCAATGAAGAGCGCGGGCAGACTTTCAAATGCGACCTTTGCGGCGGAGATCCTCTGTGCGTCCGTTTCTGTGAGACAAAAGCCATCGACTATGTCGAAACCGTTAAAATGGAAATGGACCGCATGCGAGCGGCTGCGCTGCGATGTGCGGCACCCATGCGTCGGCGTGCCGCGTAGATGGAAGCCAAATGTCTTTTTTTAAAGTGAACGAGAAATGCAACGGTTGCCTGGCCTGTGTCCAGAATTGTCCGAACCGGGCCCTCGATTACCGGGACCAGGCCGGCAAACGCGTCCTGACGCATAACATGGGCTTGTGCGCCCGATGCGGCCAGTGCTGGCGGGTTTGCCCCGAACAGGCCGTGGAATTCAGGCACCTGCTGGAATCGCCATGGCAGGAGGTGGTGGCCCTGGATCTGACCCAGTGCCGGGTGTGCGGAGAGCCCGTGTATACGCCCGATTACGGGGAAAAGGTCTCGGAAAAACTCCGGATGCCGGTGGAAGCCCTCTGCCCGGAGCATCGCCGGGAAAAAAGCCTGAGCGTCTGGTCCCGGATCAGACCGGCGAACCCGCCTTCTCCAGGAGATGCGAAATGATCGTAGGAAATCTCAAACCGATGGAGGAGCTCGCCGCTTCGGTAGCCGGGCTCAAGAACGTTCTGGTGGTTGGATGCGGCTCCTGTGTCACGGTCTGCCTTTCCGGGGGAGACCGGGAGGCCCGGCAGCTTGCCGACGAACTGTCCCTGCCGCTTTATTACCCCGATGCCCCGCCCCCTGCCTTCACCGTGAACGGCATTGTGCGCCAGTGCGAAAAAGACCTGGTGAAAACCTATCTGACGCTGCCGCCGGAAACCGACACGGTCCTCTCCCTGGCATGCGGCGCCGGCGTCCAAACCCTGGCAGACGCCTTCGCACCGCTACCTGTTTTTCCCGCATTGAACACCACCTTTTTGGGCGCCCTGGACGAACCGGGCATCTGGCGGGAGAAGTGCCACGGCTGCGGTGACTGCATGCTCTCCTTTACGGGCAGCATCTGCCCCGTGGCCCGCTGCGCCAAGAGCCTTTTCAACGGCCCCTGCGGAGGCTCCCAGGGCGGCCAATGCGAAGTGAATCCGGAGATTCCCTGCGCCTGGGCCATGATCTATTACCGGCTCAAAAGCCAGAACCGGCTCGATTTACTCCAGAAGGTAAACCCTCCCCGGGACTGGCGTCCGGCAGGAAACACCGGCCCCCGGGTCCGGACCCGCACCGGCATCGCCGGAAGCCCTGGAGACTCACTGACCCCATCGAATCCAAAATCCTGAGCTCTTTTAAGATATCTCACGGAGTGGACGTGACCAAACTGCAGGGCTGCAAGATGCGCGAGTCGGCCGAGAACTACTCCGAGCTGATGCGACGGCATGGGGGCAAGTGAGGTTGAAAGATGGTGATTGCATCCGCCTGATGCTGCTTGCCGGCGGCGGTTAGAGCAATCGTCAGATTAGGGTTCCGGTTGCGGTCAGGATGGGGATGTGGGAGCGGGATCTTGCCGCGAACAGGATCGAGGCGGGACGCCTCTCCCACCTGAAACTTGTTTTGCAACACCCTTGCTATAAGAAAAGCGGGCTGACCGC
>Ga0209254_10007166_pt1 | contig 10280 bp, 7 predicted proteins | sample FrelakmetDIP11DI_FD_187148 | JGI IMG/M metagenome (GOLD analysis project Ga0209254, IMG submission 187148) | Freshwater lake sediment microbial communities from the University of Notre Dame, USA, for methane emissions studies - DIP11 DI (SPAdes)... | ecosystem: Environmental > Aquatic >...
AGTTACTCGACGTCAGTTACCTGACGTTATGGACCGATGACTCGGCCCGTTGACGCGAGTACCCACACAAATTACCTGTTTTCGGCAGTCTTAAAGAACAAGCCCATTTCGCAATGGGCGGGCCGGCAAGTATACAGACCGAAATACCTCGGTCAATACGGAATCGGACTATTTTTTCCCGCCGCAAGGTGACTCGTACACCCGGCGCGAGGGCTACGTCGCCAACTGCAGACGAACCCGCTTGAAACGGCGTTTTCCCACCTGAACAACCAGCTCGGCATTGGGGGCCAGAACGAGATCCCTGCTGGTTACACGCTCACCGTCGATTCGCACCGCACCCTGCTCGATCATACGCACAGCTTCTGCATTGCTCGTAACCAGCTGGGCCTGGCGCAGGAGGTGCGTGATAGCCAGCCCGCCAGGTGGAGCCTGCAATTCCGCAGTCTCTATGTCCGCCGGGAGCCCACGATCCCTGAAGCGCCGCACAAAGTCTGCCTGGGCTTCTTCACCCGCCGCGGCCCCATGAAACCGGGCCACCAGTTCCCGGGCCAGCTCGAACTTCGCATCGCGCGGATTCAGGCCTTCGTTAACCTGCCGGCGCAGAAGTGCGAGATCCGCGGCCGTCCGCAAGCTGAGCAGCTCAAAGTAGCGCCACATCAGATCGTCAGAAATCGACATTAGCTTGCCAAACATCTCCCCGGGAAGGTCTGTAATTCCCACATAGTTTCCAAGGGACTTGGACATCTTGTTGACGCCATCCAGACCTTCCAGAAGTGGCATGGTGATAACGATCTGCGGCGGTTGGCCATAGTCCTGCTGCAACTGGCGCCCCACCAACAGGTTGAAGCGCTGGTCCGTTCCGCCCAGTTCCACGTCGGCCTTGAGCATTACCGAGTCGTAGCCCTGAACCAGCGGATAAAGGAATTCGTGGATTGCGATGGGCTTGTTGGCCGCGTAGCGCTGCTGGAAGTCATCACGCTCCAGCATCCGCGCGACGGTATGCCGCGCTGCAAGCTGGACGAGCCCCGCCGCGTCCATGGGGCCCATCCAGCGGGAGTTGAAGTCGATACGGGTCCGCTCCGGATCCAGGATCTTGGCGATCTGGCGCTCGTAAGTCGCAGCGTTGTCAGCGATTTCGTCCCGGGTCAGTGGCGGGCGGGTAACGTTGCGGCCTGTGGGATCGCCGATCAGACCAGTAAAGTCTCCAATCAGGAACACTACCGTGTGCCCCAATTGTTGAAAGGTCCGGAGCTTGTTGATGAGGACTGTATGGCCCAGATGGAGATCCGGTGCCGTCGGATCGAAGCCGGCCTTGACGATCAGTGGCCGGCCGACCGATAGCCGCGCACGCAACTCAGATTCCACCAGGATATCGCTAGTACCGCGCCGGATTTCTGCCAGCTGGTCGTCAATGGAGGGCTGCATGCCGGGCCTGATGGATTTGGACGAGACGGGCATCATGGTGCCGCGGGCGGCAAAAGATAAACGATTCCCCCGGCGCGGTCACGGAATGCCGCACTCTTTAAAGGGCAGTGTGACCGCAGCACTTGCTTCGGCGACTTAAAGATTGCGCAAGGCTCTGCCGACAACCGCTGGGTTCGGGGCTGCCTGAAGGGCATAATGCACGCGCAGCGTCGGAACCGGGGCCTGTTTGGTTGACCGGAATGACTCAGGCTGGTAAAAAGGGCCCTGCAAATAAATCAATGACTTGCGGCTGTATTGGACTACTTCTTGGGTGGTTCGACTCCGGCCCAGTGTGTTCTCGTTCGGAAAGGGTTGACCAGAAATGGATGGGAGCATGTCGCGGCGGGAACCGAAGAGCAGCACTTTCGTGCGCCCCATTGGCCCATTGCGCGCTTCCCTGATAGCCCTTACTGCCACCACTGTGGCCCTTGTTACCGGTTACCAGCTAACTACCCAAATAGCAGACGCCTTACGCTCGTCCCCAGTGGCAGCTGCCAAGCCGACTCCAACAGGCCCCAAGGCAGCGTTGACAGCAGTCGAGCCGATCGAAGAGCTGCAACTCGCGGTCCAGGCCGGCGATACCCTGGATAGTCTCTTTCGGGAGGGCAGCCTCAGCACCGTTGACCTGGCAGAAATCCTGCAACTGGATGTGGCCCGCAAGCACCTGCGCTTACTTCGCCCGGGCGATGTATTGATGGTTCGCCACGATGGCGGCACGATTCTGCAACTGGATCGGGAACTCGATATCCGCACGGCGCTTCGGGTTCAGCGTGATGGCGCTGGCTTTCGGGCTAATGTCATTGAACTCCCGCTCGAACACAGGATTGTCATGGCCGCGGGCCAAATCCGCAGCTCCCTCTTCGAGGCTGCCCAAGAGTCGCGGGTGTCCGAGAAGCTGATCATGAACGTCGCCAAGATATTTGAGTACGACATCGATTTCGTCAGGGATATTGGCGGCGGCGACGAGTTCGCAATGGTCTACGAAGAATTGTGGCGCGACGGTATAAAGCTTGGGGAAGGCGAGGTTCTGGCCGCAGAGTTCATGAATCGTGGCGCTCGCTACACCGCGATCCGTTACGAAGAAGCTGACGGCCGGGCCAGCTACTACACCCACGACGGCCAGCCCATGCGCAAAGCCTTCGTCCGCGCCCCGCTCTCCTTTACCCGAATAAGCTCCGGCTTTAACCCAGCGCGGCGACACCCCATCCTGAACAAGATTCGCGCACACCAGGGAGTGGACTACTCTGCCCCGAAAGGCACACAGGTCAAGGCGTCAGGCGACGGCAAGATCATCTTCCGGGGCTGGAAGGGCGGCTACGGCAACACGATTATCCTGCAGCACGGCGGTAATGTGACCACTCTCTACGGCCATCTCTCGCGTTTCGGCAGCCGCGGCTACGGCAGCCGCGTGCGGCAGGGGGAAGTCATCGGCTACGTGGGGGCAACTGGCCTTGCGACCGCGCCCCACCTGCACTACGAGTATAGAAAGAACGGTGTGCACCTGAACCCAAGCACCGTAATCCTGCCAAATGCGGAGCCATTGCGCGGTCAGGAACTCACCGCGTTCCGAGCCAGCGCCGAGCCTCTCCTAGAGCGGCTTGAGGGGCGGAACACCATGCTGGCCGCGAACCGCACCGCCTCGCCGTAAGCTTCGACACTGCGGTTGGCCTCATGGCCGCTGCATTATGCCAACTGTGACGGCTGTAACCCTTGCCGATCCGGGGCCTGCTATAGTTTTTGCCGGTTCCGCGGGTTCTCGCCTTGGACACACCAAACCTCAAACTTCCCGACTATTTCATTAATCGGGAACTCAGTGCACTCGATTTCAACCGGCGGGTACTGCACCAGGCCAAGGACGCATCCATTCCCCTCCTGGAGCGCCTGAAGTTTCTCTGTATTGTTTCAACGAACCTCGATGAGTTCTTCGAAATCAGGGTCAGCGGGCTGCGGCAACGGCAGGAATTGAGTCTGCCACCCCAGGGTCCGGATCTGCTGACAGCCCGCCAGGTGCTGAGCGAAATCAGCCAACGCACTCATGCACTGGTCGATGAGCAGTATCGACTGCTCAACGAGGAGTTGATACCGGCACTGGAAAACGAGGGCATTCGCTTCGTCCGGCGCACACGCTGGCGGCCGGCACATCGGGACTGGCTCCGGGACTACTTCCACCGGGAAATCGAACCAGTACTGAGCCCCACGTCGCTCGATCCCGCAAGACCGTTTCCAAAGATCCTGAACAAGAGCCTGAACTTCATCGTTGGCCTGAAAGGGATGCACGCCTTCGGTCGCCCCGTGCAACGGGCCATTGTCCAGGCTCCCCGCTCGCTACCGCGGCTCATCCGGCTTGATGCGGCGCTGCCCGATACCGGCCCCAACGACTTCGTCTTCCTCTCCTCGGTGATTCATGCCTTCGTGGACGAACTGTTCACTGGCATGGAAATCCAGGGATGCCACCAGTTCAGGGTTACCCGAAACAGCGACCTGTACGTGGAGACAGAGGAAGTCGACGACCTGATGCGCGCAGTCGAAGGCGAGCTGATCTCGGCCCGTTACGGGGAAGCTGTGCGTCTGGAGATTGCGCACGACTGTCCTGCCGAGCATATGGAGTACCTTCTCGAAATGTTCGGCCTAGACCGCGGCGATCTCTATCCTGTCGACGGGCCGGTGAACCTAAATCGACTAATGGCGGTCTACCAGCTGACGAGCCGCGAGGATCTGCGCGATGCGCCCTTTACTCCCGGCCAGCAGAAAGCCGTGGTTGCCGCCGAAAACCTGTTCGCCGCGATCGCTGAACGAGACATCCTGCTGCACCACCCGTTCGAGTCCTTTGGCCCCGTGATCGATTTCGTTGGCAGGGCAGCACTGGACCCCGAAGTTCTGGCCCTGAAGATGACGTTGTACCGTACAGGTCCAGACTCACCGATTGTCGACGCGCTGGTCAGAGCTGCCCAGGCTGGCAAGGAAGTGACCGTCAGTATCGAGTTGCGTGCCCGCTTTGACGAAGCCGCAAATATCAAGCTGGCGAATCGGCTTCAGGAAGCTGGTGCCCACATCGTTTACGGCGTGGTTGGGTTCAAAACGCACTGCAAGCTCACTCTGATCGTGCGTCGGGAGGGTGGGCGCCTCCGCCGATACGTGCATCTCGGAACGGGTAATTATCACACTGGCACGGCTCGCATCTACACGGACTACAGCCTGCTCTCGGCAGATGAGGCGCTTGGCGAGGACGTGCATCACGTGTTCCTGCAGCTCACGAGCCTCATGCAGACGCCCCCGCTTCGGCGCCTGTACCAGGCGCCGTTCAATCTGCACCAGCGGATCCTTGAGCACATCGACCAGGAGATCCGCAATGTGGATGCGGGCGGGGCTGGCCACATAATCGCAAAACTCAACGCCCTCGTAGAGCCCGAAGTCATCAGGGCTCTCTACCGCGCGTCGTCTGCCGGCGTAATGGTAGATCTCATAGTTCGTGGAATTTGTTGCCTGCGCCCGGGAATCCCGGGTGTATCCGACAATATCCGCGTTCGCTCCATCGTCGGGCGATTCCTCGAGCATTCCCGCGTCTACTACTTTCACGCGAACGGTGATGAGCACATCTTCTGCTCCAGTGCCGACTGGATGGACCGTAACTTCTTCCGACGGGTGGAAGTATGCTTTCCAGTGCTCAGCGAGAACCTCAAGGCACGGGTGATCGCGGATCTGGATCTCTGCCTTTCGGACAACTGCCAGGCCTGGGAGCTGGGGGCCAACGGAGGCTATCGCCTCGTCCGGCCGGGCCCCGGTGAAGAGCCTCGGTCCGCCCAGGGCCAGCTGCTACGGCAGTTGGCCGAATCGATTCCCTTGTAGGAGCGGCTGCAGGGGGAAATGGGGACATGCCTCATTTCACTTTGGAAATGAGGCATGTCCCCATTTCCCCCTCGGTCGCGCCTAAAGGCGCTCCTACAGCGTCGTCCGACGCTGGATAATCAGCTTGTAGTCAGCTTCCGCCAGGAAATCCCGCTCGCGTTCGAGATCGGCGAGGGTCAGCGGATTACTTTGCAACCACGTCGCTGAAACCTGCAATCGAAGTGTGCGGCCTTGCACACGAAGTTTCAGGTCAGGGGTCGCGCCCCCGGTTCGGCTCCGATGCACAAGCGCAGCGAGACGCAATAGGATCGCAAGGCGCAGGGCCGGCCGTTGCCAAAGTACAGGCAGGGTGGTGAAGATACCGCGCTCGATCTTGCGCCGATGGGCCAGTACGAGACGGGCCAGAACCTGCTGCTCCTCCCGCGGAAAGCCCGGCATATCGGCATTCTCCAGCACGTAGGCGCCGTGCCGATGGTAGTGAGCATGTGCGATGTCGAGCCCAAGCTCGTGCAGACGGGCCGCCCAGGCCAGCAGCAGCTGCTGGTCATCGGCAAGGTCCCAGTCTGCGCGGGCCTGCGCGTAAAGGTTCATCGCAGTGGCTTCAACTCGTTCAGCCTGCGGGCGATCGACCTGGAAGCGCGCTGCCATGGCCCGGACAGTCCGTACGCGGGCGTCCTCGTCCGTAAGTCGCCCGATCATGTCGTACAGGAGGCCCTCTCGCAGTGCTCCGTCCGCGACGGTCATGCGGTCCAGGGCCAGCGCCCGCATGACCTCAACGAGAATTGAGACACCACCGGGAAAGACCTCGGCACGATCAGCGGATAGCTCCGGTAGTCTCAAGTCTGAGACGCGACCAGCGGCGACCATCTCCTCAATGAGATACTCAAGGCCATCTACCGTTACACCCTGCGGCGCCCGATTCAGCGCTGACAACACCGCGTGAGCCGCACGTATGCTGCCCGATGTTCCGGCAACCTGGGCGGGTTCCACCTTGCGGAACTGGGATCGCACGGGCTCCAGCTCAAGGCGGACCTGTAGCCGGGCCCTGGCGAAATTCTTGGTTGAGAGCTGCCCGGCCGGAAAGCAGCCCTCGCTCAGGGAAACACAGCCCATGGCCAGGCTCTCCATCGCAGATGGCTCCAGGCCCCTGCCGGCAATAATCTCCGTGCTGCCACCGCCGATATCCACCACGAGTTGCGGACCGTCAACGCGCGGCAGATTGTGACTCGCACCCAGGTAGATCAACCGGGCCTCCTCAATGCCGGAAATAATCTCTACGGGATGGCCAAGGGCCTTCGCGGCCCGCTGCAGAAACCGGCCCGTGGCCTTGGCCTTACGCAAGGTGTTTGTCGCGACCACCCGCACCCGACCGGCTTGCATGTCACGGAGGCGCTCACCAAAGCGGCGGAGAGTGGCCAGGGCCCGGGCCTGGCTCGCATCGGTCAGCCGGTTTCGGCTATCGAGCCCCGAGGCGAGCCGGACTGTTTCGCGCAGCCGGTCAATGACCGTGAGCTGGCCGTGGGCGAACCGGGCCACCACCATATGGAAGCTGTTCGATCCAAGATCCACAGCGGCAAGAACGTCCTGTGCGGGCTGCGGCCCACGGCCGCGGATTCTAGCCACTGCTTTCGCCTTTGGCATCGGCATCCGGCAGTGGCGGCAACCCCTCGGGAAAGACGATCGGTCCAAGCTCCTGCAGGGCCTGGCGATAAACGTCGCGTTTAAAGAAGATCACGTCGCGCAGGGGCTGCCAGTAGTCCACCCAGCGCCAGCGGTCGAATTCGGGCGTGGTCGTCGTGTCCAGCCGCAGACTGCTGTCTGGCGACAATAACCGAAGAAGAAACCAGCGCTGTTTCTGGCCGACGCAGAGCGGCCGTACCCTGCGCCGCATGTACTTCTCCGGCAGGTGATACCGCAGCCAGTCGGAGGTGCTACCGAGGACAGCGACATCCTCGGGGTACAGTCCAATCTCCTCACTGAGTTCCCGGTACATGGCCTGCTCGGGAGTCTCATCGATCTGGATACCACCCTGGGGAAACTGCCAGCCGTCCTGGCCCGCACGACCGCCAACGAGCACCAGGCCACGAGCATCACACACGATGATGCCGACGTTCGCGCGGAAACCTTCTGCATCAATCTGATCCACGCGCTACCTCTGCTTGCGGCGGAATTCTTCCACATCGGCCGCAGTCATGTCACTGTCCGGAATCACCCGCTACACTCTTGAGGTTACCGGGACCCGGCTCCCTGCCCCAAAGCACTTCATGCACCTCGCACCCCGTCGACTGCTGGTAATACTCGCGGCACTCAGCATTGCCGCCCTTCTCTTTGCGCTGACCACGGGCAGTGGTCCGGCTGGACCGGGCACTCTGAAGGCCCTGCTTTCTGGCAGTGCGGAGCCCACCGAAGTGGACGTCCTGCTGCGGCTGCGCCTGCCCCGGGCGCTGGCCGCCTTCGGCACCGGAGCGGCGCTAGCTCTGGCGGGAGCCCTCATGCAGGTACTGCTGCGCAACCCGCTTGCGGACCCTTACGTGCTTGGCACGTCGGGCGGAGCGGCCGTGGGGGCCCTCGGCGCAATGCTGCTTGGCTACACCAGCCTTCTGGTGAACATCGCGGCATTTCTAGGCGCCCTGCTCAGCACGGTGGTCGTGTTTGCCCTGGCCCGCACTGGCGGTGTCTGGTTCGATGGTCGCGGTTACGACGCCGGCGGGGCCGCCAGTCGCCTGCTACTAACTGGCATTGTCGTTGCCTCAGGCTGGAGTGCCGCTGTCAGCCTGCTGCTGGCAGTCAGTCCGGAAACGAGTCTGCGTGGACTGCTTTTTTGGCTGATGGGTGACTTTTCCTTCGTCGATCGCCCAGAAGCGATCCTGGTGGTAGCTGCGGGCGGCACTATCGCAGGCCTGATGCTCGCGCGGACACTGAACGTACTCGGCACAGGTGACTGGCAGGCGGCGCTGCTTGGCGTTGAAGTGGGCCGCGTCCGAGGCGTAATTTACGCGGTCGCTGCCCTGCTGACTTCACTGGCCGTGACCACAGCCGGCGTGGTGGGCTTCGTCGGCCTGATCGTGCCGCACTTCGTGCGGCTTGCGGGGGGGAGTGATCACCGGGTGGTGATACCCGGCTCCGCCCTAGCCGGCGGCACGCTGCTGGTGCTGGCCGATACGCTCGCCCGCACACTGATGGCGCCACGGCAGTTGCCGGTGGGTGCCATAACGGCAGCAGTCGGGGTGCCGGCTTTTCTGTTCCTGCTGCGCCGTAGCCTGCGGAACAGCGGGTAGGCGCGTAACTAGCGCCGACTTTCCAGGTAGGTTCGACCCTGCTCCATCAATCGCACGAAGCCAGCTTCGTCACCAGAACGAACTACGGCAGCGATTCGGGTGACGGCCCGCTGCAACTCCTCAAGCGCAGCAAGACCAAAGGGATTCTCGGCCTGGATCGCAAAGTAGAGATGGGGATTCTCCTCCGCGACCCGCCCGGCAATCTGCAGTTGCGCATCGAAAGTTGTACTCGAAATATCAGCGAGCTTCGGCACGGTCTCCCCGCTTTCGGCAAGCGCTGTAAAGAAGGCAATGTTGACAGCGTGTGAAAGGCCCAGCACGTAGGCTATCAGCCGATCGTGGTCCTCGATGTCCATCCGGATCTGCGCAGCCATAGTCGAGACGAACAGCTGGGCAGCCTCCGTGGTGGCCTCGGGACAGCCTGCGTCGAGAAACAGCACGTGCCTCCCCGACAATAGCTCCGTGTCCGGGCCGAACATGGGGTGGACCGATGTGGCATGGAGACCGAGGCGACAGAGTTCCTTCAGCTCCGCAATGAAGGGCGACTTCAGCGAGCCAATATCGAAGATCAGTCCTGATCTGCGCCGCGCACCGAGGTCCTGCAGGACGGCGCCAGTGAGCGGGATCGGCGCGGACACCACCGTCACTGCGAACTCGTCAGGAGTATCGCGCCAGTCTGCTACGTGCCGAAAGCCGGGCAAGGGCCCAGCCGGGTCGGCCACCAGCACGTTGAAACCCTGGGAGTGGAGAAACTCGGTAAACCAGCGGCCCATCTTCCCGCTACCGCCGATAACCAGAGCCGGCTTGCCAGAACCCTGGCCCTCCGCGCGGACCCGGGCCTGCTCCTGGTTCGCAAGCGACGACCGGATCAGAAGGCTTAACAACGCCTCGGCCAGTCCCGGCGAGACGCCAAGGCGAACCGCCAGCGCCCGGGCCTTGTCCAGCACTTGCTTCTCCCGGGCGAAGTCCCGGGTCTGCCGGCCGCTGGCCCGCTTAAGGACGCCGATATCGCCCGACAATCGCTGCCGCTCGGCGACGAGCTCCAGGATCTGCCGGTCGATCGCGGAAAGCTGGTCGCGCAGTTGTTCCAGATCCATGGCGCCGGCGAGAGTACCCGGTCTGCCGGTCCCTTAACAGGCGAGAGCCCAGATACGGCAGGCCAACCGTTGGAATCCTTTACAGGTTCAGGGCAACCTGGGGCGGCTAATCTGGTCCGTTAAGGCAGGATTAACGGCTGAGGATTGGGACGAGGGGCCGCGGCAATGCCCCAGAACCAAGCAAAACGCGGGGCTCATCACAGCTTGGTCAAGAAGTGATCAGGGCATGCCTCCTGACTGGCAGTCGGGATTTCTTACGATTGGTCGATAACAGGCCGTAAGTCAGACGACCTAGTCATGCCAGACCCCTGTCAAAACAAGGGTTTTCCTACCATGGCACGGGATTTGCAAAAGACTACCTGAGCACAAAAAAAGGTCTCTGTGCCGAGCGACGGGAAAGCACGACATCTGTAACCAGACATCGGAGCCAGAAGAAGCCCAAAACAAGAAGAAGAAACCAAGAATTAGAATTAGAAGCGGCACATAGAATAAAAACAACAAACCACCACAGACTGACGCGCGCGCCGAGACCGGATTCGCGACAACAACAAAAACCCGTATCAACCCCGCCACTGGCGGGGGTTTTCGTTTCTGG
>Ga0209254_10007167_pt1 | contig 10277 bp, 7 predicted proteins | sample FrelakmetDIP11DI_FD_187148 | JGI IMG/M metagenome (GOLD analysis project Ga0209254, IMG submission 187148) | Freshwater lake sediment microbial communities from the University of Notre Dame, USA, for methane emissions studies - DIP11 DI (SPAdes)... | ecosystem: Environmental > Aquatic >...
GCAAGTCTGGCAGCCATGGGACACACCCGAGACGGTGGCGCGGTTTCTCGACCAGTTCAGCCCGTGCATCGGCATCCTGATGGAGACCGAGATCTGGCCGAATCTCACGGATGCCTGCGCGGCGCGCGGGATGCCGCTGGTGGTGGCGAACGCCCGGTTGAACGTGAGTTCGTACGCCAAGGCGAAGCGTGTGGCCTGGGTCGCGCGCCCAGTCTATGCCGCCCTGACCGCGGTCTGGGCCCAGACCGAGGCGGACGCGGCGCGTTTTCGCAGCCTGGGGGCACCGGTCAAAGGCGTCTTTGGCAACCTCAAATTCGATGCCGCACCCGATGCGGGGCAGTTGCACCAGGGCCGCGCCTGGCGTGCCGCGCTCGCCAGGCCGGTGATCCTGCTGGCGAGCAGTCGTGAAGGCGAGGAAACCCTGTTTTTGAAGGAAATTCTGGCGATTGCCAGCGCAGAACGGTCAGAGTCTGCTATCAATAGCAAAGTTCCCGGTGGCGGTCCTGGGGTCCAGTGGATGATCGTGCCGCGCCATCCGCAGCGCTTTGACGAAGTGGCGGACCTGATCGCACAGGCCGGTTTCCGGGTCTCGCGTCGAAGCACCTGGGGCGATACACCACCGGTAACCCCGCAAGATGAAGCGCCAGCGATCTGGCTCGGCGACTCGCTGGGCGAGATGGCGCTTTACTTCAGCCTGGGCGATGCGGCCTTGCTGGGTGGCAGCTTCGCGCCGCTGGGGGGGCAGAACCTGATCGAGGCGGCTGCCTGCGGCTGTCCCGTCATCATGGGGCCGCACACCTTCAATTTCGCGCAGGCGGCCGAACTCGCCCAGGCCGCAGGCGCGGCGCAGGCAGTGTCTGACATGGCAGTGGCGTGCCGCACCGGGCTGGCTTTGGCCGACGATCCGGCACGGCAGAATCAGATGGCTGATGCAGCACGGACGTTTGCCGCAGCCCATCGGGGCGCGGCGGACCGCACGGCGTCTGCGGTCCGGGCCCTGATGCGCAATCCGGCCTGAGGCAGGACCGGCGTCCGCGCGCCGGGCACGAAAAAGCCGGGACGCACCCGGCTTTGTGGCTGCCTTAAGCCGGCGGGCTACTTGACCAGCAAGGCGTTGATCTGGTCCAGGTCCTCGGGCTTGAGCACGCCGGCGGCCTGGCGCAGCTTCAAGCTGTTCAGCAGCACGTTGTAGCGCGTCAGGTCCAGATCGCGACGGGCCACGAACAGCGCGGCCTGGGAGTTCAGCACGTCGAGGTTGATCCGCACGCCGACCTGGTAACCCAGGATGTTGGCGTCCAGTGCGCTCTTGGTCGAGATCTCGGCGGTCTCCAGCGCCTTGACCTGGCCGAGCCCGGACTTGACGCCGAAGAAGATGGCACGCGTGCCCTGGACGACATTGCGCTGGACGCCGTCCAGATCGGACTTGGCCTTTTCTTCGAGCGCCAGGGTCTGCTTCACCTGGTTCTGGACGAGGAAGCCGGAAAAGATCGGCACATTCAACACCAGGCCGACAGTGCCCGCGGTGGTGCGGGTATAGAAACCGCTGCTGGCGTTGCCGCCCGGGTAGCGCGTGTTTCCGTAGCTTGCGGTCAAGTCCAGTGTGGGTTTGTGGCCGGCATAGGCTTTCGCGGTTTCAAGTTGGGCAACGTCCACTCCAAGGCGGGCTTGCCGCAAGGTCGGGTTGTTGACTTCGGCCTGCTGGACCCAAAAGGCGTCGTCGGTCAAGGGGATCGCGGGCAGCACGACGGGCCGGGCCAGTGGTTTGGGGTCGTTTGCTGCCTTGCCGACGACCACTTCCAGCGCCAGGCGCTTCACGGCCAGATCGTTTTCGGCACCGATTTCAGCGGACAAGATCAGGTCATAGCGGGATTCGGCTTCGCGGCTGTCGGTGATGGTGGCGGTGCCGACCTCGAAATTGCGCTTGGCGGAGGCCAGCTGCTCGGCGACGAATTTCTTCTGCTCCCGCACCAGAAACAGATTGTCCTGCGCAGACAGCACGTCGAAGTAAGCCGATGACACCCTGACGATCAGGTCCTGCTCGATGGCGTCGAGCTGGGCTTTGGCGATCTCCACCTGCTTGCGTCCCTGCTCGTAGGTCGCCAGGTTGGCGGGCCGGTACAGCGGCTGGGACGCGGAGATCGAGGCGTTCTCTGTCCCAAAGCTGGTGTCGATCACGATGTTGTTGCCGGTCTTGTTGTCGAACTGGGTCTGCGAGTACCCGGCAGCCGCGTTCACCGTGGGCAGGATGCCCGCGGTGGCCTGATCGGCCTTGGCGATGCTCGCGTCGAACTGCGCCTTGGCGGACTGGTAGCCTGCGTCATATCCGCGGGCGGCTTCATACATCTGGACCAGATTCTGGGCCTGCACGGATCCCGCGAACAAGGTCGCCATGGCAAAGGCGAGGGGCAGGGGGCGTAGTTTCATGGGTTTCTCCGGAAATTCTTCAGGCGTGGCAAAAGGGCAGGCTCAATAGCGGGGCACGGACGGGTCGACTTCGCGCGACCAGGCATCGATGCCACCCGCAATGTTCGCCACATGTTCAAAACCGTGATGTTTGAGGAATGAGGCGACCTGCATGCTGCGCCCGCCGTGATGGCACAGGCAGGCAATGGGCCGGCCGGCATCGAGTTCATTCAGTCGCACCGGCACGGCGCGCATGGGCATTGTCTGCATCTCGAAGCCGTCGCTGCGGATGCTGGCGACCTGCCATTCATGGGGTTCGCGCACGTCCAGCACCAGCGGCTTCCCGTGAGCCGCCGTTGCCTTCAGCCAAGCGGCAAGATCGCGGGGATGAACCTGTTCAATCATCGATGCTTGTTCCTGCTTTCGTGTTTCAGAACCTGAACTTCGAGGGGGCTTCGAAGTTCAGCAGGCGCGGCACCACAGTGTCCCATTGCTGAACCGTGGTCCAGGTGGACTCGCCGGTGCGGGTGAGCACCGTCGCATACATCATGGGCTCGTCGCCGACGATGCCAATCAGGCGCCCGCCGATCTTCACCTGCGCCATCAGCACCTGGGGGACCTCGACGACCGAGCCACTGAGCACGATCACATCGTAGGGCCCGTCGCCCTTGACACCGGCCGCGCCGTCGAGCTCGAGTACTTCTGCGTTGTGGATGCCCGCCTTTTGCAGGTTGGCGCGCGCCATGCGGGCCAGCTCGGGTTCGATTTCCAGGGACACCACGCGCTGGGCACGGTGCGCCAGCAGGGCGGCCATGTAGCCCGAGCCTGCGCCGATCTCCAGCACCTTCTCATGCTTCTGCACGTTGGCATCCTGCAGCAGGCGCGCCTCCACGCGGGGGGCGAGCATTACCTGTCCGCGGGCACCGCCCTCGCGCAACGGAATTTCCATGTCCACGAACGCCAGCGCCTTGTGGGCCAGCGGCACGAAGTCTTCCCGCTTGACCACTTCCAGCAGTTCCAGCACATGGGCGTCCAGGACGTTCCAAGGGCGGATTTGTTGCTCAATCATGTTGAAGCGTGCGAGTTCCATGTCCATTTTGATACTCCTAGGGGTATATTAGCCGATTCTGGTCAATTTTACCGGGCCGGGGTCATTGCGGCGGTGTTTTGGGCGCTGGCTTGAAAAGTCGGCGCATCCATTGCGCCAGATCGTCCATGTAGCAGTACACCACGGGCACCACGACCAGCGTCAGCAGCGAGGACGTGATCACCCCCCCGATGACCGCCTGGCCCATGGGGGCGCGCTGCTCCGAGCCTTCGGTCAGGGCAAAGGCCAGGGGAACCATGCCGAAGATCATGGCCAAGGTGGTCATGAGGATGGGGCGCAACCGGACCCGTGCCGCCATCAGAAGGGCTGGGGTGCGCGCCATGCCCGCGACGGGCTGGCCATCGGCGTCGATCGTGTCTTCACGCGCGCGAATGGCAAAGTCAACGAGCAAGATGGCGTTCTTCGTGACCAGGCCCATCAGCATCACGATGCCGATGATCGAAAACATCGACAGCGACGAGCCGAACATCATGAGTGCCAGCACCACGCCGATCAGCGTCAGTGGCAGCGAGGTCATCAGCGCCAGCGGCTGCAGGAAGCTCTTGAACTGGCTGGCCAGGATCATGTAGATGAACACGATGGCCAGCACCAGCGCTGACACAGCGTAGCCGAACGACTCAGCCATGTTCTTGGTCGAACCGCCAAACTGGTAGCGGTAGCCCGGCGGAAAACTGATGGACTCGAGCGCGGCCTTGATGTCGCCGGACACCTCGCCGGCCGAGCGATTGAACACGTTGCCGTTGATGGCCACTTCTCGCGTCATGTCGCGCCGGTTGATCTGGTTCGGCCCGGTGCCTTCGCGCAGCGTGGCCACCTGGTTCAGTCGCACGATGCGCGGGCTGCCATCGGCGTTGGTGCCAACGGTGAAGGGCAGGCGCTCCAGATCCTCCAGACTGTTGCGTGCATCAGGCGCCAGGCGAATGTTCACGTCATAAGTCTGGTCGTCGCTGGCGCGCCAGTTTCCGACGGTCTGGCCGGCGATCAGGATGCGCAGCGGACCGGCGATCTGGCTCACGCCCAGGCCCAGTTCGGACGCCGCATCGCGGCGAATGTCCACCTCGATGGTTGGCTTGTCGGCCTTGATGCTGGAATCGAGGTCCACGAGCCCCGCGATCGGGCGCACCTTGTCCATCACGAGACGGGTCAGGCGGTCGAGTTCGCGCAGGTCGGGGCCCTGGAGCGAGAACTCGATCTGCTTCTGGCCACCGACCGGGTCGAGCAGCCCGACGTGCGTGACGGTGACACCTGGCACCCGGCGCAGCCGCTCGCGCAGCACCGCGGCCACCTCGTCCACGCTGCGCTTGCGCTGGTTCCGGTCAAACAGGCGAATGTAGATGCTGGCGTTGTTCTTGCCCAGCGCATTGGCGGTGTTCAGCGTCGCCAGCGTGTAGTTCACCTCTGGGAACTCGCGGATGATGGCTTCCACCTGGCGCGCCTTGGCCTCGGTGACTTCAAGGGAGGAGCCGACCGGGGTGTAGAAGTTGACCGTGGTCTCCGAGAAGTCCGACTTCGGAACGAACTCGGTCCCCAGCAGCGGCACCATGAACAGGCTGGTGACAAAGATCACTGTGGCCAGCCCGACCGTGGCGAGCCGGTGCTGCAGCGCCCAGCGCAGAATGCCCTGGTACGCATCGCCCAACCAGTCCGTGGCGTGGTCGAAGAAGCCGGTCACGCGCCCGATGGTCTTGTCGTAGACGGTGACCGGCGCGTGCCGCTTGCCATGCGCCTCGATGCTGGGGTCGTGCCAGATGCTGGAGAGCATCGGGTCCAGCGTGAAACTCACGAACATCGAGATCATCACCGCCGCCACGATGGTGATGCCAAACTCGTGGAAAAATTTTCCGATGATGCCGCCCATGAAGCCGATGGGCAGGAACACCGCCACGATGGAAAGCGTGGTGGCCAGCACGGCCAGGCCGATCTCCTGGGTGCCATCCATTGCAGCGTCGTACGGCTTCTTGCCCATCTGCACGTGGCGAACGATGTTCTCCCGCACCACGATCGCGTCATCGATCAGCAGTCCCACGCACAGCGAGAGCGCCATCAGCGTGATCATGTTGATGGTGAAGCCGAACAGGTTCATGAACAGGAAGGTGCCGATCACCGAGATCGGCAGCGTCAACCCGGTGATGACGGTCGAACGCCAGGAATTCAGGAACAGGAACACGATCAGCACGGTCAGCAGCGCGCCCTCGAACAGGGTGCGGCGCACGTTGTCCACCGCCACGCGGATGGCGCGCGAGCCATCGGCGATCGGCACCAGGCGCACACCGGGCGGCAACAGCGGCTGGAGGTCGACAATGGCCTTCGCCAGTCCGTCAACCACCTGGATGGTGTTTTCATCCTGTGCTTTTTGCACGGTGAGGAGCAAGGTGCGCTGGCCGTTGAAAAGCGCCAGGGTGTCGACTTCCTGCGCGCCGTCGTTGACTGATGCCACCTGGTCCAGCCGGATCGGGGTGCCATTCTTGCGCCCGACGATGATGCGTCCAAAGTCTTCCGGGCGCTGCATTCGGGCGTCGATCTGCACCATTCGCTCCTGCGTCAGTGAGCGTGCCGCCCCCATGGGCAGATCCTGGTTCTCGCCGCGCACCGCATTGACCACCTGGTCCGGCGTGATGCCCAGGGCTTCCAGTGCCTGGGGCTTGAGGTAGAGATTGATTTCCCGCTTGGTACCGCCCACCAGCGTGACCGAGCCCACGCCGCGCACGTTCTCCAGGCGCTTTTTCAGCGTCTGATCGGCCCAGTTGGTGAGTTCCACGGCGCTCAGCGCCTTGCCCTTCGAGTCGTCCGGCAAAACAGCCAGGGACCAGATCGCCTTGGCTGACGGATCGAAGCGCAGCACGCGCGGCTCTTTCACTTCCGTGCGGAAACTCGGTCGGATGGCGGCGACTTTCTCGCGCACGTCCTCGGCAGCCTTGCGGCCATCGATGTGCAACTGGAACTCGATGATGACGACGGCCTGGCCTTCATAGCTGCGCGAGGTCAGCGCATTGATGCCGGCGATCGAGTTGACGCCTTCCTCGATTTTCTTGGTGACCTCGCTCTCGACGATTTCCGGTGAAGCGCCGGGATACTCTGCGGTGACCACCACCACGGGGAAATCGATATTCGGGAACTGGTCGACCTGCAGGCGCTGGTACGAATACAGGCCCAGCACCACCAGCGCCAGCATCATCATGGTGGCGAATACCGGATTATTCAGGCTGACCTTGGTGAACCACATGGTGTCAGCGTGCCGCGGTCGGGGCCGAAACGGCAGGAGCGGGTGCCGGTGTTGCCGGGGACGGGCCCGACGCGGCAGCAGCCGCGGGCTTCAAGGGCGTGAATTTCACCGAAGTGCCTTCGCGCAGCGTGCCCGTGGCGCCGGTGACCACCACCGTGTTCTCCGCGATGCCGGTGACGGCGACCATGGTTTCGCCATCGGCCTGGCCACGCGCTCCGGTGGTCACGCCCCTGTGCACGATTCCTTCGTTTTCGACCACCTGAACGTAGGGCTGGGGCTTGTCCGTGCGCACTGCGCTCAGCGGCACGGCCAGCGCACGCACGCCCTCGGTACCCAGCAGCCCCTCCGCGAACAGGCCCTGACGCAGCACGGCGGTGGGCTCGACGGCCAGGTACACCATCACGCTGCGACTGCCCGCCTGGGTGCTCGGGTTGATGCGGGCCACGCGGGCCTTGACCGGCTCTGCACTGCCTTCAATGCGCAACACCGCGCTTTGGCCCACCCTGACCTGGGTTGCGTCGCCGGCACTGACTGCAGCCTCCAGTTCCAGGCGGCTCAGGTCCACGATTTCGACGATGCGGGCATCCACGGGCACACGTTCGCCGGGTTGGGCCAGGCGCTGGGAGATGATCCCTGAAATCGGCGCCACCAATACCGTGTCCGTCAGCGTCTTGCGGGCGATGTCGGCCGCGGCCAGCGCGGCCTGGTGCGTGGAACGTGCGGTGTTCAGGCTTGCCGCCGAGGTGTCCAGCGCGGTTTTCGAGATGAAACCCTGGTCCACCAGCGCCTTGTTGTTGTCGAACTGGCGCTGCGCGATATCAACCTGTGACCGGGCGGCGTCGGCCTGGTCCTGGGCCTGGCGCAGCCGCGACTGGAATTCGGTGGACTCGATGCGCGCGATCACCTGACCGGCCTTGACCGGGTCGCCCTCGCGCACGCTCAAGCCCTGCAACTCGCCGGCCACCCGGGCCTTGACAAAGGCCGAATTCACCGCTTTCAGGGCGCCGGTCACAGGCAGGCCCTGTGCGATCTCGCGGGTCTGGGCCCGCGTCACGTCGCTGGTGGCGAGTTCCACGACCGCGACGGATTTCGCCGCGCCGGCTGCCGCAAGCGCCTGCTGCTGCGCCTTGCGCGTTGACAACGCCCGTCCGGCAACGGCGGCAATGACCAGCAGGATCAATACGACAACGATCCATTTCCACCAGCGCTTCATGCTTCTTTTTCCTTGAGGAGCCCGCGTACCATCAGGTCGGCATGCTGGGCGATGAATTTTTCCGGATCAATCGTATTGGCAGCGCCGCAGCACGGTGCCAGCGAATGCTTCCACATCACCAGGAAGATCAGCGGGGCCATGACGGCGTGGACCGTGTGGTGCATGTCCACGTCACGGAATTCGCCCCTGTCGATGCCGCGTTGCAGCACCCGGCGCACCAGATCCGTGCCCGGCGTAACGACTTCGTCCTGGTAAAAGCGCGCAAGTTCCGGGAAGTTGCTGGCTTCACTGATGATCAGCTTGGAAATGCCGGACGCCTTGGTGGCGCCGTAGCGCGCCCACCATTGCTGCATCAGGTGGGTGAGCAGGTCGCCGGTAGGACCGTCGAAGCCTTCGAGCGCCGAGGCGCCCTCGCTGACGGTGCGGGCCAGGTTTTCGCGCACCACCGCCTTGAAAAGCTCTTCCTTGCTCGGGAAATACAGAAACAGCGTGCCCTTGGACACGCCGGCGCGCACCGCGACTTCTTCCGCACGGGTCGCGGCATAGCCTTTTTCAACGAACAGGTCGAGGGCTGCCTCCAGCAGTTCGCCGGGACGGGCTTCCTTGCGACGCTCGCGTTTGTGCGGTTCGCTGGCGGGTACGACAGACAGGGGATGGCTCACCGGGCTTGTTTAATGACTGACTGGTTAGTAATGTAAGCGTTCGACAGCGGGGCGTCAAGTCGAAAGGGTAAGGGCGCAGCATGCGTGTTACGGTGGCAGGCTGGCAAATTTGTGTAAAGCTGGAGCCCGGATGGCCAAGAAAAAAGAGGACCGCAAACGGTCCTCTTTCAGGCGCATCAGACGGCCGCTCCGCGCTGGGGAGGGGCCATCAAGTTCAATAAAACGCCTGCAGGCCGGTCTGCGCGCGGCCCAGGATCAGCGCGTGCACGTCGTGTGTGCCTTCATAGGTGTTGACGGTCTCCAGGTTGATCATGTGGCGGATCACGTGGTATTCGTCATGGATGCCGTTGCCGCCATGCATGTCGCGCGCCAGGCGGGCGATGTCCAGCGCCTTGCCGCAGCTGTTGCGCTTGATCAGGCTGACCATTTCGGGCACGGCCCGGCCCTCGTCCATCAGGCGGCCCACGCGCAGGCAGCCCTGCAGGCCCAGCGCGATCTCGGTCTGCATGTCGGCCAGCTTCTTCTGGATCAGCTGGTTTTGCGCCAGCGGTCGGCCGAACTGCACGCGGTCCATGGTGTACTGGCGGGCCCGGTGCCAGCAGTCTTCCGCGGCACCCAGCGCACCCCAGGCGATGCCGTAGCGGGCCTTGTTCAGGCAGCCGAATGGGCCCTTCAAGCCGCTCACATTGGGCAGCAGGTTGGCCTCGGGCACGAACACGTCGTCCATGACGATCTCGCCGGTGATGCTGGCGCGCAGGCTCATCTTGCCCTCGATCTTCGGCGCGCTCAGGCCCTTCATGCCTTTTTCCAGCACGAAGCCGCGGATGCTTTCCTGCCCGCCGACTTTTCCGTCCGGATCTTCCATCTTGGCCCAGACCACGAACACGTCGGCGATCGGTGCGTTGGTGATCCACATCTTCGCGCCCTTGAGGATGAAGCCGCCATCCACGGGCTTGGCGCGCGTGAGCATGCTGGCCGGGTCGGAGCCGTGGTTCGGCTCGGTCAGGCCAAAGCAGCCGACCCATTCGCCGGTGGCCAGCTTGGGCAAGTACTTCTGGCGCTGCGCTTCGTTGCCGTATTCGTTGATCGGGTGCATCACCAGGGAGCTCTGTACGCTGACGGCGCTGCGGTAGCCGCTGTCCACGCGCTCCACCTCGCGTGCGATCAGGCCGTAGGCGACGTAGCTCAGGCCGGCGCAGCCGTAGCCTTCGATGGTGCAGCCCAGGAAACCCATGGCCCCGGCCTCGTTCATGATTTCTCGGTCGAACGTCTCGTTGCGCGCGGCCATCAGCACGCGGGTCTGCAACTTTTCCTGGCAGAAGGTGCGGGCGGCTTCGACGATGGCGCGCTCGTCCTCGCTGAGCTGCTCTGACAGCAGGAACGGGTCTTCCCAGTTGAATTTGGCTTTCATGGCGGATCTCCGGAAAAGGGGCGAACAGATAGCGAGCTTGAATTCTGAAGGGGGATTGTCAGGCGGCCATGAATACTTGTCTAATATCAATTAGGTATTCGTCAATACAAAATTAATATTTATGGAATTCCGCCATCTCCGATATTTCCTGGCGCTCGCGGAAGAGCTGCACTTCGGTCGGGCCGCGCAACGCCTGGCGATCTCGCAGCCACCGCTGTCGCTGAACATTCAGCAACTCGAAGCGTCCTTGGGTGCGC
>Ga0209254_10007168_pt1 | contig 10274 bp, 11 predicted proteins | sample FrelakmetDIP11DI_FD_187148 | JGI IMG/M metagenome (GOLD analysis project Ga0209254, IMG submission 187148) | Freshwater lake sediment microbial communities from the University of Notre Dame, USA, for methane emissions studies - DIP11 DI (SPAdes)... | ecosystem: Environmental > Aquatic >...
GGTAGGGCGTAGCAGAGGTCGAGCCGCTGCGAGAGGTTGGCCTGGAAGATGTCGCCGGCGAAGACGTACTCGCGGGTCCGGCGTACGACCTCCTCGTACTCGGCCTGCGTGAAGGTGCTGCGGAACACCGGCAGGTCGTTGCCGTGCAGCGCGGCCGGGGAGGGGTGGCGCGCGCGCCCGAGGGCGTCGCCCACGTGCGTCGCCTCGGCCGCCGCCGCGCCTTGATCCGCGGCGAGGCGGTCGACGAGCACGGCCTCGCCCGAGGCGATGTCGTAGCGCAGCAGCCGGCCCGGCAGGAAGACGTCGATGTCGGGGATGCCGAGGTCGTCGCGCACCGTGTCGGGGAGGCGCTCGAGGTAGCGCGCGGCGTCGTAGGAGAGCAGGCCCACGAGCGCCTCGGCCTCGGGGAGATCGGCCGCGCCGGTCAGGCTGCTCGCGGCCGGCAGCGCCGCCAGCCGCGTCGCCTCGCGCAGCGCCTCGAAGGGCGCGAGGGAGCTGAGGGCGCCGGCGCGGCCGGCGAGGGCGCGGGCCGGCGGCCCGCCCTCGCGGCGCACGCCGGCGCCCGCGGTCACGCTCACGATCCCGCGCCGCGCGCGCAGACGGAAGACGGGGTCCCAGGCGAGGTAGTGCCGGCGGGCGAGCTGCGCGGACCCGCCGGCCGAATCAAGCAGCACGACCGGCGACTCGCCCTCGAGGCCGAGCGCGCGGATGAGCGCGACGGGGTCGAGGGCGGGCGTCTCGAACCGGGTGACGTGGGGGGTCGTCTGCAGCCGGGGGGTCACGAGCTGCCCCTTCCGCTACTCGTCGTCGCCGTACCCGAAGTCATCGGTCTGGCGCAGCGTGCGGAACTGCGTGTAGTCGCGCACGAAGCCGAGGCGGATGAGACCCGTGGGGCCGTTGCGGTGCTTGGCGATCTTGACCTGGACGACGCCCTTGGCGGCGGGGTCGCTGGCGTCCTCGTAGATGAACATGACCATGTCCGCGTCCTGCTCGATCGCGCCCGACTCGCGCAGGTCGGAGAGTTGGGGCACTTTGTCGGCGCGCGCCTCGGGGGAACGGTTGAGCTGCGAGACGGCGATGACCGGCACGGCGAGCTCGCGCGCGAGCTGCTTCATCGAGCGCGAGATGTTGGAGACCTCCTGCTGGCGATTGTCCGCGCGGCCGTCGCCGGACATCAGCTGGAGGTAGTCGACGATGACGAGGCTGAGCGGCTGCTTCGCCTGCAGGCGCCGGGCCTTGGTGCGCAGCTCGAACATGTTGAGGCCGGCGGTGTCGTCGATGAAGATGTCGGCCTTCTCGAGGACGCCGGCCGCCTGCACGAGCTTGGCGTGGTCGTCCGGTGAGAGGCTGCCGGTGCGCAGCTTGTGCGAGCTGACGCGCGCCGAGGAGCACATGAGGCGTTCGCCGAGCTCCTCGGCGCTCATCTCGAGACTGAAGATCGCGACCGCCGGCCGGCTGCCGTCGGCGAGCACGCCCTCGGTGGCGATGTGGTGGGCGATGTTGAGCGCGAGGCTGGTCTTGCCGACGCCGGGGCGGGCGGCGAGGACGATAAGGTTGGCCCTCTGGAACCCGCCGGTGAGCCGGTCGATGCCCTCGAAGCCGGTGCCGATGCCGGTGACGCCGTGTTCGCCGTCCAGGGTCGCCAGGTGCTCGAAGTTGCGTACCAGCACCTGCTTGATGTGCTCGAACTCGCCGAGGCTGCGTTGCTGCTGGATGGCGAAGACCTTCTGCTCGCAGCGGTCGAGGAGGTCGTGTGTGTCGCCGGGGTGCTGGTAGCCGAGCTCGGCGATCTCGTTGCCGACGCGGATGAGCGAGCGCAGGACGCTCTGCTCGCGCACGATGCCCGCGTAGTGGCCCGCATTGGCGGCCGCCGGCACGAACTCCGCCAGCGTGTGGACGAACTCGCGCCCCCCGGCGCGCTCGAGCATGCCTTCGCGCTCGAGCTGGGCGCTCAGCGTGACGACGTCGACTTCCTCGCCGCGTTCGAAGAGCGTGAGCGCGGCGCGATAGATGAGCCGGTGCGTGTCGCGGTAGAAGTCGTCGGCGGTGAGCGACTCCGCGACCGCCATGATCGCATTGGGATTGACGAGCATGGCGCCGAGCACCGACTGCTCGGCCTCGAGGTTGTGTGGCGGCAGGTGCGGACTGGCGGGTGCTTCGATGCGCTCGACGGCCATGACTCCCCTGGGCGGTCGGTGGTGGCGTGGGTCTCGGAGTGTACGCGACTCGGCCAGACGATGGTAGCGCATGGAGGGGACGCATCCGGCGTCGGCGGACACTCACGTTCAGGTAGAAGGTGAGAGTATGCAGGGACGGGCAGTCTGTCAGGGAGGCCCTCCGGGTACGGTCTGACGGTGCAGGCCGCGTGACCGCCACGGAAGCGGTGATCGACGAGGAAGCGGGACCGGAGCTCACCGCCGTCGTTGGGGTCCGGTGCGACATGGGGGATGCGGAGGACCAGGCCTGATCGCAGCCCGGCGCGATCGTCCGGTGGTGCGGTGGCATGTGCAGCGGCCTGCCCGGGAAACGTCTCGTCATGGACGATGGTCAAGGCCCGGGCTCGCGTTCCCTCGACGAGGCTGCCATCCGCGCGCTGGAGGCAGCCTACGACCGCGCGTGGAACGCCGCGGATCTCGGCGGTCTGACCGCGCCGTTCACGCCCGACGCGACGATCGTCGACCCGTTCGGCGGCGTGAGTTCCGGGCGCGCCGAGATCGAGCGCTTGTTGGCGACGCTGCTCGACGGCGCCGGGCGAGGGTCGACCCACGCGAGCACCGTCCTCAGCGTCCGCTTCGTGACCGACGACGTGGCGCTCGTGGATGGCGAAGCCGTGATCGAGGGCCTCAGGGAATCAGGCGGCGGCGTCATGCCGACCCTCGTGCACCGGTTCACGGACGTCCTGGTCAGGCGCGATGGCAGCTGGCGCATCGCGCAGGTCCGCGCCTACGTGTTCGTGGACGGACCCCGACCGTAGATGCTCAAAGCCCCGGGAGAAGCGCTCGTCGCGCCTCGCCCGGGGCTTCCGGTCTCGTGTGGTCAGCCGCGCGCCGTCAGGCGGGCGCGACGATGGTCTTGACGGTGGCGACGAAGCCTTCGGCGACCTCGACGTCGACCATGAAGGTGCCGATCTCCTTGATGGGCTCCTCGAGCAGGACCTTGCGCTTGTCGATGGTGATGCCGCGCGCGTCCTTGATGGCGTCGGCGATGTCGGCGGTGGTGATGCTGCCGAACAGGCGGTCGCCCTCGCCGGCCTTGGCGGCCAGCGTGATGACGGTCTTGTTGAGCGTGGCCGTGAACTCCTCGGCCTGCACGGCCATGCGCGCCTCGCGCGCCTTGCGCTCTTCTTCGCGACGGCGGAACTCGGTGATCTTGCCCGGCGTCGCGACCTCGGCCAGCTTGCGCGGGATCAGGTAGTTGCGCGCGTAGCCGCGGGCGACGTTCGCCAGGTGACCCTTGTCGCCGAGATTCTCGACGTCCTGGAGCAGAATGACCTCCATGGTGTCCTCCTCAGCGGCTGACGTAGGGGAGAAGAGCCATCTCGCGCGCGAACTTCATGGCCGACGCCAGCTGGTTCTGGTGGCGACGGCACGCGCCGGTGATACGGCGCGAGCGGATCTTGCCCTTTTCGGACATCATGCGGCGAAGGGTCGCGTGGTTCTTGTAGTCGACCTCTTCGATCTTCTCCTTGCAGAAGGAGCAGTAGCGGCGGCGGGCCTGGCCGAATCCACCGGCCTTAGCCTTCTTCTCGCGTCGCGGCTTTGGCTTGGAGCTGGGCATGCGTGTTCTCTCTCCTTACAGCGCCCGGAGGCGCGATCTCATCGTGCTCAGAACGGGATGTCGTCGTCGCCGGACTCGAAGTCGCCCTTGGGCGGCTCGAGGCCGGGATCGGGAAAGGCGGGGCCGTCCTGGCGTGCCTTCTGGCCGCCGACGTTGCCCCCGCCGGCGCCGCCACCCTCTCGCGGACCGATGAACTGCACGTTGTCGGCCATGATGGAGACGGCCTGACGCTTCTGACCGTCCTGGGTCTCCCACTCGCGCCAGCGCAGGCGGCCGCTGACGCCGACTTGGCGACCCCGGGCGAGGTACTGCGCGCAGCGCTCTCCCTGCCCGCCGAAGACGTCGACGTCGAAGTAGTTGGGCTTGTCGCCCCACTCCCCGGTCGTCTGGTCTTTGACGCGATCGTTGACGGCGACGCGGAGGCTGCACACGCTGGTGCCGCTCGGCGTCGCCCGCAACTCGGGATCGCGGGTGAGGTTGCCGACGATGACGACGCTGTTGATGGACCCGGCCACGGGGGACTCCCTTCGCTCGGTCGTGCCGCTAGGACTTCATCCGCTTGGTCCCGAAACGCAGGACCTCGTCGGTGATGCTCAGCACGCGTTCGATCTCGCTGAGAGTCTGGGGTGTCGCCGTGAACGTGATGACCGTGTAGATGCCCTCGGATTCCTTCTTGATCTCGTAGGCCAGCTTCTTCTTGCCCCACTCGTCGACGCCTGCGACAGCGCCTTTGTCCTTCTCGACGGTGGTGCGAAGCCGGTCGACGATCTCCTTCTGGCGATCCTCATCCGTGTTCGGGTTCACGATGAGCATGAGCTCATACCTGTTGATCCCAATCACCTCCTGTGGTCTGTGCGGCCCCAGCCTGTGTGCTGGAGCAGGGGTGAACAGTCGCCTTGCGGCGCCGTGAACGGGCACCCTACCAGCCCCGACCCTGCAGCGGCAACCGTAGCGCGGCCACCGGACGGCGGACAGGGTGACGCCGGGGCGTGAGCGGTGACGTTGGCGGGGCGGCCGGCTGGGCCGGCGGGCGCGACTCGGGGAGAGCCGGCGGCGGCGCGCTGCTCAGGTCTCGGCGACCAGCTCGCTCGCGGCGGGTGGACCGGTCTGCACCTCTCGGAGCGCGAGCTCCCCGTCGACGATGTCCTCGACGCTCCAGATCGCTGCAAGCCGCGGCAGCCCCTTCTCGTCGCTGTGCATGTGCACGAAGGCGGGCTTGACGCGCGCGACGAGCTCGCGCGCGTAGCCGACGTCGCCGCCGAACGCCGCGACGATGCTGTCCACCGTGCGATGCACCGTGTCGGCGCGCAGCGTCGCGAGGCCGCCGACCCGGGGATCGTCGGCGAGGAAGCTGAAGAACTCCCGGACCTCCTCGGCGTGCATCTCGCCGATGACGAGCCGGCCCGCGTTCATGCCTCGCGCCTTGGCGAACAGCGCCGGGATGTCGGTGTCGCTGTCGACCCCGAGGCGCACGCAAAAGGAGCGCTCCTTGAGCGCGGGCAGGTCGGGGCCGCGTTCGATGGCCACGAAGGGGTCGTCCACGGAGACGAGCTCGAAGAGCGAGTTGAGCAGCGTCGACTTCCCGGTGGCACGGTCGCCGAAGATGATCAGCGTGCGCCTGTCGCTCACGAACTGATTGAGCATGGCGCCCTGTCCCATGGTCAGCGTGCCGCCTTCGAGCAGGCCGCGGAACGTGGTCGAGATCACGCCGGGGGCGCCGACGTCGCCGGCGTACATGACGGAGGTGTGCGAGAAGAGCGTGGCGCGGCGCGCGACGAAGTGCTCGAGGTACGCCGTCACCTGCGCCTTGAGCAGGCTGCGGAGGATCTCGAGGTGCTCGCGCGTGCTCTCGCCGATGCGGGCGCGCTCGAGCTTGGTGATCGAGGCGTCGATCTCCTTGATCAGCGCGACCTGGACGGTGCGCAGCGCCGCGTCACGGCCGTCGGCCGCGACGCCCTTCGGCGCGCCGCCTTCCTGCGCGCCCTGGTCAAGACCGCGGGGCGGACCTTGGCCACCCCCGGGCGGCGGCGCTGCGGTGATGTCGTCGTCGACCATGCTCATCCTCTTCTCCGCGCGGGCGCCCGCGCCTCCCGCGTTCGCCCACCGTATCGGCACAGTGAGCGGCCGGGATGAGTGGTATCGTCGGGCCATGACGAGCGCGGGCGAGCACATCAGCGTCAAGCTCTTCGCGGGCCTCGAGCTGCGCGCTCGCGAGCGGCGCACGGCCTACGAGATCGCACTCTCCGACGCGCCCACCGTCGCCGCCGTCACGTTCGCGCTGGGCCTCGCCCCCGGCGCCGCCGGTCTCGTGCTCGTCAACGGCCTGCACGCGACGGCGGAGCGCGAGCTCGCCCCCGGCGACGAGGTCTCGCTCTTCCCTCCCCTGGGGGGCGGGTGAGCGAGCCGGGGCGGGGCGAGCCGGGGCCGTTCGACGGCGCCATCCGCCGGGAGCCGGCCGCCGCGTCCGGGCCGGGCCGACACAGCTTCGCCTACGCCATCATCGGCCTGCTCAGCGCCGCCTCGCTCATCTGCGTCGCCCTGATCGCCGCGCGCTCCTGGTACTCGCACACGTACCATTACTGGTTCCTGCTCTGGAACCTCGTGCTGGCCTGGGTGCCGTTCGTCTTCGCGGCGATCGCCTACAGCCTCGCCTCCGCCCGCCGCGCCGTCCTGTACGTCCTGATCGTCCTGGCGGCGTTCGTGTGGCTCGCCTTCTTCCCCAACGCGCCGTACATCCTCACCGACTTCCTCCATCTGGGCAGCATGGGCGACATCGTCCCCGGCTGGTACGACGTGCTCATGCTCTTCTGGTTCGCCTGGACCGGGCTCATCCTCGGCATCGTGAGCCTGTACCTGATGCAGGAGATCGTGACGCGCGGGCTGGGGACGGCGGCCGGCTGGGTGTTCGTCGTGGTCGTCGCCGGCCTCGGCAGCTTCGGGATCTACCTCGGCCGCTTCCTGCGCTGGAACAGCTGGGACCTCGTGCGCCGTCCGGGGCCGCTCGCCGACGAGCTCCTCGGCCGCGTCACCGACCCCGCCTCGCAGCCGCGGCTGCTTGGCTTCACGCTTCTGTTCGCCCTGCTGTTCCTCTTCATCTACGTGGCGGTGTACATCTTCGCCAAGCTCACCAAGCCGCAGGCCCGGCGCGAGAGGTCCTGAGCGGCGCCCGCGACCGCTCGCCGCCCGCCCTTGCCGCCGCGCTCCCCGGTGCGTAGACTCCCGTCATGGCTCCCGGCAACATCCCGCGACTGATCGAGACGCTCAAGGCGCAGGCCGGCGAGGACAAGCGCATCGCCTGCGCCGACGCCTTCAGGATCGCCCAGGATCTCGACGTGCCGCTCGCGGACGTCGGCCGCACCTGCAACGAGCTGGGCATCAAGATGATGCAGTGCCAGCTCGGCTGCTTCTGAGCCGACGCGTCTGAGGCGCGCGTCCCGGAGCGGTCTCGCCCGGTGACCGGCGCCGCACTGCCACACCGTCGCATCCCCTCGGCAAACGCGATCTCCGTAGGGTTATCCCTGCACGCGCCGCGGGAATGGCTGGACTGTGAGCGTTCCCGGGAGTGGCGGGAGCGTGCCCGAGGCACCGGCCGCCACCCCATCGTCCAGACCAGCGTTCCGGCGCCGCCGGGCCGCCCGTGAGGTGAGGATCATGGCGAGTGTCGCCCCCAAGGCAGACGTGAAGCACTACAAGATGTACATCGACGGGCGCTGGACCGGCGCCGCGAGCGGAGAGACCTACGAGGTCGTGGATCCGGCGTCCGAAGAGGTGATCGCCCGGGTACCCAAGGCGGGCGTCGCCGACGCCGAGGAGGCCGTCCGCGCCGCCCGCGATGCCTTCGACAACGGCCCGTGGCCGAAGATGAAGGCCGTCGAGCGGGCGGTGGTGATGAACCGCGCGGCGGCTCTCCTGCGTGAGCGCGCGGAGGACTTCGCCCGCCTCGAGAGCATGCAGATGGGCAAGCTCCTCGAGGAGGCGCGCGTCGACATGATCGACGCCGCCCACACCTTCGAACTGTATGCCGGCATGGTCCAGGACCAGCACGGCGAGACGCTCGAGGTACCGGGCGAGACCATGAGCATGGTGGTGCGCGAGCCCGTCGGTGTGACCGTCGGCATCACGCCGTGGAACTACCCGATGCTCATGGCCGCCTGGAAGGTGGGGCCGTCGCTCGCCGCCGGCAACGTCATGATCCTCAAGCCGGCGACCCTCAGCCCGCTCACCAACCTCGAGCTCGCCAAGGTCTTCGAAGAGGCCGGCCTGCCCAAGGGCGTGTTCCAGGTCGTGACCGGCCCGGGCGGCGAGATCGGCGACCACCTCGCCGGGCATCAGGACGTCGACATGGTGGCCTTCACCGGCTCCGTCGAGGTCGGCAAGCACATCATGCGCAGAGCGGCCGAGAACGTGAAGAAGATCGGACTGGAGCTCGGCGGCAAGAGCCCCAACATCGTGTTCGCCGACGCCGACTTCGAGGCGGCCATCGACGGCGCCCTCATCGGCATCTTCGCCGGCACGGGTGAGGTCTGCTCGGCCGGCTCGCGCCTGCTCGTCGAGCGCTCCATCCACGACCGCTTCGTCGGCGAGCTCGTCAGCCGCGCGATGGCGATCAAGGTCGGCGACCCGCTCGACGAGGAGAGCGAGATGGGGCCGCTGGTGAGCAGGCAGCAGCTCGACACGGTCGAGAAGTACGTCACGATCGGCAAGGAAGAGGGCGCGACGCTGGCCACGGGCGGCCACCGCCTCAGCGGCAGCGGCTTCTACTACGAGCCCACGATCTTCGTGAACGTGGACAATTCCATGCGCATCGCGCAGGAGGAGATCTTCGGGCCGGTGCTGGTCGTCATCCCGTTCGACAGCGAGGAAGAGGCGATCAGGATCGCCAACGACACGATCTACGGACTGGCCGGGGCCGTGTGGACCAAGGACGTCACGCGCGCCATGCGCGTGGTCAAGGCCCTGCGCGCCGGCATCACCTGGGTGAACACCTACCATCCCACCTACAGCGAGGCCCCGTGGGGCGGCTACAAGCAGAGCGGCATCGGCCGCGAGCTCGGCAGCTACGGGCTCGACGAGTACACCGAGGTCAAGCAGATCAACATCGACCTCACGGGCGAGCCCATGGGCGTCTACCAGAGCGGGAAGGCCAGCGGCGCGTCCGGAAGCGGGCGCGGCAAGATCGTGCCGCTCAGCGACCGGCGGCCGTTCCGCGAGGGCGAGAGCAAGAAGGACGAGGCCTGGGTCGAGTTCTGCGAGAACTGCAGGCCGTGAAGAAGTAGAGCCGGGCGGAGCGGCCGCGGACGTGGCGTCGGCGCCGTGCGCCGGAGCCCCAGCGGCCGCTCCGCTTCCGGCGGGAACGAGGGCCGGCCGGAGGGCGCGCCGCGAGTGCGGCGCGTGAGCCGGCCGGCCCGTCCGGGTAAGGTCGCCGGCAGAGGCGGACACCGCAGCCGGCGCCGGAAGACGGCGGAGGGGGAGGACCAGCATGGATAGCCCACGTGGCCAAGCTATTGAACGGGGCGCCGAAGGGGCACCGTTCCGCACCACCGCGGAACACGCAGCCGGGATCCGTGTCAGCGACATCGTCGCTTCGGACCTCGTCATCAAGGCGCCCTTCGGACGCGGCGAGCCGATGACCCTCCGTGCCCCGTGGGACGGAGCCGAGCTGGCGCGCATCCCGACGACCACCATGGACGACATGGACGTGGTCCTCACCCGCGCCCGCGCGGCGTCGGAGGCGTACCGCTGGACGCCCGCCTGGAAGCGCGCGGCGATCCTCGAGCGCGCGTCCCACCTCATCGAGGAGAACGCCGATCAGATCGCGCGCATCATCGCGGCCGAAGGCGGCAAGCCGCTCAAGGACGCGCGCGTCGAGGCCAAGCGCGGCGCCTCCACCTTCCGCTGGGCGAGCGAGGAGGCCAAGCGGACCGCCGGTGAGATCATCGAGATGGACGCCGACCCGAGCGGCGAGGGCCGCTTCGGCTGGACGATCCGCGAGCCGCGTGGGGTCATCGCCGCCATCTCGCCCTTCAACTTCCCGCTCAACCTCGTCTCCCACAAGGTCGCGCCCGCGCTGGCCGGCGGTAACGCCGTGGTCCTCAAGCCGGCCTCCAACACGCCCCTGACCGCACTGCGACTGGCGGAACTGCTGGCCGAGGCCGGCCTCCCCGACGGCGTGCTTCAGGTCGTCGTCGGCTCCGGGCGGACGATCGGCACGAAGATGGTCACCGACGAGCGCACCAACATGGTGAGCTTCACCGGCAGCCCGCCGGTCGGCCGCCAGATCGCGAGCGACGCCGGCATGAAGATGGTCACCCTGGAGCTCGGCAACAACTCGGCGACCATCGTCGACGAGGACGCCAACCTCGGACTCGCGGTGCAGCGCATCGTCGCCGGCGGGTTCGCCAACTCCGGCCAGATCTGCATCTCCGTGCAGCGCGTGGTCGTGCACCAGGCCGTGTACGAGCGGTTCATGGAGATGCTGGTCCCGCAGGTCGCCGCGC
>Ga0209254_10007169_pt1 | contig 10273 bp, 8 predicted proteins | sample FrelakmetDIP11DI_FD_187148 | JGI IMG/M metagenome (GOLD analysis project Ga0209254, IMG submission 187148) | Freshwater lake sediment microbial communities from the University of Notre Dame, USA, for methane emissions studies - DIP11 DI (SPAdes)... | ecosystem: Environmental > Aquatic >...
CAGCGCGCTTCAGCAGGTCTGCTCATAACCGAGGCAACGGTTGTTTCCGCACAAGGCAACGGTTGGGTCGGCTCACCCGGCATCTACACCGAAAAGATGGTGGAGGGATGGAGAATCGTAACCCAAAAGCTTAAGCCCACCGGCACTCCCATTTTTCTGCAATTGTGGCATTGCGGCCGGGCGTCGCACAGCGATTTTCACAATGGAGCCCTCCCGGTTTCCGCCTCCGCGGTCAGATTGAACGGTGATGGGATTCGCACGCCCTTTGGGAAGAAAGACTATGAGACCCCGCGGGCCATGACCGTGGACGAGATCAGGGCCACCGTGAACGATTATCGCAGGGCAGCGGTGAATGCCCAAGAAGCCGGTTTCAGCGGGATTGAAGTCCATAGCGCCAACGGCTATCTGATCAACCAATTTTTGGACTCAAAAACCAATTTGCGCACGGATCAATACGGCGGCAGCCTGGAGAACAAATACCGTTTTCTCAAAGAAGTAATGTCAGCCGTCCTGGCGGTGTGGCCCTCCAGGCGGGTGGGTATCCGGCTTTCACCGAACGGGGTGTTCAACGATATGGGCAGCCCTGACTTTCGGGAAACCTATCTCTACACGATCAAGGAACTCAAGAGACTCAAGCTTGCCTATGTCCACATCATGGATGGGCTGGCCTTCGGCTTCCATCAACAAGGCGAACCGATGAGCCTGGCTGAATTTCGGGCCGAATATGATGGGATTATTATGGGCAATTGCGGCTATACCCAGGAAACCGCGGAAGAGCGAATTGCTGCAGGTCATGCGGATCTGGCCGCATTCGGCCGCCCCTTCATCACCAATCCGGACCTACCTGATCGATTGAAAAATAATTGGCCTCTCAACCCGGCTGACGATATGTCGTTGTGGTATACTCCGGGTGCCGAAGGGTATACTGATTACGCACCCTATCGGTAATGGGGAATGTGAGCATGCGGTATGGTTGGACTTGCGTGCCGAAAGCCACAATCTAGGAACGCTTTAATTGATTGAGATTTCCAGCAGGAAGGTGAAATTTGAAGAGATTGCACTAAAGCAAGGGGGGTGCGCGCGGATCGAGTGTGGCGAGGGCAATTGATTTCAGCTGCTTGGCTCATGTGGAGCGGGATGATGAAAGAAAGCCTTTCTGAACAAGACGCTTGACTGAGCTCCCGGTGATCATACTGCCGCACTTGGCGTCGGGTGTATTGAGACCTTTGTTGGCAGCAACTATTGCAACCCGGAAAGCTGTCTATGCCGAAAGCGGTCATTCCGGCGCGTTCAAGTTTCCTATTTATCAGCCTCCCAAATAGGCTTTCTTAACATCCGCATTATCGAGCAGCTCCTTGGAGCGGCCCTCCAGCACCAGCCGCCCGGTTTCGATCACGTAGCCGCGCTGGGCGAACTGCAGCGCCAGGCGCGCGTTCTGCTCCACCAGCAGGATCGTGGTGCCCTCGGCGTTGATTTCCTTCAGGGCCTTGAACATGTTCATCATCAGCAGCGGCGCGAGCCCCATGGAGGGCTCGTCGAGGAGCATCATCCGCCGGCCGCTCATGTAGGCGCGCGCCACGGCGAGCATCTGCTGCTCGCCGCCGCTCATGGTGCCGGCCTTCTGGTTCTGGCGCTCCTCGAGCCGCGGGAAGAGCGTGAACATGCGCTTCAGGTCAACCGCGATGCGCTCCGCATCCCGGCGGGCGAAAGTCGCCAGCTTCAGGTTCTCGGTGACGGTGAGGTTCTCGAACAGCCGCCGGCCCTCGGGCACGTGCGAGACCCCCAGTTCGCTGACCACCCGGTCGGCGCTGTAGTTGAGCAAATCCTTGCCCTGAAAAGTCATGCGGGTCCCGGCCTCGGGCGTCACCATGCGCGAGATGGCGCGCAGCGTGGTGCTCTTGCCGGCGCCGTTGGCCCCGATGATGCAGACGATCTCGCCTTCGGCGATCTGGAAGTTCAGCCCGTGCAACGCCTTGATGTTGTCGTAGGACACCCGCAGGTTTTCAATCGATAGCAGCGTCACGCCACCGCCTCCTTGCCCAGATAGGCGTCGATCACCGCCGGGTTGTTCTGGATCTCGCTGGGCGTCCCCTCGGCGATGACCTCTCCGAACACCAGGGTCTGGATCCGCTCGCAGAGCTCCATCACCACCCGCAGCCGGTGCTCGATCAGAAAGATGCCCAGGCCGATCTCGTCGCGCATGCGGCGGATGATGTCCATCATCTGCGAGAGCTCCTCGGAGTTCATACCCGCCGTGGGTTCGTCCAGGAACAGGATCTTGGGCTCGGTCGCCAGCGCCCGCGCCATTTCCACCCGGCGCTGGGCGCCGTAGGGCAGGTTGGTGACCACCTGCCCGGCCACCCCCTCGATCCCCATCATGGCCAGGAACCGCCGCGCGGCGGCCTCGTGCTCGGCCTCTTCCCGGTGCCGCCGACGGGTTCCGAAGAACGCGCCGGCAAGCCCGTAGCGGAGCTTTGAATAGCGCGCCAGCTTCACGTGCTCGAGCACGGTCATGTGCCGCCAGAGCAGCATGTTCTGGAAGGTGCGCCCCAGCCCGCGCGAGGCGACATCATGGGGCTGGAGCCCCACGATGTTTTCGCCCTCCAGGGTGATGGCCCCTTCCGTCGGGCGGTAGATGCCGGTGATCAGGTTGAAGATCGTCGTCTTGCCGGCCCCGTTGGGTCCGATCAGGCCGCACACCTTCCCGGCCGGGATCTGGAGGTTGTAGTTGTGAACGGCCCGAAGCCCGCCGAAAAAGTGGGTCATGTGTTCGACGTTCAGTAAAGCAGTCATATCTGAGCTCAAAGACGCTGGCTGTTGTTTGTTGGGCTTTTCATCGAGGCTGGAAGCCTCTCCCACAAAAAGCCCCACTACAGTGGGAGCGGCGTCTCGCCGCGATTCTTGAAGGCTATGAACTCCTCTTCTCTTTGGACTGAATCAGCCGCTGCGGATCGAATACGCGGAAGGCGATCAGCCCCGTGGGCCGAAAGATCATCACCAGGATGAGCAGCAGCGGGATGAAGATCCATTTCCAGATCTCGAGCGGTCGCAGCATCTCGCTCAGCAGGTTGATGCTCACCGCCCCCACGATCGAGCCGTAGACCGAGTTCAGCCCCCCGAAGTACATCATGGCCAGCACCTCGGCCAGCTGCTGGAGGCCGAAGGTCCCGGGGTTCACGTAGCGCAGCACGTGCGCGAAGAGCACGCCGGCCACCCCGGCCCAGAAGGCCGAGAACAGGAACGCGATCATCTTCGTGCGCTGGGTGTTGATGGTCATGGCGTCGGCCGCCATCTCGTTGTCGCGCACGGCGTTCAGCGCCAGCCCGTAGGTGGAGCGCACGAAGTTGTTGATGACCCCCACGCAGATCACCGTGCAGGCGAAGACCATCGGCAGGTTGGACCAGTCCGGCTGCCCGCGCATCCCGCGCGGGCCGCCCACGATCTCGAGGTTTTCGATCAGGCTCTTCACGATGAAGGTGAAGGCGAGCGAGATGATCGCGAGGTAGTCCCCGCGGGTGCGGAAGGAGGGAATCGCCACCGCGAGAGCCCCCACCGCCGCCACGCATCCGCCCGCGACCAGGGCCAGAGGGTAAAGGTAGGGGCCGACGGCAGTGGGCAGCAGCGCCGGGCCGAACATGCTGCTGTTGGTGAAAAGGACGACCGTGAAGATGGAGCCCGAATAGGCCCCCAGCGCCATGAACCCCGGGTGGGAGCAGGAGAACTCGCCCATGTAGCCGTTGATGACGTTGAGGCTCAGGGTGAGCATCACGGCGATCAGCGTGATCTTGACGACGATCAGCCGGTAGTCGTTGATGTCCGACCAGATGTGCAGCACCGCATAGAGCAGCGCCAGGTGGAAGGCAATCGATGCGGTCGGCCAGCGCTGCGCGAAAAACCCCGCCAGCCGGTTGGCGGGAAGCTGCAGCAGCCGCCCCGCCAGAAGCGCGGGCGCCACGTAGATCAGCAGCACGTAAAGCAGGGTCCCGGGGATCAGCTCGGGCTTCTTCAGCGCGTTCTCGAATCCGAAAAGCACCGGGATCCGGGGCAGGTCCACCAGGTGCGCCAGACCCAGTCCCACGAACTTCTCGGCCAATACCGCCGCCAAGGCTCCGACCAGCCAGCCGAGCAGCGGGACTTCCCCGAAAAAATCTCGTATCCGGGCGAACCGGCGCCTCGCGCCCTGAGTGTTTTTAGGTGTGCTCATGAATGCTCGTTTCCGATTTCATCCAGCGGTGGTTGCACCTGGCAGTTAGAGCCTCAGGCGCACGGAATAGGGTTCGCCGAATAGGCCGTACGGCCGGAAGACCAGGATCAGCAGTATAATGGAATAGGCGATGAAGTCCCGCAGGGTCGAGGGGAACACCATGGCGACGAAGATCTCGATGAACCCCAGGATGAATCCGGCCAGGGTGGCGCCCAGGATGGAGCCGCGACCGCCCAGGATGGCCGCCACGAAGGCCTTCCACCCGAAGACGATGCCCATGTAGGGGTCCAGCACCGGGTAGGCCACACCGAAGAGGATGCCGGCCGCGGCGGCGAGGCCCGACCCCAGCGCAAAGGTCATCGCCGCGATCTTGTTGATGGGGACCCCCATCAGGGGAACCACGAGGTAGTCGAAGGCCATGGCGCGCATGGCCATGCCCCACTTGGTGCGGCGGATGAACTGGTGCAGCGCCAGCGCCAGCGAGAGGGAAACCACCACGATCATGATCTTCTGGTTGGTGACGAACACGCCCCCGAGATCGTAGGTGACGGGCTCAACCAGGGCCGGAAACTTGACCCGCTGCGCCCCCAGCAAGATCAGGTTGCCGGTCTCGAGAATGATACCGATCATCAGGCCGGTGATGGCGGCCGAGGCACGCGGCGCGTCCCGCAGGGGGCGGTACCCCACCCGTTCGATGAACATCCCCAGGAAGGAGGTCAGCACCATGGAAAACAGGATCGTGAGCACCAGGATCAGCCAGTTGGGCAGCGCCACCACGCCGGCGGCGCTCAGGGCGATGAGGGCGGTGGCCACCCCGAAGCCGATGTAGGAGCCGGTCATGAAGATGTCCCCATGCGCGAAGTTGAACAGCATGAGGATGCTGTAGACCATGGAGTAGCCGATCGCGATCAGCGCGTAGAAGCTGCCCCATTGCAGGGCGTTGATCAGGTTTTGCAGAAAGACCGTCATGCCGAATCCCTGTTTCGGAGAAAGTTAGGTTGGGGAGTTGAGTGCCCCATCCGCACGGTAATGAAATCCCCCTTCCCCCCCTTTGGCAAAGGGGGTGGGGGGGATTTTTTGATGCGGTGACAGCCCTTGGCCGGCGCGGGCGCCGACATCACGGACAGGCGGTCTTGTAGAACTCGAATTCGCCCTTGTCGTTGATCTTGACGATGTTGGCGCACTTGATCGGGTCGCCGCTGCCCGGCGGGAAGCTGATCGTCCCCGTGATGCCCGGGTAATTCTTGGTGGCGGCGAGCGCGTTGCGCACGGCCTCGCGGTCCTTCTTGATGTCCCCGGTGAGGGCGCCGGCGTTCTTGATGCCCTGGCCGATCAGCCCGATCGCATCCCAGGTGAGGGCCGCGACGTCGTCGGGGATGGCACCGTATTTGGCCTTGTAGCGGTCGATGAACTCCTTGGTCGCGCCCTTGGCGCCGGCCGAGGCGTAGTGCGAGACGAAGAACGAGCCCAGGCAGTCCTTGCCGCAGAGCTTGACCAGCTCGTCGGAGGCCCAGCTGTCGCTGCCGAGGATCGGCTTCTTCCAGCCGAGCTGCTTGGCCTGCTGCACGATCAGCGGCACTTCGTTGTAGTATTGCGGGGTGAACAGGAACTCCGCGCCGGAGTTGATGATCTTGGTCAGCTGCGAGCTGAAGTCGGTGTCCTTGGTGGTGAAGCTTTCATAGGCCACGACCGAACCGGGGCCGTTCTTTTTCTCCCAGTCCTTCTTGAAGAACTCGGCCAGGCCCTTGGGGTAGTCGCTGGCCACGTCGTAAAGGACCGCGGCCTTGGTGAACTTGTACTCGTCTTTTGCGAAGATTGAAAGCGCCGGCCCCTGGAAGTCGTCCAGGAAGCAGGCGCGGAACACGTAGGGCCGGTCCTTGGTCGTGTTGGGGTTGGTCGACCACCCGCTGATCATGGGGGTCTTGTAATTGTTGGCGACCTCGCCGGCCGGGACGGCCTGCTTGGAGGCCTGCGGACCGACGATGGCGATCACCTCGTCGACGGTGATCAGCTTGGTGGCGGCCTTGGCCGCCGACTCCGCCTTGGCCTCGTTGTCCTCGACCGCGAGCTCCAGCATGTATTTCTTGCCGCCCACCTCGATGCCGCCGGCCTTGTTGACGTCCTCGACATACATCTGGGCCGCGAACTTGGTCGCCTCGCCCACCTTGGGAATGTCTCCGGTGATCTCGGCGTTGATGCCGATCTTGAGAGTGGCCGCCTTCTGCGCCAAAGCGCCCGTCACCATCAGAATGCCGATCAGGAGCAGTGCCGATACGATGACCTTCTTCCTCATAGATGCCTCCTTGTGTTTAGATGCTGGTTGGCTTTGAGAAACCCTCTGAAACATCGCCGGTTCCTTAGCACAGCGGGACGCCTAATGCAACGGCCTGTAAATCACGGAAACCCGTCAATATTGACAAGGATGCCTCACTTCCACTAATTGTTAAGGTGCAGCGCCGCCGGCGCCCGGTCCGCGCTTGTATACCGAACAGGCTCGTGACACGGGCGCTGCGGCCGGGAGTTTTTCAAGATCATGAATGTGCCACCGACTGCAACCGTCGTCCCAATCCATCAGGAAGGAGCAAGCGCATGAAAGACGTTTCGGAGTTGAAGTTCCCGCCGGAGCTGGCTTACGTCGACAGCCATGAGTGGGTTCGCGCCGAAGGCGGGCGCGCCCGGATCGGCATCACGGACTACGCCCAGGACCAGTTGGGCGACGTGGTTTACGTGGAGGTTCCGGCCGTCGGCAAGTCCTTCGAGAAGGGTGCGCCCTTCGGCAGCGTGGAATCGGTCAAGGCCGTGTCCGAGCTCTACATGCCGATCGGCGGCCGGGTGGCCGAAATCAACCCCGCGCTCGAGAATTCCCCCGAGCTGGTCAACACCAGCCCCTACGACCAGGGCTGGATGATCCTCGTCGAGCCGTCCCAGCCCGCAGAGCTGCAGGGTCTGCTCTCCGTGGAGGCTTACCTCCAGAAACTGAAAGGATGAGCCATGCGCTATCTGCCCCATACCCCTGAGGACCTTGCGGAGATGCTGGAGGCCGTGGGGGCAGGATCACTGGACGAGCTCTTCGCCCGCATTCCCGCGGACTGCCGCCGCAGTGCTCCGATGGCCCTGCCGCCCCCCCTGACCGAGTGGGAACTGAACACTCACATCGACCGGCTGGCCGGCCGCATGGCCGCCGGGCCCGACTACAAAGTCTTTATCGGTGCCGGGAGCTACGAGCATTTCATCCCCGCGTCCGTGGGCTTTCTGACCTCGCGATCGGAGTTCGTGACCTCCTATACGCCTTATCAGCCCGAAATCAGCCAGGGGACGCTCCAGGCCATATTCGAGTACCAGACCCTGGCCGCGCGCCTGCTCGGCATGGAGGTGGCCAACGCCTCCATGTACGACGGCGCCTCGGCCCTGGCCGAGGCATTGCTGATGGCCGTGCGCATCACCCGCCGGTCCAGGGTGGCCGTGTCACGGGCCGTCCACCCGCTCTACCGCCGCGTGATCGCCACCTATCTCAAGCCCACGGGCCTGGAGATCCGCGAAATCCCCTTCGCGCCGGACGGGACGACCGACCTCGGCGCGCTCGGCGACCCCGCCGAACTGGCGGCCGTGGCCGTCCAGTCGCCGAACTTCTTCGGCTGCATCGAGGACATGGCCGCGGTCTCCGGCCGGGCGCATGCCGCCGGCGCCCTCTGCGTGGCGGCCTTCAGCGAGCCGCTGGCCTTCGGGCTATTCAAGAACCCCGGAAGCCAGGGGGCGGACATCGCCTGCGGCGAGGGCCAGAGCCTGGGCATCCCGCGCTCCTTCGGCGGGCCCGGCCTGGGGATGTTCGCCTCCAAGATGCAGTTCGTCCGCAACATGCCGGGACGCCTGGTGGGGGAGACCCGGGACAAGGAGGGCCGCCGCGGCTTCGTGCTCACGCTGTCCACCCGCGAGCAGCACATCCGGCGCGAAAAAGCCACTTCCAACATCTGCACCAACAACAGCCTGTGCGCCCTGACCACGGCCGTCTACATGGCGTCCCTGGGCGGCACGGGCCTGCGCGAGCTCGCCCAGCTCAACTTCGACAAGGCCGAATACCTGAAGGCGCGGCTGAGCGCCGCCGGCGTCGCCCTGCCCTTCGGCGCCGCCACGTTCAACGAGTTCGTGGCCGCCTTTCCCGAAGGGTTCGACGCCGCCTACCGCCGGCTGATCGACAAGAAAATCGTCGCCGGGCTGCCGCTCGAAGCCTACTACCCCGAGCTGAAAAACCACTACCTGCTGTGCGTGACCGAAACCATGTCCAAGGACGACCTGGACGCATTGGCGAAGGAGGTGACGTCATGACGGAGCTTCCGGGAGCGACCGGCCTGGTCTTGAACGAACCGCTGCTCTGGGAAAAGGGACGCCGGGGACGCTGCGGCTTCTCGCTGCCCCGCCGGGACGTGGAGCGCCGCGCCGCCCCGGAAACCCTTGCCGGCCCGGGGCCCGATTTTCCCGACCTGAGCGAAGTCGAGGTGGTGCGGCATTACATACGGCTGTCGACCTGGAATTTCTCGGTCGACGCCGGGATGTACCCGCTCGGCTCCTGCACGATGAAGTACAACCCCAAGACCAACGAACGCCAGGCCGGCCACCCCCGTCTGGCCGGCGCCCACCCGCTGCTGCCCGCTGACCTCTGCCAGGGTGCGCTCGAGCTGATGGCCGCCCTGGAGTGCCTGCTGGCGGAGATCACGGGGCTCGACGCGGTCACGCTGCAGCCGGGGGCCGGCGCCCACGGCGAGCTGGCCGGGATGCTCGTCTTCCACGCCTATCACCGCCACCAGGGACAGCCGCGCTCCAAGATCATCGTGCCCGACACGGCCCACGGCACCAACCCGGCCAGCGCTTCCCTCTGCGGCTACACGTCGGTGCCGATCGCATCGGGCGCGGACGGCATGCTCTCGCCGGAGGCCGTGGCGGCCGTCATGGACGATCAGACCGCCGGGATCATGGTGACCAATCCCAACACCCTCGGCCTCTTCGAGGAGAACATCAGGGCCATCGCCGACGTCGTGCATGCCAAGGGCGGCCTGGTCTACTGCGACGGGGCCAACATGAACGCGGTGCTGGGCATGGCCCACATGGGCCGGATGGGCGTGGACGTGCTGCACCTCAACCTGCACAAGACCTTCTCCACGCCCCACGGCGGCGGGGGCCCCGGCGCCGGGCCGGTCTGCGTCGCCAAGCGCCTGGAGCCGTTCCTGCCGGTGCCGCGGGTGCGGCAGATCGGCGGCCGCTTCGTGCTTTCCGAGGACTTTCCGCTGTCCATCGGCAAGCTGCAGGCCTTCTGGGGCAACACGGCCAACCTGATCCGCGCCTACAGCTACATCCTGACCATGGGCGCCGAAGACCTGAAACGGGTGAGCCAGCTGGCCGTCCTGAACGCGCGCTACATCAAGGCCAAGCTCAAGGGGACCTATCACCTGCCCTACGACCGTCCCTGCATGCACGAGTGCGTTTTTTCGGACAGCCTCCAGCAGCCCCACAAGGTGACCACGCTCGACATCGCCAAACGTCTGATGGACTATGGCTTCCACCCGCCCACCATCTACTTTCCGCTGGTGGTGCCCGGGGCCATCATGATCGAACCCACCGAGACCGAGTCGAAGGAGGATCTGGACCTCTTCATCGAGTCCATGAAGGCGATTGCCGCCGAAGCGCGCGAAAACCCGGAACTGCTGCACGAAGCCCCCACCCGCGCCAGACGCCGGCGGCTGGACGAAACCGCCGCCGCCCGCAAGCCGTGCCTGACGGGGTGAAGCATAAAGAACGTGGACCCGTGCACCCGTTGGCCCGTGAAAAGATACGGGGCAGGAGAAATGGGATTCCGAATGCTCGATACTATTCGATGCTTGATCAGAGACATGAAGATGATAGATGCGGGATGCTCGGGATTCCCACGGGCTAACGGGTCCACGGGTGCACGGGTCCACGTTCTTAGAAGCGAAAATGTTCGTGGATAGCAAAATCGGCCGCACCTGGAACGTCGTTGACCTGGGCCTCATCCCCTACCCCGAGGCCTGGGACCTCCAGCTGCGGCTGGCGGCGGCG
>Ga0209254_10007170_pt1 | contig 10271 bp, 11 predicted proteins | sample FrelakmetDIP11DI_FD_187148 | JGI IMG/M metagenome (GOLD analysis project Ga0209254, IMG submission 187148) | Freshwater lake sediment microbial communities from the University of Notre Dame, USA, for methane emissions studies - DIP11 DI (SPAdes)... | ecosystem: Environmental > Aquatic >...
TCCTCAAGAACGGGGCCATGTACTCCATCTTTTTCCTCGGGTGTATCATGGTACTGGACGGTTTCGGTTTCAATATCCCTGTCTGGCTCTCGCCACTGGTGACCTTCAGCGTGGTCGGATTCTTTTACTTTAAATCTGTGAAAGCCATGCCTGCCGCTGAATAACGCATCCCTTTCCTCAGGAGGGATACACCTCGGTGAAGGCTCACTTATTGAAGGAATTGGCGGGCAGGTCAGGCTGCTTACGAAGTCCGGAACCGATCGCGGGGAAGAATTCCCTGATTCCCTGTTGTCAAATCTGACAGGGGTGAACAGATTTTTTTTGTGAGCCCGGTAGCGGATAAAGAGGGAAGAGGACAGATCTTTACCTCAAGGACGGTGAACCCCACGAGCTTAAAAGCTATAGTATCGCGGGGCAGGCCTACCGTTTCACCGGCAGTCCGGAGGCCATCCGGTTTTCAATGCCCCGCTGATATTGGTGACATCCCGGATCCCGCACTCCCGCATGATCTCCATGGTCTTCTTTTCCCGGGAGCCTTTTTTGCAATAAACAAGGGAATAGTGGCATTTCAGCCACGAAGTTTTCCACCAATTTTAGATCACTATCTCGATTAAGACCCTCCTGGGGGTTGCGCCTCCGGCTTACCCCCGCCGCTGTGGCCTCCCCCATTATGCGATAGGTCGGTGGTATGGAACAGATTCTTCTTTGCATCCCTACGAATGTTCAGTGACCTTTCTTATGTCGATTTCAGAACTGGATACATACCACATTTTCAGTCGTAATTTGATTTTGGATTTGGTGGTCAAATTGGTACGATACCCTCAACAATGTAGCGGGAGGTTTTATCCCGGCTGGAAATCAGTTCCTAAAAATCGGGGCGGTAATCATCGAGATTTTCTGCCATCCCAAGGTGACCTCCGCGGAATTCATCTGCAGTCCGGACATCCGGGATTATACACCGTTCCCGCGGAGATCCATCAATGAGCAGGAAAAACTCCCGGGGGAGAACTTCCTGCACCCTTCACCAGGTTCCATGGTGAGCCGGTCTGCTACGGCGGGTAAATAAATTATCCGATAGTGATCTCTCTCCTGCCCGACCAGAGGCCATGGAGGTTGCAGTACTCAAGGGCGTGAATCACCCCGCTCTTCGCGAACCTGACGGAGAGCGTGATCTCCGGTTCGGTAGTCGGTGCATTGAAGGATACCTTGGCCAGGATGATCGGGTTGAATGCACGCCCTTCCTCCTGGAAGAAGAGGGCGATCCAGCGGATGGAGTGCTCAACGGTGTTCGGGTGAGGCCCGACTGTAATTTTCAGGGTGATCTGCTGGTCGGCCTTTGCGGTCGGCGGTGCTTCTATCCTGGGGGTATGGTTCTCACGTTTCCCAAGAGCCTCCCCGGCAGCCAGGTCATAGGTGTAAATCAGGGATCCAAGATCGCTTTTGTCCATATCAGGTTCCACCAGCATTCACTTATTCTGTAATAAAAAATAGGTTTTGTTCAAACCTCCCGTGAGGGGGAAAAGAGTTATTCTTCAGTATATTTTTCAAAAAAGGTAATATCCTCCAGTTCTTTCTTCTTCTGGATAGTGATATCGGAGGGATACCCGGCAGGGAGCAGCGAGACCAGGGTATAGCGATCCGGTACATTGAGGAGCTTCCGGACTGCTTCAGCGTAGTCCTTTTTATCTCCTGCCACCCAGCAGGATCCAACACCGTAGGCATGAAGGGCAAGGATAAGGTTTTCAGTCGCCGCCGAACTGTCCTCAAGATAGTATTTTGCATTCCGTTCGGCAAATACCGCAATACAGACGGCCGCATCAGCGATAAACCGGCCATGGTCGGTGAGACCGGCGATTGTTTTGAGGATATCCCTTTCCCTGATGACACCAAACAGCCAGGGCTGCTGGTTCATGGCAGTCGGAGCATGGCGGGCACATTCTAGGACATCCCTGATAATGTAATCCTCGACCGGTGTCGGCTTATAGCTCCGGACACTGTGGCGGGACTTGATGATGGTGGTTCCCACATTCATGGTACTTCGCTTGCCCGCGGATAAAAAAAGGATTTCCCCAGCTTTCCACAGCCCCGAAAAAATTATCGCCGGGAGAGAGCCAGTGCCAGTACGGCAACCAGGGAGAGTACCGCGATACTTGCTGAAAACCCAGGGGTCGGGGTTGGAGGAATAGTTGTCGGCAGTTCTGTCGGGGGTGGAGTCTGCAAGGTCGTCATAACGGTAAGAGGGACCATGGTGACGATCGTGGTTGGCGGCAGGGTCGGAGCAGTAGTTATCACCGTTGTCTTTTCTGGCGTGATCAGCGGGTTTACACTCTGGAGGAGGAAGGTGACCTTCGGGCTGATGGTCTTTCCCTCCCGGGGGTAGTTGTCGTTCATGTCGTTCCCCGTGCTTTCAGCCCAGACCGTGTAGTTCCCCCGTTCATAATCACCAGTAAACCAGACCGGTCCGGTTGAGTACGGAGAGGAGGAGATGAGGATATCTTCGAGCTGGTAGCCAGTGACGGCGGAAAACATAACCCCTGAAGGACTCCGGATCCTGATCGTGACCGGAGCACCGGATGACCCCGGCCGGGTTGCGAGTACAGCGACATTGGTATCGATCTGGAAGCCGACCGCATCACCCCGCGGCACCCAGACTGTATCCTTCGTGACCTCGAATCCTGCCGACAGGTCAAAAACCCGGACAGCTATCTGCGGTTCCTGGACAAAGAAGGCCAGGATGTTCCCGGTTTCGGTGAACCACGGACCTGTCCTGTCTGCAAAGAGAACCGGAGAGACATAGAAATCGGCCGGGTCAGACACGGTGATCACCGCGGACGGAGTATTGGTGGTACTTCCCCCGGGGCCATACCACACCAGCTGGTCACCGGACCGGGCACCAGTTGCCGTGATATCGAGCCCCTGTTCCCCCATAAATACCGTTCCTGACGGGGGAATAGTTGCCTGACCGGCAGTAGCCGTCACACTAGCCATCAGGAATATTAGAATAACGATGATTCTTTCTACAAACAGTTGCATGACTCCCTCACCAAGCTGAACATGGCTGCACTCCGGCCAAATACTTTCTGTTTCTGGAAAAGGAGTCTACAGGAGTCCCTGGACTGCCTGCACCATATTTCCAACCCCGTCGGTCATGACAACACCCATATCGACCCCCAGAATCGGGAAGATGAAGATGAAGTACAGCACCGTCCCGAGCGTACTTCCCACGTTTGCCAGCGCTGCAACCAGAACCACCCTGAAGAGGGGGATGTCCATCATCTGGGACAGGGTCTCGGCCTCAAAGATCTTCCGGTAATCAGAAGGTGAAGGTTTCCGGATCTTTGCCTCGACAATCGCGGCAAACCAACCTGCAGCAATCAGCGGGTTCAACGCGGTAAACCAGGAGACTGCAAAACCGGTCAGTGCCGAGAGCGGATGACCCCGTGCAAGGAGGGTAAAAGCAGCGGTCAGCACTCCATGGATCAGGACCCAGTAGAGCAGTGCCGTGATCAGGACTTCAATGCCGACTCCCGAAAGGATGATTGCGGCAAGGAGAAAGATGAAGAGGAAGGTCACCAGTGCCCCGAATATGAGGCCCCAGGGGAGAGATTTAATATCGGCAGTGAGGGTATCAACCGGGGGAAGGTTTTCGGGGTGGTCCAGGTACTGCCTCACTCCCTGCTGGTGTCCGGCCCCGATAACCACGAGGATGCGGTTGTATTGCGCTGCAAGGGTTACGATCTGGTGGGCAAGGTAGGCATCCCGTTCGTCAATAAGCACCCGGGCTCCGTTTGGAGAGAACTTCCGGAACTCTTCAAGAGCAAGGGCGATGACATCCTGTTTCTTCAGCTCCTCCACATCGATCTCCTCGTCATCGAGGTGGGTGACCGAGACCGCAAGCGCATAGAACATCTTCAGTTTCTCGAAGAACGAGAGCGATCGCCAGAATCTCCTGAGGGTGATGCGGATATCCCGGTCAATCAGGCCTACCCTGATTCCCCGGGCCTCGGCCTCCATGACCGCTGCTTTCATCTCGGCACCGGGCTCCACCCCGACATCAAGCCCGATCCTCCGCTGGAGATAGGCAAGGAGCCATTGCACCAGGAGCTGGGTGAAAGTCTTTGCCTCGAGAACCTCATCCACGGAAGCTCCCTGAACCTGTTTGTTCAGGGCAGCATATCTTCCGGGATCGAGCTCGACGGCAACCACCTCAGGCATGAAGTCAGATATTGCTGCCCGGACCTCATCGACACTCTCCTGCGAGACGTGGGCTGTCCCGATGATGCGAATCTCGGGCATCAGAATACCCGCACTCCCCGGCCGTCAATGAGCACGCGTTTTCCGGTCGGTATCGGACCGGCAGAGAGGACGCTTCGGACCCGCTCCTCTTCCTGCTCCTCTTCAGATCTCCTCTGCAGCACCAGCCCGGCGAGCTGTGCTGCTTCTTCGGGTGGAATCTCCCGTCCGATCCCGTCACAGGGAGATATTATCAGCCGTTTTCCTTCAAGCATGAACGGGTAGGTCCTGCAGATCCATGGTCGTGAATCGTAGACCCTGCAGCGATTTCCGTCAAGAAAAATACAGCCTGATGTATTCCTCCGGAGGCACCATTCAAAGGTGATACTTCCTCCATCGTCAGTCCTGATATAATCCGGGTAAGGTTCGGCAATGCTGTTCGGATCCAGGCCAGTCTCAGCGACAAGACGGTCGATCTCTGCAGGTGTTACCATGACCAGATTGGCATCCTCCGGTGTGCCTCTGCAGCATGCACCGCACCGCGTGCATGAAAATCCGGTCTTCCGGATGCGCCGGGCCAGAGTAGTATGTTCCATGGTATTTCCGTTATCTTTTTCCGTATTCAAGGGTGATACGGTTGAAATTTTCATACACCAGCCTGCCATTCTCGGTGTGGCTCACCTCAGGGTGCCACTGGAGTCCGTAGATATGACGATCCGGAATGGCGATGGCCTCGTTGGCACAGACCGATGATGCGGCCAGCCTGACCGCATCCGGGGGAAGACCGGTCACCTCATCGGCATGGGAAGCCCAGACCCTGATCCGGGAAGGGTATCCTTTCAGGATTTCGCCATGCTCGCTGATCTCGACATCAACCGGACCATAACCGCCGGACCGGCCCTGGCTGATGGTTCCACCGAATGTTGTAGCAATAATATGCAGACCGAGGCAGATACCGAGAACCGGAATCCCCAGTGAAAGAAATGAACCGGCATTCCCCGATCGTTCCAGGCTCGGACCACCCCCGAGTATCAGACCCCTGCAGCCAGCAGAAACCTCCCCGGTGGATGTGTTGTTTGGTATCATTCTGGCATCAATATCCAGGTCACGAAGCATACGGGTGATGAGGTGATTGAACTGACCGAAGTTGTTCACCACATATATCGGGAGCATCCCTGATCAGTTGATCGCGATTGATGATAAGTCCTCTTTTCAGGTGTAAAGATGGACAAATTCAAGGATCCTCTTCCTGATTGTGTCCGGTGAAAATCCCATCAGGTAGGCAAGAAACATCGCTCCCCCTGCGCCCATCCCCTCCTTAACCTCACCGATGCAGTACCTGGCAAGGCCGGAATGTCCGAGGGCTCCAAAGTCAGGATCAATATAGAATACCGGGATCCCGACTTTTTCTGCAATTTCTCCGAAATTTGCAGAGGGGTCGTCCCGCACATAGCAGGTGGTTACAATGCCGGGGATGGGCTTTCCCATCGCGCGTAAGAGGGCGGCGACCGAGAGCATCTGCGTTCCTCCGGCAAGCACCAGCCTGTTGGAGAAACCACTGGCAATACCGGCAGCAAGCGCGATCATGGGGTCTCCCCCGATCCGGACCGTATCCATCGGGAAAGAAATTCCGGCTTCCTGCATCCTCGCGGCCACGATCTCCCACACCTGCTCCTTCATGGAGACCGGATTGTTGACATAACTGCTGCTTACCCGGGCAGGGTAGCCAAGGCCCCGGAGCACGCAGAGGGAGGTGGTTGTACCGCCGGGAACGCACTCACCAAGGACGAGGAAATCTGTCATGCGGGAGAAGAACTTCCCGAACGATTCCCCGCAGGCAAAGAGGTCAGTGGCCCGGGGGACCGCATCACCGAACCGGGGATCATCCCCGGGGACGCCGTATACATCAAGGCAGGGGACCGTAGGCTGACAGGCAAGACCGGCATTGATGAAGAGCGGTACGAGGCCGGTCAGCTCCATCATCGCCCGGGTAATGGAGGCCGGTGTCGGGCATCCGGTCGGTGTATTGGGCTTTACCGGCATACTGGTTATGGAACCATGAACAATCAGCTCTGCATCGAGAATAGGGGTGAGCAGGGTCTTTTCCGGGCTCGGGCCGGCTCCTGAGATTCCGGGCACGGTGCTGAGAAGAGTGTTGGCGAGAATGCTGCAAAAAAGCGGATTTTCTGGGACAATTCCCGGATCACTCGTCACAAAAGCCATGTTATTCTCCCTTATCCTTATTAGTCCCAAACCATCAATCTATCCTTGGGAACCCTAATAAGGAGATCGGGCGAAGATCTCAGCTATGTTCAGGATCGAAGAACGTCTGAAGGAAAAAGGGGTATCCATGGACGATATGGTCGATGCTGCAATGATCCTGTATGTTCCCCATGGTCTGGAGGCAGACGAGGCAGCTGGCAGAATCCGCGAAAAAATCACCAAATACCTCACCGATCCCAATATTTCATCACTCCTCCTTGGGGCCCTGCTCCTTGAAGAGGAGATCTTTGGCTCCCGCGATCCGGAGATCCATGGCGATCCGGTTTTTCTGCTCTCAGATGAGATCATTGGTATGGCCATCGCCGAATGCATTGGAGGCACCTATGCCCGGTTTGAATTCACCAGGTATGACCAGAAGAAACCAGGAATCCTCGCGACCCTCGGGCCGTTCCTGGATGATGCAGTAGCCGGGCTCATTGCCGGGTGCACATCACGTCTCTATAGCGAATGCTGCTGAAACCGCTCCGTGCCCTGCTCCAGTTCACTACCATCATCCCGATGGGAAAAACAGCTGATTTCACCTCATTTGCCCGCTGGTCATGGCTCTACCCGATCGCCGGTTATCTGATCGGAGCTCTTACTGCAGTCGGGATATTCTGGATCGAGAAACCGCTGCTTGCCGCTGCCGGAGCAGTTTCCCTCCTCCTCCTGATAACGGGTGCACACCATTTCGATGGTCTGCTCGATCTCGGTGACGGCCTGATGGTTCATGGAGGCCAGGAGAAACGACGGATTGCCCTGACTGACCGCCAGATCGGGGCCGGGGGGGTAGCCCTGGGGGCATCCACCCTCCTGATCACCTTTGCATCGCTGGCATCCCTTGAGAAGCTGTGGGCTGCGATCATTGTTGCAGAAGTCGCTGCAAAATTTTCCATGGCTTTTCTCACTGCATATGGCACCCCGTTCCGGGAAGGACTTCATTCGGTTCTCCATGCCGGGGCCCGATCATGGTTCCCGGTCCTTTCTGCACTGCTCTGTGTCCCGCTCATCCTGCTCCCGGTTGCCCCGATCAGGCTTGCGGGTGCAGCCCTGGTCATGCTCATTGTTCCCGCCTTCATCCTCGTCCTGTCCAACCGCCTGTTTGGCGGGGTGAACGGGGATGTGGTCGGTGCGTCCAACGAACTGACCCGGGCTCTCGTCCTGGCAGCAATGGTGGTCATTCCGGTGAGCGCACTTTTTTAGCGTATGGGGCGTGAACCTATTTCCTGATGTTGAAAGATCAGGGAGTTCATATAAAGGGAGGGGTCATCACCGAGCGGGATCCGGAATACTGCACAATCCGCACGCGAATACCGGCGGGGATGATAAAACCCGGACAATTGAGGGGTCTTGCAGATATCGCTGAAAAATACGGTGCTGAGGCCCTTCAGATGACGGTGCGCCAGACCATCGAGCTGCCCCACATGCCCCCGGAGCAGCTCGATGCCATTTCTGGTGAACTTACCGCGAACGGCACCCCGGTTGGTGCAGAGAAGGAGGAGGTGAAAAACATCATCGCCTGCACCGGGAATCAGCGCTGCATTTTCGGCAACATCGATGCCGTCGCCCTTGCCATGGAAATCGACCGGAGGGTCTTCGGGAAAGAGATGCCGGTGAAACTGAGGATCGCAGTTTCCGGCTGTCCGAATGCCTGCACGAGCCCGATGCTGAACGAGATCGGGGTCATGGGGAGAATAGAGCCGATACGGGTCCCGGGAATGTGCACCGGCTGCGGAACCTGCGTCGAGTACTGCAAGGAAGATGCGATATCCATCAAGAAAGGGATATCGGTCCTGGACCGTTCCAAATGCATCGACTGCGGGGTCTGCATCCGGTCCTGCCCCTACGATCTCCTCCAATCATCGGGTCCCTACTACCTTATCACTGTGGGAGGGAGCAGGGGGAGACACCCGAAGGTCGGGCGCGAACTGATGGCAGTCAGGAGCAGCAGCGCTGCTGCTGATGTGGTCGAAAAGGTCGTCACCTGGATTTACCGGAGGGCGTGGAGCGGCAGGCTCCTCTCGGACCAGCTGGATGATCTCCAGTTCGAGAAATTCAGGGCAGAGCTTCGGAACCAGATCCCCGAAAAGGAACTCTTCACACCCGGTGTCATCGCACGGGAAGATGTCAGCGCCGGTACCGGGAAATAAATCCGGTGTTGTCTTCATCATCGCAGGCTACCGCCATACCTGAGTTCACCAGTGAATTGAACTGCATGGCCGCATTCATGAGGGCTTCATCACCTGAACCGGAGCCGGTAAGACCTTTCATTGCAGCTTCCTGGGGGGGTGGAAAGAGCTTATCTCCCAAAAAAATCCCTTTACAGTGACGACAGTACGCGCAGTTTCGGTGTACGGACACTTCTCCGTCGGCACAATCGACCATTGCGCGGGTTTTTTTCTCATCCCTGTGGATCACAAGCGTCTTCATGGACTGGGAGGTTGTTTCGTGTCCATCTGATATGATAATGTCGGTTTTTGACCTTATTTCAGTCAAAACAGCCGGATTTCGTCCATCGAAATGATTAATAAGGATCCCTCTCCAATACATAATACTCGCGTAAACAGGCTGTACTTCTGCAGTTTGTCTTTATCGGAGGAATGTTATGGCAGCTGTGAAGCCCCATCTTAACCTGGCAGTTATCGGACATATCGACCATGGGAAGTCGACCATGGTAGGACGGCTCATGTTCGAGACCGGAGCCGTACCTCCTCATATTATTGAGGGTTACCGGAAGGAGGCAGAGAGCAAGGGTAAGGCGACCTTTGAGTTCGCCTGGGTTATGGATAACCTCAAGGAAGAGCGTGAGAGAGGTATCACCATTGATATCGCCCACAAGAGGTTCGATACGCCCAAGTACTATTTTACCGTTGTAGACTGCCCCGGACACCGGGACTTTGTCAAGAACATGATTACCGGCGCATCCCAGGCCGATGCAGCAGTTCTCGTTGTTGCTGCACCTGACGGGGTGATGGAGCAGACCAAGGAGCATGTATTCCTGTCACGGACGCTTGGAATATCCCAGCTCATCGTTCTGGTCAATAAGATGGATGCAGTCAAGTATGACCAGAAGCGCTTTGAGGAGGTCAAGAAGGATCTCGCCGCACTCCTGCAGATGGTCGGTTATAAACCTGCAGAGACCCTCTTTATCCCCACCAGTGCCCTCCAGGGGATCAATATCGCCAAGAAGAGCCCTGAGACGCCCTGGTATACCGGTCCCACGCTCCTCGAGGCTCTGGATACGCTCAAGGAGCCCGAGAAACCGGTTGACAAGCCACTGCGACTTCCCATCCAGGACGTCTACAGTATCAGTGGTATCGGGACCGTGCCGGTCGGCAGGGTCGAGACCGGCATTATGAAGAAGGGGATGAAGGTCTCCTTTATGCCGGCCAATAAGGAGGGTGAGATCAAGTCCATTGAGATGCACCACGAAGAGATTCCTCAGGCAATCCCGGGTGACAACGTTGGGTTTAACGTCCGTGGGCTTGGTAAGGGTGATATACGCCGCGGGGATGTCTGCGGACCAGCCGATGCCCCACCAACGGTAGCGGACGAATTCACCGCCCAGATTGTGGTGCTCCAGCACCCGAGTGCGATCACCGTCGGGTATACCCCGGTCTTCCACTGTCACACCACCCAGACGGCATGCATGTTTGTGGAGCTGAAAAGGAAACTTGACCCAAGAACCGGGCAGACCAAGGAGGAGAACCCGACCTTCATCAAGACCGGGGATGCCGCCATTGTCCAGGTCAAACCGACCAAGCCCATGGTCATCG
>Ga0209254_10007171_pt1 | contig 10270 bp, 5 predicted proteins | sample FrelakmetDIP11DI_FD_187148 | JGI IMG/M metagenome (GOLD analysis project Ga0209254, IMG submission 187148) | Freshwater lake sediment microbial communities from the University of Notre Dame, USA, for methane emissions studies - DIP11 DI (SPAdes)... | ecosystem: Environmental > Aquatic >...
CTCCGGCAAAACCGCCAGCTGTTCATCCTACTGATCTTCATTATGATCACCAGCATCGGTATGCAAGTATCATTTCCTTACCTGATCGTCTACCTGAATAACTACGTGAGCGTCAGCAAAACAGAATTCAGCCTGATTGGTGGCGCGGTCATGCTTGGCAGTGCTCTGGTTGCCATTCCCTTTGGCATCCTGGCCGACCGCTGGAACAAGCGCTTGATGATCGCCATAGCACTGATCGTCAGCAGCATCGGTGGGATTTTAATATCCTTGGTCATGACCCTGCCATTGCTGGCGTTAACCGGCTTTTTATGGCAGGGTTTTTTTGTGGCGGTATCGATTGCATCGGTCGCCTGGCTTAAAGACCTTTTACCTGAACAGAACCGTGGTAAATTTCTGGGCATCCGCATGATCTTCTGGATCGCCATCCCGATGGTGGTCGGTCCGTGGATCGGCGCGATGTTGATCCAAAACTATGGCATCCCCACCACGCTCAATGATCAGGCAGGTTTCATCCCGGTGCCAATCATTTTCCAGGTTGGCTCGCTGATCAGCCTGTTGGGACTTATCCCATTATTCTTCCTACGCCCTAAGAAATGATATGAGGCGTGCCACGATCCACCGTGATTATTGGCATACCCGGCTGGAGATTAATGCACGGCAGGCCATCTTCCATCAGTGGGACCAGCTTGAGAGGTCGGGCTGTATTGAGAACTTCCGTATTGCCGCAGGAAAAGCGGATGGTTTTCGCGAAGGCTGGTTTTTCGCTGATTCAGACGCATATAAGTGGCTGGAGGCTGCCTCCCGGATATGGTACTCCCACCCAGAACCCCGGCTGGCAATATTGATGGACAGCTTGATTAACCTTCTAACGCACGCCCAGATGCCAGATGGTTACCTGTTCACCTATAACCAGATCCACTTCCCGGGTGTGCGCTGGCAGAACTTACAAATTGAACACGAGCTATATTGCCACGGTCACCTGATCGAAGCGGGCGTCTCGCATTTTGTTGCGACTGGTCGGACGGACCTGCTGGCTATTGCCCGAGGTGCTGCAGACCGGATCGTGGCTGATTTTCGGGGGAAAAGTGCAGCATACACTCCGGGGCACGAAGAGATCGAAATCGCTTTGTTACGGCTGCACCAGGTGAGCCAGGATGACTTGGTCTACCTGGAACTGGCGCGCCAGTTCATCGAACAGCGTGGTCGCACCCCCCACTTTGCCCTGTCGCTTTTGCAGCAGAATAGGCGTGTGGGTCGGCGCAGGAAACTTGTACAGGAGAAGAGGCGGGAATACCTGGCTGGCCATCCTGAGTTCAAACCCTTTCAATTACCGCCGGGAAATCATTCTCCAAAACAGTTCAATACGCCACTGCGCTGGTACGCAAGTGCCTTGAGCGGTAAATACTTCCAACAGCATGTTCCCGTAAGAAAGCAAACCGTCCCAGTAGGACATTCTGTCCGGTTTGGGTATTTGGAAACTGCGGTAAGCCTGCTGGCACGCGAAAACGGCGACCGGACCCTGATCCCCGCACTCGAACAAGCCTGGGAGCGTATGGTTACGCGCCGTATGTACGTCACTGGCGGCATTGGCTCAGTACCCGGGCTGGAAGGCTTCGGAAATGATGATGAACTCGACCCCGAATATGCCTATGCTGAAACCTGCGCTGCCCTGGCCAGCCTGTTTTGGAACTGGGAGATGGCGCAACTGACCGGTGAGGCAAAATACAGCGAGCTGTTTGAATGGCAACTTTACAACGCGGTCGCAGTCGGCATGGGACTGGATGGAACGACTTATCTCTACAACAACCCCCTGGCATGCCACGGGGAAGTGAGTCGCCAGACCTGGTACGGGGTCCCGTGTTGCCCGTCCAACCTTTCGCGTACCTGGGCGGATCTGGGCAGATACATCTACTCCACTGCGCTGGGTAAATTACGAATTCACCAATACATCAGCAGTGAGCTGTGCAATGAGACCAGCCTGGGTGAGGATGGCGGTACAATTAGCGCCAACGTAATGCTGGAATCAGGGCTGCCGTGGGAGGGATACACCCGGATCAAGATCGCACCTAACCCGGACCAAGCTGTTCCTTTTGAGCTCCAGTTACGCCAACCGGTGTGGGCGAGCGAGATGCGCGTCTTGCTCAACGGTAAACCTATTTTTACCACTTCTGGAAACACAGATCCGAAGGAGGCAACCTCATCTGGTTATGACCCGAGACCGGCAGTTTTCATACCGATCTGCCATGCATGGGACTCAGGGGATGAGGTCGAAGTCGAGTTTGATATGCCGATCCGACTGCGCCGTGCCCACCCCAGAGTGAGAGGACACCGTGATAAGGTTGCTGTGACGCGTGGGCCGCTGGTGTACTGTCTTGAAAGTGTAGACAATCCTGATGTGGATATTTTCACCACCCGGCTCAACCCAGTAACGCTCGAGCCGGTATTCGACAGTTCCATGCTGAGCGGTATTTTCAAGCTGCAGGGAAAGACGAAAGAAGGGACCTCGCTCACCTTCATCCCCTATTTTTTATGGGGTAACCGCGGTGCGTCTCAAATGACCGTCTGGGTAAATACCTGAAAAGGATATACTTTGAACGACGAGCCCAACCAACCTACCCCTATGCGGACGCCTTGGACTCCCGCGGCACCCTGTCCACACCCGGAATACCCCCGCCCGCAGATGAGGCGACCGAACTGGATAAACCTGAATGGGTTGTGGGACTATGCGATCCTGCCCAGGGAAAGCGCTGCTCCAAAAACTATGGATGGGAGCATTTTGGTGCCGTATGCTGTGGAGTCAACCCTCTCAGGCGTGCAAAAACCATTGCTGCCCGATCAAAAATTGTGGTACCGGCGTACTTTCCAGGATCCACGTCCTATTTTGTTTGAGGGGAGTGGTGTCGATAGCGAAGGAATGGTATTTTTGCACTGCGGTGCAGTCGATTATGAGTGTCAGGTTTGGGTTAACAGCACTCTGGTCGGCGAGCACCGCGGCGGATACCTGCCATTCTCCCTGGATATCACTGATGCGCTGCGATTGGACGAGAATGAATTAACCGTCTCGGTATGGGACCCGACCGATACGGGGATGCAGCAGCGTGGCAAACAGACCTTGCATCCGAAAGGCATCTGGTACACGCCTGTCTCTGGTATCTGGCAAACTGTCTGGTTGGAAGGTGTGCCCGCCGTCAGCATCGAATCATTGAGGCTGACTCCCGATCTGAGCCACCAATTGCTGACGGTAGGTGTGGTGGTGCGGAGAATGGCGGAGGCGGAATCTATCCATGTGGAGGCGAAAGTCCTTTCCAAAGGGGAAATCATTTCTTCGGGCAGGGGAGATGCCAATGAACCACTCAATCTTAGGATACCGAATCCAAAAACGTGGAGCCCCGCCGATCCATACCTCTATGATCTGCATGTACAGCTTACCCGGGAGGATCATGTGCTGGATGAAGTCGACAGTTATTTCGCCATGCGTCAGTTCGGGCTGAGGCGGGAGTCGAATGGAGCCTTGCGGTTTACGCTAAATGGGGATGCGCTGTTCCTTTATGGACCTTTAGACCAGGGCTACTATCCAGATGGGTTGTACACGCCAGCCTCGGAAGAGGCGATGTTGTTTGATATCGAATACATCCGCCAGCTTGGCTGCAATATGATCCGCAAGCACATCAAAGTCGAACCACTGCGCTGGTATTACCAGTGCGACCGCCTGGGGATGATCGTCTGGCAGGATATGCCTAACGGCGGGCTGATCGACGGTGAAGCAGTGGCAACCCTTTCGCTGATGTTTGGATTTCACCGCAACGACACGCGCCGGTTGAGTCGTTTTGGTCGGGCGGATGAAGCCAACCGGGCTGCTTTCCGGGCTGAGTTGCAAGGCATGGTGGACCACCTCTACAATGCGCCTTGTATCGCGGTCTGGGTCCCCTTCAATGAGAGCTGGGGGCAGTTCCAAGCCAATGAAATTGGGGAATGGCTGAAGGCTTACGACCCGACCCGCCTGGTGGACCATGCCTCGGGTTGGTTCGATCAAGGTGGAGGAGACTTTCAGAGCAAGCACATTTATGTTAAAAAGCTTAAACACCCTGTGAATGACAGCCGTGCGTTTGCCATCACAGAGTTCGGCGGGTATAGTCTGAAAATCCCCGGACACTTGTGGAACGAAAATAAGAAATTCGGATATCGCTTTTACGACTCTTCCCAGGCTTTGACCGATGCCTATCTTGCTCTACTAGAAAACGAGCTGAAACCGCTCATCCAGCAAGGCCTGACCGCCGCCATCTACACCCAAACGACCGATGTGGAGATCGAGATCAACGGTTTTCTGACCTATGACCGTAAGGTGGAAAAAATGGACGCACAGGCAGTGCGCCGTGCGCACGACGGGTTGATTCATGGTAGCCGGTGATTGTTTTAATCATTGCTCACAAATTAGCCCATCTTGAAACAATCGCTGTAGAATCATACCGTAAGTGGATCATAGATCTTTGAGGATAACACGATGAGCAGCCTACAAACAGAATATGCAGAGCTTCCAGACATACGCATCGCTTTCACACAGTACGGTAATGGTCAAATATTGATCCTCCTGCATGGAAATTCGGAAAGTAAGCGTATTTTTAATGCATACCAGATAGAGCATTTCCCTATGTTTACTACGATCGCAATAGACAGCCGTGGGCATGGCGAATCCAAATCGACAGATGAAGCGTATTCAATCCGTCAATATAGCGAGGATGTCATTAACCTTTGCAAGTTGAAAGGAATAAATGACGCCTATGTCATTGGGTATAGTGATGGAGGCAATATCGCCCTGTGGCTGGCAAAAAAAGCACCAGAACTGTTCAGCCGGATCATTGCCATCTCTCCCAATTACCTGGTAAGTGGGACAACCGATAATGCGCTTCGATCTATCAATAAAGCTTATAAAATAATGTCATTTCTAAACCGCATCGGTTTCAATTTGAAAAAGAGCATGATGCGCTTCAATTTGATGCTTGAAGATATCGGAATAACAGATGATGAATTTAAAAGTATCCAGACAGATGTAAAAATAATCTATGCAGAACACGATATGATAAAGGAAACACATCTACAGCGGCTTGCAGAACTGATCCCAAATTCAAGTCTGGATAAGATCAATGGCTGCAATCATATGACGATAATTAACAATATAAAGGCTATTGAAATCATGAAAAACTATCTATTGGCACAAAAATGAAGTCATCCAACTGAAAGGAATAACACCTGATGAAAAAAACACTCCTGATGGTTATCGCCTTTGCCATCCTCTTTCTTTTTATCATCCAATCCATCGGTAGCCTGGTTGAATCGATCTACATCCTGGACTTGATGAATTCGAACCTGGATGAAAAGGCGCTGGGCGTGCTGTTTTTCTTCGTACCTTTGCTTCTGCTGCCCTTCTATAAGAAGCATGCGCTCCCTCTGTTATGGATCCTATTCGCTGTGTTGTTCATCACCCGAGGGCTGACTCCTTACCTCAACACCACCAACCGCTTAACTACCTCTGGCATCGCCACCGCTGCTTCGCTCAGCTTGTTCTTTCTGCTCATCACTAGCTGGCCAACATTTAGCCGTTGGGCACCAGCCGGGTTGGCACTGGCGGTGGGCTTATCCACATTACTGCGCACGGCTGGTCATGGCATCGAATTCTCCCTTACCCCCGTTGGTGGCTGGGTTGGGTGGGTATTGGGGCTGCTACTTGGCCTCTGCCTGGGAATGTCTGACCTAAAGCGTGAGCCAGCCACCCCGCAAATGGGCGGGAAGCGTACTGCTCCAATTGTGGGCATCTACCTTATCCTGACCCTGGTGTATTTTTCGGTATCTGCCCCTGCCGTGATCGCCCGCTGGACAGAGGGTAATTACACACTGATCGTCGGTGCGGTCAGCTCACTTTCACTGGGCTGGGCCTGGGTATCTCTAAACCGACCGTTTCTATTCGAGCGCATCTCCCCACGCATATTGGTAGCCTGGAACCTGCTCTTTACCCTCAGCCTGACCCTGACGCTCCTGGCACAGCGCGTTTCGTTCCCACTCACACTGGACTCACCAGAGGTGGTGGTAGGAGCGCCAACCTTGCTCCAGATGGTGCCCCTGGGGTTGATGCTCCTGCTCTTCCCGGTGCTCTTCTTTGACCTGCAAGCCTTCCTCCGCCAGATGCAAAACGCCGTCCTGCCAGCCGGCAGCCTGGCGCCTGGCATCCTGTTGGGGAGTTTCTTGCTGATCTTGTTGATCTTTATGAACATATTCTCCAATGTATGGGGTTATATCGAACCGATCAGCCCTATCTTCCGCAATACCTACTGGCTGACTTACTTTTTACTATCCGCCGGCATCAGCCTGCTCGTGTGGCTTGCATTGAGAAGTAAACCAGCCCCTAAAAATGAACCCACAGGTCCCTATTCCTGGGTTGTTTCAGCCCTGCTTGCTGTGATTTTCCTGACTACACTGGTATTTGCATTACCATCCAAGCGCGTTCAGGTGGACGCAGTCGGAATAACCTCGCTGAGGGCGATGACCTTCAATACTCAGCAGTCCAATGATGAATTCGCTGAGAAATCCTTCGAAGCCCAGCTCGCTATCATGCGCCAGGTTTCGCCCGATATCCTTTCCTTGCAGGAGACCGATTCAACCCGTATCTCGCTCAACAATAACGATTACGTCCGTTACTTTGCTGAAGGGCTGGGTTATTATTCATATTTTGGTCCAAAAACTGTCAGCGGTACCTTCGGAACCGCCATCCTATCGAAATTCCCGCTATTGAACACGCGCACCGCATTCATGTACAGCGATAAGGACGAGACTGGCGTTGCCGAGGCTGAAGTGGAAGTGGCAGGGGTGCTTTTTACGATCTATGACGTCCACCCCGACAGCTCAGACCAAGCCATGCTGGCCTTTGCAGAGACCCTTCTAGCACGCTCGCAAGATAAACCGTATGTGATCGCCCTGGGTGATTACAACCTGAGAGATTATGAAGAGCCATACCAGCTTATTGATCGTGTATATACCAGTGCCTGGACGAGTGTCTACCCATCAGAGATCAGCCCGGATGGGGTAGATATGTCTGGAGATAACCGCATCGATCACATTTTCCTTTCCCAGAACCTAACCGCCTCCAACCCAATCTACATTCTGCCACCCGAGTCTGCCACCGATCACCCCGTGCACTGGACGGATATCCTGTGGGATAGCCCGTAACAACCAGTCATATAACCAACATTCGAACATACCTAGTTGCTTCTTTATGACACCGGTCATGGTTGCGCCAATAACCGTGGTCGCAAATTGTAACAATTTATCCAATGTGCTATCGAAGGAAAATTGATCGCTTAAGCTGCTCAGGAGTAAAACCATGAAGAAGGTGGAGATCACCAACCGGTACGGATATTTCGATGAAATCAGCGGCGAGTATATCATCACTCGCCCGGATACGCCGACACCCTGGATAAATTACCTGGGTATGGGAGACTATGGTGGAATCATCTCAAATACCGCCGGTGGGTATTCATTCGATCGTGACCCGAAAAACCGTCGAGTCACCCGTTACCGCTATAATGCTATCCCGGTCGATCAACCCGGTCGTTACGTTTACTTGCGCGACCAGGATAGTGGAGCGTATTGGAGCCCCACCTGGCAGCCGATCCCCGAGCGTAAGCTGGCTGGCTATGCGTGTCATCACGGCCCTGGCTATACACGTATCATCAGCCGGTACCTGGGTATTCAATCTGAGATATTGTATTTTGTGCCGCCTACCTCCAACCTTAGCTCACCCTACGCTGAGAATGAGGAGGCAGCATGTGAATTGTGGGTAATGCACCTGCGCAACACTTCCAGGCGACCGCGAATGTTGCGCTCCTTTAGTTATGTTGAGTTCAGCATGTGGAATGCAGAGGCTGACTTGAACAACCTGGATTGGGGACAGCATGTCCTGCATAGCCATGTCGAAAATGGAATTATCTACGTTAATACCACCTTCCGCCCTACGACCACCTATTTCGCCAGCAGCCTAGCATCGATTGGTTTCGATACTGACCGTGAAGTCTTTATTGGCAATTATCACGACCTGGCGAACCCAGCCGTGGTTGAGAATGGTATACCAAATAACTCGCAAACGGCACGGGGCAATAATGTCGGTGTGCTGTGCCATGAATTTCGGTTAAATCCCGGCGAGGAGAAGGAAATCATCTATATACTGGGGGTGACCGATTTACCGGGGCAAATAGCCTCGCTGGTCACCCGATACCAACAAGCGGAAAACGTACACATTGCCTTTGCTGCTCAAAAAGCTGATTGGGAGTTGTACCTCAACAAATTCCAGGTTGAGACGCCAGATCCACAGATGAACTCGATGCTAAATGTCTGGAACCAGGTGCAGTGCCGGGCAACCCTGTTCTGGTCACGCTTTGCTTCCGCTTATGAGACGGGGCTTGGCCGTGGCATGGGGACGCGCGATTCGGCACAAGACACATTGGCGGTTGTCCAGAGTGCCCCAGAACGGGCTTGCCAAAACCTGTCTACTCTGTGGAAATTACAGTTCGGCGATGGTCATACCTGGCATCAAGTCTTCCCACTGACTGGTGAAGGTGGGGTAGGGCTGGCGGCAGAGCATCCGGATTTTCCACAGTGGTTTTGTGATGACCATCTCTGGTTATTGATCGCCGTGTGCGCCTATCTGCGCGAGACAGGCGACTTTTCATACCTTGAGGAACGTATCCCTTACACGGATGGTGGCGATGACACAGTCTGGGGGCATATGCAGCGGGCTGTGGATTTCACGCTGGCACACCGAGGTCCACACGGCTTGCCGCGCTTGGGCTTTTCGGATTGGGATGACACAATGAACCTGGACCACGGTTCGGGCAAAGCTGAGAGTGTGATGGCAGCCCAGCAGTTCTGCCGGGCTATGTTAGACCTGGCTGATCTATGCGATCAGCTTGGCGATGTGGGTGATAGCAGTCGGTATCGAATGCTACATAAGGAAATGTCGGAGATCATCAACCTTATTGCCTGGGACGGAGAGTGGTATGCGCGGGCTTATGACGATGAAGGGAAACCGGTTGGTGTGCAGGCAGAGACACATCAAAAGATCAGCCTGAATACACAGGTCTGGGGGGTAATTGGTGAATGTGTTCCAGAGGAGCGTGCCAGGCAAGCCATGCGCAGCGCACATGCCTGGCTTAATTCTCCATTCGGTCTGGCTATTTTGGCACCTGCATATCGCCGCGGTGATGCGCGCATAGGCGGCACAGCTACGTATCCACCCGGTGCAAAGGAAAATGGTGGGATCTTCTGCCATACCAATACCTGGGCGATCATCGCTGCCGCTCGCCTGGGTTGGAACAACCTGGCTTACCAATACTACCAGCAGATCATGCCCTTGGCTCGCAGCGACAATGACGTCTTCAAGGTAGAGCCATATGTCTACTGTGGTAATATCTGCGGTCCGGAGCATCTCCAATTTGGTTATGGGCGCAACTCCTGGCTTTCTGGCACTGCCTCGTGGACCTATGTGGCGGGCACCCAATGGATCCTGGGTATTCGACCTACATTCAAGGGCTTACAAGTAGCTCCAATCATTCCGGATGTTTGGGCCGGTTTTAAAGCGCGGCGCATCTTCCGTGGTGTTACCTACCACATCACAGTAGAACGGGCAGGGAGTGGTAATGCTACCTCGCTGACGGTGGACGGTAAAGCGATTAATGGGGATGTTATCAGCTTCCCGCCAAAAGGGACGCAGGAAGTGCATGTGCATGGCGTGTTAAGTTAATTAGCCAGATACAAATGTAAAATGAACCAGAAGGTGAATGATGTTGATCGAATCCAAAAGTAAATTGCTGATGATCGGTGACTCGATCACGGATTGTGGAAGAGCGTTTCCGACTGGTGAAACCAACAACGATGGGCTTGGGAATGGATATGTTAGTTTGGTCAATGCGTTATTGATGCTGACTTACCCAGGTCAGCAAATTAAAATAGTGAACATGGGCATCAGCGGAAATACGGTCCTTGACCTGGAGAGGCGCTGGGAAAGTGATGTGTTGGGGGTAAATCCGGATTGGCTTTCTGTGTTGATTGGCATTAATGATGTCTGGCGGCATTTTGACCCACTGTCTCAAACTGAAGAGTTGATCTCGCGGGAGAAGTATGCCCACATTCTGGAAAGACTGGTCAGCCGAACCCGTCCGCACTTGAAGGGATTGATTCTCATGACGCCTTATTTTATCGAGCCAAACAAACTCGAACCCATGCG
>Ga0209254_10007172_pt1 | contig 10270 bp, 9 predicted proteins | sample FrelakmetDIP11DI_FD_187148 | JGI IMG/M metagenome (GOLD analysis project Ga0209254, IMG submission 187148) | Freshwater lake sediment microbial communities from the University of Notre Dame, USA, for methane emissions studies - DIP11 DI (SPAdes)... | ecosystem: Environmental > Aquatic >...
GTGGCCGGATGCAACGGGCGAGTTCGTAATCAATTCCAACAGGAGGTGTGAGATGGGTCGGGTGATTCTTCTGGTGTCCATTGCGGTGACGGCGGCGTTCGCCACGTCGGAGGCGGCGGCACAGGTTCGCGTCCAGTACGGCCGCATCACGAATGTGCAGACGACGACCGTGACCGATTCGACGTCGCAAAACGTCGGTACCCTGGTCGGCGGCGGCATCGGCCTGGTGTCGGGCAGCGGGCAGTCGGGCAGCAACCGCGCGCTGCGTGGTCTCGGCGGCGCGGCGGCCGGGCGCGGCGTGGGGACGCTGGCCGGGCGCTCGCAGGCGTTCGAGTACACCGTGCTGGTCGACGGCATGACGACGGTGCGTGTGGTCTCCGACCAGGCCGGCAAGCGCGTCGGCGACTGCGTTGCCGTCGAGCAGGGCCAGTTCTCGAACATCCGCCTCGTGCCCGACAGCCGGTGCGCGGGGCGTGCGCAGCCGGCACCGGCCAAGGCGGCACCCGCCAAGGCCGCACCGGCGCCCGCGGCCGACGTGCAGCAGGCGTCGGCCTGCGAGCAGGCGAAGGCACAGCTCCTGGCTGCCAACACCGACGAGGAATTCGAACGGGGCGAGCGGCGCATGCGGCTGCTCTGCGGCGAGTAATCAGCGCCTTGCCGCTACCGGGCTGCGCGTCTTGCTGGCGCGCAGTCGATTGCGGCGGGCGTCAACCATGGCCCGACCGGCAGCATCGACGACAGCTGCCGCGAGCCACATCCAAACGGAGAGAGTATCCATGAACAAACAAAGACGTGATGTTCTGATCGCCGGCGCGGGCCTCGCGGTCCTGACGGTCGCAGCGGCCGGCTGCACGACGACGTCCGGCACCGGCGGCGATCCTGCGGCACAACGGAAGGAGATCGACTCGGCGGCCGACAGTGCGCTGTCGCGGCTCTATGCGCAGCAGCCCGGCACGAGTGAGCTCGTCGCTTCGGCGCGCGGCATGCTCGTGTTCCCGGTCTTCGTGCAGGCTGGCTTCATCTTCGGCGGCGGCAGCGGGCAGGGCGTGCTGCGCAAGGGCGGAAAGTCAGCCAGCTATCACAGGATGACCGAAGCGTCGGCGGGACTGCTGGCCGGGGCGCAGTCCACGGCGGTGTTCATCCTCTTCATGACCGACGAGGCACTGCGGCGCTTCGAAGCGAGCAACGGCTGGACCGTCGGCGCCGATGCCGCGATTTCGATGATCACCGTCGGCGCCAATGCCCGCGTCTCGACGCAGACCGGGCAGCAGCAGGTCATCGGTTTCGTGATGACCAACGCGGGCCTGATGGGCAACCTGAGCCTCAACGGCAACCGCATCACGCCACTCAGCATCTGACCCTGCGTCCTCGCGCTGCCGCGCCCGGCGGATCGGGCGCGGCAGCAGGGCGTTGTGCAAGCAGCCCTGCGAGGGTGACGCCGGCCGTCGCGCATTGCCCGCAGCCAGACCCGTCAGCCACTGAAATTAAAGCGCCTCTTGCCGAGGCGAGCCAGCCATGTCGACAAAGAGCGTCAAGCCGAAGAGCGTCAAGCCGAAGAGCGTCAAGCGCAAACCGGTCCTGGCGGACCTCGGACTCCAGGGCGGCGGCTCCCATGGAGCCTTCACGTGGGGCGTCCTCGACCGCCTGCTGGAGGAGCCGTGGCTGTCGTATGACGGCATCTCCGGAACGTCCGCGGGGGCGATGAACGCGGCCGTGATGGTCGATGGCTACGCGGCCGGCGGCGCCGACGGTGCGCGGCAGGCGCTGGAGCGCTTCTGGAAGGCGGTGTCCGACGCTGCCGCCCTCAGCCCGTTCCGGCGCGGCCCCATGGAAGTCTTGACCGGCAACTGGACGCTCGACTACTCGCCGATCTTCATGGCGGCCGACATCGCGGCGCGCGTGATTTCGCCGTACGACATCGCCCCCCACAGCGCCAACCCGCTCGAGCAGATCCTGGAGAACTGCATCGACTTCGAGCGGCTTAGGCAGGCCCCGATCAAGCTGTTCGTCACGGCCACTAACGTCCGCACGGGACGCGGTCGCCTGTTCCGCAATGCCGACGTGTCCCCCGACGCCCTGCTCGCCTCGGCGTGCCTGCCGACGATGTTCCAGGCGGTGGAGATCGACGGCGAGGCGTACTGGGACGGAGGTTATTCGGGCAACCCGTCGATCGCGCCGTTGATCCGCGAGTGCATTTCGCGCGACACGATCCTCGTGCAGATCAATCCGATCGAACGGCCGGGAACGCCGCGGACCGCGCGCGAGATCCACAACCGGCTCAACGAGATTGCCTTCAACTCGACGCTGATCAAGGAACTGCGCGCCGCCGCGATGCTGCGGCGAGTGGCCGACCCGGGCACCGGAGACGGCGCTGCGCTCGCGAAGATGCGACTGCACCGGATTTCCAGCGACGTGATGCTCTCGCTCGGCTACTCGTCGAAGATGCTGGCCGAGTGGAACTTCTTCGTGATGCTGCGCGACGCCGGCCGCGAGGCCGCCGCTGCGTTCCTGCAGGGGCATGGCGAGGATCTCGGCGTGCGCTCGTCGCTCGACCTCGACGAGTTCCTCGAAGGAGTCTGAGGCCATGGGGTTGCTTGGCATCCTGCTGGCGCTGGTCGTCCTGATGTGGCTGTCGTTCCGCGGCTGGAGCGTGCTGCTGCTGGCGCCGGCCGCCGGATTGCTGGTGACGGCATTCTCGTCCGAGCCGCTGCTGGCGCATTGGACACACACCTTCATGGGCTCGGCCGCCGGTTTCGTGGCCCAGTTCTTTCCGCTGTTCCTGCTGGGCGCCCTGTTCGGCAAACTGATGGAAGACAGCGGATCCGTGTCCGCGATCGCGCGCTTCCTGAGCGAGAAGCTCGGCGCGCGCCGCGCGATCCTCGCGGTCGTGCTCGCCGGGGCGCTGGTGACCTACGGCGGTGTCAGCCTGTTCGTGGCGTTCTTCGTCATCGGGCCCATGGCCGAGGCGCTGTTCCGGGAGGCGGACATCCCGCGGCGCCTGATGCCGGCTGCGATCGCGCTGGGCACGACGACGTTCACGATGACAGCGATGCCGGGCACGCCCGCGATCCAGAACGCGATCCCGATGCCCTTCTTCGGCACCACGCCCTTTGCGGCGCCCGGCATCGGCCTCATAGCTTCGCTGATCATGCTGTTGTTCGGGCTCGCATGGCTCGCGTTCGCCGAGGCTTCGGCGCGGCGCTCCGGCGCAGGCTTCGCCGACGGCGCAGCGGCTGCCGTGCCGGTGACCGACGACCCGCTGGTTCGGGAGCGCGCGACGACCGCCGGCGCGTTCGACCCGCCGGAAGCGGCGAAGGGCAAGCCGAGTGCCGACGAGCCTGGCATTGGAATCGCGCTTGCGCCGCTGGTGGTGATGATCGGCGTGAACCTGCTGATGTCGTTCGTCGTCCTGCCGCGGCTCGACTTCGGTTTCGCGGACGACGAACACTGGCAGTCGCTCTCGGTGCCAGCTGCGAGCGGAGTGTGGTCGGTACTCGTCGCGCTGGCTTGCGCGATGGTGGTCCTGCTGCTGCTGAACCGCCGCCGCCTGGCGTCGGTCCGCGAGTCGATGGATGCAGGCGCCAACGCCTCGGTGCTGCCGGTGCTGAGCGTGGCCAGCCTGGTCGGCTTCGGCGCGGTCGTCGCTGCAATGCCGGCGTTCGCGGACGTGCGCGACTGGATCCTCGGGATCGACGGCGGCCTGCTGGTGTCGCTGTCCGTCTCGGTGAACGCGCTGGCGGCACTGACCGGGTCCGCGTCCGGCGGAATGACGATCGCGCTCGATGCGCTGGGCGCGACGTACCTTGCGCTCGCCGAGCAGCAGGGTGTGGACCCCGCCGTGCTGCATCGGATCGCTGCGATCGGCGCCGGCACGCTGGACAGCCTGCCCCACAACGGCGCCGTCGTGACGCTGCTCGCGGTGTGCCGCTCGTCGCACCGCGAGAGCTACTTCCACATCGCCATGACCGCCATCGTCGGCCCGCTCGTCGCGCTGGCTGTCGTGATCGTGCTCGCGGGTCTCTTCGGATCGTTCTGAGGGCCGATCCGTCCAGACCCTTCGATACCGCAAAGCGAGGTCGCGGATGTTCCTCCGGTCGCTGACACGACGTGAACGATGGGTCACGCTGATACTGCTCGCGATGGCAGGCGCGTGGCTGTTGCCGGCAATCCAGCAGCCGGCCGAATACCACGACTTCGCCGATCGCCGGACCTTCCTCGGCATCGCCAACGCGGGCGATGTCCTGTCCAACGCCGCGTTCGCGCTGGTGGGGCTGTACGGTTTCTTCCAGCTTCAGCGCGGTCGCCGGCAACTCGGCCCGGCGGTGCGCGCGAGCCTCCACGTCTTCTTCGCCGGCCTGGTCCTGACCGCGCTCGGTTCGGCCTACTACCACCTCGATCCGACCAACGACTCCCTCGTGCTCGATCGGCTTCCGATGACCATTGCGTTCGCCGGAGCGTTCGGCGCCGTGGTCGCGGAACGGGTCAGCACGCGCGGCGGTTTCGCGTCACTGGCGGTGATGCTGGCGCTCGGTCTCGCGAGTGTCGTCTACTGGAAGTACACGGACAACCTCACGCCGTATGCGGCGGTCCAGTTCGGCGGGATCGCCGGCCTCGTGGCGCTGCTCGTGGCGACGCCGCGCGGCGCCGAGGCGCTGCCGTGGTGGGGCCTGATTGCCTGGTATGCCCTGTCGAAGCTGCTGGAGACGGGTGACACCGTGATCTGGCATGCCTCGAGCGCGGCCGTCGCGGGCCACCTGTTGAAGCACCTCGCCGCCGCGATGGGCGGCTTCGTTATCGCGCACGCGCTGCGCCAGCCGGCGCCGGCAACGCTACCGCATGGAACCGTCGATGGCGCCCGGGTAGCCGCCGGCAGAGAGAGCCGCTGACGCCGGAGACGCACATCGCGCACGAGGCGGCGTCACACCGAGCCTGCTGCGTCGGCGCCTCCGGGTTACGGCCCGGCGAAGGGCTGCGCGTCCGCGTCGTCGGGCCGGAAGGTCGAAAGCAGTGCTTCGAGTCGCACCGGCACTCCCACCGTTGACGGCGCCACGATCTGGCGTCCGCTCGCGGTCGATGGCCGGTCGATGCTTTCCTCGACGCGGGCGAGCAGGTAGGGAAAGAACGGGTTCGACGGCAGCCGCGTCAGGAAGTCCTGATCGACGATGAGCGCGCCGCGTTCGCCCCGCGCGTCGAGGGCACCGAGGTTCAGTCCGAACTCCAGGCCCGTTTTCGGATCGGGGTGTGTGCCGTAAAGCGGGTCGTCGGTCGGAATCGGGATGGAGAGGTGCGACAGCGAGAAGATGCCTCGCGGATAGGGCAACCCGAGCGGCTTGTCCACGGCGGTCAACTGGCCGGGCGCAATGCTGCTTTCGAGGGTCGCATCGGAGTCGTCACCCGCGTTGACGATCGAGGTGAAGCGATACGCCTGCGGCGTGGTCGGTGTCAGCCGATCCAGCGCAACGTAGGCCGACGGACGCAGCAGGGGCCCGAACTTGACCGTCCGGTTCACGTCGATCAGCACGATCTCGCTGCCGTTGTCCGGCAGGAATGAATACAGGGCGGTGAGGATCGCCGGCGTGCTGACGGTGAAATCGATCACCGACTGAAAGGTCAGCACCGGCGGAATCGTCTCGAGCCGGCCCGAACGGGCCAGCTGCTGGATCTGCCGTTGAAGCGCATCGGTGAGCAGGTACGACTGGCGTGCGCCGTTGACCGGAAACGAGTTGTACTTGAACGGGTTGAACTCCGGAATGTTGCTGAGCCACGCGGCACTGGCGAACGGCGGCAGCACGGCCGGCAGGCCCGCCAGCCCTGCGTAGCGCGCGAAGCGCGTGATGCCGATCATCGGCGTGAAGAGCGTCAGGTGGTCGGCGCGCGGCAGCTTCGGGTCTTCGATCGCGTCGAGGGCGTACTTCACGGCCAGCGCGCCGCCGTTCGAGAATCCGGCGAGGTGCAGTGGCGCGGGCGCCGGCACCCGGCGTCGCGCCTCACGGACCGCGAGCCGGGTCGCCGCGCTCCAGTCTCTCCAGCGCACTTCCGAAAGGCCGGCGGGCACGGTGCCATGGCCGGGCATGCGGATGCCGATCGCCACGAAGCCCCGCTCCGCGTACCGTCGAGCGACGTGCCGAAGGCTGTAGGGCGAGTCCGTCAGCCCGTGCAGCAGAACGACGACGCCTTTCGGCGGGCCCGACGGCTCAATCACGTAGGAGCGGTTCCAGTCCTGCGCGAACCGCGGCGGATAGACCGGGCTTCCTTCGAAGTAGCGGTTGTACGGGACGCGCGCATCGGGCTCGAGACGCTGCGTCACGTTGGCGCGGATGTCGTCGAAGATCGCCTGTTCCTGGGCGAGATACCGTTTCCAGTCGGCCGAGTCGAGTTCATCGGCGCTCAGTTCGACGGGAACGTGCGTGTGCCACGGCTGCAGCGCGGGCCCGCGCAAGGCGCGAACCGATCGCACTCCCAACGCCACCACGGCGACGAGTAGCAACGCGAGGAAAAGCCAGACGAGGGTTCGTTTGAGGTTCATCACGATCCAGAAGCGAATTGCGCGGGCCAACGGCGCACCGCACCCTGCAGGTGTGCGGCCGCCGGTGGGGTCATCGGGACATCAGGAGCACGTAGCTCGAAGCCGTCGCAGCGCCTCGTTGCTCTTGGGGAGGACGTCGCGGTTTTCGTCCGGGAAGTAGCGTTCGCCGTGCGGGATGATCGTGCTGCCAGGTGGCGGGAATCCGCGAACGGCGACGACTGTCGGAACCAGCCGCGCCGCGCTGATCGAACCCTTGTCGATGTCGCGCTGGCACACCAGCAGAACACCGTTGCTGCGGATGACACGCTCTCGCAGCGCGATCGACGACTTGGGCGCCGACGCCGTCAACGCGTCGGCATTCGGCGCCAGCGTGAGCACGAAGAAGCGACGGCCTTTCGGGTTCTGCGAGAGCCCCCGAGTGGCCGCCTGGTCGAAATTGAACTCGTAGCCCGCGATGTACAGCCCGCCTTCGGACGGCGCGGCAGCGGCAAGCGGCACGGCGCAGGCCATTGTCACGGCGACGCCCGCCCGCTTGAGCTTGCGTGACAGATCTGAGGGGCTTGGCTTCATCGACGGTCCTGTTCGCTCTTCCAAAGGAGGCATGATAAAAAAAACCCCGCCGAGGCGGGGTTTTTTTGATCGGCGAGTATCGCCGTTAGCGCCGGACAGGCCGCGTTCCGACAACCTCGACCTCAACGCGACGATTCGGTTGCAGACAGTCGATGAGTTGCTGGCGATTGCGGATCTCACCCTTGGGCGACGGATCCGGGCACTGCTTGACCGGGTTCGCCGGACCCTTGCCTTCCGTGTAGACACGGTTCGGCTCGATGCCCTTGCTGACCAGGTAGTCCTTCACCGCCTGGGCGCGACGCACCGACAGGTCCTGGTTGTGCTTCAGCGGACCGATGCGGTCCGTGTAGCCGACCGCGATGATGACTTCCAGGCTCACGCCAGCCATTTTCGACACGAGGTCGTCCAGCTTCGCCTTGCCTTCCGGACGCAGCACGGCCTTGTCGAAGTCGAACAGCGCGTCAGCCGCAAACGTCACCTTCTCGCTGGTCGGAGCAGGCGGCGCCGGGGGCGGCGGCGGCGGGGGAGCCGGCGGTGCTGGCGGCGGGGGCGGCGGGGGCGGCGGTTCGCACGTCGGGGCCTTCATCAGGTCACGATCGCACTCGCAGCCGGCGGTCCAGTTCGGGAACGGCGCTCCCTCGATCTTGGACGCGGCAGCGCGCTCGACGCTCCAGCTTCCAGTGCGCCAGCACAGGCCGAACGGATCGCGGACGATTACGCCGCTGGGATCGATCACGTACGGGCTTTCTTTCGGGTCGACCAGCTTGAGGGCACGGTTGGGATCCGGCTTGTATCCGGTTCCCGCCTGGGCAAATGCAAACCCAGCGACGGCCATCAACGCCGCGGCGACGACGCCCAGCTTGATGCTTTTCTTCATTGGTTCTCCTCACTCGAGTCAGAGAAGACCGCCCGAACCATTGATCGGACGGCCAGGCCGGTTCTGCGTCGCCCGGTGACTCCTGAATTTCAGGATGTCCCGGCCGTGAGCAAAACCTGCCGCCCTCTATTCTGCCACGCCGCCACAGCCGGCATCAGGTCGGCGTGACCAGGAGCCAGCAAAACCTGTCTCGCTTCGACAACACGCCGTCCGGCGACCCAGACCTCGCTGACCTGCTCCCGCCCGGCCGAGTAGACAAGGTGAGAGATGACGTCGTAAATGGGCCGGGTTTCGGGTGGATCCAGGTCGAACGCCACCAGGTCCGCCTCCTTGCCGGGCTCGATCGATCCGATCCGGCGCTGCAACCCCAGAGCCCGGGCTCCGCCCAGGGTCGCGGCATCGAGCACATCGGGCGCCGGGAGCACGCTGGCGTCGCCGGCGGCGCCTTTGGCAAGCAAAGCCGCCAGGCGCAGTTCGGACAGCATGTCCACCCGGTTGTTGCTGGCGGCGCCATCCGTGCCGAGGGCGAGGTTGACGCCGGCGGCCGTGGCGCGGGCGATGGGAGCGATGCCGCTGCCGAGCTTCAGGTTTGACGCCGGACAGTGGGCGATCGAGGCGCCCCGCTCAGCGAGCAGTCCGATCTCGGCATCTTCCAGGTGAACGGCGTGAACGGCGATCAGCCTTTCCGATACCAGTCCCAACCGATCCAGCCGGGCCAGCGGACGGCAGCCGTGCTGGGTGACCGATTGGCGAATCTCGTCGTCCGTCTCGTGCACGTGGGTGTGGACCGGCAGATCGAGTTCGTCGGCCAGCATCGCGATCCGCTGCAACGTGTGATCGCTGACCGTGTACGGCGCATGGGGCGCCAGCGTGAAGCTCACCAGCGAGTCGTTGCGGAAGTCGTCACGGGCCGCCAGTCCCTTGCGCAGGTAGTCCTCGGCATCCGAGGCATACGCGGTCGGAAACTCGATTGCGATGATGCCCGCCACGAAGCGCATTCCCAGCGCCCGGAAGGCGCGGACGCTGGCTTCCGGGTAGAAGTACATGTCCGAGGCGCACGTCGTCCCTGACCGGAGCATCTCCAGCGCTGCCAGCCGGCCGCCGTCGTACACGAACTCCGGGGACACCAGCGCCTTCTCGAGCGGCCAGATCCGCTGCGTGAGCCAGCGCATCAAGGGCAGGTCGTCGCCGACGCCGCGCAGCAGCGTCATCGCGGCGTGCGTGTGGGCGTTGACGAAGCCGGGCGTGACGGCGTGGTGGTCGAGGTGGATCACCTCGCGCCCGCGGTAGCGCCCGGCGGCAACCTCGCCCGGCACGACCGCGACGATCCTTCCGTCGTCGATGGCGATGGCGTGGTTCTCGAGCACGAGGCCGCGCGGAACCACCGGAACGACCCAGCGGCAATGCAGGAGGGTGTCGACGTCGATCATCGGGCTGGACGCAAGAAGCGCGCGATTACATCACACCTCCTTTGGCCCTCACCCGAGAGGTCCCGAAGCGGAGGAAAAGCGGGGTCCGACTGATAAACTTTCACATTTGCCGCGCGCGTCTTGCAGCGGCCTTCCGGACAGCCCCTCGATGGATCAGTTTGCCAAGGAAACCCTGCCGATCTCGCTTGAAGAGGAGATGCGGCGTTCCTACCTCGACTACGCGATGAGCGTCATCGTCGGTCGCGCGCTGCCCGACGTGCGCGACGGCCTGAAGCCGGTGCACCGTCGCGTGCTGTTCGCGATGCACGAACTGTCGAACCACTGGAACCGCGCGTACAAGAAGTCGGCGCGCATCGTCGGCGACGTCATCGGCAAGTACCACCCCCACGGCGACCAGGCGGTCTACGACACCATCGTCCGGATGGCGCAGGACTTCTCGCTGCGCTACATGCTCGTCGATGGCCAGGGCAACTTCGGCTCGGTCGACGGCGACAGCGCCGCGGCGATGCGTTACACGGAGATCCGGCTCGCCAAGATCGCGCACGAGCTGCTGGCCGACATCGAGAAGGAGACGGTCGACTTCGGGCCGAACTACGACGGCTCGGAGAACGAGCCGCTGCTGCTGCCCGCGAAAGTGCCGAACCTGCTGGTCAACGGCAGTTCGGGCATCGCCGTGGGCATGGCCACCAACATTCCGCCGCACAACCTGAACGAAGTCGTAGACGGTTGCCTCGCGTTGCTGCGCAACCCCGAAACCACGATCGACGACCTGATCGAGCTCATTCCGGCGCCCGACTTCCCGACCGCCGGGATCATCTACGGCCTCGACGGCGTGCGGGAGGGCTACCGCACCGGCCGCGGCCGCGT
>Ga0209254_10007173_pt1 | contig 10269 bp, 4 predicted proteins | sample FrelakmetDIP11DI_FD_187148 | JGI IMG/M metagenome (GOLD analysis project Ga0209254, IMG submission 187148) | Freshwater lake sediment microbial communities from the University of Notre Dame, USA, for methane emissions studies - DIP11 DI (SPAdes)... | ecosystem: Environmental > Aquatic >...
TGCGCCATGGAGGTCACGGTCGAGAACGGCCGCGCGGTCGAGGTTCGCGGCGGCGACATGCCGTTTACCGAAGGGACGCTGTGCACCAAGGTATCGAAGTACCTCGAGCGCGTCTATTCGCCGGAGCGCGTCCTGCACCCGCTGCGACGCGTCGGCGCCAAAGGGAAGGGTGCGCGCTTCGAGCGCATCTCGTGGGATACGGCGCTCGCCGCGATCGCCGCGAGGTTCACCGCGCTCGCCGCACAGGATCCGCAGCAGATCCTGCCGTACAGCTATGCGGGCACGATGGGCCAGGTGCAGTACGCATCGATGGACCGACGCTTCTTCCATCGCCTGGGCGCGAGCCTGCTCGACCGCACCATCTGCTCGTCGGCGGGGAAGGCGGGGGTCAAGCTTGCGCTCGGCGGATCGGTCGGCATGGACCCGGAGCGGTTCGACGAGGCGCGGCTCATCCTGATCTGGGGCTCGAATCCGATCGTGTCGAACCTGCACTGCTGGACGCGCATGCAGGAGGCGAAGCGGCGCGGCGCGAAGCTCGTGATCATCGACCCCTGGCGCAACCTCACCGCGGAGAAGTGTCACCAGCACCTTGCGATCATGCCCGGCACCGACGGTGCACTCGCGCTCGCGATGATGCACGTGATCATCGGCGAGAAGCTCCATGACCGCGATTACGTCGCCAATCACACCGTCGGTTTCGAGGCGCTTCGCGAGCACGTGAAGCAGTTTCCGCCCGAATGGGCAGCGCCGCTCTGCGGCCTCGCCGGGCATGAGATCGTGCAGCTCGCGCGCGAGTACGCGACCACCGAGCCCGCGGCGATTCGCCTCAACTACGGCATGCAGCGCTGCGCGGGCGGGGCCAACGCGGCGCGCGCGATCGCGTGCCTGCCGGCGCTGGTGGGCGCCTGGCGGGATCCTGCGGGTGGCGTCGTCCTTTCCACCGCGGACTTCTACGCTTTCGACCACAAGGCGCTCGAGCGGCCCGATCTCATTCGCGGCGCGCCGCGCACCATCAACATGTCGGCGATCGGCAACGCGCTGCTGCAAGCGAAGCCGCCGGTGAAGGCGATCTACGTCTACAACTCGAACCCGGTCGCCGTCGCGCCCGATTCGAGGAACGTGGTGGCGGGTTTTTCACGCGACGACCTCTTTTGCGTCGTTCACGATCTCTTCCTCACCGACACCGCCGACTATGCGGACATCGTGCTGCCCGCGACCACGCAGCTCGAGCACTTCGACGTGCACAAGAGCTACGGCCATCTCTATGCGCTCGCCAACAACCCGGCGATTGCGCCGATGGGCGAATCGAAGCCGAACTCGGAAGTGTTTCGCCTGCTCGCGAAGCGCATGGGGTTCGAGGATCCATGCTTTGCCGACGCCGACGAGGACATCTGTCGTCAAGCGCTCGAGTCGAGCAATTCGCGGATGGAGGCGCTGGAATGGCACTCCCTGAAGGCCGCCGGCTGGCGTCGTCTCAATGTGCCCGAACGCTATGCCCCGTTCGCCGAAGGGAATTTTCCGACACCGTCGGGGAAGTGCGAGTTCTGGAGCGAAAGCGCGCAGGCGATGGGCGCCGAGCCGCTTCCGTCCTACGTCCCGCCGCGCGAGTCCCCGTCGTCCAACCCGGAGCTCGCGAGGCGCTATCCTCTCGCGTTTATCTCGCCCCCGGCGCGAAACTTCCTCAACTCCTCCTTCGCGAACCTTCCCTTCGCGCTCGCGAGCGAGAAGGAGCCGCACGTCGACATCCACGACGCGGACGCGCGGAGGCGGGGCATCGCCGACGGCGACTGGGTGCGGATCTTCAATGACCGTGGCGCCTTCCGCGCCCGGGCGCGAGTGGGCGAGAAGGCGCGGATCGGCGTGGTCGTCGCGCCATCGGTCTGGTGGCGGAAACTGTCGCCCGACGGCGAGAACGCCAACGCCGTGACGTCGCAGGCGCTCACCGATCTCGGGGGCGGGGCGACGTTCTACGATTGCCTGGTCGAAGTGGTGCGTGTGCCCCCGCACCGCAATCTCGAGAGCCGCTGATCTCAAACGCTCGCCGGTCGCGCCTTTGCCTGTGCGGTGAGTGCAACCCTCGGCTCGACGGTCAACGACCCCGCAGTTGCGGGGCAGACTCGGAATTCCCGGGAGACATCAGTTCCATGTGTACGGCGCCGTGCGGCATGGGCCGCGAAACGATGAGGCCCGACAGGTGGCTCGGCCGCTCGATGTGCTGGCGTACGCTCGCTGCCGCCGCGATGTTCGCACTCGTCGGCGTGGCATCCGGTCAGCACACGCATGGTGGTGCTGCCACGCACGCATTCGAGAACGCCGAGGGCTGGGCGCGCGTCTTCGACGACCCGGCGCGCGACGCGTGGCAGCAGCCGGACAAGGTCATCGCCGCGCTCGGAATAGCGTCCGATGCTTCGGTCGCCGATATCGGCGCCGGCACCGGCTACTTCGCGGTTCGGCTCGCGCGTGCCGTGCCCAAGGGGCGGGTGATCGGCGTCGACGCTGCACCCGATATGGTGCGCTACCTCAACGAGCGAGCGCGCCGCGAAGACCTCGCGAACCTCGCCGCGCAGCTCGGCACGGCTGACGATCCACTGCTCGCTGCGCCGGTGGACCTCGTGCTGCTCGTCGACGTCTATCATCATATCCCCGCGCGCGAACAATACTTCGCGCGACTGCGCGGGTCCCTCAAGCCCGGAGGCCGGGTCGCGGTCGTCGATTTCCGACTCGACTCGCCGCGTGGCCCGCCGCGTGAGGGGCGTGTCTCGCCGGACGAGGTCACGCGTGAGATGAAGGCTGCAGGCTTCGAGCTTGTCGCTCAGCACGCCTTCCTCCCGGACCAATACTTCCTGGTCTTCCAGTCGGCCGGCGGCTGAGGCCTACGCCCGCCCGCTTTGTCTTGCGGCTGCGGTCGCGTCGTCGGCAGCGGGTGCTTGCGAAGCGCCGCAGGGCTATGTCTCGAGGGCGTTTACCCGCTACGACCGTAAAGTCCCCGCGAAGGTGGAGACCGGACACGAGTTCGCGGTCGAGGCGGTGGTGTGCGCGAAGCGGCCCGACCTCACGGTGACCGGGCTCACGATGGACGCGAGCATGCCCAACCCTGACGCCCCCGCCGTGTCGGGCTGCGCTGGCGGCACCACCACGCGTTCTCTATCATTGAGTTACGGACAGGGATCGGCGGCGACGAGCCCGGGGAGGATCCACTTGGACGAAGCATCGACCCTCAAGAGGCGGCTTGCCGCCGTGGCCTTCGCCGACGTGGCCGGGTTTTCGCGGCTCATGGCGGCGAACGACGTAGCGACGCTGAGGCGCTGGAAGAAGCTGCGCGCCGAGATCATGGAGCCGCACATGGCTCGCCACGGCGGGCGGATCGCCGAGATCGCGGGAGATGCCCTCCTGGTGGAGTTCGCCAGCGCAGTCAACGCAGTGCGCTGGGCGCTCGATGTACAGCGGTCGGTGCGAGGCGGCCCGGACGAGTCCGATGCCAATGCCCTGACGCTGCGTATAGGCGTCAATGTCGACGACGTGATCGATGATGACGGCATCCTGCAGGGCGACGGCGTGAACATCGCCGCCCGCGTCCACCAGCTGGCCGAGCCCGGGCAGATCGTCGTCACGGCTGCGGTCCGCGAATTCGTATCGAATCGACTGCCGGTCAAGTTCCGCGATCTCGGGACACCACCCCTGAAGAACATCGCACGCCAAGTGCACGTGTTCGCGGTCGAGCCGATCAACGGCGCAGAGGCGACCCCGGCCTCGCAGCCCTATCTGCAATGGTCCCGGCGGCCGACCGTCGCCGTCCTCCCTTTTCGTACCATCGGTGGCGGGGAAGCCGACGAGTATTTCGGCGAGGGCATCACGGAAGACATCATCACCGGCTTGTCGCGCAGCCGCTCTCTCCTCGTCATCGCGCGCAATTCCATGTTGCGCTATCGGGATCGGACGAAAGATCCGCGGCAGATCGCGAGCGAGCTGGAAGTCCGGTATCTGCTCGATGGATGCGTGCGACGACAGACGGCGCGGCTCCGGATCAATGCCGAACTGATCGACGTCGTGGCCGGTCGGACGCTGTGGGCGCAACGCTTCGAGGGTGCCACTGACGATTTGTTCGCGTTCCAGGACCATATCGTCGCGAGCATCGTCGGGTCCCTCGAGCCTCAAGTGAGTGCAGTCGAGGCGGCACGTGTCAGCGACCGTCCAACCGAGAGCCTGGACGCCTACGACTGCGTGCTCAAGGCGCTTTCGCGGCTGTATCTTTTCACGGACGAGACGTTCCGCGAATCGGGCGAGCTTTTGGAACGCGCAATCGAACTGGATCCTTCCTACGCGCAGGCGCATGCGTATCTCGCGTGGTGGCTCAACTTTCGTATCGGCGAGGGGCGCTCTCCGGACCCCGGCGCCGACTCTGCACGTGCGCTCGCCGCCTCGCAGCGTGCGATCGAACTCGATCCGAGGGATGCGTTCGCGCTCGCAGTGGCAGGGCATGTCCTCGCGTACAGGGGCGGAAAACCGGAGGAGGCGGTGGAGCTATTCGAGCAGGCTCTTGCAATCAACGAGAACTCCGCATTTGCTTGGGCTCTCAGCGCTCTGACTCACGCGTACCTTGGACGCCCGGAGGACGCCCTGGAGCGCCTGCGCAACGTCTGGCGCCTCAGTCCGTTCGATCCGCTCAACTTCTACTTCTGGATAGTCGCAGGGATCGCGGAGTTCGTTGCGGGCCGGTACGGCGAGGCCGCCGCCTGGCTGCGTAGATCGAAGCGTGCCAATCCTCGCTTCGTCGCCAGCTTGCGCATGCTGGCGGCCTCGCTCGCGCTCTTGGGCGACGAAGCCGGTGCAGCTTCCGTGGCCCAGGAGTTGTTGTCCGTCGACCCTTCGTTTCGCGTCTCGTCATTCGTTTCCTGGTATCCGCTGAAACGACGCGAGGATCTGGAGCGCCTCGCCGCCGGCCTTCGCGGCGCGGGTCTGCCGGAGTAGCCGGCCAACTTGGGTGATCGAGCAGATGCCCCTAGGTCGGGGCGAGGCGCGCGACCTTCCGCGTCGGAGGCGTCGGCATCCTGCCCCTGCCGCCGCGGGCCTCATCGGGCGGCGCCGGATCTTGTTTCGCAGCTTCGGTTCTAACCTCCTTGCGGCCGGGCCGATGCCCTTCAGCCATCCACCGCGCGATCAGTCGCGTGATGCGCGGCGCGGCGACGCTCGTTCCGTTCAGCGCGAGAACCGAGCCGCTTCGGGTCCCGGCCGCAAGGACGCCGTGGCAGACCGGCGAGTCGTCGCTGAGCGCGAGCGTGTCTGGGCCCGCTCGGTGGGGGGCGAGGGTAGGCCCGCACGCTGAGTAGGCTGCCAGGGCACCATCACTTCCTCGGTAACCGCCGACGACGACAGTCTCGTTTCCCGTGGCGATGCCACTGATCGTTCCGGCGCGCAAGACGTTGCTCCCCGGATCGTCCCGTTCCCTTGGACGACCGTCGGGGTCCTCGAATCGTACATACCGAGGATCCTCGAAGCGTGACTGGCGGCCGCGGCGCGGGTAGCCGATCACAGCATCGTCGCGCTGCACCCACGCATCGACGTAAAGCACGTCCGGCTGCGGCTCTCTCAGCCGCAGCCGGACACGCCAGTTTCCGCAGGGCGCGACCGGTTGCGTGGCATCGAGACTCGCCGTCGGCTGGAGCCCGACGAAGAATCCGGGCAGGGTTTCCCCGGCCACGGTGGGCGAGTGAACGGCAACGCACGTCGCCATGCCATGCGGCTCCCATACCCAGGCGCTGCCGCCTTCCATCCACGGACTCTCCTCCCCCGTGGGGGTCACCAGTTGGACCAATAGCGACTGCATCATCTCGCCGGAGCGCCCCCACAGTTCCAGGAAGCTCGGGGTGCGGTCCTCCGGCTGCACGCGCCACGTGAGCTGTGGTTCGGACCCGTCCGGACCGGGGATCGCGACCGATGCGCGGCATCGCGCGAGGTGGCCGTTGCCCGCAGGCAGGACGACTGTCAGGTCTGGGCGGGATACGGCAAGCTCGTCGATCGCCCGCTCCAGTATCGAACTGCCATTGTGCGGGCCCGCGTTGTTGCCGTAGCTCAGGTTCACGACGACCGGGCACAAAACGCCTGGGCCACACGCCTTCGCCAGCCGGTCCGCACGATCGAGGATATAGCGCAAGCCGTCCAGAACGTAGGCTGCGAGCCGGTAACCAGAAGTGTCCTCGGTCACCGAGCGGGGCACTTGGACACAGACGATGCGCGGTGCCTCGGCGATCTCAGTGTCGTCGGGATCGCAGCCGCACGCGATGTCCATCACGTGCGCGCCGTGCGTCGCGCGGCGTGGAGGGCCATGCAAGAGGCGCTTGGTTGTTCCTGAGAGGCTGCACGCGGCGGCTCGATAGAGCGAATCCTCGTCGATCCGGCCGGTCGGGCTCGAGTGCACAGCGAAGAGATCTTCGATCGCATTCCGCGTGAGTTCGCGGCCATAGTCGAAATCGGCCGGGTTCGACCACGGCAGCCGTGCAGGAGATCGGTCCTGGTCCCAAAAGTGCTCGATTCGAGTCGACCAGCGGGCTCCGCGCCGAAGCCGGAACCGCTCGTGCGCGAACGCGATCCCGTCATCGATGATCCCCACCACCACCGGCCCGGGCTTGTTGTTCGGGTGGTACTTCTCACGATGCCGCCTGGGAGCTTCGGCCGTGCTGGACGGGTGCGCGAACTCGTACCGCGCGATCATGTTCCCTATGGCATCGTTCAGTTTCCCGAAGAGCGCCGGATCGAAGAAATCCTCGCTCACCGCCGCTGTGCAGAAGCTTGTCGCTCCCAGTCCCGTCAGCTCGCGCGCGTAGGCCCGCGGGAGCGTCACGGCGCTGCGTAACTCGGGCTCGAGCTTGGAGAGCGCCGCGGACAGATCTGCAGGGGTCTGGCCATCCGCGAGTGCAAGAATCACGCGGATCGGCCCTCGGCTGCCGGGCGTGCCGCCACTCCGGCCATAGCCCGTCGTCTTCAACCACGAGAAATAGGGATCGACGCGGGTCGCGTCGCCCCTCAGCCTGATCCAGCGCGTCTCCATGTCAGTCTCCTCTCCAGCCACGAGCGTATTTCGCAGAGATCGGGGGAGCGCCAGGGGATGTGCCCCCTCTTAGCGTGCAGACTCGCGCGACGATCACCACTCGCCCGCCGCCTTGCCCCAGAGCCATGCAAGGAAATGCGACTTCTCGGCCTCGCTCGTACCGGTCCTGTAGACGTGTTTTCCGAGGGCTTCTGCGTCGTCGAGCGACTCGTTCCACGAGAAATCGTTGCCTTCGACGAACCGGGTCCCATCGAATACGCGCTTCGAGAACGTTCCTTCGCCGGTGCAACGTGAGAGAAAATACTCCCCGAGCGTTATTCCGAGCATGCGGCCCGCCGTGCTGTCCATCGGGAAGTGGACGCCGGCGACGGTGCGGTTGATCGCGATGCGTGCTGCCTGTCGCATCAACTGCTCCTCGAGCAAATCCTTTGCCTTCTGCTGGCTCGGCTCGCGCAGCGCGTGCAACACCTTGGCGACCATGAACGCCTCGGTCGCGTGGCCGCTCGGGAGCGAAGCGTGCCCGGGCGTGAGGATCATCGGCTGCACTTGCGGCGAGTATTCCAGTGGCCGCGGGCAGGACAAAGCGTGCTTGAACCGCATCTCGACGAACACCGCGAGACGCAGGGCGGCGTCGAGGAGTTCGATCGTCCAGCGTGTCCGCCCCGGGTGCAGGTTCGCGATCGAGGTCCAGAAAGCGAGCGGGGGAACGAGCTGCGCGAGGATCTCGTTGGCGCGGTCTTCCCGGAGATCGGCATACGCGTCCAGGAACGCGAGCTGCGCCTTGAACGTTTCTTGGGGCGGGCGGATCATGCTGGCGATGGGCACGGATGGACCGGCTGCGGTACGGTGTTCCACGGTGAACCGCTCGCTGCCTGCGGATCTTGCGAACGACAGACGGGAGAAGAGCTCGAAGTCGAGAACCGTCGCCCGGACCCAGGGCTCCCACTTCTCGAGCTGCGACGGCGAATCGACCCCGGGGAATGGAACGTCGAGGAGCTCGTCGTCCCCCGCCTGCCACTCGCCGACGATGCCGTCGCGATGCAGGATCAGCGCGTTCGTCGCGAGCGGCGATCCGAACCCACCGGCCCCGCTCGCGCCGCTTGCGCCACTTGCGCCGCTGGCCCCACTTGCCCCACTTGCGCCACTCGCTCCACTTGCGCCGCTGAACAGGTTGACCAAACTCATCGCGTTCTCCTCCTCCCGGTTTTGCTGCGGTCGTTTAAGCCAGTGCGTGCCATCCAGCGCTACGGCTGTCGGGGAGCGTTCTTCGACAGCCCGCTACGACGTTCCTCGGGGCACCCCCGCCTTTTCCAGTGCGTCGGACCAGATCCGGTTGGTTTCATAGCCGCGCGTCGGGTGCTGTTCGCGATACTTGCGGACCGTTAGCGTGGGCTCGAGCCGCATCAGCTTGGCGGCTGCCTCGCTCGCTTCCTGCGCCTGCCCGAGCAGTGAGTGTGCGATCACGAGCGCTCGCCACGAAGAGGCATGAAGCCGGTTTGCGGTGAGCGAGCGTCGGGCGAGCTCGATCGCCCGCTCGTAGTGCGCAGCCGAGAGAGCGGCGGTGGCAGCGAGCGAATCGTAGTAGTAGCGCAACGGATCCAGGGGCGAGAGCCTCAGCGCACGCTCCGTGGCGTCCACGGCGGCCTCGCCCTCGCCCTTGAAGGCGTGGAGCGTGCCCTTGAGAAGCCAGGCGACGGACTCGCTCGGCATGACGGCGATGGCGCGTTCGTATCGCTCGCTCGCCACGTCGAAGCGCCCCAGCAGGTTCGCGTGCACGAGGCCGTCCATTGCGAGCGCGAGCGAGTGGTCCGGATCGGCGTCCAGTGCGCGCCTGCTGCACTCGAGGGCGAGCCGTCTTTCCTGAGCGGGATTGTTGGTCCATCCCTGCGCCGCCCGCAACACGTGCCACTTTGCAAGCCATGCGAGCGGCGCCGGGCGGCGCGGCGCCCGCTCGATGAGCGTCTGCAGCATTTCCCGCGCGCGTTCGAAGCTGTTCGTCGACAGCCGGTGCATGAGCGAGATCGCGCTCATGAGGAGGGTGTAGCTTTCCAGCGTTGGTAGCGGCAGGCTCTGCGCACGCTCAAGCTCGCTGGCCATCACTGCCGCGGCCACCTGCGCCACGAGATGATCGATCAGCTCATCCTCACCGCGCGCGACGTCTTCGACGTTGCCCTTGAGGTTTTCAGCCCAGGCTATCCGGCCACTCTTCGCCTCGGCGAGCTCGGCTACCAGCGTCAGTTTGCCTCCAAACACGCGGTAGGCGCCGGAGAGCACATAGTTCACCTGCAGATGCTCACTGACCTCTTTCAGACCTGCTTCGCGGCCGCGGAAAGCCGTGGTGGACAGTCGCGAGATTACCTGGAGTTCTTGCGCGCGCGACAGCGCGGCGATGACCTCATCGGCGATGATCTCGCCGACGACGTGATGTTCCGGATCGAGGGTCCGGGCGGTGAAGGGAATCACCGCGACCGTGGGTCGCAGGTCATGCGCCGCGAAGGCACTTGGCTCGATGACCGGCCGGGGACCGGGCGGGCCGACCCGGTAGGCGCGAATCGGTTCGCGGACGTGCTTGACGTAGCACTCGCCAAGGTCCTCGACGTCCGCGTCGAGAAGCGGGGTGAGCTGGTCCCTCACATCTGCGGACACGACGATCTCGCCGGGACCCGCGAGCGTGGTGAGGCGGGCGGCGAGATTGACGTCGTGGCCGTACACGTCGAGGCCATCGGCGATGAGCTCACCGACGTGAACGCCCAGCCTGAGAAGCATGCGCCGGGCGGACGTTACGCTGGCGTTCGCGCGATCAGACAAACGCTGTATGGCGAAGGCCGCGCGAATGCATCGCTGGACGTCCGGGAAATCGGCCATCAGGCCATCGCCGAGGCTCTTGACGAGGTGACCCTCGTGAGCCGGCAGCACCTCTGACGTGACGCGCTCCACGAGCGCGCGCCACCGCCGGATCGTGTCCTCCTCGTCCTCCTCCATCAGCCGGACGGACTCGACGACGTCGAGTACCAGCACGCTGCGCACTACGCGCGACGTCGGCGAGCATGCGTCGGTGTGGTCGGACGCCATTGGGAGGGACGACCCGCCGTCAAGGATCCATGGACGGAGAGCCATAGTAACCCTGTCGCGTTCCGTCCGGGATTGCAGCGCAACAACGTCTGCCATGATCCAGGACGCTAAGGCAATAGCCGTCGCTTGGAAATCGCCCAAACCGGCTAGGC
>Ga0209254_10007174_pt1 | contig 10268 bp, 9 predicted proteins | sample FrelakmetDIP11DI_FD_187148 | JGI IMG/M metagenome (GOLD analysis project Ga0209254, IMG submission 187148) | Freshwater lake sediment microbial communities from the University of Notre Dame, USA, for methane emissions studies - DIP11 DI (SPAdes)... | ecosystem: Environmental > Aquatic >...
TGCAGGATTCCAATCTGCTGATCCTCGATGAACCGACCAACCATCTGGACCTGAAAACAAAGGACATTTTCCAGAACGCCCTGTTGAGCTATACGGGCACGGTCGTCATTGTCTCCCATGACCGTTTTTTTCTGGACCGCCTGGTCCACCGCGTGATCGAGATCCGGGACGGCCAGCGCCATGAATATCTCGGAAACTACTCTTATTTTATCCAGAAACGCAACGAAATGGCCCAGGCCGATGCGAGCAGCGAAAACGCCCCCTACGCAGAGAACGGGCCACACTCCAGCGCCCTGGATCTTTCCTCAACAAAAAAACCCTTCAAGAGCAAGGAGGAAAAACGGCTGGAAGCCCAGGAGCGGAACCGGCTTTCACGGATCACGCGTGATTTGCAAAACGAACTGGCGACGCTGGAGGACCGCATCGCCCGCCTGGAGACAAGGAAGGCCGAAACCGAAAGCGTTCTCTGCGCACCGGACATTCACAGAGAACCGCATAAAATCAAACAATTAAACCAGGAGCTGGCCGATCTTGCCCGGGAGCTTGACCCGCTTTATGCGGCCTGGGACCGCATGACCGCCGAGATGGAGATCCTTTTACGATCTCCATTTTCGATCAAACGCGGATGACTGCCGGGGCGACCCCGATTACTCCAAGGATCAATACATCCAGTCCTAACGCATCATAATTTCATTTTGTCTGATTAGTAAGTCAAAATCGGTTGCATTTATAACGTCAAGTGGCTATATCTTGAACTACTTACAAGCATGGGAGCGTAAAACCCTCTATGGAAACGATTGAGAGGTTGCCTCTCCGCCCGACGATGAAAGACGAATTGGAGTTCCTCAAGAACGTCCCAATCCTCTGTGGTTTGGAACTGATGGATCTCGACACGATCGCAAAAGTCGGAGTTCGAAAGAAATACAAAAAAGGTTCAATCATTCTGTTGGAGGAGGAGGCCGGAGCAGCACTGTTTGTGATCATCTCCGGCAAAGTGAAAGTGGTGCGCATGGGCGATGACGGACGTGAGGTCATTCTTTCAATTTTGGGAGAGAGTGACTTTTTTGGCGAGATGGCAATTCTTGACGGACTTGCGCGCTCGGCAAGCGTTGTTGCGATACAGAAGTCGGAATTGTTCATGATTCACCGACGCGACTTCCTGAAACTGCTTCACGATTTTCCTTCGGTGGCCATCGTACTGTTGAAAGAGCTGACGATGCGTCTGCGCAAAGCAGATGCGCAAATCATGAGCCTTTCACTCAAAGATGCGTCGGGCAGAGTAGCGAATGTTATTTTGCAGCTTGCTGATGACATCGGCAAGATCCGGCGAGGCCGAGTGGAGATTGATGAACTTCCGATTCAACAAGACCTCGCCAATATGGCGGGGAGCTCGCGCGAAACAATCTCACGCATGATTCACGCCTACATCCGCGAAGGCTATTTGGAGTTGGAACGCGGCAAACTCATCATCCATGATTACGAGAAGTTTAAAGCTCGGTACCTGTAGCCGTTCTTTTCTGCTCATAACTTCAAACACTGGTTGTGATGCATGGTGGTAAGGCAGATGACCGCCAAGATAGAAACCGTGTTGCAGACCATAATCCCCTTGACACACAAAATCTTTTCTCCTATCCTCCCGCCACGAAAAACGGAAGTTCTTATCAAGAGTTATCGGTATGATTTGCGGCTCAGAAAATTGAAACGATCTCTATAAAACACACATATTCGGTCTATTATATCTAATCTCCATCCAATCATTAGGACGAGCCACAGGATTAAATCCTACTTTATGATAAACTCCATGAGCATCTTTTGTGATTAATAACCATTGATAAACATCTTTTAAGTCCGGATGATTTAAAACATATTTCATCATTGCTTGTGCAATCCCTTGTTTTCGATATTTCTCATCAACGATCACATCTAAAACATACGCAAATCTAGTTTTATCAGAAATTACTCTCGCAAATCCGATTTGTGTATTATCATTAGTAAATACCCCAACTAACAACGCAGAATCTTGAGATCCTTGAATAACTTCTGTTTTCTTAATTCCAATACTCCAGATAGCATCTTTTAGCATTTCGGTTACTTTATCGAAATCCATTTCGTTGCAACCATCTTTTATCGAATATTTAATCTCTTTATCCATAATTATTGAGTTTATTTGCCTTACAGTTAATTATTATATTTTCTCCCCTCCTCCTACAGACCGAGGAACGCCTTCTGGATTATTTCAGAGGCAAGCAATTCCTGCCCCGTTCCCTCCAGCGCCACCCGGCCGGTCTGGATGACATAGGCCCGGTCGCAGATGTCGAGAGCTTCCTGGACGTCCTGCTCCACGAGCAGGATTGTAACTCCGTCTTTCCGGATGTCGCGGATGACGGTAAAGATCTTTTCCACGAGAATAGGGGCGATGCCCCAGGACGGCTCATCAAGCAATAGTAGCTTGGGTTTGCTCATAAGGCCGCGACCGATGGCGACCATCTGTTGCTCACCGCCTGACAAGGTGCTGGCCTTCTGCTCCCGCCTTTCCTTCAGAATGGGAAAGATGCCGTAGACATAATCAAGCCGGCGATTGATCTCCACCGTGTCGCGAGTCAGAAAAGCGCCCAGTCGGAGGTTTTTAAGGACCGTCAGATTTGGAAACAGCCGTCTTCCTTCGGGTACGTGTGACATCCCGAGGGCGACGATCCCATCGGAGGGCGCCTTGGTAATGTCCTGTCCGTTAAAGGTTACGGTACCCGCGAGGGGATGGAGGATACCACTGAGCCCCTTGAGAATCGTTGATTTTCCGTTGCCGTTGCCCCCGATAATAGAGACGATCTCGCCCTTATCCACCCGGAACGAAACGTCATGAATAACAGGGATGTTACTGTAGCGGAGCTGTATGCCCTCGACGTTTAGCAATGTATTTCTTTCCAAAATAAGCCTCAATGACCTTCTCGTTGTTTACCACCTCTTCCGGTGTTCCTTCGGCGATTTTCTCCCCGTAATCGAGGACAATAACGCGGTTGGCTATGGGCATTATGCCCTCCATGACATGCTCGACCAGGACCAGCGTCAATCCCATGCCCCTCAACTTAAGGATAAGATCCGTCGTCTCTCGGACTTCCTGAATATTGAGCCCCGCCATCATCTCGTCCAAGAGCAGGATTTTCGGTTCCGTGGCAAGGGCGCGGGCGACTTCCAGACGTTTCTGATCGGATATAGTGAGGGAGCCGGCCTGGAGGGCCAGTTTTTCCGTAAAACCGAAAAGGTTTGCCGTCTCTTTCGCTTTTGCTGCCGCGTCGCCTTGCTTGGCATATTTCAGAAAGGCCCCGATCATGATATTCTCAAGGACGGTCATTTGCTTGAAGATCCGGACGAGCTGAAAGGTCCGGCCGATACCCATCTGGCAGATGGCCTCAGGCGTTTTTCTTAAAATGTCGGCGCCATTGAAAAGGATTCTCCCACCGTCGGCGTTATAGTAACAGGAGATGCAGTTAAACAGGGTAGATTTGCCGGCGCCGTTCGGGCCGATCAGGCCGATGATCTCCCCTTCGTTAATGGAAAAGGACACGTTCTGGTTGGCCAGCAGCCCGCCGAAACGTTTGGTGACGTTGTCAATGATCAGCATGTCCTTCATTTGGCCGTTCCTTTGGAAAAGATCGCCCACAGGCCTTGTGGCCTCATAATGGCCAGGATGATGATCAGCAGGGAATAGATCATCAGGTCAACACCCTGCCCTTCGCTACCCAGGTAAACACGCGTCAGCTCCGTCAAGGGAATGAAAACGAAGGCGCCGATTACCGGTCCGTACAGTTTGCCAAGACCGCCGATCAGGCAAATGATGCATAACTGGATGGACATCATCAGGTCCATGGTGCTTGTGGGATGGATATAGAGTACGTATTGGGCATAGAAGGTGCCGCAAATCGAGGTGATTACGGCGGAGATGGAAAAGGCGATCATCTTGTAGCGTTGGACGTTAATCCCCAGGCTGCGGGCGCCGTCCGGGTCTTCCTTGATGGCGCGGCAATAATAGCCGAGCCGGCTTCCTTCCACCAGACGGCAGACGCCGAGCGCCGCCACGAAAATGACAAGAATAATGTAATAATAAGGCAGTTTTGACGTATGGAACTCAAAATTCATGAAAGATTCCGGTAGAATGGGCATGTAGATGCCCACAGCCCCTCCCGCATATCCCCAGTTGGTAAAGACAAGCAGCATGATTTCGCCCACAGCGATGGTGGCGATGGCAAAATAGTGACCCTGCAACCGGAAGCAGGGATAGCCGACAATAATCGCCAGCGCCACGGAGAAAAAACAACCAACCAGCATCCCCACCCAGGGACTGATGCCGTAGTTCGCCAGCAGGATGGCCGTCGCATAGGCGCCGACGCCGAAAAAGGCTGCATTTCCAAAGGAAACCTGGCCTGTATAACCTCCGATGATGTTCCAGCCGATGCCCATCGCTGCGTAGAGCATAATCATGATGAGCGTATGCCGGGTGAAGGGATCGTGAAAGATCAGGGGGAACGCGGTCAGCGCTCCCAGAAAGATAACAAATGCGATGAGTCCTTTTTTCATGAATTACTTTTTCCCCAGCAGCCCTTGCGGCCGGATAAAAACCACGGCCAGATAGAGGGCCAGTACGAACATGAACTTGAACTGCGGGGCAATCAGAAAACCACTCATGACCTCGACCAGGCCCACAATGATACCGGCGGCAAAGGCCCCCGTCACACTGCCGAATCCGCCCAGGGCCACGACGACAAAGGCGATGAGACCAAAATTGGCGCCTACTTCGGGGAAGACATAATAGAAACTTGTCAGCAGCGCCCCCGCCACTCCCACTGTGGCGATGCCGATGCCCCAAGCCAGGGCGAACATGCGGTCGCTGTTGATACCCATGAGCCGGGCCGCTTCCTTGTCCTCCGAGACGGCTTCCAGCGCCATACCCAAGCGTGTCTTTTTCAGAAACCAGAGAAGCAGACCATTGCAGATAATCGCACCTGCGGCGGCGGTCAATTGGGGAATGCCGATATATACGTCACCAAGATGGATGTTGCCGCTCAAAACTGTCTGGGGGATCATCCGGTAGTCCACTTTCCAGAGGAACTGGGCGAGTCCCCGCAGAAAAATCAGCACCCCGAAGGTGACGAAGATCTGGGAGAGCATCGGGGCGTTGATGATCGGCTTGATCAGAAGATAATAGGTGAGGATGCCCAGACCGAAGAGCAGGAGCGTTACCGCAGGCAGGGAATAGAGGGGGTCCATCCCAAAGAGAACGAAGAACCAGTACGAAAAATACATGGCCACCATGAGGTAGTCGCCGTGCGCGAAGTTCACGATGTCCATCATGCCGAAAATCATGGTGAGCCCCACGGCGATCAGGGCATAGAGAAAGCCGATCAGCAGACCGCTCACCAGTGTTTGGATGAATACCCCCTCCATTGTGTTTAAAGTTCCCTTTCTTTCTTATGAAATAATATGCGCCTTCTTCATTAGTGCGCAGGTAAGACTTTATTCCTTAATCAAGGTTGAATTCCGAGTTCATCGCTTTTCCCATTTCGGGAACGGCCAGACAACGTCCTTTGTGGCAAGGTTGAAGGGCCATACGGTGTAATATTCGCCGTTCTGAACCTGGACGATGATTCCCTTGCCCAACATATTCTGATGGGTCTTGGCATCGAACTTGACTCCGTCCCAAGGCATGATCAACTCATCAGCCTTCAGGTTCGTTTCCAGGAGAGCCTGATGAATTTCGGCCGGTTCCGTGGATTTCGCCCGGTTGATGGCGTCTGCCAGGACGATCGTTGCCGTGAAGGCCCGGGAAGAGCTTCCGTCCATTGGCTTGCCCGTTCGCTTCTCGAACATGTCTGCGATGGTCTTGATCATGGGTTTATTCTTGGCGAGGTCTTTCGCCCAGACTTCCCGGCTCAAGATATAATTGGCGTCCTTACCCAGGGCTTTTGTGAACTCGGGATCAATGAAGCCGGCATTGTTGGCCAGGATGGCGTCGGGGGCAAAGTTCAATTCCTTGTAAGACTTCATGGACAGGATGGCGTCGGCGATATAGGACGTCTGCAACACAATCCGGGGATTGTAGCTTCTGAGCTTCTGGATTTCCGAGGTCAGCTGGGTGCTTTTGGCAGGATACAAAACAACTCCTGAGATGGGATAGCCGTATTTAATTGCATATTTTTCCTGGTATTTCCGGGAATCAATACCGAAGAGTGTATTCTCGTTAAACAGGGCGATAGGATTGGCGTTGATCTTCTTTTTCTCCTTCATATCATTGAGGAAGTGAAAGAAATTCTCGCTCAACAGGTCATCGTTCGGGGTGGTCCGGAAGAACCATTTGAAGCCCCGGTCTGTCAGACTGGGGGAGGTGGAGCTGTCGTTGACAAATGGGATGCCGTAACGTTCGGCGGCCTGGCTGGCTGTTGCCGTGATCCCGCTGTTGTAACAGCCGATGATGGCCACAACCTTCTCCTGGGTGATCAGACGTTCCGCCTCGGCCATGCCGATTTCCGGCTTACCCTGATGATCTCCCGGAATGATCTTGATCTTGGCGCCTTTCAGATTGGGCAGGCCGATGGTCTTGGCCAGGGGCATGTTCAGGTTATTTTGGGTGTTCACAATATCCGCCGCCAGTTTGACCCCTTCCAGGAGAACATGGCCGGTGCTGGCCGCCGGTCCTGTCAGGGGAAAGATGACGCCGATCCGGATCTCATCTTGGGCGTACGCCAGGGATGTAAAAGAAAAAAACAATAAAAACAAACAAAAACCCTGCAAACGTTTTTTCATGATACCCTCCTTATGTTGTGAGTTAATGAAACAATGCTTTATTGCCTGTCTTTCCGGAGCGCCTCCGCTTCGTCCATACCGATTATTTCAAACACGACATTGTCGCCCGGCTTCAGATGGGCCAGACTGTCAATATCGGCTTTGATCTCCCGTGCGATTCGCACGTAACCACCCATTGTCCACTCATAGAGAATGATGATGGGGGGCCTGTTTCCGGTAATCTGCAACGTATCTTGGCGGGATACCCCCGGAAGTGATGTTTTGTCAACCCCCGCACGAAGGAATAGGGGATGTACCCTTCAGACGGATGCCCGTCCGGTTGATGAATCCACGCGCTTTATAAGCTGTCTTGCATTTCCTGTCAACGAATGGTTTTCGGGCAAAAGATTCCATAAAAGTACCCACGTTCGAGTCGAAATAACCACCGTCCAGATTCTCCTGTGACCGAAATCGGATTGACACACAAAAACCTTCCCCATATACCCCCGCCACGAAAAAGGAAGTTCTTATCAATTTTATCCCCCAATCTTCTCATTCACCAACCCAAGTATCTCTGTTTCCAAAGCGATGGTCTTGATTTGGATGGCTGCGCCTTCGGCAATGATATCGGTTGTAAAAGTTTTATCATTAAGACCGGCGGCATTGATACGCACATTCATAAAAGCGCCCATTACCGCAGAGCGGGCGCACAAAGCGCCAACACCCGCATCAGAAACAGAATTGGGATTGCCGGTGGCGGCCATGGCTTTTATTACTTCCATACTTGCATAAGCGGTTTCCATTACTTTAAACGGAATTTCAATGGCGAACTTTGTAGCATTCTGTATGGCCCGGCTGCGGATGGTTTTTTCTTCAGGAGTTGCTTCCGGCAAAGCAAATGCCTGCATGATCTTATTGAAGGCTGCGGTATCGGCATCTACCAGTTTTACCAGTTCGGCTTTGTATTGCTCTCCTTTTTCGGCCCAGTCGCTGAATTCCTGCCAGCGTTCTTCCCAGCCTTTTTTGTGGCTGCTTAAATTTGCAACCATGGTGCCGAGTGAAATACCCAACGCACCAATATAGGCAGCAATAGAGCCGCCGCCGGGTGCAGGGCTTTCGCTGGCTGTTTCATCGGCAAAGTCGCTGAGGGTCATATTTACGAGGCGGCCGTTGGTTGTATTGTTGAGCATATTCAATAATTCTTTCTTCGGGTTTAAAGGGGGTCAGTTCTTCCAAACCGATGCATTTGATAATGAACCGGCCAATGGCTTTTACCGATTTTAATGTGCCGGGCTGGTTTATTTTTTGCCGTCGACTTCAATGTTTCTTCCGGCTTCCCGTACATCAAAGGAAATGGCATTTGCCCGCCTGGTGGAGGTGGTATTGAGATTTACATTATAAGTATGACTATTGAATACAGTATGGCGCCGGAAGATCCTTGACCGTGACCAGCCCTGGCGCCGCTGCGATCACCGCCGGGATGGAATTCACGAGAATCGCGGCCGTCGCCTGATCGCCGGCCACGCCCCCTTCGATCCGCAGGATGAGGTCCGGCATCCCGACAATCCGGATGGAATCGTGGGGATCCTCCGCCCCGATATACATCCGTAGGTCCAGCGTGACGATCTTTTTCCCGCCCCGGAAGCCCTCACCGATGTTCCTGATGCCTGCCACATCGCCTGGCTTCAGCTCGAAATAATCGGTTTTAAGCGGCTTTTCGGCGATCACCGGTTCGACAGCCTCACGGATGTCATCGAGAACGAAGTGCAGACGGTCAGCGATAAGATAAAGCGATTCCCGGAGGCCGACATGGCCCATCGCTTTTTCGGCGACCTTTTCCCGGAAGAGCTCCGGTGTCATCCCCGCCCCGATCTTACGCTGGAGGGGGTAACGGCGGGTGCCTGCGTCGACGATCCGCTCTACGTGGATCTCCCGGACCTCCGCACAGACTCCGGTCAGCGTCAGCGGCAGGGCGTCCATGACAAAGCCGGGATTGACGCCCGTTCCCAAAACGGTCACGCCCTTTTCCCTGGCAAGCTTGTCAATCCTTGCGGCCGTTTCGGCATTTTCCGGTGTGGCGAAGAGGAGTTCCTCCGCCGAGGAGACGAGATTCTTCCCTCCCCGGAGGATCTCTTCCACCTGTCCGAATATCCGCTGCAGGCGCGAGCCGGCCGTGTGGACCACCACATCGGCCTGCACCTTGGTGAAGAGGCGTTCGGCGTTATCCGTGACGTGGACCCCGAGAGGCTGCAGGCCCATGATCTCGCCGAGGTCCCTGCCCACCATCTCCTTGGCGATATCGACGGCGCCGACAATCTCCATGTCGGGTTTCGCGAGGATTAATTTCCCCGTGGCCATGCCGATGGGGCCGAGGCCATATTGGATGACTCGAATCTTACGTTTTTCCATTGTACACCTCCCATTTGACTTTGGAGACGTCTTTGCCGCCTCCCAGTATCCTTTTCATCCTCGCCTGCCGGAAGGCGAAGGATAAAATGTATCATAAAAAAGTCAATTGAATTTCACCCTGTAAATACGTCGTCACACGTCCGCCGATTCTAACAGTATCTCCGCCTGAATATTCGCAATACACATCGCCGCCCCGACGTGAGACGGCCTGACCATGAAGCTTGGCCTGACCCAGCCGCTCCGCCCAATAGGGGGCCAAGACGGATTGCGAGGCCCCATTGACGGGGTCTTCCCACACGTTGAGCATACGGGGGCTGAAATAACGGTAGGCGTAATGGGCCTTGTCCCCAGGACTGGTTAAAACAAACCCGTAATACGGATTGTCCATCAGGTCGGCAAAGTCCGGGGCAACCGACCGCACATCCGCCTCATTTTTGTATATGATCAACAAATCGTCCCGCGCACTGGTGATCATGGTTTCGGGGCGCGGCCCACCCAGTGCCGCGCAGACCGCATCATCAAATATTTCTTTCAAGGGTGGTTTAACAGGGACCTCGATCTGAAAGAACCCATTGTCGTTTTTAACCTGTAACGGCCCGTAGCGGCGGGTGGCAAACGTAACCTCGGTTTGCGATGGCGCGATATATGTCAGGTACACATACCCCGCCGACAGCGTGCCATAGCCACAAAAATCAACCTCTTGACTGACGGTAAACCACCGCAGCTCAGGATTGGCGTTTTCATGTTGCACAATAAAGGCCGTTTCGGCAAAAAGATTTTGCGCGGCAATGTTTTGCAGCACCCGACCCTCCGGCCATTCGTGAAAAATGCAAACGGCGCAAGTATTGCCGCGGAATATCTGATCGGTGAACGCGTCAACCGTAAATATCCTGATGTTTGGCATGATGGGATAGTTTAAACAATATTACGCATAGAGGATCGCTGCAATAATTTCGTAAAAATGCGGTTTATCCGTGCTAAGAACCACTCGGCCGCCAAAGCCCACCAAGGGCTTAAATTCGATCACGCGATCTCGAAACTTCATCTTGGGCCTTCCGATTTCACCAACGCGGTAGACAACCCGA
>Ga0209254_10007177_pt1 | contig 10267 bp, 10 predicted proteins | sample FrelakmetDIP11DI_FD_187148 | JGI IMG/M metagenome (GOLD analysis project Ga0209254, IMG submission 187148) | Freshwater lake sediment microbial communities from the University of Notre Dame, USA, for methane emissions studies - DIP11 DI (SPAdes)... | ecosystem: Environmental > Aquatic >...
CGCGGCTCGTCGTGCACGGCACCGGCCGCGTCACGGGCACGATCCGCTACGGATCGCTGGTCGTGGCCGAAGGTGGCTCGCTCACCGGAGAGCTGACCAAGCTCGAGCCGGCTGCGCCTGCGGTCGCGGCACCTGTGGCGGCGACGTACACAGCCGCTGCCGCAACGCCGGGATCGCGCTCGCTCCTCGGCCCGCAGCCGTAGTTCGCGACGGCGAGCCCGCGCGGAGCGCGCGGCCCGCCGCTCAGCCCGGGTCCAGCGTGTAGAGCTCCTGCGGGCGCGCGACGCCCTTCATCGCGTAGCGGCCGAGGCTCACCAAACGCGATCGCGCCTCGTCGCCGGCGGCCAATGCGAACGCGCTCGACACGATCACGTGCTGGTCGAGCGAGCCGCACAGCGCCTCGATGCGCGCCGCTTCGTTGACGGCCGCGCCGAGCACCGTGAAGTCGAGCCGCCGCGGGCTGCCGACGTTGCCGTACAGGAGCTCGCCGATGTGGAGCGCGATGTGCGCGTCGGACACCGGCAGTCCGGCCGCGCGTCGCGTCCCGTTCAACGCGTCGAGCCTGCGGCGCGCCTCGGCCGCTGCGTCGAGCGCGCGAGCGCAGGCGCCCGAGTCGTCGCCGTGGGGAAAGATCGCCAGCAGGCCGTCGCCGATGAACTTGAGCACGTGCCCGCCGCGCGACTCGATCGCCTCGACCTGCGCCTCGGCGTACTCGTTCAGCATGGCGAGCACCAATTCGGCCGGGTGCGCGTCCGCGATGCGCGTGAACCCGACGAGATCGCTGTACCAGACGACCGCGTGGATCGCCTCGGCGCGACCACGGACCACGTTGCCGGCCAGCACGCGCTGTGCGGCGTCGGTCCCCAGGTAGGTCGTCATGAGCGAGCGCGCCGAGCGCTGCATCGAACGCCAGAGAAAGACCGTCGACAGCGCGGGAAGCGACTCGGCGAGGAGATCGACCGCGTCCTCGTCGAAACCGGTGGGCGCATCGGTCAGCCAGGAGGCGACCACGCCGCGTGTCTCGCCCAGCCACATGGCTTCGCCCAGTCGCACAGCCATCGCCACATAGTCGGTCCCGCCGCGCTGCCGGAACTCGTCGAGCACCGGGAACTCTCCGGTACGGTACGTGGCATCAAGACGGCGTCGCAGGCGCGCGTCCGGGCCGGTGACAAGCACGTGGAAAGGACTCGTGAGCCACGCCTGGCTACTGGCGGCATCCGTTGCGCGGAGAAAGGTCTCGTGGACGGCTCCCTTGTCCCTTGTCCAGCGCACGCCGAGGCTGTCGAAGCTGGGGTCGAGCATGTCGCCCACCAGCGCGGCGCGCATCAGGGGAACGCCCGCTGCGGCGAGCCGCGTGCAGGCGCCGTCGACAATCGACACCTCGTCCGCCCCGTCAAGCGAGGCACGGACGATCCAGCGGTTGATCCCGTCGGCGATCGAGGCGCTCATCGGCATGCGGCGTCGTGGAACGCATACGCTAACACGTCGCGCAACGGATGCGCCGGATCGCGTCGATCCGGTAGCATGCCGCGATGACAGACGCCATCGCGCGCCACACGAGGCCGCCTTCCGGGCGGCGCCATTCCAGCCATCGGCGAGGGCATCGATGAAGTGGGCTCGCTTCGCGCACGACGGCCGGACCGCCTGCGGCATCGTCGAGGGCGATCGGGTGGCCGAGGTGTCGGGAGGTCTGTTCGACCCGCCCTCCCCGACCGGGCGATCCTTCGCCATCGACCGGATTCGCCTGCTGCCGCCGGTCATCCCGCCCACGTTCTACGCGGCCGGCACCAACTACCGGCAGCATCTGCAAAACGCCGAGTCGCGCGGCGAGAAGGTCGAGTGGCCGACGCACGCGGAGGTCAACTACCGGGCGGGCAATGCGCTCATCGGCGACGGCGACGCGATCGTGATCCCGGCGGACTCGTCGGGCCGCGTGGCGTTCGAGGGCGAGCTCGTCGTCGTCATCGGCAAGCGGGCGAAGCGGCTGTCCCGCGACAACGCGTTCGACTGCGTTTTCGGCTACACGATCGGCAACGACGTCAGCGAGCGCAGCTGGCAGAAGTCCGACCGCACCTTCTGGCGCTCCAAGAACTGCGACACCTTCAAGCCGATGGGGCCGTGGGTCGAGACCGACGTCGACCTCGCGTCGATGGAGACGCGCATCCGGCTGAACGGCCGCGAGGTGAGCCGCTTCCGCACCGGCGACATGCTGTTCGGCATCGCCGACTACCTCTGCGAGATGTCGCGCTACCTCACGCTCGTTCCCGGAGACGTGCTGTGGATGGGAACCGAGGACCCGTCGCTCGACATGGTGTTGGGTGACACCGTCGAGGTCTCCATCACCGGCATCGGCACGCTGACCAATCCCGTGATCGCGGGCGTCTAGCGGCACGCTCCCCGTACGGGGCCGTCGCCCAGCGATAATGTACACGTCACGCCGTCCCCTCCGGGGAGGCGGCGCCGGGATCCGCGACGCGCAGCCCCGACGCTTCCACCACCAAGACGAGTGCACGATGAGCGATTGCGACTTCGGTTTGATCGGCCTGGCCGTGATGGGCGAGAACCTCGCGCTGAACGTCGAGAGCCGCGGCTACCGCGTGGCCGTCCACAACCGGTCGACCGACCGCGTCGACGCGTTCATCAAGGGCCGCGCCGCCGGCCGCAACTTCAAGGGATGCCACTCGGTCGCGGAGCTCGTCGCGGCAGTCAAGCGCCCGCGCAAGCTGATGATGCTGGTCAAGGCGGGACCGGCCGTCGACCAGCTGATCGAGCAGATGCGGCCGCATCTGTCGCCCGGCGACATTGTCATCGACGGCGGCAACACCCACTACCTCGACACCGAGCGGCGCACCGAGGCGGTCGAGAAGATGGGGATGCTGTACGTCGGATGCGGCGTCTCTGGCGGCGAGGAGGGGGCGTTGAAGGGCCCCAGCCTGATGCCCGGAGGCAGCGCCGCGGCGTGGCCCCACATCCGCGAGATGTTCCAGGCGATCGCCGCCAAAGTGGGGCCGAACAATGACATCCCGTGCTGCGAGTGGGTAGGCCCTCGCGGCGCCGGACACTACGTGAAGATGGTGCACAACGGTATCGAGTACGGCGACATGCAGCTGATCTGCGAGGCCTACCACCTGCTGCAGGAGCTGGGGGCCTTGAGCAACGAGGAGCTCTACGACGTCTTCGACGCCTGGAACCGCGGCGAGCTGTCGAGCTACCTGATCGAGATCACCCGCGACATCTTCAGCGTCCGCGACGACCGCACCGACGGGTTCCTCGTCGACAGGATCCTCGACGTCGCCGGGGCGAAGGGCACGGGCAAGTGGATGAGCCAGCTCGCGCTCGATCTCGGTGTTCCCAGCACGCTGGTGACGATGGCCGTGTTCGCGCGCGCCCTGTCGGCCCAGAAGGAGGCGCGCGTGCGTGCGAGCAAGGTCCTCTCCGGCCCCGCGAGCGACTCGAATGCCGCTTTCCAGGCAGGCATCGGGGAGATGCTGGGCGAGCGCCCGAAGTTCGTCGAATCCGTGCGGCACGCGTTGTACGCGTCGAAGATCATCAGCTATGCGCAAGGCTTCGTGCAGCTGCAGGAAGCGAGCCGCGAGCACGCGTGGGGGCTCGACTACGGCGACTGCTCGCTGCTCTGGCGTGGCGGCTGCATCATCCGCGCGCAGTTCCTGGACCGGATCAAGGAGGCATTCGACCAGCAGCCGGACCTCGAGAACCTGCTGCTCGCACCCTACTTCCAGCAGGCGGTGACACGAGCCCAGCCCGCGTGGCGCGCCGTCGTTGCGGCGGCCAGCATCACGGGGATTCCCGTGCCGGCGTTCGGCACGGCGCTCGCCTACTACGACAGCTACAGGCGCGAAAGTCTCCCCGCCAACCTGCTGCAAGCCCAGCGCGACTACTTCGGTGCCCACACCTTCCAGCGCACCGACGACCCCGCGGCGTTCCACGCCGAATGGCTCGAGCGTCGTCGCCCGCCCCGGTCATGAGCCGGCACGTGCGACCGCGGTTCGGGCGGTGAGCACGTGAAGCCCGCCCGGCACCCCACGGCGCTGCGCACCGCACAGCTGCTGCACGACGCCGGCGTCGATGCCCGTGTCGTCGAGTTCGAGCAGCCGACCCGCACCAGCGCGGAGGCCGCCGCCGCGATCGGCTGCTCGGTCGCCGAGATCGCCAAGTCCATCGTGTTTCGCGGCGGCGACAGCGGGCAGGCGATCGTCGTCGTCGCGAGCGGCGACAACCGTGTCAGCGAGGCCAAGGTCGCCAGCAGCGTGGCAGAGCCGCTGCTGCGCGCGGATGCGGAGTTCGTGCGCACGGCAACCGGCTATGCCATCGGCGGCGTCGCGCCGATTGGCCATGCCCAACCCGTCAAGCTGCTGCTCGACGCGGACCTGCGGCGCTTCGAGATGGTCTGGGCGGCCGCCGGCACGCCGTACTCGGTGTTTCCGGTGAGTCCAGACCAGCTTCGCGCGCTGACCGGCGCCGCCTGGGCCGACGTCAGGCAATAGGCATCCCGCGCGATCGCAACGGCTGCCAGGACCGAAGTCTAGGGCCCGCGGCGATAGACGGCGTCGATCGCGGCGCGATAGCGCTCGAGGAGCTGCGGACGCTTCAGCTTCTGCGTCGGCGTGAGGAGCCCGTTGCCGACATCCCACGTCTCGCCCGCGCGGACGACCTCGCGCACCTTCGCCCAGCGCGACAGGCCGGCGAGGCGCGCATTGGCCCGACGGAGCAGTTCCTTCGCGTCCTTCACCTCGGAGACCGCGAGGAGCACGGGATAGGGCCGGCCGTCGCCCACCAGCATCACCTGCTCGAACGCGGGGTCGCGCAGGATCGCCGACTCAACCTCGGACGGCGAGAGCTTCTCGCCGCTGGTCAACACCAGGATGTCCTTGGCGCGGCCGGTGATGAGAATGCGGCCGCCGACGATCTCGGCCAGGTCGCCGGTGTGCAGGAAGCCGTCGTCGTCGATGGCCGCCCGCGTGGCCGCCTCGTCCTGCCAGTAGCCGCGCATCACGTTGTGGCCGCGCACGAGGAGCTCGCCGCCGCCGGTCAATTGCACGTCGACGCCGTCGAGCGGCGGGCCCACCGTCTCCGGTACGTTGTCGCCCTCGCGGTTGACGGCGACGACCGGCGAGGCTTCGGTCATGCCGTAGCCCTGCAGCACGTCGACGCCGAGCCCGATGAACATCTGCGCGAGCGGTGGGTCGAGCCGTGCCCCGCCGACGACGAGCAGCCGCAGGCGCCCGCCGAAGCGCGCGACGATCGGCGCTGCGACCAGCTTCCGCAGCAGCGGCACCAGCAACCGGTCGGCGCGGCTCGCGGTACCGCTGGCCACGCGGTAGCCGCGCTCCGCGCACGCCTCGTACAGCGCGCGCTTCACCGGCGCGGTCGACAGCACCTGGTCGACGCGGGCGCGGAAGCGCTCGAGGATGCGCGGCACCGCGAACATGACGGTCGGCTGCTGCGAGAGGAGGTCCTCTGGCAATTGCGTGATGCCGCGCGCGAACGCGACCTCGGCACCGATCGCGAGCGGGAGGTAATAGCCGCCGGTGCGCTCGAACATGTGCGACATCGGCAGTACCGACAGGAAACGGTCGTCGGCCCTCGCCATGCCAGTGGCGCGGCACTGCTCGACGTTCGCGCGGATGTTGCCGTGCGAGAGCATCACGCCCTTGGGCCGGCCGGAAGTGCCCGACGTGAAGCAGATCGTCGCGAGCGCAGCGTCGGCGACGTTAACGACCTCGAACGGCGGGGCCTCCCGGGGCACGAATGTATCGGCCGGCGTGCCCGCCGGCGGCTCGTCGCCGGACCGCAGCACGACGACGGGTGGTGCCGGCGGCCGGGGCAACGACGCGAGCGCGGCGGCGAGCCTCGCGCCCTCGACGATCGCGAGGCGCGCCCCGGTGTGCGCGATGCACCAGGCGATGCTCTCGGCGTTGTCGTCGACGTAGAGGGGCACGACGACGAGCCCGAGGCCGAGCGCCGCCTGGTCGATCGCCACCCACGTCACGCCGTTGCGTGCCGCCAGCGCCACGCGGTCGCCGGCGGTGAGCCCTTCGCGACGGAACGCCGCCTGCCACCGGGCGGCATCGGCGGCGACCGCCCGCGCGTCGCGCGCGCGCCACCCGTCGGCCGTGTGCTGGTGATAGAGGATCCGCCCCGGCCCGTCGAGGTGGCGTACAAGCAGGTGGGCGAGGTTTCCGGTCATCGTCGGTGAGGCGTGGTGCACGTCGTGCTCGGTCATTCTGGCGCATCGGGCGGCGCGGCGCCCCCGTCGCGCGCACCGCCACGTGTCGCTATACTGCGGCGTCCCTGCGACACGAAGACGAAGGCGAGCGACGGCAATGGCCACGATCTCGATCGGGAAGAAGCACCACTACTCCCACAAGAAGGCGAAGGAAGTCGCCGACAAGATCGCCAGGGACCTCAAGAAGCGCTTCGAGCTCGCCTACGCGTGGAACGGCGACCACGTCGACTTCGAGCGGCCGGGCGTGACCGGACGCATGCTCGTCGGCAAGGACCGCATCTCGCTCGACGTCCGGCTGGGCTTCCTGCTCACGCCGCTCAAGGGGGCGATCGAGCGCGAGATCCACGCGCAGCTCGACGAGTTGATCACCGAGGACAAGCCGTCCGCCGCGCCGGCATCGCGAGCCCGCCCCGCCCGAAAACGGTCCTAGACCCGCAGCGGGCCGGCCGCCCGCGCGGTGCGGCGCAACGCACCTTCGCGCGGGTCCGGAAACGGCTCGTTCGAGCCGCCCGCGATCGCGTCGTGGATCGCGGTCTCGCGCCTGCGGATCGTGTCGAGGAATTCGTCCGCGCCTCCCATCCTGTGGAAGGCGTTGAATCCGCGATCGAGGAAGTCGTGCAGCACGCCGAAGCCGGCAAGCCGCGCCGGCTGCCGCATCATCGCGAGCGCGGTGCGGATGAAGGGCTTCCGGACGAAGCCGTCGAGCGCCCCGCCGATCTCGACGATCAGGAAGATCTGCCGCTGCCGCTGCGGCATGTTGCCCGCGCGACGATAGGCACGGCAGTAGTCGGCGACCGAGAGCCCGCCGTCGGCACGGGGCAGCGCCTTCAGCACCAGCCGGTCGAGCTCGTGCGAGAGCACGTTGAGCTCCATCGCCTGCGCGATCGTGGCGATCACCCGCTCCGGCAGCATCACCACCATCATCGGCACGACCCGCGCCGCATCGGCGTCGCGACGCGGGCCGTCGGCGTCGCCGTACAGGTCGGACTTGAAGAACTCGATCGCGTCGGTGTAGCGGGGCTGTGCGGAAAGGTCGGCGTAGGTCTGCGCGAGCCGCTCCGCCTGCCAGATGGAAAGGCGCGCGAGCGCCCCGGCGAGGATCGGGTTCGCCGCGGTCTCCTCGTGCAGGCGTTGCGCCTTGCGCAACTGCTCGATCAGCGCGGCTTCAGCCGCGTGTCGGGGGGAAAGATCCGCCATGAAAGGACATGCAGGAAACGGCCGCGAATCACGTCAGTCCCGATGGGCCGCCCGAAGGGACCGACCCGCCCCTCGGGGGCAGCGAACGGAGTGAGCGTGGGGGTCGTTCATTCGTAGTCTAGCAGGCCGATCGGGTACGGACGCGCTGCTTCTTAGGTGGATTGTTCTACAAATGGGCCCTAGGCTGGGCGATCCATGCGCCGACGCACTTTCCTCGCCGTGGGGGCCGCCAGCGCGGCCGCGCTGGCGGCCGCGGGCTGGTGGTCCTGGCTGCGCAAGCCCGGGGCGGTCGCCGCGCGGGTCCTCGACGACGACGCCTCGGCAATCGTCGCCGCGATCGTCCCGGCGATGCTGGCCGGCGCCGTCCCCGAAACCGGGCCGGCGCGAGCCACCGCGATCCGCGAGGTGGTGGCCGGTGTCGACCGGGCCATCTCCGGCTTGCCGCCGCACGCACGCACCGAAATTGGTGAGCTGTTCGCGCTGCTCGCCCTCGCACCCGCCCGCCGGGCGTTCGCCGGCGTGGCCTCCCCCTGGTCCGAGGCGAGCGTCGACGAGGTGGCAGCGTTCCTGGACCGCTGGCGCGACAGCGGCTGGGCGCTCAAGCGCTCGGCATACGACGCGCTGCACCAGCTGATCATCGCCGCGTGGTACGGCAATCCGCGCTCGTGGCCATCGATCGGCTACGACGGACCGCCGCGGCTGTAGCGATGGCCGACACGAACCACTCGTCCTTACCCGATCCGGTGCGCACCGGGCTCGCCGCCGGCTGGAAGGTGATCGACCTGTCGACGCCGGGCGATGCAACGACACTCGAGTGCGATGTGGCGATCGTCGGAAGCGGCGCGGGCGGCGGCGTGGCCGCCGAGACGCTGGCCCGCGCCGGACTCTCCGTGGCGATCGTCGAGGAAGGGCCGCTGCGCTCGTCGTCGGACTTCCGCATGCGCGAGGCCGAGGCGTACCCGGACCTCTACCAGGAGTCGGCGGCGCGCAAGACTGCCGACAAGGCGATCAACATCCTGCAGGGGCGCTGCGTCGGCGGCGGCACGACGGTGAACTGGACGAGTTCGTTCCGCACGCCCGAGCGGACGCTTCTGCACTGGGTCCGCCAGCATGGCCTGGCCGCGTACACGCCGGAGTCGATGGCCCCCTGGTTCGAGAAGATGGAGGCGCGGCTGTCGATCGCGCCCTGGCGCGTGCCGCCGAACGAGAACAACGCGGCGCTCGCGAAGGGCGCGCAGGCGCGCGGCATCTCGTCCGGGACGATCCGGCGCAACGTCGAGGGCTGCGCCAACCTCGGCTATTGCGGCATGGGCTGCCCGGTCAACGCCAAGCGCGCGCCCCTCACCGTCTCGATCCCGGAAGCGCTCGCGCGCGGCGCGACGCTCTTGACGCGGGCACGGGCCGAGCGCCTCGTCCTGGCGGGCGACCGTGTCGCCGCGCTCGAGGTGCGTGGCATGGACGCGAGCGGGACCGCGCCGGGAACGCGCCGGCTCACCGTGCGCGCGCGGGCGTTCGTCGCCGCCGCCGGCGCGATCGGCACACCGGGGCTGCTGCTCAGGAGCGGCACACCGGACCCGTACGGCGTGGTCGGCAAGCGTACGTTCCTGCATCCGGTCGTGGTCAGCGCCGCGCAAGTGATGCTCATCCACGGCGACGGTACAGCGTACGCCGTCGAGCAGGACGCGCGCCGCGCGATCGACGCCTTCGCCCTCGCGCCGCTTCACACACCCGTCGTGTCCGCGCACGTGATGGGAGGCGCACCGATGGGGCCGGATGCGCGTCGCGCGGTCGTCGACCCGTCGGGCCGCCACCACCGGGTCGGAAACCTGTTCGTCGCCGACGGCTCGCTGTTCCCGACCTCGATCGGCGCCAACCCGCAGCTGTCGATCTACGCGATCGCCGCGCGGATTGCCGACGGGATCGCCACGGACCTCCTCCCGGCGGGTGCCGCCGCCCGGTGATTAGTGTGATTCCTCTAGGGAGATCGCGATAACTTTCATAAGTGGATCAACCTACCGTTGCCCGACCCCGAAAGGACTTGCCATGCTGAACACCATCAACACCCGCGCCGCCGAAGTCAGCGACACCCTCGTCCGCGCGTCACGCCAATTCTGGCTGGCCGGCCTCGGTGCCGCCGTCGTGACCCGCGACTGGGCCGAGAAGGAAGGCGGCGTCGTGTTCCGTAATCTGGTGCGCGAAGGGACCGCGATCGAGTCGCGCGCGATCCGCTACGTCGGCGACCGCCTCGAGATGTCGTTCGCGCAGGCGAACACGATCTGGAAGCGCACCCGCCGCACGGTGACGAGCACCGTCAGGACCTACGCTGACACGGCGTCGACGCTGGTCCGCGAGACGCTGCCCGCGTCGCTGCCCAGGATGGCGATGCCCGTCACCGTCAAGGTCGAGGCCAAGCCCGCCGCCAAGCGCAAGGTCGCCCGCGCGAAGCGCGCGGTGACGACGCGCGTCAATGCCGCGACCAAGCGCGCCAAGCGCACGGTGCGGACCGCCAAGCGCGGTTGACGCGTTTACCGTTCGCGTCCCCGGGGCCGCTCCCGTAGCGGCTCCGGCATGGCGTGTGAGGGAAATGCATGAGCGCGACGGCCGAAGGCAAGTCCCGAAGGGGCCGTGGCCGCGCGAGTGCATCGCGCCGGCAGGCGAGTCCGCGTGACGGGCCGGGTTCCGGTATTGGCCTCGCGCTCGCCGGAGGCGGCCCGCTGGGCGGCATCTACGAGGTGGGCGCGCTGATCGCGCTCGCCGATTCGCTCGACGGCATCGACTTCAACGAGCTCGACGTCTACGTCGGCGTCTCGTCGGGCGGCTTCG
>Ga0209254_10007178_pt1 | contig 10265 bp, 9 predicted proteins | sample FrelakmetDIP11DI_FD_187148 | JGI IMG/M metagenome (GOLD analysis project Ga0209254, IMG submission 187148) | Freshwater lake sediment microbial communities from the University of Notre Dame, USA, for methane emissions studies - DIP11 DI (SPAdes)... | ecosystem: Environmental > Aquatic >...
CGCAGGCCGGGGGGCACGTTGGCGCCTTCGATGAGTGAGAGAAAAGTGGTGAGCTGGAAATCATGCGAGTAAATGATCAGCCAGCCGAGAAGCTGGGCCATGGTTTCAATGAACATAACCGAGGGAACCAGTGGTTTCCTGCTAAAATGTCGATCCAGAAACGGTTCGGTGAGGGTGAACGTCTTGATTCCGGTTATGGATTTTCCCTTGTCGATGCTGGTCACTCTGTCATAGAGCAGAAATCGCATGGCGTCTCCGCATATTGGCCAAGCAGGGGGCGTTACGCCGCCTTTTCGACCACTAACGATGCACACTGGCCCTCGTAGCTCAGCGCGTTGATCAGAATGCGCCGGGGACAGGCTTTCACCGGGCTCCGTGTCAAATGAAACCGCATGGCGCTGTCGGGCCGTTCGCCGCCACAGGTTGTCGGCACCATGCCACTCTCCAGCATATAGACCGCCAGTATGGCATCCACAACCGGGGCCGCGGCCAGTAAATGCCCCAGCGCCCCCTTCGAGGAAAACACCACGACCCGGTTCAGACAGTCCGAAAAGACTTGATGGATGGCCTCCCTTTCGCTCTGATCCCCGATCTCGGTCCCGTCGCCATGGGCAATCACCACGTCGATGTCGGACGGTTTGCGACCCGCCTGATCAAGCGATTCCCGCATCGACATGGAAATGCTCTGTGCCGTCGGCCTGCCGGACTCCTCCTCGATGTCACATGCGAAACCAAAGCCGGTAATCGCCGCCAGGCTGGGCGCTCCCCGCAGCGCAGCCGATGCAGCCGGTTCCAGGGTCAGGACGCCACACCCTTCACCCAGAATGGCGCCCTTCCGTCCGGCGCCAAAAGGACGGCATGGCGTTTCATCCATTTCAGCAACGGTATTCAACACGCCTGCCAGGTGCGCCCGGGCCAGGCTCATAGGCGATACCTTTTCGCTCACCCCCGCGGCCAGCACGACTTGTGCCTTGCCGTCACGCAGCGTCCTGACGCCTTCGGCAATGGCCTGCACCCCGGAATCCGCATGGGGGGAGAAGACACTGTTTTCACCCTGGATGTCCAGGTGGATCGCCACCTGGCAGAAGGCGATATTGTTCAGCACGGAAAGCGGCCAGAGCGGATAGATTTCCTGGTAGCCTTCGGCATAGAACGCATCGTAATCGATATGGCCGTGAACATCCCGCGATTTAATGACCGCCGGCAGCAGATCTTCAATCTTGTAGTCGAACATGCCCATACCGGCAAAAAACCCGATTTCGTCTCGCGGCATGGCCATGCTGCTCAGCCCGGATCGGGAAAAAGCGTCGCGGGCGCATTGCATCATCAAGAAAAACTGAGTATCGAGAGTTCGAGAAAAGCGGGGGTGCACATCGTCGCCAAGCGGGGCAAAACCATGCACCTGGGCCGCCTTGCGGCAGGCGAAGCCGGCGGCGGCAAAGCTTTCGATGGACCGGATGCCGGACCTTCCCCGCAGCAGCGCCTTCCAGACCTCGGCCCCGGAACTCCCGAGAGCACAAATGATTCCCGTCCCCGTGATCACCACACGATCATCCATGACTGAGATCGATCCCCTCTCTGGACGGGTCAGGTGTATTCATTCGTCAAATCGGCCGATGCACAGGCAACCGTTCTGGCCGCCAAACCCGAAGGAATTGGAGAGCGCTCGCCGGTGATCCTTAAGTCTGGCCTGGTTGGGCACATAATCCAAATCGCATTTCGGATCGGGGAATTCGTAGTTGATCGTTGGCAAAATGAGCGAATGATGCATCCCCATCAGCGTCAGGATGCATTCAACGGCGCCCGCGGCCGCAATGGGATGCCCCAGCATGGATTTGTTGGAACTCACCGGAATGTCCCTGGCTCGCTCGCCAAACACCCGCTTGATCGCCAGTGTCTCCGTGAGGTCGTTTTGCGCGGTTGACGTGCCGTGGGCATTGATATAGTCGATCGCATCCGGAGCAAGCGCTGCGTCCGCCAGTGCGGCGCGCATGGCCAGGACCGCTCCCTCCCCTTTGGGGTGCGGGTCGGTGATGCGAAATGCATCCGCGGAAGCGCCGTAGCCCAGGATTTCTCCCAGTATCGGGACGCGGCGAGAGCGCGCATGCTCCAGTTCCTCGATCACCAACACCCCCGCCCCTTCCGCCATCACGAAGCCGTTTCTCTTGCGGTCAAAAGGCCGGGAGGCTTTTTCCGGCGTGCTGTATTTTTCCACCAGCGCTTTCAGCAGGACAAAACCGACGAAACCCAGGAAGTTGATGGAGGCCTCGCACCCTCCGGCCAGCATCACATCGCAGCAGCCTGCTCGGATCATGCGCGAGGCTTCTCCGATGGCCTGGGCGCCCGCGGCACAGGCCGACGCCACCGACAGCGTCGCCCCCCGGCAGCCGAACAGACCGGCAATGACTGACAAAACGGCATCGGGCTTGCGGCGGAAAAAATTCCCGCACGAGTAGCCACCTTTTTCCAGCAACCCTCGCATATCCCAGCCGGCCGAACCATCATAGAAGCGGTGCAGCGAGGCGATTTCTTCAATGGCCGGATTTTCCCCGTGAAACCCAAGGGAAACTCCGATTCTTTGCCGGTTTGCCACCTGATCGAGCTGTGCCTGCGCGGCAGCTTCTTGCGTGGCCATGCGCATCAGGCGCACCGCCCGGGAGGAAAACTTTTCAAGTTCCGGATCAGCGATGGGTTCCAGACCCTCCAGCCAGCCGTCCTCAACCTCTCCGGCAACCTGGCAGGGCAGCCCGGTGGGATCAAAGGCCGTGATGGCGCCCAGACCCGACCTGCCATGGCTGGCATTGGCGAAGGTTTCCCGGCTGTTTTTCCCGAGCGGGGTGATCATGCCGTATCCGGTAATGACCACCCGCCGTCTGGCAGAATATTGCGACATAGAGCACACTCTGGGGAGGTGGGAAGCTGGTGAGGCAATGTCAGAAAATGTGCTTTTCTTCCTGGACCTGGGTCAACCATTGCCTGGCCAGATCGTCACCGTTGGTATAACTTCCGGGTTCGCCGCAGGCATCGCACTTGATACGAGTCTCTCCGTCGTCCGTCCAGGCCGATTTGCCGCATGCCGGGCACTGTTCCGGAAGGGTGTGCAAAATGTCCATGACCGCATTGGCAATGGACTGCACGGTAATAATATTGGGCACCTCGTCCATGTCCAGGCCGGCCGCGGACTGCGGGAGGCTGTCCCCAAAGCGGATGGCTAACAGCTTGACGGCCTGATCCGTCAGCCGTCCATCGGCATCGACGGCCGAATCTTCCCCGAACATCTCCTCGATGTGCTCGATGAGTGAGTGGCGCGCCATCTTGATTCCGAAAGCCTGTTCCAGTCGATAGTTGATGTCCAGAAAATCCAGGGATTCAGCGCCGAGATCTTTCATGAGCGAGCTTTCCGGAGTAATGGAACTCTCCTCGATACCCAATGTTTCCACAATGGCTTTTTTTACCCCACCGATGACTTTCTCTTCAGAAATAAGCTGCTTCATTCGCGCCTTCCTTCACTTGTGCTGAACCGGGTGATAAAGCCGATTGCTCAAACCTCTGTCCACCACCAGCGTTTGCCCGTGTATCGCCCGGCTCATCGGACTGCACAGGAACAGCACCACGTCGGCTATTTCATCCGGCTCCACAAATACTTCTTCGGGTATCCTGTCGATTTCATCCCAATATTGCCGCAAAACCTTGAAGGAATCCGTCTTGACCAGCCCGCCGCAGACCCCGTTGACAGAGATGTTCCTATCCCGGAAACTCTCCGCACAGTCCCTGACCACTGTCTCCATGGCCGCTTTCATGCTTCCCAGGGGGTAGGACGGATTGTAAAAACGACTTCCCAGGCTGGAAATAAAAACGATCTTTCCCGCGCTTTGTTCCAGTAAGGGAAGCGCTTCCTGAATGCAGAATATATTGCCCAGATAGTTGGTTTCAACCAGTTGCCGCAATTCGCGTTCCAGAAGCCGCTCGATGGGCTTAAAGGGGGCCCGGGCGGCATTCAGGACCAGAAAGTCGATCCGCCCGAATTCGCTACGGACTCCATGGAACAGGTGTTTCACGGCGTCTTTAGTGGAGATGTCCGCCTGCACAACACCGACGCGCCGTCCCTGTGACCGAATCTCCTCGCTCAATGTTTCCGCTTGCGCTTGCGACGAGCCCCCAGCTTTGCGGTAATTGATCACAATGTCCGCACCCACATCCGCAAATTTGCGCGCAATGGAACTCCCGATGCCTCGGGAACTTCCCGTGATCAAAGCGACCTTCCCGGCAAATGAGGACTGGCTTATGCATTCCGTGATCGCGATGGCTTATCCGCTCCTCATACTTGTTACAGACCAAATGCTTCGTTTTGCTGTGGTGTTCTGGATGCCGGCTTTCGCCGGAATGACGGTGGAAACTGGCGCTCATATTCGTCATGCCGGCGAAAGCCGGCATCCAGGGGGCTTCCCAAAACGCAAGTTTTCAACCTCAAAGGATATAAGTTATCATGATGAGATCTGCCATAAACGCTCTTTGTTGTCAATCGAACGAATGGCCTGACAAGGTAGCCCCGGCGATGGCTCGCCCATCCTGGATCATGACTCTTGTTGGAAATCCCTCCAGAATCACAATATGGCGGTGTTCCTCTTTAATGATCGCTTCGAGCTGCTCGAGTGCCGCGTCTTCCTCAACAAAAGGCTTAATCATCTCAAAAAACAAAATGGTATCCTTTTCGAATTCGATCGCCTGTTGCAGCAGGCTGCGCAAATCGGAAAGGGAGGATAAATCCAGGTCATCGAGAGAGAAAACCCGATCTCCCAGCAGGTCCTGTAACAGCATGTTGTCGACGCCGTCCTCTCCCAGGATCGTTCTCTCACGGTTCTGGCTCTCTTGTTTCAAGTTGGCAAAGAACTGCGCGTGCCGCACTTCTTCATCCGCGAGCCATCCCAAAGCTTCTTTCAACTCGGTACTTTCAAGGCGACTTATCAGGTCGCGATAGAACTTCTCACCATTTCTTTCGATGCGTATTGCCAGGTCAAAAATCTCATCAGTGGTAAACATTTTTGCACCCGAATTTACAAGGCAAGGATTCTTTCACGACAAGAACCTCTTGCAATAGTCCCTTAACATGATTGCCGTACAAGTGGGAATTCGGCGAAGCATTTAAGCGTCTCACAACGCGCAAAAAAGAACACTCCAGGGAATTTCTGGAGTGCTCACCTCTTTCCGTAAACCGGATGCCGGCTGCCATTGAACTATGGTGAATTACGCCTTTTCTACCCGAACAGCCTGCGGCCCTTTATCAACAAAAAAACGCCGAACTCCCTACCGGTAAGCCCCAGCGCCTGCCCTGTCAATGAATTATCGTAACCATTCCGTTCCCCGGTGCTCTCCAGAAACTGCGGCCAGTATACAAATCTGCTGAGTGAAAGCAAGCATTTTTTGCTGCAAATCGTTTCACCATAACAGAAAACAGGTTGCACCCGCAGCGCAATTCCATTACAGAAATCCATTATGCTGCGCCAATCTATTTTGTCAAAATGTCTGGCTGCATTAGGTGGAAAACGCCCTCACACCCCCTTTCCAAGAGGAGGGCGAAAGATGGATTGTTCATGCTTCACGGGTTCCGCGCCATCATGGAGATTCAGCGGTAGAGAAGGACGACACATGACATCCTGTGGGGGGATTCGTTCCAGGATCGCTCTGGAACTCAACCGCATCTGGAATACTCCTTTACCGGCGCTTTACGGGAGCCCTCTTTGGCCTGTGCTGAAGTTTTTCGCCATGCTTTACCGGAAAGCCCTGCGCTTTGCCCAGAAGCGTTCCCTGGCGCTGCAGGCAGAGCGAGATCTGCCGGCTATCGTCATCAGTGTGGGCAATATTGTTTCCGGCGGGACCGGGAAAACGCCGCTCACCCTCTGGCTGGCCCGTTACCTGGATGAGCGCAAATGGCGAACGGCCATCTTGAGTCGCGGCTATGGCCGAAAAAGCAAACACATCGCACCAGTCACAAGCCTTGCCGTATCGCAATCACAGGTGGAATTATACGGGGATGAACCGCTTCTGCTTGCCGGGAAACTCGCGCCGCTCCCGGTCTGGGTGGGCAGACGGCGCCGGCTCAGCGGCCAGGCGGCGATTCGAACTTCACACGCCGAGGTGCTGCTGCTGGATGACGGCTTTCAGCATCTCGCGCTCGCGAGGGACCTGGACCTGGTCCTTCTGGATACCATGAACCCATTTGGCAATGGGGCTCTCCTGCCGCTGGGGCCGCTGCGCGAACCTATTGCTCATCTGGCTCGAGCCGACGCCATCATTTTGACCCACGCCAATGATCGAGCGACAATGCAGCAGCTTCGATCTCAGCTCAACACCTGGTTCCCAGGGAAGCCGGTGTTTGCCTGCCGCCACCGTCCGGTCGGTTTGCGCCGGGGCGTGGGCGGACCGTCCATGCCTCCGGCAATGGTCCGCAATCAACCGGTTGTGGCGTTTGCCGGCATTGCCCACCCCGAGAAATTTTTTGCCATGGTTCGCGATTGTGGCGCAGAACTGCTGAGCTGCCTGGTTTTTCCTGACCACCATGTCTATCAACACCGCGATATTAGGAGTCTGCTAAATGTCACCCGAGCCACACAATCCCGTTTCCTCATCACCACGGAAAAGGATGCGGTTCGTCTACCCACCGAGATTCAGGCTCTGCTGCTGACTTTGGAAATTGAAATGGATTTCGCCGAGGCTCACCAGGATTTTTGCAGGTATCTGGATGAACAGCTGGCCCTGGCGCGGTCACGTTTGCGCGAGCGGGAAAGGCATTGAGGAAGACCAACGAATATTGAATCACGAACAAGGAATTTCGAATCATGAAGTCTTCCTTTCGTTTGCTGTATTGTCCTCATGCCTGCCACGGGAATCAAAGTGAGTTCATCGTTTCCTGAAGCTCAAAGTTTTCGACTTCCTTCGACATTCTACGGTTCCTGGTTCGCTATTCGATATTCAATTCAGTTAGCACTTATGGTGCTGCGCCCCCGCGACGTGCTGTTGTGCGCGACTTCTCTGCCTCCCCTTCAGGCGTTTGTTCTGTCCGGCAAACCACAGCAACCCACAGTATTGACGGATCCTTGCGACAGGCGTTTTGCAACTTGCCTCCTTGAATTCATTCGCCGACTTTGTTAAGGAGCCTGCACGATATTGGCTTTGGCGGAGCAAGCGTTTAGCCGTTAGCGGTTAGGCATTAGCAAGGCGAGGAATATTAATGACTTGCACACAGGCCCTCAGCACCTCACCATCGGGCCACTCTGCATAAGTACCTGTTTTTGCTAACAGCTAATAGCAAATGGCTGTACGCTTATTTGGCCGAGTGAAAGACAACTGAAGGAGCCGGACATGAGTGCACAACGATCTTTTGCAGTCAAATCATTGCTTTCCTGCCTCATTTTCAACACACTTCTGGTGGGGGCTTTTTTCTACATGGCGCAACTGGTCTTGCAAGGCCTTCATCAGTACATTGATCCGTTCTTAAGCGGGACGGGAACTCCCCTTCCCGAAGACGTGCAACTGGCTTTTGCAAACCTCAACCAATGGGTGACCCGCATGGAGCAGGCCCTGCCGTTTGTCCTGTTCGGGGCCGGACTGTTGGTGACCTGCATCTTGTTGCTCTTCATCCAGGCCCATGGGCGTCGCCTGGCGAGAACTCTGGACCAAACCGGCGTCGAACAGCCGGCCTCCAGTGCCGAACTTACCGAATTGACTCCCGGGAAGAAACCGGTCGAACCGGCCCCGGTGCAGCAGCCGGCCGACACGGCTGTGCAGATGCTGGCATTGTTTCAGCGTGAGGGTCGACTCATCGACTTCCTCGAGGAAAACCTCAGCGGCTATGAGGACGCTCAGATCGGGGCTGCTGTGCGAAGCATTCATGAAGGGTGTAAACGGACCCTGGCGGAACACTTTGAACTCCAGGCGGTTTTTGCCGAAAACGAGGGAGCCTCGGTCACCATCCCGCCAGGTTTTGACGCCCGAACCATCCGCCTCACGGGAAATGTGTCCGGTGATCCACCCTTTCAGGGAACCATCCGGCACCGCGGCTGGCGAGTGGCGCGCATGGAGCTTCCGCAGCCTACGGTTGGTCGGGGTGGAGAGTGGATCGTGACGCCGGCGGAGGTTGAAATTGGTTAAAAAAAGTTATCGATCGATGGAGGTTCAGTTTGCGCGAAGCAAAATACATCGTCGGCATTGACCTGGGAACAACCCATTGTGTTCTCGCCTACAGCAGAGCGGAGCTGGACGCGGACTCCGAGGTGCGGATCCGCATTCTCCCCGTGCCCCAGATCGTCAATGCCGGTGAAATCAAATCGCAATCGCTGCTGCCGTCGTTCTTGTTCTTGCCCGGGTCGCATGATGTTCCTGCGGGAAGTCTGGCTCTTCCGTGGAATCCGGAAATCGACTTCGCCGTGGGAGAATTCGCCAGGACCCGTGGGGCGGAACTCCCCAACCGGTTGGTTTCATCCGTCAAATCATGGCTTTGCCATAGTGGGGTGGACCCGACGCAAGACATCCTTCCCTGGGACAGCCCGGCGGATGCCCGGCGCATATCTCCCGTGGCAGCCTCCGCGCGCTTTCTCGATCATCTGCGTGAGGCCTGGAACCATGAGATGGCTGGCGATGACCCCGAGGCACTGTTGGAACACCAGGAGATTTACCTGACGGTGCCGGCTTCCTTTGATGCCGTGGCGCGGGAACTCACGGTCCAGGCGGCCAAATCGGCGCGCTTTGAGCACCTCACTTTGCTGGAAGAGCCGCAAGCCGCCTTCTACGCCTGGCTGGAAGCGGAGAGGGAGTCCTGGCGACAGCGGATTCGAGTGGGTGAGTCCATTCTGGTGTGTGACATTGGCGGCGGCACCACCGATTTCAGTCTGATCCAGGTGGCCGAAGAACAGGGTGAGTTGACGCTGCGCCGAGTTGCCGTAGGCGACCACATCCTTCTGGGTGGCGACAACATGGACCTGACTCTGGCCTACAGCGTCCAGGCCAAACTCGCGCAAAGGGGGATCAAACTTGATTCCTGGCAATTCCGGGGGCTCTGGCACAGCTGCCGGGTTGCCAAAGAACGGTTGCTGGCTGACCCGGAACTTCAGGTCGATCCTCTTGTGATCCTCGGGCGCGGGTCTTCGCTCATCGGGGGTACGATCCGCACCGAGTTGACGCGAAGCGATGTGGAAACGGTGCTGGTTGAAGGCTTTTTCCCGGTATGCGGCCCCACCGACTATCCGCGGGAAAAGACCCGGGTCGGAATGCGCGAAATGGGTCTCCCTTATGCCGCAGACCCGGCCGTCACCCATCATCTGGCGCGTTTCCTCGGACGCCAGGCGGTTACCGAGCACCGGCAGACTGAGGGGACGTCCGCTTTTGTTTATCCTTCCGCGGTGCTTTTCAATGGCGGCGTCATGAAGTCTTCCCTGCTGCGTCAGCGGGTGCTCACCGTATTGAATCGGTGGTCGCCTCCGGAAAACCAGGCTTTAAGGGAATTGGCGACCCTTGACCTGGACCTGGCAGTCGCTTGCGGAGCGGCCTATTACGGGCTGGCACGACGTGGTCGCGGGATTCGCATTCGAGGCGGCGCGGCCCGCTCCTACTACATCGGCATTGAAAGCGCCATGCCCACGGTGCCGGGAGTCCCGACTCCGATCAAGGCTCTGTGCGTGGTCCCCTTCGGCATGGAAGAAGGCACCCAGGAGGAAATGCAGGAAAAGGAATTCGGTTTGGTGGTGGGCGAACCAGCCGTCTTTTCCCTTTTGGCCTCAACCATTCGCAAGCGCGACCGGGCCGGAGAGATCGTGGAAGACTGGAGCGGCGAGATTGAAGAAGTCAGCGCCATGGAGGCGAACCTCCCGGCCAGCGACACCGAGGCGGGTGGACAGGTTATTCCCGTCTGGCTACAGAGCAAAGTTACGGAAATCGGAACGCTGGAGGTGTGGTGCGTGACCCGTGACGAGAAGCGCCGCTGGAAGCTGGAGTTCAACCTGAGAGACCGGGAAAACGACTGATGGAAGGCGGGTTTGCTGCTGAAGACAGCACTTTTCGGTACATCGTGGGCATTGATCTGGGAACAACCAACTCGGCAGTGGCTTATGTGGACCGTACCGCACCCGAACCGGAAAATCGCCGCATTCGTTTCCTGGATGTCCCGCAACTGGTGTCACCCGGAAGCGTCTCAAACCGCAACGTATTGCCCTCGTTTCTCTACCTGCCCGGTGCTTACGAATTACCCCCGGGCAGCACCGCACTTCCCTGGG
>Ga0209254_10007179_pt1 | contig 10265 bp, 7 predicted proteins | sample FrelakmetDIP11DI_FD_187148 | JGI IMG/M metagenome (GOLD analysis project Ga0209254, IMG submission 187148) | Freshwater lake sediment microbial communities from the University of Notre Dame, USA, for methane emissions studies - DIP11 DI (SPAdes)... | ecosystem: Environmental > Aquatic >...
GAAGCCGGCGCCCAGCAGCACGTAGACGAGGATGTTGTTGAGCTGGGTCAGGAAGCGCACGAAAGGTCCGCGCTTCTTGCCCTCGGGCAAGCGGTTCGGGCCGTACTTCTGCTGGCGGCTCGTCGCCTCGCCCGCGTCGAGCCCCTTCTCGACACTGGTGGCCAGCCGTTGCACCACTTCGTCCGTCCGAAGCGCGTGCCAAGCCGTTGTGTTACCGGTATTCGTGACCGTATCGTTGACAGACATCTTGTGACTCCGAGGGGAACTACGTCCTTTCCGAATGGGCAGATCGTCGAGACCAGAGGCCGCCAGGATGGTCCCGCGCGCTAGAAGTTCCAGTAAAGCGGCACGAGGAAGCTCACGACGACCAGCCACCAGATTCCGATCGGCAGGCCGTACTTCCAATAGTCGCCGAACTTGTAGCCACCAGGCCCGACCACCATCAGGTTGACCGGCGTGGCGACCGGGGTCAGCAGGGCAGCATGCGCACCCACGGTCACGGCGATGATCAGCGCCATCGGTGAAACACCCATTTCGACACCGGTTGCGACCGCGATCGGCAACATGACCAGCGCCGCGGCGGTGTTGCTCATCACCGACGTCAGCGCGAACGTGACGAGGAACAGGCCGGCAACGATGGCGCGCGGGCCGAGCCCGCCAACGATGGAGATCAACTGGTCGGCGAGCAGTTCTGCGGCACCGGTGTTGCGCATCGCAGTTGCGAGCGGAATCATGCCGCCCACGAGGACACAGGTATTCCAGTCGATGCCCTTGAACGCCTGTGGCACGGTGAGCACGCGAAGGAGCACCAGCGCAACGAAGCAGATCACCGCCGCGAGCGCCGCGGGGAACCAGTTCCCGACCAGCATGACGATCAGCGCGACCAGCACGGCGAGCGCTTCCCAGGCGCGAAAGCCGAGCGGGATTGCTTGCCTGCGCACAACCTCGGGCGAATCCACGACCATGACCTGCGGGTCGGCGAGGTGCTTGTCCAGCGCCTGCCAGGTTCCCTGCAGCAGCAGGTGGTCGCCGACCGCAAGCTTGGTGGGCAAGGGACCGAGGTCGACGCCGCCACGCTGCACGGCCAGCACCATCAGGTCGCCGTCGCGGGCCGACATGCCCGGAAAGACCTCTTGGCCGATCAGCTTGGATCGCGTCGGGATCACGACCTCGGCGAGACCCGATCCCTTGTTGAACAGGGTCTCGGCGACAACGCCGTCGCTTTCAATAATGTGCAGGGCGAGGTGCTCTTGCGTCGCGAGGCGGCCCAGTGGCTCGCGCTCGCCACGGACCAGGAGCACGTCGCCCTCCGCAATGTTCGGTCGCGTGAGCGGCTTGCCGCCTTCGCCCTCCTGGATCGCGACCAGGCTCAGGCCCGGATAGCCCTTGAGGTCAACCGCGTCGCGCGGCTGGCCGACATAAGGGGAAGAGGCGCGTACCCGCAGGCCGTGCAATCCGTCCTCGATCCGATATTGTTCGACGAGCGTCTGCGCGTGGGCGCTGAAATCGGCCGGCAGCGACGGTCCGTTGCGATGCGGCAGCAGGAACCGCTTGGTCAGCAGCATGATGATCACTGAGCCGATGAAGATCGGCACGCCCGCGACCGCGAACTCGAAAAAGCCGATGTTGCCGTAGCCCGCCTCCTTCGCCGTGTTGGACGCAATGATGTTCAATGGCGCGCCGAGCAGTGTCAGCATGGTCGCGCTGTGCGCCGCGAAGCACAGCGGCATCAGCAATTGCGAGGTCGGTTCGCCGAGGCGGAGCGCAACCACGATCACCATCGGAAGCAGTGCGGCCACGGTCCCATTGACGCTTATCGTCGCGGTCGCCAGCGCCGCGAGGAGGCACAGCAACACGAACGCACGGGTCTTGCTGCCCGCCGACTTCTGGACCAGTACCTGCCCCGCCCAGGTCGTCACCCCCGAGACCTCGAGGCCTGCCCCGACCACGAAGAGACCCGCGATCAGGATGACCGTGGGATCACCGAGACCGGCAAGCACCTCACCCCCGGTCAGGATGCCGGTGAAGAACAGGGTCAGCGAAACGCCTAGAGCGACGATGACGGCCGGAATCTTGTTCCAGATGAAAAGCGCCAGAGCGCCGATGATCACCGCAAAAACAATTGTCGAATCACTCACGGCAATCTCCCGTTCGCATGGCGCAGCCCCGGAGTCTATTTTGCCGGCCATTCAGTTGCTAGCGCCATCGCAGGACAGCTAGCCGACAGCATCTTCTCAGGGATTCCCTGTAGGGGTTTACCCTTATGCCAAGGGTTTCGCCCGGCGCGACTCCAACTCGTTCGCTCGACGCTACAATGCGTCATGATTCTCAGGTAAAACTCGCAGCTCGATCATCCAGGGCACCGCGAACGTTCTGGCTGGTCATCAACGCTCGAAATTGATCGTTGCCTGCGATGCAGGCGTTGCCGCGCGGAACGTTCCGCCTTCCTCGTTCGCAAGCCGGAGACTGCCGATGAACTCGACGACGCGATCCGCCTACCAGCGACTGATTGAAACCGTCACGGCCTTGCCGGCTACGCCAACCGCAGTAGCTCATCCCTGCGACGAGTCCTCGCTGCGAGGCGCCATCGAAGCCGCCCGCATGGGGATCATCGAACCGATCCTCGTGGGACCGCGCGAGCGCATCATGGCTGCGGCAGAGACCGCGAAGCTTGATATCAGTGACTACGAAATCGTGGACTCCGAACACAGCCACGACTCCGCCGCGAAGGCTGTTGCGCTGATCCGCTCAGGCCGCGCCATGATGTTGATGAAAGGCTCGCTCAGTACCGATGAGCTGCTGGCCGCCGTCGTCAAGCGCGACGGCGGCCTGCGTACCGAGCGGCGCCTCAGCCACTGCTTCATCATGGACGTTCCGAACCACCCGAACGTGCTGATCATCACGGACGCCGCGATCAACATCCTCCCGACGCTCGCAGAGAAAGTGGATATTGTCCAGAACGCGATCGACCTCGCCCACGCGCTCGGGATCGAAACGCCGCGGGTCGCGATCCTGTCGGCGATGGAGAAGGTCAACCCGAACCTGCCGTCCACCGTCGAGGCCGCAGCGCTCTGCAAGATGGCCGATCGCGGTCAGATCACCGGCGCCCTGCTCGACGGGCCGCTCGCGCTGGATAACGCGATCAGTCCCGAGGCCGCAAGAATCAAGAAGATCACGGGTCCGGTGGCCGGCAACGCGGACATCCTGCTGGTGCCGGACCTCGAGGCCGGCAACGTACTCGCGAAAAGCCTGTCGTTCCTGATCGGCGCGGATTCGGCCGGAATCGTGCTGGGAGCGCGCGTGCCGATCACGCTCACCAGCCGGGCGGATTCGGTGCAGAGCCGGCTCGCCTCTTGTGCGGTCGCAACGCTCGTTGCGCAGCGTCGTCTCGAAGCCGCCGCGAAGAGTGCGCCTGAATGAGCGACGCGATTCTCGTCCTGAACGCCGGGTCCTCGAGCCTCAAGTTCACGGAGTTCCTGGTCGGACCGGAGGGCGAACTCGAAGCGAAGATCAGCGGGTCGCTCCAAGAGCTCTACGGCCGCGCGCGGTTCCGTGCGAGGGACGCGAGCGGGAACGTGCTCGGTGAGCACGAATGGAGCGAAGACGCCGCGCCGCAACACGCGGGCGCGCTCAACTTCCTGTTCGACTGGCTGCGCGACAACGTGGCGGACGGCCACCTGATCGCCGTGGGACACCGCGTGGTGCACGGCGGCAGCGTGTATTCGGCGCCGGTTCGTGTTGACGCGGCGACGCTCGAGATCCTCGACCAGTTCGTGCCGTTGGCGCCCCTGCATCAGCCACACAACCTGCTGCCGATTCGTGAAATCGCCGTGCAACGCCCGCAGCTCGTCCAGGTGGCGTGCTTCGACACGGCCTTCCACCAGAGCGCGCCGCCGATAGCGCAGGCATTCGCGCTGCCAGAATCCATCACGAGCCGCGGCGTGCGCCGCTATGGTTTCCACGGCCTGTCCTACGAGTACATCGCCTCCGCGCTGCCGGCAATCGATAAGCGCGCCGCCGCGGGCAGGACAGTTGTCCTGCACCTCGGCAATGGTGCCAGCATGTGCGCGATGCTCGCCGGCAAGAGCGTTGCCACCACCATGGGATTCACGGCCATCGACGGCCTGCCGATGGGCACGCGCTCGGGCAATCTCGACCCGGGCGTAGTCCTCTACCTGATGCAGGAACTCGGGATGGATGCACCGGCAATCGAGCGCCTGCTGTACAGGGAGTCCGGGCTGCTCGGCGTCTCCGGCATATCGAGCGACATGCGCGAGCTGCTCGAAAGCGCCGATCCGCGCGCGCAGACCGCGATCGATCTCTTCGTCTACCGCATCTCGCGGGAGATCGGTTCGCTGGCAGCCGCGCTCGGCGGGCTCGATGCCATCGTCTTCACGGCTGGCATCGGCGAACGCGCTGCCGCGATCCGCGAAGCCGTGTGTCGACAGGCGCAGTGGCTCGGTGTCGAGGTCGACGTTGCCGCGAACGCGACCGATGGGCCTCGAATCAGCGCCGCGTCGAGTGGCGTCAGCGCGTGGGTCGTCCCCACGAACGAGGAATTGATGATCGCCCGGCACACCCGGGCGACCGCGGCCACGGCGCGGCGGGCGCCTCAAGACTGAAACGCCGGGCCCGGGATGGCGACAACGAGACACTGCGAAGGAGCATTGAGCATGGACCCTACCGCGAACGTCAAGAAGCAGCCCCATGATCACGCTTGGCGCGGGTTCAAGGGCGGCCCCTGGGAGAAGCGCATCAACGTGCGTGATTTCATCCAGCGCAACTACACGCCGTACGAGGGTGATGCATCGTTTCTCGCAGGCGCGACCCAGCGGACCCGCAAGATCTGGGAGAAGCTCCTTCCACTGATCGCCGAGGAGACCAGGAAGGGCGTGCTCGACGTGTCGCAGGTTCCATCAACCATCCTCGCGCATGGGCCCGGATACATCGACAAGGACCTCGAACTCATCGTCGGCCTGCAGACCGAGGCGCCACTCAGGCGCGCCATCATGCCCAAGGGCGGCTGGCGCGTCGTCGAAACGAGCCTCAAGGCCTACGGCTTCGAACCCGACCCTGAGGTCGGCAAGATCTACACGGAGCACCGCAAAACGCACAATGACGGCGTGTTCGATGCGTACACGCCGTCCATCCGCGCGGCGCGCTCGTCGGGCATCATCACGGGCCTGCCGGATGCCTACGGCCGCGGCCGGATCATCGGCGACTACCGGCGCCCGGCGGTCTATGGACTGGATTTCCTGGTCGAGGAGAAGCTGGGCGAGATCGCCGAGCTCGATGAGCATCATTCCACCGAGGCGGTTATCCGGCTGCGTGAGGAACTCGCCGAGCAGGTCCGATCCCTGAAGCAGATGAAGGAGATGGCGAGCCACTACGGTTACGACATCTCGAAGCCGGCGACGAACGGCCGGGAGGCCGTCCAATGGACCTATTTCGCCTATCTGGCCGCGATCAAGGAGCAAAATGGCGCGGCGATGTCCGTGGGCCGTCTCTCGACCTTCCTCGACATCTACCTCGAGCGTGACCTGCGCGAGGGCACCCTGAGCGAGGAGGACGCCCAGGAACTCATCGACGATCTCGTGATCAAGTTCCGCATCGTGCGGTTCCTGCGCACGCCCGACTACAACAACCTGTTTTCGGGTGACCCGACCTGGGTGACCGAGTTCATCGCGGGTATGGGCGACGACGGCCGCAGTCTGGTGACGAAATCGAGCTTCCGCATCCTCAACACGCTCTACAACCTGGGTCCGGCACCCGAGCCGAACCTCACCGTGGGGTGGTCGACACGTCTGCCGGAAGGCTTCAAGCGCTTCGCCGCCAAGGTCTCGATCGACACGAGCTCGATCCAGTACATGTCCGACGACATGATGCGCCCAAAGTACGGCGACGACGCAGCCATCGCCTGCTGCGTGTCCGGCATGGCGGTGGGCAAGCAGATGCAGTTCTTCGGCGCGCGCGTCAACATGCCGAAGACGTTGCTGTTTGCCATCAACGGCGGTCGTGACGAGTTGACCGGCAAGCAGATCGGGCCGCACATGGAGCCGATCCGTGGCGACGTCCTCAAGTACGAGGAGGTCTTCGAGCGCTTCGACTCGATGATGGAGTGGCTCGCGCGGCTCTACGTCAACGCGCTCAACGTCATCCACTACATGCACGACAAGTACTGCTACGAAGCGGTCGAGATGGCGCTGCACGATCGCGATGTCCTGCGCACGCTGGCCTGCGGGATGGCGGGCCTCTCCCACACCGCCGACAGTCTGTCCGCGATCAAGTACGCCAAGGTCAGGCCGATTCGCGACGAGTCCGGCCTCGTGATCGACTACGAGGTGGAGGGCGAATTCCCCCGGTATGGCAACAACGACGAGCGCGCCGATGCCATCGCGCAGATGCTGGTGTCGATGATGATGCACAAGATCCGCCACCACGAAACCTATCGCGACGCGCGGCACACGCAGTCGATCCTCACGATCACGTCGAACGTCGTCTACGGAAAGCAAACGGGCAATACGCCCGATGGTCGTCGCGCGGGCGTGCCGTTCGCGCCGGGTGCGAACCCGTCGAGCGGCGCCGATACGAACGGGTGGATGGCGTCGATGATGTCGGTCGCCAGTCTGCCCTACGACGATGCGGAGGACGGCATCTCGCTCACGATCTCGATCGTGCCGGCCGCCATCGGAACCGACGAGGAGCGGATTACGCGCGCGGTGGGCGGCCTGGATGCGTACTTCGCGTCGAATGGATTCCACGTCAACCTGAACGTGCTGAACCGCGACACCCTGCTCGAGGCCATGGAGCAACCGGAGAAGTACCCACAACTCACGATCAGGGTGTCGGGATACGCCGTGAACTTCGTCAAGCTTACGAAGGAACAGCAACTCGACGTCGTCAATCGCACGTTCCACGGTCGAGCATAGGCACAGTCATGGCCACCCCACTGGTCGGCAGTCGCTATGAGCTGCACATAACCCGCGAGGGTGTGCGGGAAAAAAAGTGTCACAAGTCGTACACGGAGGTGTACGAGACCGATCTCCTCGAGGAGGAGGGAGAGACCGGGGCGGACCCGATCGGCTATGTCCACTCGTTTGAGATCGGCAGCACGGTGGACGGCCCCGGCATCCGCTTCGTGCTGTTCCTGACCGGATGTCCGTTGCGCTGCCAGTACTGTCACAACCCGGACACGTGGCACAAGAAGAACGGCCGGCCGACGCCCCTGAAGCGAGTGACGAGAGAGATCGGCAAGTACCAGAAGGCGTTGAGGATCTCACGGGGCGGGCTGACGATTTCGGGCGGCGAGCCGGTGCAGCAGCATAGCTTCGTTAGGAAAGTATTCCGTTATGCGAAGACGCGCGGTATCCACACCTGCCTCGACACCTCGGGACGGCTGGGCGAGAAGCTCACCGACGCGGACCTGATGGATATCGACCTGAACCTGCTCGACATTAAGTCGGGCGACGAAGCGACCTACCGCAAGGTCACGGGCCAGCCGCTGCAGCCGACGCTCAACTATGCACGACGGCTTTCCGATCTCGGGCGCCCGATGTGGGTGCGTTACGTTCTCGTACCGAACCTGACCGACGGCTACGACAACGTCGAGAAGGTGGCCGACATCTGTGCGGGGCTGAAAACCGTGGAACGCGTCGAGATCCTTCGCTTCCACCAAATGGGCGCCGACAAGTGGAAGAAGCTTGGCATCGACTATTCGCTTGCAGACACCGAGCCGCCGACACCTGAACTGGCTGAGCGGGTCCGCGGCCAGTTCCGCGGCCGCGGGTTGGCCGTCTTCTAGTCGACGGACTGGAATATATGCACCAAGAACCGAGTGGAGTGCTCCCATGGCAATCAGCGTTTTCGACATCTACAAAGTCGGCGTCGGGCCGTCCAGCTCCCACACGTTCGGCCCGATGGTGGCTGCGCAGCGATTCCTGAAGGAACTCGAGGCGGAGAATCTGTTCGAGCGCACGGCGCGGGCGCAGATCGAGCTGTTCGCGTCGATGGCCCTGACCGGCAAGGGTCATTTCACCGACCTCGCGTCGATGCTCGGCCTCGAGGGCAACGAGCCCGCGACGCTCGACAGCGCAACGATCCCTGCCAAGCGGCAGCGGATCGAGACCGACAAGACACTGAACCTCGGCGGCCGGCGCATGCTGCCGTTCGACCCAGCCACCGACATCAAGTGGTACGGGGAGAAGAGTTACGAAACCCATCCGAATGGCATTGCCTTCGTCGCGCTCGGCGAGGACGGCAAGGAGATCAAGCGTGGGCTCTATTTTTCCATCGGCGGCGGGTTCGTGCTCTGCGAGAAGGAGTCGCTGAATCCCAAGGACGCCACAGGCGATCGCAAGAAGCCGTTCCCGTACACGACTGGCGCGGAGCTCGCGGCACTGTGCCAAGTGGAGAACAAGTCGATCGCCGAGGTCGTCCACCAGAACGAGCTCACCTGGCGCACGGCGCCGGAAGTCAGGCGCCAGCTGCTCGAGATCGCTGCAGTCATGGAAAAATCGATTGAAGTCGGTCTCGCGGCGGAAGGTGAGATACCTGGCGGCCTTGGCCTGCAGCGGCACGCGAAGGAAATCTGGGACACGGTCAAGTCCGTTCCCTGGGGTGCCGAGCTATTCGAACTGCAGGACCACATCAACGCTTACGCGCTCGCCGTCATGGAAGTGAACGCGACGCTCGGCCAGGTGGTGACTGCTCCGACAATGGGGGCGTCCGGCATCGTGCCCGCCGTCCTGCAGGCCTACAAGAAGTTCGGCAAAGACGTCACCGACGACCGGATCTGCGACTTCCTGCTGGCCTCGGCCGGCTGCGCCATCCCGGTCAAGATCAACGCGTCGTTCTCGGGTGCGGAGGTAGGCTGCCAGGGCGAAGTCGGTTCTGCCAGCTTGATGGCCGCCACGGGCCTGTGTCAGGTGCTGGGCGGAACGGTCGCCCAGGTGCTCAATGCCGGCGCGATGGCCCTGGAACACAACCTGGGGCTCACCTGCGATCCGGTCGCCGGGCTGGTGCAGGTGCCCTGTATCAAGCGAAACGCGCTCGCGGCCAACAAGGCCGTCAACGCGGTGCGCCTCACGATGTTGCGCGGCGAGGAGCCTGTGCGGCCCACGTTCGACCAGGTCATCGAGGTGCTCTATCTCACTGGCAAGGACATGTCCGATAAGTACAAGGAAACTTCCCGGGGTGGCCTCGCCGTCGTCTGGGTCGACTGCTGAGCAACGTCAGGCCGCAACGGGCAAGGAGCTATCGCATGAACATCATCGCAACAGAGGCCGCGCCGAAGGCGATCGGGCCCTACTGCCAGGCCATCAAGCATGGCGGACTGGTCTTCTGCTCGGGCCAGATCCCCCTCGATCCGCAGACCATGCAGGTCGTGCCGGGAGATATCGAGGCGCAGACCGAGCAGGTGCTGAAGAACCTCGCGGCGGTGCTGAAAGCCGCCGGGAGCGACCTGTCGAAGGTCGTGAAGACCACAGTCTTTCTGCAGGATCTCGAGCACTTCACGAAGATGAACGCGGTGTACGAGCGCGCGTTCGCCAGTCACACGCCGGCGCGCTCCACGGTCCAGGTAGCCCGGCTTCCGCTCGACGTACTGGTCGAGATCGAGTGCATCGCACTCGCGAACTGAAGAGAAAAACACAACATGGCAAACAAAATTTCGGTCACGCTGGACGACATCAAGGCGGCGCACAAAGCCATCGGCAAGTACATCGGCGCATCACCCTGCGTACTCTCGCCTGGCTTGGGTGAGCTCGCTGGGTGCGAGCTTTACCTGAAGATGGAGAACCTCCAGCGGACCGGCGCATACAAGGACCGGGGGGCGATGAATGCGGTCCTGAACCTCGACGACAAGCAGAAGCAGGCCGGTGTCATTGCCGCCTCGGCGGGCAATCACGCCCAGGGTCTGGCACTCGCGGCGATGCGCAACAAGATCCACGCGACGATCGTGATGCCGGAGACGGCGCCCATTGCCAAGGTGAAAGGCACCGCGCGCTACGGCGCGCAGATCGTCCTGCACGGATCAGGTTACGACGACGCGTTCGGGCGCGCCACCGAGTTGCAGAAGGAGAAAGGCTATACCTTCGTCCACGCTTTCGACGATCCGAGGGTGATCGCCGGCGCGGGAACGGTCGGGCTCGAGTTGCTCGCGCAAGCCCCCGCGCTCGACGTGGTCGTGGTGCCGATCGGCGGCGGCGGGATCATTGCCGGAATGGCGATCGCGCTCAAGGCCGCGAACCCGAAGGCGCGCATTGTCG
>Ga0209254_10007182_pt1 | contig 10263 bp, 7 predicted proteins | sample FrelakmetDIP11DI_FD_187148 | JGI IMG/M metagenome (GOLD analysis project Ga0209254, IMG submission 187148) | Freshwater lake sediment microbial communities from the University of Notre Dame, USA, for methane emissions studies - DIP11 DI (SPAdes)... | ecosystem: Environmental > Aquatic >...
AGAGAGACTTTGTGGTTAAACATAATTTATTTCACACAAATTTAAAAAGTATTACCTTACTGCCGCATTGGAATATTGAACTGGAATGACTCAGAAAGAAAGATATAAAAGAACACTGGAATATTTCCTTTTACACAGACCTGTGGTTGATACTGAGCTTACATATACTGATCCGTTCGGACTTATTGTAGCCGTAATTCTGTCAGCCCAGTGTACCGATAAAAGGGTAAATATTATAACTCCTCCCCTCCTTGAAAGATTTCCCGATGCAAAATCGATGGCTAAGGCAGAGCCGTCAGAAATTCTTGAATACATAAAGTCATGTTCATACCCGAACAGTAAGGCAAAACATTTATGCGGTATGGCCAGAATGCTCGTAAGTGATTTTAATGCCAAAGTACCTTCTGAACCATCAGAATTGCAGCGATTGCCCGGCGTAGGAAGAAAGACTGCAAATGTTGTGGCCTCAGTTGTTTACAGAAAACCTGTAATAGCTGTTGACACTCATGTTTTCAGGGTATCGGTAAGGCTCGGACTGGTACGGAATGCAAAAACTCCATTAAGTGCTGAATTGCAGTTGTCAGCAAATATTCCGGAAGAAATGATGCATAAAGCACATCACTGGCTCATATTGCATGGCAGGTATGTTTGCAAGGCAAAGAATCCCCTCTGCAACCAGTGCGGGTTACAGGAAGTGTGCAGGTACTTTGCTCAGAAAAGTAAAGATTAATCTGATCAAAATATATAGTAAAGGGCAAAATCCACGTTTTCATAATAAACCAGTAAAGAACATAAGATTTAGATTGCCTGAATCGGAGTTTTGCATCTGCTCATGACTGAATTTTACAAAGAAAAATATGAAGAACAGCTTCAGATTAACAAAAAACTGAAGGAAGAAATTGATTTTCTCAATTCCGGAACCAGAGGTATACGATTTCCGGATGAAAATGATAATCCGTATAATTCTCTGGTCACAGGAACTGTCCAGGATATTAATAATTTTAAAAACTGTGAGGATCAGATAAACAGGGAAAAAGCATTCCTGGAACTTCTGATCGACTCAATACCCGAAGCAATTGCTATTGTTACAGCAGAGGGGAAAATCACAAAGATTAACAAAGAGTTCACGAACCTTTTCAATTATTCTTTGGATGAGGCAATAAACAAGGATATAGATGAACTTATTATACCTGATGGTTTCGGCGGAGAAGCAGTCAGCCTTAAGACTATTGCTGCAGATAAACATAAAATTATAAAGCAGACTGTCAGACGGGATAAATCAGGAAATATTATCCAGGTTTCTCTGATAGTAACAACTATTATTATTAACAATGAAATCGTTGCATACCTTGGGATTTACAGGGATATCTCAACGGAAAGGAAAAACCAGATTATCCAGGAAATCCTTTACAATATTTCAACTGCTGCTCTTAATCAACTGGATATTAAGGATATCTATCCCACCATTGTAAATGAACTTAGCAAGATATGGGATACCAACAATTTCTTCATAGCCCTTTATGATAAATCGAAAGATACTCTTTCGTTGCCTTTTTTTTCAGATGAAAAAGACCAATTCGAGAATGTCCCTGCAAGGCAGACAATCACAAAATGGGTAATAAGTCTTAAAAAGCCGGTACTGCTTAAATTAAATGATCTTAAGGATCTTGAGAATTCGGGTGATATTGCCCTTGTTGGAACCCCGTGTAAAATATGGATGGGGGTTCCGCTGAAGGCCGACAAGGAGATAATTGGTGTTATGGCCCTTCAGGACTATCATGACGAGGATAAGTTTTCACAGGACGATGTCAATGTTCTGGAATTCATAGCAAACCAGGTAGCCATCGCAATTCAGCGAAGGACAATGATTGATAATGTAATACAGGCAGGAAAGAAAGCTGAAGAGGCAGCTCTGTCAAAACAGCAGTTCATGTCGACAATGAGTCATGAGATCCGTACTCCCCTTAATGAGGTAATAGGTATAACAAACCTGTTATTGCAGGGTAATCCAAGAGATGACCAGATGGATTTTATTAAAACCCTCAGGTTTTCAGGTAATCACCTGCTTACTCTGGTAAATGATGTCCTTGATTACAATAAAATAGAATCGGGGAAAATTGCCTTCGAAGAAGCTCAGTTCAACCTTGATGATTTCCTTAAAGATATTCTGAGGACCTATTCTTTCAGGTCGAAAGCAAAAGGCCTTGAATTTGACATAATTAAAGAAAACGAGTTACCCCGTGAAGTAATGGGAGACTCCATAAGGCTCAACCAGATACTTTCAAATCTTCTCTCCAATGCTGTGAAATTTACTCAAAAGGGCAGCATCTATGTAATACTGAGGGAGCTTGAGCGAAGTAAGAAAAGTACACGGATTGAATTTCTTGTTAGAGATACAGGTCTAGGAATACCTAAAGACAAGCACGAAATAATTTTTGAAAGCTTTACCCAGGCTTCACCCGACACTACCAGACACTTTGGAGGAACAGGACTGGGGCTTGCCATTTGCAAAAAACTTGTTGAACTTCAGGGCGGGCATATTGAGCTCACGAGCGAGCCTGGCAAAGGATCTGAATTCAGGTTCGACCTGACATTCGGGATTCCTGAATTCAGCACTAAAGCTCCTGCAGGCGATACTTCCGAGTCATATTCAGGACTCGAGGGTAAAAAAATACTTGTTGCTGAGGATAACAAGATAAACTTCTTTGTTGCGAATAAATTTCTTACGGGATGGGGTGTAAATGTAACTCATGCAGAAAATGGCAAAATTGCCGTCGATATCCTTGAGAAAGAAGACTTCGATCTTGTAATAATGGATTTACACATGCCTGTTATGGATGGAGTTGAAGCTACCCGGGTAATAAGGAAATCTGAAGATCAAAGAATAAGTACCATCCCTGTAATTGCTCTTACGGCCGCAATAATGTCAGAAAGCCACGATAAGATTGAGGATCTTAGTATAAACGATTATGTCCTTAAACCTTTCAAGCCCAAAGATCTGTTTGATAAAATTCTGAGAAATATCAGGTAATGACAGCTTCAGTCTGTTACTTCAGGCAATAACGGCTTATATACTCGGTGGCTTTTCTGTTTCCAAGATTAAATGATTGCCTGAAATCGAAACAGGCATCATCTTTTTTCCCTGTACCGAGGAGGGCAATACCTTTATTGAGCCATACATCTGAATTGCCAGGCTGAAGATCAAGTGACATGCTATAATCCATGACGGCCCAATCCCATGATTTTGAAACAAAATATGCATCGGCCCTGTCAATATAGCATTCAGCATCATTGGGATGAAGTCTCAGATTTTCGGAAAAAAATGCAAGTGCTTTAATATTATCACCCTCAGCAGATTCAGTTTTGCCGGCAAAACTGAGAGCTTTCCTGCTGCCGGGATACAGGTCAAGATATCTGTTAATATCCTCCATGGCCCTGCCGGTCTCACCTGATTTTCTGTAACACTCCGCTCTCAGAATCAAAAGTTCAGGATCAGGTATGTTAAGGTCAAGAAGCTTTGAGTAAACAGTGGATGCTCCAACCTGATTTCCTGAAGCTTCCTCTGAACTTGCCAGTAGCCGCAGGAATTTTTCATTCCCGGGTTCTTCAGCAAGCAGCCGTGCAAGACTTTTTACTGATTCACCATACTTTCCTTCCTTAAAACTGATCAGGGCAGAAGCATAGATTAGATTATTGTTGTCGGGATACTCCCCTGACAATCCGGACAAAATTTGTTTTGCCTCTGCTATGTTCCCTGCTGAGATATAATATTCAATTTCAGCCATACCTTTTTCAAGAGCTCCATACCATTCCTTTTTCCAGAACTGGCGCCATTCAGGCCTTCCTTCTATAATACTGAACGAAGGATCCAGCAAGATATCTTTTTCGCTTTTCCTGAAAGATGATTTCATGGATAATTCCAGATGATAGACAGCAGTGGAGGCATCCCCTTTCAATGCATATATCTGTGCAAGTCCATATTCTCCCGATAGGGGATTAATTGAATTAGAGTTATTAAAGTCATTCATGGCCCTTGAGTAATCACCGTCTGACATATATGCTTCAGCCCGCATCAGAAGAACCGGGTACTCCTGTAAGCTCTCAGGAACCTTTGACAAAAGAATGACAGCTTCGCTGAATTTTCCAACTTCGATAAGAGCCCTGCTCTTCATCAGATAATCGACCTGCTTCTGCCCGTTTGTTATAAGGACATTAATAAAAACCAAAATGAATAATAATATCTTTTTCATTGAATCAAGCCTCATTTTTAATTACAACTCCGGATTTTTAACAACCGCCCCCTCCTCAGTAATAACATGCACAAATCCCGAAAGGTGGAACTGCTCCAGTCCTGTGATTCTTCTTTCATATACCTCACACTGGTAGAAATAGACTCCCGGGGAAACAATTTTTCCTTTATACGTTCCATCCCAGTTGATCTTTGGTTCCTCTGTCTGGAAAATAAGGACACCATAACGGTTAAAGATCTTAAATTCAATCTTTTCAACCAGTCCTGAGGCTTTGGCGATGAGCCAGTCATTTATATCGTCCCCGTTGGGAGTGAAAACATTTGGAATTTCATAAAAATTACAGGAATCAACACAAACCATTACTGACTTTTCTCCTTCATTCCCAACAAGATCAAAAGCCGAAACTTCGTAACAACCGGCAATAATTTCACCGGGATAATGCTTGTAGCTGAAAGTGCTTTTATCGTCAATAGTCGTCAGAAGCGACATATTCTCCTCATTAATAAGTTTATAGAAGATCTTATATCCTGCAACATCTTCCAGGCACTTAATGTCATTAAATTTCCAGTAAACAGTATTGTAGAGGCTGTCGCACTGGCTTGTTACAGAGATTTCAGGCTGGCACGGAGCTTCATTGTCAACTGGTATAATACATGTTTCCTGCGAAAAATTTATAAGATTCGCAGGTAAACCTGGTCTTGTGTACCCTCCTGTTGATCTTACTTTGTAACAATATTGTTTCCCGTTGATAAGCCCTTCATCCACAAAATTCAAAACATTTGTCGAACCAATGGAATCGTATTTCAGTGTTGTCTCATTCAACCTGAAGAAATCATACCTGGTATTTATCCAGGGAACATTACGGTTAATTACAAACCTTACCTTCCTGTCTCCCGGATTGCCTTCAAGGAAAATTGAGGAGGCATAACCGGGTTCTCCAACAAGGAATCTCTGACCGGGTGCATTATTATATAATTCAATTCTATAGATGAATCCTGCCGACTGGGTATTTATCAGAGTATCAATAATAGATGTTTCGTTCAGATCGGCGGTCAGGATTGACCTGATCTGCTGATAATCAATTCCGTTAATCCCGGCTGCCCTTGATATTATATATTCATATGGTCCCAAAGCCGGAATTGTGTCGAGACGGTCTGGCTTCTTCCATCGTACCAAAACTGAACCATTTGAAGGAGAAGTACTTCTGATAGTTACATTGGTAATTACCGGAACACCTGAGACAAGAGACGATGATATCTCATTGGAAGCTTTACTTTCAGTACCGTTAAGGTATACTGCAATTACCCTGTAAGTATATTCTTTACCATATTCTAGACCCTGTCCGTTATCAGTATCAATAAATGAAACTGTTGAGCTCCCGGCTATATATCCGACTTTAACAAACCCGACTGACGCAGGAATGCCTGAAGTACACGAATCCGGCACAAAAGATGAAGCTCCTTCCCTCCTGTAAATATTAAAGCCTGAAATTGCTGTAGTACCATAGTTCTCCCAGGTCAGACGGACAAAATTACCCACCGGAACGGCGCTTTTAAGTGTCGGAGAGGGTCCAAGGACCTTGATATCCATATTGTCAATGTCTGAAAGCTTCAGAGCGTCATTATAATCATCCGATTTTATTATAACAATGTAGGGTTGATTTCTTACTGACTCATGACACGGGATCCATTGAAGTCTCGATGTTGATTTGCCGGGGACAGAATCAACTTTGGTAAAAGTAGCCGGGCAGGAGGCCAGGGTGAATATCCCAGATGTAGCCTTCAGGCTGATCGGATCATTATTAGGATCAGTTGCATACACTGTAAAATCCACGGTATCTCCTACTTCAACACACATATCTTTCAGAGGTCCGTTTACAGGAGGCTTATTATCTGTATCAAACACTTCGATCTGCATATCCCGTACAACAACTCCGATCTTCTTCCCATAACGCCATTCCCTTATTTCCATGGCAACATTGTATTTACCTGTATCCCTCGGAGTATCCCATATCAGGTCACCGGAAACAGAGTCAACCCGTATAAAATTTGTAGCCGGAGGCAGTGTATAGTTTTCTATTGGTTTGCCGTCTTCGCGTGTGCACACTGTAAGGGCATATGAAAGACTGTCCCCGTCAGGATCGAAGGCGCCGGGATTATGAATAAAGACATAACCGCGCGCAGCCTTGTCATAAGGCGGATTTAGCAAGACAGGAGTATTGTTACGGCCTATTGCCGGATTTACTATTAGTGTTGTTGAGATGGAAAAAACAACATTTACTGAATTGGGAATGTTCAGAACATCTTTATTCCTGTTCGGATCCTGAACAACAATCCTGTACACGCCGGGACCAGGGAAAGTATGAGTTATCTTGTAGATATTCCTTTTATAATAATTAGGAAGATAGAGAATGCTTTTCCGGTCAGCAATCGAGCTGGTATTATCGCCCCAGCTGACTGTCAGCTGTGGTCGATCGGCATAGCTTAATGTATAGGTGAATGTCGTAATGGTTATTTCAAATGACAGATCCGACAACTGGGTATAAGTTATCTCACCGGCCCTGTTATGCGTTGCACCTGCATTAAGAAATATTGAAAATAAAAGTGCAAATATTATCGGTATCTTAATTTTCTTTCTATTCACTTTCGGTAGTCTCCTCTTTTCTTTAAGTTAATTAATTCTAAATGTTTTTTCTTTCTCATCAGATGTAAGCTTTACTCCTTCTTCAAAATCTTTTAACTTAACGATGGTCATATTTGCCTGATCTGAATAGAGTGAAGTCATAATTGAGTTTTTTACAATAACCGTATTAACATTTTTTACCTGGCCGAAGACAAGGTTCATTCTTAATTCATTATCAGAAAGATCTGTGCTTTTCAGTTCAGCAGACATCTGTCTGCCATTTACAATTATCTCAAGTCTGGAATTAATATATTTTAATATTACCTCCCTGGTAAACAAATTGTTTCCTGAAAAACTGAGATTTTTCTGATCATCACCGCTTATTCCTGAATCAAGAAGGAAGTCATCATAATATACCCGTAAAAACACATCAAATTCTTCCGCTTCCGGCACATAATCGATGCTCAGAAGAGAAACATGAACAGGATGTAATGCCAGCCAGATGGACAAAAACAGCAATTTTACCATAAACGGCAGATTTTTGTCAAATAACTATTATCAAAAATCAGACCAACAGTAATAAATTCAGTCAATAATATCGACCCGGTCCCTAAGGTATTCAACGGTTCCGACCTCGATGAACGAAAAACCCGAATCGCCGGAGAAATTACCAGCAAGAACAACTATAACATCATCATTATTAAGATGATGCAGCATCGTAAGCTTCTGAAGTGCAACCTTCATAAAGTCATCTACTGATTTTCTTCTTTCCTGATAACTTGGATAAACACCATATGAGAGTGCAAGTTCTCTCATGGTACTTGTCAGGTAGCATTGAGCAAGAACCAGGTTAAACCCCCTGTAAGCAGCCATATCCTTTATAGTTCTGCCGTGAGTTGTATCGGCAATAATTGCCTTCGCCCCTATTCTGACTGATGTTTTAACCGCAACTTTTGCCAGGTATGCAGAGACTTCAACATTTAATGTCGAAGAAGGAAGGTCAAGAAATTTTTCTTTATTGTTTTCAACCTCAAAAGCCACCTTTGTCATTGTCTTCACAGCCTCAACAGGGTATTTTCCGTTTGCAGTTTCGCCGCTCAGCATTATGGCATCAGTATGGGAATAAATTGCATTGGCAATATCGCTTACCTCTGCCCTTGTCGGACGCGGATTGGTAATCATCGATTGAAGCATCTGGGTCGCAACAATAACAGGCTTACGGTTGTTAATGCACTTTGAAATTATCATTCTCTGTATTCCGGGGATCTTTTCGTAAGGTATTTCGATTGCAAGATCGCCCCTTGCCACCATAATTCCATAAACATTCTCCAGTATTTCATCAATATTGTCAACTCCTTCAGAGTTTTCAATTTTGGCAATAATTTTTATCTTGCTGTTATATTCATCAAGCACAGTCTGAACATCGATAACATCCTGTTTTGACCTTACAAAAGAATGCGCGATGAAGTCAATTCCGTTTGTAGCTGCCATTTTTAAAAAAGTCCTGTCTTTCTCAGTGAGAGAAGGCAGACATATCTTTATTCCGGGAAGGTTCACACTCTTTCTTGATCCAAGTACTCCGTCATTTTCCACAAGACATTCAAGAATATCGCCATTTCTTCTTATGGCCCTGAGTTCCAGTTCACCGTCATCGATAAGAATTGCTGAGCCTGGCGGTACCTCTGACACAAATGATTTGTAAGTCACATTTATGACGTTCTCATTGGTTTTTTCCCCGGGATTTCCGGCAAGAAATACATTTGAGCCTTTCTTAAGCTGAACAGGTGAATCACAAATTGTGGTTCTTATCTCAGGCCCTTTTGTATCTATAAGAATTGCAATTTTATCAGATACCTCCCTTGCATTTCTGATAATCTTAAGTGCACTGTCAGTGTCGCAATGAGCTGAATTGATCCGGATAACATTCATTCCCTCCTGATAGAGCTCTCTGATAAATTCAGGGTCACATCTTTTATCGGAAAGGGTAGCTACTATCTTGGTCCTCTTGAGTATCATCATTTTTGCTTCTGTGTCTTCCATATATTCATTAAAGCTTCAACAGCAAGTCTGTAGCCATCAAGACCAAGCCCTGTAATAGTGCCTGCACAGAACCTGCCAACCAGACTTTTATGCCGAAATTCCTCACGCGCTGAAATATTCGTAATATGTACCTCAATAACCGGAGTTTTAACAGATGCAACTCCATCAGCTATTGAAACTGAAGTATGAGTGTATCCTCCGGGATTCAGAATTATACCGTCGCAGGAAAATCCGGTTTCATGAATTTTGTTTATAATTTCACCTTCCACATTCGACTGGAAATAATCAAACTCAACTTCCGGATAGAGAGGCTTGAGACCTGCAAACCATTCTTCAAAGGAGGCTGCACCATATTTTTCAGGTTCTCTCATCCCAAGGAGATTAAGATTGGGTCCGTTAATAATCTGGATTTTCATTCAGAAAAGTATTTCTGGTTAACAGTGTGCAAAAATAGCTAAAATATTGACCTGATTAAAGGTGTGCGATATAATACTTTGCATTACTTTGTAATATAACATTAATGCATTGGGTACTTATGAGCCTGACATGGGGTGAATCCTTCAAAAATTTTGAAAACTGGCTGAGACTTGAGAAATCATTATCAGAGAACAGCATAGAAGCCTATCTGAATGATGTCCGGAAACTGGAAAGTTTTTCACTCGAAAATATAATAAACCCCGATCCTTCAGCTCTCACATATAATGACCTTAAAGCATTTATTCACCGGTATGGAGAGAGTAATCCGAATGCCAGGACCCAGGCCAGGATTATTTCAGGGATAAAGACATTTTACAGGTTTCTTTTGATTGATGGCGAGATTGAGGAGAATCCATCCTCTCTTCTTGAATCACCGAAAACAGGACTAAGACTTCCGGAAGTCCTGTCATTAGGTGAAATTGATACTATAGTCGGAGCAATTGACCTCAGCAAACCTGAAGGTCACAGGAACAAAGCAATTATTGAAACTTTATACGGTTGCGGTCTGCGGGTTTCAGAGCTTGTTAATCTGAGGCTTACCGATATCCATTATGGTGAAGGATATGTGACTATAACCGGGAAGGGAGATAAGCAGAGGCTTGTCCCGATTGGCAGCAAGACGCTTAAGGAAATAGACTTATACAAGATTGACAGAAACAGGTTAAGCGTTATTCATGATGAGAATGTGGTATTTCTGAACAGAAGGGGAAGGAAACTCACCAGAGCCATGATATTTACAATTGTAAGGGAGATCGCCGGTAAAGCCGGAATAATGAAAAAGATCAGTCCGCATACTTTCCGTCACTCTTTTGCCACCCACATGATCGAAGCCGGTGCTGATCTCAGGGCTGTACAGGAGATGCTGGGTCATGAG
>Ga0209254_10007184_pt1 | contig 10262 bp, 8 predicted proteins | sample FrelakmetDIP11DI_FD_187148 | JGI IMG/M metagenome (GOLD analysis project Ga0209254, IMG submission 187148) | Freshwater lake sediment microbial communities from the University of Notre Dame, USA, for methane emissions studies - DIP11 DI (SPAdes)... | ecosystem: Environmental > Aquatic >...
GACGACTCCGGCCTGACCGGACGCGAGCCGGACAATGTCTTTTGCCAGTAGTGCCGCGTCGCGGCCAATGATCTCGGCACGATTCGCAATCAGTACTGCGAGTTCGGTCGGGCGTGAGCGGCCATGCTCGCGATCGAAGAGGCGAGCGCCGAGCTTGCCCTCCAGGTAGGCGATCCGATTGCTCAGCGTCGGTTGCGTCACGCCCAGCGTGTCGGCGGCCTTGCGCTAGCAGCCCGCGTCGCAGATGGCCTTGATGTCGAGCAGGTCACGAACGTCCACGGCGGCCACCTCTTCCGATAACCAAACGTATCACACCGTAGCGATTTTCGTGATTCGCATGCGGCGGCTGAATGCAATTACAGACATCCCGCTGTATGGATCGGACGCATGCGAAGTGAGCGCGTGTCGCCAAGTGCCAAGTGACTGTCGTTTCGTATCAAGCATGCGCGATACGCGAGCCATAGCATCCGCCGCGATCATGGTGACGAGCGTGCCGAGACGCGCGCCGTCGAACGGGCAAACAAGATAGTTGGGGGACTCCGCATGACAGGCAGCAATTCCAACCTGCGTTCGCATCGACTGGCCGCGGCCGTCGGAACTGTTCTCGCCGGTTACGCCGGGGTGGCGGGCGCCGTGCAGTGGCGCTTCGAGAACGGGACACAGGTCATCTGGAATACCTCGATATCGGTGGGCGCCAGCTGGCGCGCACAGAATCCGTCCAATGAGCTCTATTCGCGAGTCAGCGGCCAGTTGCTCGGACTGAAGGACGGTGTCGGCGGTTCGAATACGGACTCCGCCACGTTGAACTACGAGTTGGGCGACCGGTTCTCGACGCCGCTGAAACTCGTGACCGACCTCGAGTTTCGCAAAGGCAAGTTCGGCGCGCTGGTCAGGGCGAAGGCATGGTATGACCAGGCGCTCGAGGACGAGGCAGTGCGCTACGGTCACCAGAACAACGACTACAACGGCGGCCGTGGTGGAGCGAACAGCCGCAATCCATTGCTGCCGTTCAACCCGTGCCCGGGGGTCAGCGAGATCATCGGTGGCCAGCCCCACTGCTTTCCGGGCACCTGGCCGACGGCAGAACTGAGCGATGACGGCTTTGAGGACCTGCAGAAGTTCAGCGGCGCCTACCTGCTCGACGCCTATGGGTACGGGACCTTCGGTGTCGGCGACTCGGACCTGCAACTGCGGCTCGGCCGGCAGGTCGTCAACTGGGGCGAGAGTGTCTTCATCCAGGGCATCAACCAGATCAACCCGATCGACGTGACGGCCCTGCGACGCCCGGGTACGGAGGTCAAGGAGGTCCTGCTGCCGGTGCTGATGGCCTATGCCAACTGGGGGTTCTCCTTCGGCTCCATCGAGGCGTTCTACGAGTTCGACTGGGAAAACAGCCCCGTCGACTCCTGCGGCACGTATTGGGGTCCGGCCGAAGGTCTCATCTCGGCTGAGACGGCTGGATGTCTTTCGACGGCGTCGTTCGGTGGCGCCGCGAACCCGGTGGCGCAGGCGAAGGGGCAGTCATTCGCCGCGCTGAAGGGCCGCGAGGCGTCCGACAGCGGCCAGTTCGGCTTGGCACTGCGCTTTCCGGTGGATGCCATCGACACGGAATTCGGGCTCTACGGCATGAATGTCCACTCGAAGATTCCGGTGGTCTCCGCGAGGATGGGGACCCACCCGTCGGCTCCCGTCAGGACGCCCGGGCTTCCGTTCCCGATCTTCAACCCCGCGGCGAACGGTGGCCTGGGTGGCTGGTTCGCGGCCGTTGCCGGCGGCGTCCCGCAGTACAGCTTCCTCAATCCTGCCGATTTCCACCGCACGCTCGCTGCGGCGGGCGGTACACCAATCACTGTGGCAGGTGGCTTCTGGGAGTATCCGGAAGACATCCAGATCTACGGCCTGACCGCGGCCACGACGCTGCTCGGCTGGTCCGTCGCCGCCGAGGCGAGTTACCAGCGGGACGTTCCCGTGCAGATCAACGGCAACGACCTGTTGCAGGCCGCACTGCTGGGTGCCGGCCCGTATGGTGCGGCCGCGCGGGCCGCGGTGGTGCAGGGCGAGGGCACGGAACTGCCGGGCTACGAACAGTTCGACAAGACACAGTTCCAGGTCAACACGCTGAAGACGTTCAGCGACATCCTCGGCGCGCAATCGCTGCTGTTCGTGGCCGAGGTCGGCGTGCAGTCGAACGATGTCCCGGACTACGAGAAGGCGGGCAACCTGCGCTTCGGCCGTGCCTTCATCTACGGCAACGGCATCCTGCCCGGCGCCACCACCCCCAGCACCAATCCGCAGCCGGACGGTCGCAAGAACGACGGCTACGTGACCGACTTGTCCTGGGGCTACCGGATGCGAGCGCGACTCGACTACGACGGCCTGGCGGGCGGCGCGCTGCGCGTCTCGCCGAGCCTGGTGTGGAACCACGACGTGGACGGCGTCGCCATGGACGGTCAGTTCATCGAGGACCGCCAGACGCTCGGAGCGGGTCTCGGCTTCGTCTGGTCCAAGAGATACACGGTCGACCTGAACTACACCTGGTTTGCCGACTCTGCCTACAACCCGCTGATGGACCGCGACTACTACTCGGCCAGTTTCGGCGTGACGTTTTGACGAGGGGGATTGCTGACATGAAACACAAGAATCGAATCGCAATTGTTGTCGTGGCCACGGCGATGCTGGGCGTCGCGGTGCCGGTACAGGCAAAGCTCAGTGGCTCGGAGATCGCGCGACTCGGCGCGGATCTCACGCCGATCGGCGCTGAGAAGGCCGGCAACAAGGACGGCACCATTCCCGCATGGACCGGCGGCCTCTGCGCACCGCCGGCCGGCTGGACGGCCGGCAAGGCAGGGTTCAAAGATCCATTCGCCGGGGACAAGCTGTCCTTCACGATCACGAAGGCGAATGCCGCCCAGTACAAGGACCAGCTGACGCCGGGCACGCTGGCGATGCTGAACAAATACGCCAACTTCTCGATGCCCGTGTATCCGACACGGCGCAGCGCCTGTCATCCGCAGGAGGTGTACGACACCGCGAAGGCGGAGGCGGGCAAGATCGATCTTGCGGGCTGGGGACTGAGCGGCCGCACCAGGTCCTCCGTGCCCTTCCCGATTCCGAAGAACGGGCTCGAGGCGATCTGGAACCACTCACTGCGCTACCTCGGCGGCGGGCTCTATCGCCTGTACAACCAGTTCCCGGTCCGTGCGAACGGCGAGTTCTACAAGATCGAATCGGAGGAATACCGGGTATTCAACCAGAACCTGGACCCGTCGCAGGACAACCTGCTGTTTGCGTACCTCGATCGCAATCTGGCGCCGGCGACCCTCGAAGGCAACACGACGCTGGTGCACGAGCCGGTCGACCAGGTGAAGCAGGCGCGCTCCGCCTGGCAGTACAACTCCGGCAGCCGTCGCGTGCGTCGCGCACCGGAACTCGGCTACGACAACATTGGAAACGCCAGCGATGGCCTGCGCACCTTCGACCAGGTCGACATGTACAACGGGTCTCCGGACCGCTACGACTGGAAGCTCGTCGGCAAGAAGGAGATCTACATTCCCTACAACGCCTACAAGCTCGACGACAAGTCGCTCAAGTACAAGGACGTCATTCAGAAGAACGTGCTGAAGTCCGACCTGTTCCGCTACGAACTGCACCGCGTCTGGGTGGTGGAGGCGACGCTGCGCAAGGGCATGAAGCATGTTTACTCCAGGCGCACGTTCTATCTCGACGAGGACACGTGGCAGATCGCCTACGAGGACGCGTACGATTCACGCGACAACCTGTGGCGCGTCGGCATCGCACCGATGATGCAGTTCTACGATGCGAAGGTTCCTTTCTATCGCGCGAACATCTGGCACGACCTGACCAGCGGCCAATACCTGGTCTCGCTCCTGACCAACGAGATCAGCGAGCCCTGGACGTTCGGCCACAAGGCCAAGTGGGCCGACTTCCAGCCGGACGCACTGCGCCGCGCTGGTACGAAGTAGCGGAACCACATGCAGCACAGGTGCGCAGGTCGCGAGGGAGAGACCATGATCAGGACGATCGACGAGAAGTCCAAGGACTTGTGGCTCCAGCGCTCCGTCGCTGTGGGCCAGTCCCTGAGCAGGCCGGATGCCGTGTCGAACTTGGCCGCTCGGGCCTTCTCCGGGAATGCGCCTGTCGGCTGGGACCCCTATGACGTCTGGTTGCGGCGAGTCCATCAGCCACGCCTGCGTCCCGCGAATGGAGAGCGATCGCCCGACTCCGTCGTGAATCCTGCCTCCGCGTCGGTGGCAGCGGCAGATGCAGGATGAAGATTGGCGCGTAAGGCGAGGAAACGTTCCGGGTCGCGGATCAGCAATGCGGGAGCAGACGAGCAAATGAGCAATGCAATGATGGACACCAAGGTGCTGCGGGGAGCGACTCTGGCTGCGATGACCGCGATGTTGGTGGCGGTGTCGGGCTGTGGTAGCAAGGAGCCGGCCGCGCCAGTCGCCGCACCGCCTGCCGCTGCCGAAGTGACGGGGCCCGCACCTGCAGCGGATGCCGCAGCTGCTGCGCAGACGTTGGCGCCCACGTCCACGACGTGGTCTCCCGAGGCGATGGAGGAACTCCTCGCCCCAGTGGCGCTGTACCCGGACGTCGTTCTCGGCCAGGTGCTGGTCGCGTCCACGAATCCACAGGAAGTTCTGGACGCCGGCAACTGGTTGCTGCAGAACCAGGCGCTGCAGGGCAACGCCCTCGACGAAGCGGCGAAGCAGGTGGGGTTCACCCCACCGATCCGCGGCCTGCTGCAGTCCCCTGAGGTCGTGGACATGATGTGCTCGCAGATGGGTTGGACCGCCGAGATCGGCCAGGCGTTCGTCAACGATCAGCAGGGCGTGCTCGATTCGGTGCAGAGACTACGTGCCCAGGCCAAGGACGTCGGCAACCTGCAGAGCTCCGACCAGTTGAAGGTTGCGAGCGAAGTGCAGGACGGTCACGATGTGATCACGGTCTCGCCGCCGAGCCCGCAGATTGTCTACGTGCCGCAGTACGACCCGGTTGCGGTCTACGCTCCGGCGCCTGCAACCGTACCCGCCCCGGCGCCGGTTGCGACGCAGGACAAGGGACACAGCACCGGCGCATTGGTCACAACAGGCCTCCTGTCCTTCGGTGCGGGCATCCTCGTCGCCAACATTTTTGAAGATGACGACGACGACTATTACAAGAATGGGTACTACAACCCACGGTATTACGGACCGCCGATGCCCTATTCCCCGCCGTACCCGTATCGCCCGCGCTACGGCAACGGCTACTACCCGAACTCCGGCTACAACCGTCCGCCGAACTACCAGCACTCGTTCAACAACAACACGATCGTCATCAACCAGAACAGCAACAGCGACTACTGGAACCGCCATGACGGCAAAACCGGCGCCAACCGCGACTCGCGTTCCGCCAGGAGCCCGATCACTGCCGCGAAGCCGAATCGTCCCGAGTTGGACTCACTGAACACACAGGCCAAGCAGGGTCCGAAGCGCCCGGCGCCGAAGCAGTCTGACTGGAAGGGCCAGAGTGGTTACGCCGGCACCCAGCAGGGCACACCGGTCAAAGCTGCCGGCGCGAAGCCCGCAGTATCGACCGCTGCAAGTCGCGACCAGCCGAAGGTGCAGGGCTCGTACGCCGGCGGCACGCCAGGCGCGGGGGCTGCCTCAAGCCGAGTGTCGAGTGCGGCACAGGACAAGAAGCCGGCGGCGAAGCCAGCAGTTGCCAGCGCTCCGCGTCCCGCAGCTGCTCCGGCCGCAAAGGCGAAACCTGCGGGCGCGGCCGATCGCGGCCATTCGAAACCCGCAGCGGCGGCATCGGCCAAGCCTGCTCCCGCGCCTGATCGCTCGCGGCCGACCGCCGTATCCGGCGCCAACCGAGGTTCTGCCGACAAGGCCGCAAGCCAGCGCGGCAAGCAGAGCATGCCGAGTGGCGTGCCTCCGAAAGCCAAGAGCCCCAGCAGACCGGCAAAGCGCTAGGGAGAACGACGGTGAACCGTATTCATACTCGACTTGTGCCCAGGGCCGCCGTGCTGCTGCTCGCAGTCCTCGCGCCGCTCGTCTCGGGGTGTGCGCGCAAGGACGACCATGCGTCGTTCGATTCTGCCGAGGCCGCGGTTACGGCGCTCGCGCAGGCGCTCGCGAAGGACGATACCGCCGCTCTGCGTCAACTGTTCGGACCCGGCAGCGAAGATCTCCTGTCGTCCGGCGATGCCGTGCAGGACAAGAGCGATCGGGCCGCATTCCTGGCTGCGTTCAACGAGAAGCACAGTCTCGTCGCAGATGGCACCGCCGCGTTTACGCTGGTCGCCGGCGCCCAGGATTGGCCGTTTCCGATCCCTGTCGCAAAGAAGAACGGACGCTGGTACCTCGACGGCAGCCAGGGTGCCGACGAATTGGTCTATCGCCGCGTCGGTGCCAATGAACTCGGCGCAATCGCCGTATGTCGCGGCTTCGTCGCGGCGCAGATCGACTACGCAGCGGAAGGGCGCGATGGCGACGCGGCGGGCATCTACGCGCTGAAGCTGGTCAGCGACCAGGGGCAGCACAACGGCCTGTACTGGCCGACCGCGCAGGACGAGCCTGTGAGCCCGGCTGGACCGTTCGTTGCTGCAGCGGCGGCAGAAGGTTACCGCAACAGCGGCGCTCGCCCGCCCTATCACGGTTACTACTACCGCATGTTGTACCGGCAGGGCGAGAACGCCAACGGCGGCGCGCGCGAGTACTTCAGGAACGGCCTGCTGACCGAGGGATTCGCGCTCGTGGCGTGGCCCGCCGACTACCAGGTCAGCGGCGTGATGACGTTCATCGTCGACCAGGACGGCGTCGTCTTCCAGAAGGACCTTGGCGAAAGCACTGCGGCCACGGCGGCCGCAATGGTGTCGTTCGATCCCGACAGTTCATGGGTGGCGGTGACTGAGTCATCCGGCACCTGATGGCCCCCCGCACGGTTTGATCCGGTCTGTCGCGCGCGGCGATTTCCAGTTCAAGCGAGTTCGGGCAGATCAGCCGGTCGGCTGGGTGCGGCCGGCATCCCCGCAGTGGCGGCTGCCCAAATGCGAGTGTCAGCGTCGACGATCGCCCGTCCAGGCCGGATGCCGGTCGCCAGTGAAGCGGCGCACGGTGCGATCCACCGTCACATGACGGGGATCGTGATCTGTGCATCGGCAATCAGCGGCTATCGAAGTCGCCGGGCTCCAGACCGAGATCGAGCAGCTTCTGGACCTCTCTGGCTGCCTGAGATGCGCCTGCCAGCCGGTCCCTCGCCGTGACGGATCCCAACCCTGTGCCACCGAAGACATTGCGAGCCAAAGGGTACTCGAGCGCGGTGCGGCGTTCCCAGTGACGGAGAAGAGATTTCCGCGCGATACGAGCCAATCCCGCTGCGCCAAAGCCGATGGTCGCCACAGACAGCATAGGGTCCATAGCGCCCGAGCCCGGTCTTGAAGTGCGGTCACTCGGCTCCAGAGCTTCTCGATTGCCGACAGAGTTTCGGCAATGGCTGCTTGTACCGAAATCCGCATTGCTCGAGGAGATCAACGAACGGCGGCTTACAAAGTGAACCGGCCGGTGGGCCGGAAAGCTGCCACAGGCAGGTGTGGGTCGTTCTCTGCCGTAGGACGTCCGCTTTCGGGGTGTGGCTCTCGCGGGACTGCGGATTCGCCCGATATTCACACGTCGTTCACACGTGGCCGTTGCCTCGCGCGCAAGTGATTGATTGAAGCCCGGATCGTGCAGCGGTCACGTGGGTTCGATTCCCATCACCTGCTCAGCTTGTCTCGCCTCTTCGGTGAAGCCACGGTGCCCGGCACCGCACGCGGCGGCAAGCGCGCGCGCCATCGCTTCTCGAGCATCGCGTCTTCCGCCACGCTCGCCGCATGGGCGGCGCGCAGGGCAGCCAGAAACGCGGTGGCCTCCGGGCCGAGCGAGCGATGACGCAGCTTCATGAACGCCCAGTTGCTCCGCATCCAGCTTTCGTGAAAGACGGGCACGACGCGACGCAGCGCGAGCTCGCGCCTCACCATTCCGAGAGAGACCAGCATCACGGCATCGGACCCGATCACCGTGTCGACGGCGAGTGGGATCGTAGGGCAATCAACCGCGGGAACGGGGAGCGAATGCTCCGTCGTCGAGGAAGCGCCCAGCGCTTCGAGGAAGGGCTTGAGTACCCGCGGCGGCAGGCGGGAAACCTGCACGAGCGGGTAGTCGAGGACATCGCGCAGCGACACGTTGACCGCGGCAAGTGGATGCCCAGCCCGCACGAAAAGGTAGGCCTTGATGGGCTCGAGCGACTCGAAGACATCGATCGATTCGTCGCTCTCCAGCATCGTGCTCTCGCCGACGACGAGGTCCAGCGCGCGTTGACGCAGGGCGCGTCCCAGGACCTCGATCGAATCGATCTGGACGCGAATGCGCACGGCCGGATGCGCGGACACGAAGCGCGGCAGGGCATGCGGCAACAGCAGCTGCGCGGCGTGGGGGCCGAGGCCGACCGCGAGCTCGCCCTTGTGCAGCCCCTTGGCCAGCGCCACTTCGCGTTCGAGATCCGCAACCTGCGCGGACACGGACGAAGCCTGCTGCAGGAACAGGTAACCGAAGTCCGTTGCCTCCGCCCCATGCCGGTGCCGGGTGAACAGCGGCAACCCGATGTCCGCCTCCAGGTCCTTGATGCCGCGGCTGAGCGTCGGTTGCGCGATGCCGAGCGCATCGGCAGCGCGGGTAAAGCTGCCGTGCTCGGCGAGCGCCGCCGCATAACGGATGAGGCGCAGGTCGATGGACACTCTTGGAACCGGACGTCAGGGGCGAAGAGAGAACTATAGCAAGAACGCATGGAATCCATAGGCGCGGCGTCATTGCCAGCCCTCGAGGCGACGCTGAAGATCCACTGTTCTTCGGGCGGGTCAGGAGGGAGCATTCATGTCGATGCTGCAACGGTGTGCGCTTTCCATCGTCGCCGGGCTGTCGTTCGCGACCGCCGCGGTGACGCCGGCGCGAGCCGCGGAGCCCGCGCAGGACGAGAACCTCGCCTACACGATCGGGGTGCAGACGTACATCAGCCACTTTCCGCTGATGGACCTCTACCGCACGCTGTGGGAGACGTCGTTCGACCCCGGGCGCGGCCACGACCGGACGCTGAACGAGTACTTCGTCTTCGACCGCCTGATCACGAGCAAGGACGACTGGGTCATCACCCCCAACAACGACACGATCTACCTGCGCGCGTTCCTCGACCTGCGCAAGGAGCCGATCATCCTCGTGATCCCGCCGATGGGCGACCGGCAGTACTGGGTGCCCGTCAGCGACATGTGGCACGACTTCGATGCCAACCTGTCGTGGGACATGGTCGGCTCGCGCGGCGGCGCCTTCGCCTTGTGCGCGCCCGGCTGGCAGGGCGTGCTGCCCGAGGGTGTGAAGCGGGTCGACATGGGCACGCCGATCATCTGGACGCTGCCCCGCATCGCCGTGAACGGCGACCCGGACCTGCCGGCAGCGGTCGCGTTGCAGAAGCAGTTCCGGCTCGTCCCGCTGAGCCAGTGGGGCGCAGCCACGGTTGCCCGGCCCAAGCCCGATGCGGCCGACTTCCCGCGTTTCACCCGCAACGAGCTGACCGATGCGAAGGCGTATTTCACGACACTCAACGCGCTGCTTCGGCTCTCGCCGCGCCTCGGCAATCCCATGGACGACGCCACGGCGGGCTGGCTGCGCGAGATCGGGATGGATCCCGCGAGCGCGTTTGACTGGAACAAGCTCTCGCCGCAGGCAAGACGCGGCCTCGAGCGGGCGGCGGCGGACGCGCATCGGATCATCGCGGAGCGCATGCCGCGCCTCGTGCCGATCGTCAACAACTGGCAACTCGCCCGTCTCGATAAACGCATCAGCGGCGATCCCGTGTTCGCGGCTGGCGCTGCGATGCTGGGGCTGCTCTGGAACCCGAAGGAGATCAGTACCTACGACGTCGCCTTCTTCGACGGCGCCGGCGCGCCGCTCGACGGCAGCAACCGCTACGTGCTCCGTTTCTCGCCACCGCCGCCGGTCGATGGCTTCTGGTCGGTCACGATGTACTCGGCCGAGAACCAGCTGTTCGTTCCCAATCCCCTCGACCGCTACTCGTTCGGCGACCGCACGAAGGGAATCGTTTACGAGAAGGACGGCACACTTGAGGTCTTCCTCCAGCACGCGGAACCGACCGATCCGAAAGAGCGGGCGAACTGGCTGCCCGCGCCCAAGGGGCGCTTCTACCTCGTGACGCGGCACTAC
>Ga0209254_10007185_pt1 | contig 10261 bp, 8 predicted proteins | sample FrelakmetDIP11DI_FD_187148 | JGI IMG/M metagenome (GOLD analysis project Ga0209254, IMG submission 187148) | Freshwater lake sediment microbial communities from the University of Notre Dame, USA, for methane emissions studies - DIP11 DI (SPAdes)... | ecosystem: Environmental > Aquatic >...
GGGCAGAAGCGCCGCAAGCACTGCCAGCAAGCCAGGCCGCATCAGGATTCCGGCGGCGGCGGCGCGAGCACTTCGCGGCTGCCATTTGACTGGATCGGACCGACGAGCCCCGCCGCTTCCATCGACTCCACGAGTCGCGCTGCCCGGTTGTAACCGATCTTGAGACGGCGCTGCACGCCCGACACCGAGGCGCGGCGCGACTCGGTCACGATGCGAACGGCATCGTCGTAGAGCGGATCCTGCTCGCCGTCATTCCCGCCTTCGCCGCCCTCGCCCGGCTCGTCCGGCAGCCCCGGCACGCTCTCCTGCGGGCCGGTGAGGACCTCTTCGACGTAGACGGGCGCAACTCCGCCCTTCAGCGAGTTCACCACTGCGTGTACTTCGCGGTCGGAGACGAACGCGCCGTGGATGCGGTCGGGTGTCGAAGTGCCGGGCGGCTGGTACAGCATGTCGCCATGGCCGAGCAATGACTCCGCGCCGTTCTGGTCGAGGATCGTGCGCGAATCCACCTTGGCCGAAACCTGGAATGCGATTCGCGTCGGGATATTGGCCTTGATGAGTCCGGTGATCACGTCGACCGACGGGCGCTGGGTTGCGAGTACGAGGTGGATGCCCGAGGCGCGCGCCTTCTGCGCGAGCCGCGCGATGAGTTCTTCCACCTTCTTGCCGACGATCAGCATCAGGTCCGCGAGCTCGTCGATCACGACGACGATGAACGGCAGCGGCTGCAGGGCGGGAATCTCGCCTTCAAACTTGCCCAGGGAGCGCAGCTTCGCGATCAGGGGGTCCGGGATCGGGTGGCCGGCCTCCTGCGCATCGCGCACCTTGCGGTTGAAGCCGGCGAGGTTGCGGACGCCGAGTTCCTTCATCAGGTGATAGCGCCGCTCCATCTCGGCGACACACCAGCGCAGCGCATTCGCCGCGTGCTTCATGTCGGTCACGACCGGCGCCAGCAGGTGCGGAATGCCTTCGTACACCGACAGCTCGAGCATCTTCGGGTCGATCAGAATCAGGCGCACGTGCTCGGCCGAGCTCTTGTAGAGCAGCGACAGCACCATCGCGTTGATGGCGACCGATTTGCCCGAGCCGGTGGTGCCGGCGATGAGCAGGTGCGGCATCTTGCCGAGGTCCGCCACGACCGGGTTGCCGCCGATGTCCTTGCCGAGTGCGAGCGCGAGCGGCGAGGCGAGTTCGTCGTAGGCTCGCGAGCGCAGGATCTCCCCGAGCGTAACCAGTTCCCGGGTCTCGTTCGGGATCTCGAGGCCGACCACGGCCTTGCCCGGGATCACTTCCACCACGCGCACACTGGGGGCGGAAAGTGCGCGGGCGAGGTCCTTGGACAGGGCGCTGATCTGGCTCACCTTCACGCCCGGCGCCGGCTTGAGCTCGAAGCGCGTGACGACCGGCCCCGGCTGCACCGCGACGACTTCGACTTCAATGCCGAAGTCCTTCAGCTTGATCTCGACCAGGCGCGAGATCGCATCGAGCGCCTCAGGCGAGTAAGTGCTGGTTCGCGCCGGCGGCTCATCGAGCAGTTTCAGTTCCGGCAGGTCGCGCGAAGCCGGCTTGGCGAACAGCGGTACCTGCCTCTCCTTCTCCACGCGCTTGCTTGCAGGGGGAACCGGCGGCGCCGGCATCTCGATGCGCGGCGGCGTGCGCTTCTCGGCTTTCTTCTGAACTTCGCGCACGGCGGTCTCGCGCGCCTCGCGCGATTCACGCCCGACCGCCTGGTCGCGCGAGGTTGCGAGCCGCGCGCGCATCCGCGCAGCGCCTTCGAGCACGCCGTGGCCGAGCCAGTCCATGACCGTCAACCAGGAAACGCCGGTGTAGAGCTGGACGCTGGCAAACCAGAGTGCGAGCAGCAGGAGGGTGGCGCCGAGCAGTGATGCGATCCCGGCCAGCCCCTGACCGATTAGAACGCCGAGGATGCCGCCGGCGCCGGCGGGAAGCGCGCCCGCAGTGAAGTGCAAGGTTGCCAGGCCACAGCTCGTCGCGAGTGCCGCGATCAGTCCGGTCACGCGCAGGACGACGGTGGAACGACCCTGGCCAACTGCACCCGGCGCGCGCTTGAGTCCGGTCCAGGCGCTGAAGGCTATCGCGACCGGGAACAGGAACGCAGGCCAGCCGAACAACATGAAGAGTGCGCTCGACAGCCATGCACCCAGCGGCCCGATCAGGTTGCCAACCTGGCCCGGCTCTCCCGTGTAGCTGAAGCTGCGGTCAGAGGCGTCGAAGCTCGCGAGCGCGATCAGGAGCACGAGTGCGAGCGCCGCGAGCAGCCAGAAAAGCGCCTCGCGAAGCGCACGCGCGAAAACCGGATCGAGCTTCGCATCCGGTCCTATGGCTTCGCCGGCGGTCTTGGCCACGGATCAGAATCCCGGTAAGGAAAACGTCATAAGCATTTGATTATAAGGGCGTTGCAAATCGAGCGGCAAGCACCCATGCTCGGTGTGCCGGCAAGCGCGAAACGCGCTCTCGACGCAAGAGCCACTATACATGACGACCCCCAGCCACTCGCGCCTGATCATCCTTGGTTCGGGACCCGCCGGCTACGCTGCCGCGGTGTACGCCGCGCGTGCCAACCGCAAGCCGCTTCTGATTGCCGGCCTGCAGCCCGGCGGCCAGCTCATGACCACGACCGAGGTCGACAACTGGCCGGGCGATGTCGAGGGCCTGCTGGGACCCGACCTCATGGATCGCATGCGCCGGCACGCGGAGCGTTTCGGCGTCGAGATAGCCTCGGATCACGTCACCCGCGTTGACGTCGGCAAGCGGCCGTTCCATCTCATCGCGGAAAATGCGGAATACACCTGCGATGCGCTGGTAATCGCGACGGGCGCCTCCGCGCGCTACCTCGGCCTTGATTCCGAGACACGCTTTCGCGGCCGCGGCGTGTCGGCCTGCGCAACCTGCGACGGCTTCTTCTACCGGGACCACAAGGTGGCCGTGGTCGGCGGCGGCAACACTGCGGTCGAGGAAGCCATCTACCTGACGAACATCGCCGCGCACGTCACGCTGGTGCACCGTCGCGACCGCCTGCGCGCGGAGGCGATCCTCCAGGACCGGATCCGCGCGCTCGCGGACCAGGGCAAGGTTTCCTTCCTCTGGGACCACGAGGTCGTGGATGTGCTCGGCGACGATGCGGGAGTCACCGGCGTGCGCCTGCGCTCACTGAAGGATGCGTCGAGTCGGGACCTCGAAGTGACCGGGCTGTTCGTCGCGATCGGCCACACGCCGAACACTGAACTCTTTCAGGGCCAGCTCGACATGAAGGACGGCTATATCGTCGTGAAGTCGGGAATCGCAGGAGATGCGACTGCCACAAGCGTGCCTGGCGTGTTCGCGGCCGGCGACGTCGCCGATCACGTGTATCGCCAGGCGGTGACTTCTGCGGGCACGGGCTGCATGGCCGCGCTCGACGCGGATCGCTACCTCGAGCGGCTCGTCACGGGCTGATCGCCCGTGGAAGTGCATGTCGTTCGCTCGCTCGCCGAAGTTGATTCGGCGCAGTGGAACGCGCTGCCCGGAACCGAATCCCCGTTCCTGAGGCATGAATTCCTGCATGCGCTCGAGGCCACCGGCTGCGCGACGGCCGCAACGGGCTGGGATGCGCACCACGTACTGCTCCGCGAGCGCGACGGACGACTCGCAGGCGCGATGCCGCTCTACCTGAAGTCGCATTCCTGGGGCGAATTCGTCTTCGACTTTGCCTGGGCGGAGGCCTATCACCGCGCGGGCCTCGCCTACTATCCACGGCTCGTTTCGGCCGTGCCATTCACGCCGGCGACGGGTCCGCGCCTGCTCGCCACCAATGACCAGGCCCGCGCGTCGCTCCTCGAATCCGCGCGCGCACTGCGCGTCTCGCTGGGCGCCTCTTCACTGCACATCCTTTTCCCAGCACCGCCGGACCGGCAGTTCCTCGAATCGGCGCGATTGATGCCCCGCCTCGACTGCCAGTTCCACTGGCATAACGAGGGCTACGGCGGCTTCGAAGACTTCCTGGCCGGATTCACCGCCGAGAAGCGCAAGAAGCTGCGACGTGAGCGGCGGCGCATCGCGGAGGCCGGCATTACCTGCCGCACGATCTCAGGCAGCCAGCTCGATGTTGTGACGCTCGACGTGATCTATCGACTGCACGCCATGACATTCGCCGACCACGGCAATGCCCCGTATCTCAATCGCGCTTTCTTCACGGAACTCGTTCGACGGATGCCGGAGAGCCTGGTGGTCGAACTCGCGTCCATGGGCAGCGAGCCGGTCGCCTGCGCCATCATGCTGCGCAGCGCCGACACGCTCTATGGGCGCTACTGGGGCACAAGCGGGAAGTTCCACAGCCTGCATTTCGAGCTCTGCTACTACCGCGGCATCGAGTACTGCATCCGCGAGGGCCTTTCCCGCTTCGAGCCTGGCACCCAGGGTGAACACAAGCTCCTGCGCGGCTTCCTGCCGACGCCGGTCTGGTCGCTGCACGAGATGCAGGACGGCCGCTTCGGGGCCGCGATCGGGGAATGGCTCGGGCGCGAGCGTGCCGAGCGCACCAGGTGGCTTATGGCAGCCGCCTCCCACCTGCCCTTCCGGCGGGCGGACATCCCGGCTAGGCTCGATGCTGATGTCCGGAATCGCCTGGCTGCAGAAGACTGACCCGCCGACGGCGTTGCCGCCGACGTCGCGCGCCCTGACCGAGCCGAACGGCCTGCTGGCAGTCGGCGGCGCACTGTCGCCCGAGTGGCTCATTCACGCCTATCGCCGGGGCGTATTTCCATGGTACTCGGCCGAACAGCCGATATTGTGGTGGTCGCCTGATCCCAGGGCCGTGCTGTTTCCGTCCGAGTTCCACACCTCGCGAAGCCTCGCTCGCTCCATCGCCAGGCGCGGTTACGAGACGCGCATCAATACCGCATTCGTCGAGGTCATCGAGGCCTGCGCCGGGCCGCGTCACGGCCTGCCGGGCACCTGGATCACGCGGGAGATGTACGAGGCCTATGTCCTGCTGCACCGGCGCGGACTCGCGCATTCCTTCGAAACCTGGCACGAAGGCCGGCTCGTCGGCGGACTCTACGGGGTGGGGCTCGGCCGCGTGTTCTTCGGGGAATCGATGTTTAGCCGGGCGACGGACGCATCCAAGGTCGCGCTGGCCCGGCTGGTCTCCGAGTGCGTTGCGCGCAACGTTCCCCTGATCGACTGCCAGATGCCGAGCCCGCACCTCGCCAGCCTCGGCAGCCGCAACATCCCGCGCTGGGACTTCGAAGCGCGGCTTGCCGAGCTGGTCGATTCCCGGGTACCGGTGTGGCGGGAAAGATGCGCGTAATTGCGCCCGCCACGGCCGTACGTCACAATCCGCGCGGTTTCCGCTACTGCAACGGGGCGTGATGTCGAAAGAAGAGGCTATCCAGATGGAAGGCGAGGTCGTCGAGACCCTGCCCAATACGACGTTTCGCGTCAAACTGCAGAACGATCACTTGGTGACCGCCCACATCTCCGGAAAGATGCGCAAGCACTACATCCGCATTCTGACCGGCGACAAGGTCACCGTGGAATTGACGCCCTACGACCTGTCGAAGGGCAGAATCATCTACCGGGCAAGGTAGAGCGTAGCCGCGGAGGGGTCAGACCCCTTTGTTTCCGTTTGTGCCTACTCCTGCCCCAGAAGCTCCGGTGCTTTCGCCGGCCGGACGTCGAGCGCGAGGCTCTCGCCACCCGCCGCCAGCGTGACGAGCACACTGCCGCCGTTCGCAAGGCTGCCGAACAGCAGCTCCTCGGCGAGCGGCCGCTTCACGTGTTCCTGCAGCACGCGCGCCATCGGGCGTGCACCCATCTTCGGGTCGTAGCCGCGAGCGGCGATCCAGCTGCGGGCCGCGTCGTCGACCGAAATGGAAACGCCCTTCTGCTCGAGCTGCGCCTCGATCTCGATCACCAGCTTGTCCACCACGCGCTCGATCGTCGGCGCATCGAGCGTCGCGAACTGGATGATCGCGTCGAGCCGGTTCCTGAACTCCGGCGAGAAGATCCGCTTCACCGCCTCCATCCCGTCGCTGGCGTGATCCTGCTGCGTGAAACCGATGCTGGCCCGGCTCATGTCGGCGGCGCCTGCGTTGGTCGTCATCACGATGATGACGTGCCGGAAATCCGCCTTGCGGCCGTTATTGTCCGTCAGCGTGCCGTGATCCATGACCTGCAGCAGCAGGTTGAACACATCCGGGTGGGCCTTCTCGATCTCGTCCAGCAGCAGCACGCAGTGCGGCTGCTTGGAAATTGCCTCGGTCAGCAGGCCTCCCTGGTCGAAGCCGACGTAGCCTGGCGGCGCCCCGATCAGGCGCGAGACCGTGTGACGCTCCATGTACTCCGACATGTCGAACCGGAGGAACTCGACGCCGAGGGCGATCGCGAGCTGCCGGGTCACTTCCGTCTTGCCGACGCCGGTCGGACCGGCGAACAGGAAACTCCCCACCGGGTGGCGGTCGTCGCCGAGGCCCGCTCGCGCCAGCTTGATCGCCCCCGCGAGCGCGTCGATCGCCGCGTCCTGGCCGTAGATGACGAGTTTGAGGTTGCGCTGCAGGTTCGCGAGGACCTCGCGGTCCGACGTGGAAACGTTCCTTGCCGGGATGCGCGCGATGCGCGAAACGACCGCCTCGATGTGCGCGACCGTCACCGTCTTCTCGCGCTCCGCCTCGGGCTTGAGCCGGAGCGAGGCACCCGCCTCGTCCACGACGTCGATCGCCTTGTCAGGCAGGTGACGGTCGTTGATGTGCCTCTCGGCGAGCTCGGCGGCTGCGACCAGCGCTTCGTCCGCGTAGGCGATGCCGTGGTGCTCCTCGAAACGGGTCCTGAGCCCGCGCAGGATCTCGATCGTTTCCGCGACCGAAGGCTCGACCACGTCGATCTTCTGGAAACGGCGCGCAAGCGCATGGTCCTTCTCGAAGATCCCGCGGTATTCCTGGTAGGTGGTCGAGCCGATGCAGCGCAGCTCGCCGCTCGCCAGCACCGGCTTGATGAGGTTCGAGGCGTCCATCACGCCCCCTGACGCGGCACCGGCGCCGATGACGGTGTGGATCTCGTCGATGAACAGGATGGCACCCGGCTTCTTCTTGAGCTCGCTGACGACGCCTTTCAGGCGCTTCTCGAAGTCGCCGCGATACTTGGTGCCCGCGATTAGCGCGCCCATGTCGAGAGCGAAGATGGTGCAGTCCGCGAGCACGTCGGGCACCTTCTTCTCCACGACGAGGCGCGCGAGCCCCTCCGCAATGGCGGTCTTTCCGACGCCGGCTTCGCCGACATAGAGCGGGTTGTTCTTGCGCCGGCGGCAGAGGATCTCGATGGTCCGCTGCACCTCGAGCTGGCGACCGATCAGCGGGTCGACGCGTCCTGCCAGGGCCTGAGCGTTGAGGTTGACGGTGTATTTCTCCAGCGCGCCGGCCGCGCTCTCCTCCGCCGGTTCGCGCTCGCCAGATCCGCCCTCCTCGCGCGGCGCCTCACGAGCTTCGCCGGACGACGGCAGGCCGTGCGAGATGAAGTTGACGATGTCGAGGCGGGTGACGTCCTGAAGCGACAGAAGGTAAGCGGCGTGCGATTGCTTCTCGCTGAAGATCGCGACCAACACGTTGGCGACCGTGACCTCCTTCCTGCCGCTCGACTGCACGTTGAACACCGCGCGCTGCAGCACGCGCTGGAAACCGAGCGTCGGCTGCACCTCGCGATCGTCGTCGGCGGCGAGCGCCGGCGTGGTCTCGTCGATGAACTTCTGCAGCTCGCCCGAGAGCCGGGCGAGGTCCGCCCCGCAGGCCTTGAGGATCTCGCGTACACGCGGCGCATCGATGATCGAAAGGAGCAGGTGCTCCACGGTCATGTACTCGTGGCGCGCGTCGCGGGCCCGCTGGTAGGCCTCGTTCAGGCAGTATTCGAGTTCACTCGAGAGCAATCAGGTCTCCTCCATCGTGCACAGCAGCGGGTGCTGGTGCTGGCGCGAATAAGTCATCACCTGGGCCACTTTCGTCTCCGCGATCTCGAACGTGAACACTCCGCAGACACCCTTGCCCTTCGTATGCACCTCGAGCATCACGCGAGTGGCCCGGGTCCGGTCCAGGCTGAAGATCCGCTCGAGCACGTCGACCACGAACTCCATCGGCGTGTAGTCGTCATTCAGCAAAACCACCTGGTACAGCGGCGGCTTGCGCAGCCGTGGCTGGGCCTCGTCGACCAGCAGGTCGAGTCCACCCTGCCCCGTCTCGTGTTCCTTGCTCCCGCCCACCGGTTCCATCCGTCCTTCGCCCTCGCCTCATTTATAGGGGCCGTTCGCCGGCCGCACAAGTGACGGGTCCGTCATTCGCCAAACAGCGACACCAGCGCAAGCCCGGTTTGAGAAGTGTCGCACAAGTGCCTGCCAATCCTTCTGTTTTCACCGGCATCGCTCCTTGTGGCCGCGCGCCGGCAACCCGTATCATGGCGCGGTTTCCCTGCTCGCGGGCGAGACATGATATGCAGCTAGTCGACCGTATCGTCGCGCCCTTGCGCCGCCCGGCTGGCGGCGCGGCGGCAGGCCTCGCCGGCGCGGCGCCCACCGTCGTCAGTTTCGTCCTGGTCCTCGTGATCGCGGCTCAGCTGGCCTCGCTGCTGTGGCGCGTGCTCGGCGCCTCCGAGGTCGACGCCGGCGCCGATGCGCCGGTCGTGCAGGCCCAGGCGCAAAACGTGGACATCGCCGCCATCGTGAACGCCCACCTGTTCGGCGTCGCAGCCCAGTCGGGCAATCCTTCGGACGCACCGGCGACGACTGCCAACCTGACTCTGGCGGGCACGCTTGCAGGGCGCGAGCCGGAACAAGGCTGGGCCATCATCGGGGCGACCGGGCAGTCAGCCCGCGTTTATGCAACCGGCGCGTCCCTTCCCGGCGGCTCCAAACTCTTCGCCGTGTATCCGGACCGCGTGATACTTGACCGCAACGGGGCGCGTGAATCGCTGCTGTTGCCGCGGCTCGCGGGTGGCGCCAGCGGGGGCGTCGCTCCGCGCGCGGCGGGGCTGCCGCCGGTCGCAGCATCGAACGCGTCGATCGCTGACAGCGTGCGCCAGCTCCTGGTCCAGAATCCGTCGGCGGGTGCCGAGCTCCTGCGCCCTCAGCCGGTCTTTGCCGGTGGCTCGTTGCGCGGTTACCGCGTCTACCCGGGCCGCAACCGCGCACAGTTTGCCGGCCTCGGCCTGCAGCCCGGGGATCTCGTCATGGCCGTGAACGGCGCGGCACTGGACGATCCCAACCGCGGGCTCGAGATCCTGCGTGGGGTTGGTCAGGGATCTGCAGTGACGCTGACGGTCGAGCGCGGCGGTCAGCAGCAGCAGATCACGGTCGATCCCGTTTCCGTGGTCCAGGAACTCCAGGCGCCGGCGGAACCGGTGGAGGACAACGTGGAGGACCAGGAGCCGGTCGATACGGGATCGGACGAGATGGCCGGCATGGAGATCGAGGAAGCGACCGAATGAAGATCGATCCCAGAGGAATGCCAATGATGATGCGCTCGTTCGGCTGGGCCGCCCTCCTCGCCTGCCTGCTGCCGCTCGCGGCCGCTGCCCAGCAAGGCGCGCAGATCACGCCCAACTACAAGGACGCCGATCTCGGCCAGGTCATTGAAGCGGTGAGCCAGGTGACTGGCAAGAGTTTCATCGTGGACCCGCGTGTGCGCGCCCAGGTCACCATGCTCTCGACGTCGCCCATGAGCCCGGAGGCCTTCTACGAGGCCTTCCTCGCGATCCTCCAGGTGCACGGCTATATCGCCGTGCCCTCAGGGTCCGTCATCAAGATCATGCCGGATGCCACCGCGCGACAGGTGCCCGCAAACGACCTCCCGGACCGGGTCAGTTCAACCTCAGACGAGATCGTGACGCAGGTGGTCCAGGTCAGGAACGTATCGGCGGGACAGCTGGTGCCGATCCTCCGGCCGATGATGCCGCAGTCGGCGCACCTTGCCGCCTACCCCAGCGCCAACATGCTGATCATCTCGGACCGCGCCGCGAACGTCAGCCGCATCGTGCGCATCGTCCAGCGGATCGACCGTACCGGCGACGGAGACCTGGACGTCATCCGCCTCGAGCATGCCTCGGCGACCGAAATCGTGCGGGTCATCAATTCCCTCTCGTCCGCACAGGGCGCGGACGCCGCGGGGGCGGCGCGCATTGTGGCCGACGAGCGCACCAACAGCATCCTGCTGAGCGGCGAGCAGTCGCAGCGACTGCGCTTCCGCACGCTGATCACGCACCTCGACACGCCGCTCGAGGCGGG